>Ga0073934_10002079_pt1 | contig 43716 bp, 32 predicted proteins | sample LarsenN4metaG_FD_76834 | JGI IMG/M metagenome (GOLD analysis project Ga0073934, IMG submission 76834) | Hot spring sediment bacterial and archeal communities from British Columbia, Canada, to study Microbial Dark Matter (Phase II) - Larsen... ...
AAGCGAGGAGAATGGGGGAAAAGTTTGCCTGTTCGATGTAGGAGAGGTGACGGGAGGCCCTTACAATTTGCAATTTCAAAGGAAAGAGGCAGAGTATCGTGGGGGAGGAAGGTTCCGGGTTATATTGGGCGTCGATAGCCATCAATATGGCTTTGTCATAACCACCCCCGACTTATCAGGCGATTATTCCATGAAAAGCTGGGGCAAGGAGCCCCATAAATTAAGGGTTGAAGTCACCGGAAGCCGCTGCCGTCTGATCATCGATCAGTATATCTCCAGATGGGAGCAGGGGCCTATACCCATTGGGGGCGTCCGGCAGGTCGCTCTCATGATAGGGAATCGGTCTCAACGATACGATAACCAACACGCCATCACCCGGTTTAAACGTTTCAAGGTCGCGTACCTGTAAACGATGTCGTTGAAGCTTCAGGATAGGCTTTAAAAAGCCGGCACCGGCCCTAAAATTTGCCTAAAATATAAGCATGGGCCCGGGGTCCAAGACGTTCCTCCGCTGGGGCCGGGCTAAAACCGGGCCTGGGGAGAGGTCTTAACCCGGTGAGAAGATCTGAGTTGACTAAAAAACAGGCAACCGAGAAAATAATTGCTTAAAGATTAAGCAGTCCCCCTCCCCCCTTCTGCAAAATAAACAGAGTTTTTTTTGTAGAAACCGTTGTAAAATAATCCAATGTTTAGTATTTTTAGGAATATCCAGAGGGTGGCATAGGATGTGCTTTCTAGAAAAGGTGCCTGAAGTTAGGTTGCATCCAACCTTTCCTCTACCTGAAAGATTCCCGGTCGGACCCGTATGCGGGAACTTGACGAGTAAGGGTTCCGCAAAGCCCGGGAATGAAATGATATCAACGGCCGGCCACCCCCGTGGCTGGCTTGGGGATGATTCGCAGGATTACAAGTTAACGGGCCTCGGCGACCCTGCTCCGGTCTCCCCCGCCGGGGGAGCAAAGGGTAGGGAAGCTGCGTGGGGCGAGCCATGGCACCCGGCCTGTGAATCCTTTGTGGGGGCGTAATAGAGCCAGCTCCCAAGGATTTTATCGCTGAAGGCTACATAGCCCCAGGGGGTCAGGGTTGTGCCAAAGCATGGTAAAGTTGGATAGACTTTCGTGAGGCGCACTAACAGCAAGGAGGGGCGCGTTCCTCCCGTCGTTGGAAAGGCGGGTTTCCCGCGCCCGAGTTTTATGAAAAAAATAGAAGCTATCATCAAGCCTTTTAAACTAGATGAGGTCAGGGATAAGCTCAGCGAAATCGGAATCCAGGGGATGACGGTCAGCGAAGTCAAAGGCTTTGGACGTCAGAAAGGCCATAGTGAGCTATATCGTGGCGCTGAGTACGTAGTGGATTTTCTGCCGAAGATTAAACTGGAGATTGTGGTGCCTGACACCCTAGCAGATAAGGTCGTAGAGGTCATTTTAACCACGGCCAAAACAGGAAAAATCGGGGATGGAAAGATTTTCATTTTGCCTGTGGACGATGCCATTCGAATTAGAACCGGAGAGCAAGGGGATCATGCTATCTAGGAAATCTGCCTTGAACGAGAGTTCTGGCTAAAAGCTAAGCTCTAAAGGGCCTGGCAAAAGGAAGGAGGTTTTCGACCTTTTGATGCTTGCCCCTTGTCTTTGGGGGGGTTTTAGCCTCGAGTTTATCGAAAATGGGCCACAGACAGGTACCTGGTAGCTGGTGGTAAGGAGTGAGACCCTGAGAGCCCACAGGCAATGTCCGGCGACCAGTGACCGATAACTAAAGAACTGATAACAAGAAAAGGAGAGAGCGTTACATGCTATCGAGAACAAAATCAAAAACACCCAAGGAAGTGATCGCTTACGCAAAAGAACAAGGTGTGCAGTTTTTTGATCTCAAGTTTGAAGATCTTCCAGGACTATGGCAGCACTTTACCATAACCTGGCACGAATTTAACGAGGGTTTATTTGAAGACGGGATAGGTTTTGACGGATCCAGTATCCGAGGCTTCCAGACCATCGACCAAAGCGATATGCTCCTGGTTCCGGACCCTAATACGGCCTGGCTGGATCCCTTCATGAAACACCCGACCCTTAGCCTCATCTGTAATGTGAAGGACCCCGTCACCCTGGAGCGCTACACGAGGGACCCCCGGTACGTGGCGCAAAAGGCAGAGAATTACCTGAAGTCCACCGGAATCGCAGATATCTCCTACTTTGGGCCGGAGGCTGAGTTTTTCATCTTCGATGACATCCGCTTTGGGCAGAGCTACAACCAGGGTTTCTACTATGTAGACTCCGTCGAAGGGTTCTGGAACAGCGGTCGGGAGGAAAAGCCCAACTTAGGTTATAAGCCGAGATATAAAGAGGGCTATTTTCCCGTGCCTCCCATGGATACCCTCCAGGATATCCGCTCCGAGATCGTAGAGACCCTGGAGAAAATCGGGATTGAGGTCGAAGTCCAGCACCATGAGGTGGCCACCGCAGGCCAGGGTGAGATCGACATGAGGTTTTCGAACCTCACGGATATGGCGGACCGGCTGGTGACGTTTAAATATGTGGTAAAAAATGTGGCGCGGCGGCATGGAAAAACAGCTACGTTCATGCCGAAGCCTCTTTTCATGGATAATGGGTCCGGCATGCACGTCCATCAAAGCCTCTGGAAAGATGGCAAGAACCTGTTCTACGAAAGCGGCGGTTATGCAGATATCAGCCAGATGTGCAAGTATTATATCGGCGGGCTGCTCAAACACGCCCACGCCATCCTGGCCTTCGCTGCGCCGACCACCAATTCTTACCGGCGGCTGGTCCCGGGTTACGAAGCCCCGGTTAATCTCGCGTACTCCCAGAGAAATCGGAGCGCCTGCGTGCGCATCCCCATGTACTCCAGCAGCGAAAAGGCCAAGAGGCTCGAGTTCAGATGCCCGGACCCCTCTTGCAATGGCTACCTGGCCTTTGCGGCGATGCTCATGGCCGGGCTAGATGGAATTCAGAATAAAATAGATCCAGGGGATCCGCTGGATAAGGACATCTATGATCTGGAGCCCGAGGAGGCAGCTTTGGTGGAAACCGTTCCGGGCAGCCTTGAAGAGGCTTTAAATGCCCTGGAAGAAGATCATGATTTCCTGATGAAGGGGGATGTCTTCACGGAAGATGTCTTAGAAACCTGGCTGAATTATAAAAGAGCTAATGAAGTGGATGCGATTCGGCTCCGGCCACATCCCTACGAGTTTGCGCTATACTTCGATATATAGAAAAGTTCATTGTCCATTGCCCATTGTCGGTCGTAAGGACGCCTAACTGGCGTCCTTATGGGCAATAGACCGCAGAGCGTGCGCGAATGGAAATAAGCTCGTATTTACAGGTCTCGGTCGTGATATCTGCGGTCTACGGCCATAGACCGTGGGAGCTGGACGATGGATAGCGGACAACAGATAACGGACGACGGACGATGGACGACGGGCGATAACGGACGCCTACCTATGCATGGATACCAGAACCCTCTATGAGAATATCCTGTCGAGCTTAAGGGATGGCATTATCGTTATCGATACGAACAAAAGAGTTACCTTTTTCAACCAGGCCGCCGAGTCTTTGTTAGATCTTCCCATCTCCCAGGCCCTTGGAAGAAGTTTTGATAACCTCCCAGGCATGGACTCCGAGTCGCGGCTCCTGGTCGGAGATACCCTTTCGACGGGTAAAACCTATTCCAGCTATAAACGTACCCTGGCCCTCAAAAGACAGGGGAAAACCCTCTTCCTGGATATTACCACCTCCCCCTTGTTCAACGAGCGGGGCAATATTTGTGGCGTAGTCCTCGTTCTCAGGGATTTTACCATGGTGAGGGATCTGGAAGATGAGGTCCGGCGTAAGGATATCCTGGCCTCTATTGGAAGTGTGGCCGCAGGGATCGCCCACGAAATAAAGAACCCCCTGGGGAGCATCATCGGAGCTTCTCAGCTCTTATATGAGGAGGTTAAAAATAATTCGGAGCTGTCCCAATGCCTCAAAATTGTCCTCAAAGAGGCCGAGCGCGTCAATCGCCTGATCGAAGATCTGTTGAGCCTGACTAAGCCGACCAAACTCAATCGTAAGAAAGTTAATATCCATGAAATCTTGAAAAATATCCTGCTCCTGGAGAGGGCTTCCTCTGCCAACAAAGAAGTCAACTTCCAGGAAGAGTACGACCCCAGTTTACCGGAGATTCTGGCCGATAAGGAAAAGCTCACTCAGGTTTTCTTAAACTTGATCCGTAATGGTCTGGAGGCCATGTCCGGGCGTGGAACGCTTAAACTCGTCACCAAAGTATCTACCGATTACCATGTCTCTCGAGTAGGCCTGGAAAAACGCCCCCGTCCCATGATCGTGGTGGAAATTCACGATCAGGGAAAGGGCATCCCGGAGGAGGACATGGCAAAGCTCTTCACGCCTTTCTATACCACCAAGCCTAAAGGCGTTGGGCTTGGTCTGGTGGTCTCCCATAAAATTGTAGAGGAGCACGAGGGCTTTATCAAGGTAGAAAGCAAGATTGGAAGGGGAACGATATTTAAAGTTTATCTACCCCTTTCTTAACTGTTAATGTTAAATTATATGTAGATCTCTGGACACAAAGACCTCGGAGGGCAAAGGGTAATTGAATTTATGTTCTCTGAGGGATGCTTTAGCTCTTTGCGGCCTGGTGCCTAAAGAATTACGTCAAAGATAACGTTCGCCAGTTAAGATCAAAATTTTAATCGAACCGATAGTTATGAAAATTCTCATCGTCGATGATGACGAAAGCATGCGCTGGGTGATGGTTAAGGCCATCGAAAAGAGGGGGTATGAAGTTTATTCCCTGGACAGCGGGGAAGCGGCTATAGAGTTTTTACGGTCCGAGCCCTGCTCCATCGTCTTCATGGATATCAAAATGGCCGGTATGTCGGGACTGGAGGCCCTCCGGGAGATTAAAAAGATCCATGAAGGGGTCTACGTCATTATCATGACCGCGCAGAACGTCATGAAAAATGTCATCGATGCCATGAAGCTAGGGGCGTTCGATTACATCACCAAGCCCTTCGACCTCAATGAGATTTACCTTCTCATTGAAAAAATTCAGGGCATCGAGTCCTTGAAGGAGGAGGTCCATAATCTTCGGTCTGAACTTAAGCGGAAATATATTCCTGAAAGCCTGGAGAGCATCATCGGGGAGAGCAAGGGGATGCGGGAGGTCTTTAAGCTCATCGGTCGGGTGGCAGATAAAGATGTGACGGTGCTGATTACGGGCGAGAGCGGTACCGGGAAGGAGCTGGTCGCTAAGGTGTTGCATTATAACAGCCGACGTATTTCGAAGCCCTTTGTGGTGATTAATTGTGCGGCTATCCCGGAAACCCTCCTGGAAAGCGAACTGTTCGGCCATGAGAAAGGCGCTTTTACCGACGCGACGGCTTTAAAGATCGGAAAATTTCAACAAGCCGACGGAGGAACCATTTTTCTGGATGAGATCGGGGATATGGGACTGGACCTTCAAGCAAAGCTCCTCCGGGTGCTTCAGGATGGGGAGTTTTATCGGGTCGGAGGGAGCAAGGCGATTAAGATCGATGTGCGGGTCATCGCAGCGACCAATAAAAATTTAGAAGACGCGGTCCGATCCGGCCAATTCCGGGAAGATCTTTACTACCGACTCAACGTTATTAATATTCATCTGCCCCCGCTCCGGGAACGGAGAGGCGATATCAAGCTGCTCATAGAACATTTCCTTAACAAACTTCCCAAGGAGCTAGGGACCGAACGGAAACATATCAGCCGCGAGGCTGAAAATCTGCTCATCCATTACCACTGGCCTGGCAATATCCGAGAGCTGGAAAATGTCTTAAAACGAGCGATCGTCCTGACCGGTATGGATACGATTACGCCGGAGCACCTGCCTATTTCCATTTCTCAATCGGCGGGCCAGGAAAAGATCTTCCTGGAAGATTTGATCGAAGCCAGGCTTCAAATGTATTCCGGCAAGCTGCCCCCTGAGGCAGAAGGAGATCTATATCAGGTGGTTATCGGGCAGGTCGAAAAATCTCTCATCGAGAAGGTTATGCAAAAAACCGACGGCAATCAAATCCAGGCCGCGCGCATCCTGGGGATTAATCGAAACACGTTGAGGAAAAAGATTCAGGAATTGGGAGTAGAATTGTAACTGAAGGGCGCGTTCCCTCGGGTCGCCCTTGAAGGGTTAGCCGCAGTTTGCCAGAAATTAGGGATCATTCCAGTTGTTCAAGGGCTTTTTGAAGCTCATCGGTGTTGAAGGGTTTGGCCAGGCATAGATTTCCCGATTCTCGGATGAATTTCAAGGTATCCTCGGATAACATATCTCCGGTCATGAAAATAATCTGCCTGGCTAGCTTCGGGTTTTGTTGCTTTACGTATTCGTAGAACTCCTTTCCCCCCATCTGAGGCATTTTAATATCGGTGAGAAGGATATCGTAAGTTTTTAGATTGAGGTTCTCCAGGGCGGTTTTCACGTTCTCTGCACAATCTACCGCATAACCTAGTTTCTCTAGAATCTCCGATACCACGTTCACGATGATACTTTCATCGTCGATCACCAGCACCTGCTTTCTGGGAGATCCTCCTTGAAGTGCGGACGCAGGATCTCCGTGGGATTTAATCCCCAGGGGCTTTTCCTCTTCAGCTTTAACCGGGAGTTCTACAAGGAGGGTCGTCCCTTTGCCCACCTCACTGGCCGCATAAATTCTTCCCTCATGTTCCTGAATGAGGGTATAACTGATGCTTAACCCGAGGCCCGTTCCCTTTCCGACTTCTTTCGTGGTAAAAAAGGGGTCAAAGATGCGTCTCAAATTCTCAGGAGGAATCCCGGGGCCTTCATCGGTGATAGTGACCCGAATGAACGGAAGCGGGGGGTGAAGCACCTCTTCTCCGTGGCTCAGGGCCGAAGTCTTTTGTAGAGGCAGATCGCGCACGGTTTCTATCAACCTGGATCGGATAATCAGTCGTCCTTGGCGATGCGCTTCTTGCATCGCCTGCTCTGCGTTCAAGAGGATATTTAAAAAAACTTGCTGGAGCTGGTGAAAATCGGCCATCGTTTTAGGGAGGTTTTCTTGCAGGTCTTTAACCATTTCGATATTATTTAAGCGCAGGTTGTAAGCCCGGAGATCCAGGACTTCCTCTAGAACCTGATTAATTTGGATATAACGCTTTTCAGGTTTATGCCTTCTCGCGATGGTCAGAAGGTTTTGTATAATTTTTTTGGCCCGGTCGGTGGCCTGATCGATTTTCCTCAATTTTTCAATCGCGCTTTCATCGGAAACGAGATCGAGCTTGAGTAACTCGGTAAACATCTTTATAGCGGTCAAGGGGTTATTGAGCTCATGGGCGACCCCGGAGAGCATTTGCCCCAGGGATCCCATCTTCTCGGACTGGATCAGTTGATTTTGGGCGATTTTGAGTTGCTCCAAGGTTTCTTCGAGTTGACGGTTCTTTTTCTGAAGCTCTTGGGTTCTTTCTTCAACCCGCATTTCCAGGTTTTCCGTATGGGTTTGAACCCTCTCGGCCAGCGTGTTCAGGACGAGGGCCAGCTGTTCGATCTCATCTCCGGTACGGATCTGCAGTCGATGGGAATAGTCGCCCTGGGCAATGATCTCGGATCCTTTGGAGAGAGCCCGGATGGGGTTAATAATAAAGCGGTTTGTTACCCATATCATGAGAAACCCTGTGACCAGAACGGTTATTCCCACGACGATAACGGGTTTAAAACGCATCCCATAGATGGGTTGGAGGACCCCCTCCTCTGGAATCTGGAGCAGGAGGATCCAGCCGGTTAATCGGCTGCGATAGTAGGTGATCAGGTCCCCCTGATAAGATTTCCAGCCTTTATCGGGGGCGTTCAGCAGATTTAAAAGGCCCGCTTCTATTTTTTGACCCTCCTTGTCAGGGTCCTGATGGGCTATGATGCCCCCCTGACCGTCCACCAGAAAAGCCATCCCGTAATTGAAGGTCAGTTCGGCGAGCTTCTTACGTAAAATGTCCGGGGTGGTCGTGACGGCCAGGACTCCCCGAATCTCCCTATTGACCCGATGAGGGACCGCTATAACCATCAGTTTTTTTTCAACAGCCCTCTCTATCACGCCGACCTGGGCCAGTCTGTATTCCTGCAGGTAAAGCTTTATATTTTGAGGCCTCGAGATATAATAGCTCCCTTTTTTGGCCTCCTGAAACCAGATTTCCTGAGAGCGGTCCAGTTTTTCAGAACGTGCTCCCTGGAAATCCTGATCGTTGGATCCTCCCGCATACACGTGTTGTCGCACCATCCCATCCGGTCCTATATACTCCTCGGAGGGGTATAACCCGAAATCCAAAACTTTTTTCCCCCCGAAATCTCCTAACCCGACTCCAAAATTGACGAGATCCCCCACGGACGGAAAGGGATCCAGTTTTAACCCGTTCCATCTTTGAAAGTTATAGATCTCCGTATCAAAGATATGCTTATCCATCCCAAGGCGAGAAAAAATGGCAAGGGCCTGGCTCTCGCTTAAGAGTTGGACGGTGTTCAGGCGATCCAGGAGGTGAGAATCTATATCCTGGTGGGCATCCTGAACGATCTGTCTTAACTGCTGACGGGTGGTCTCTCGCAGGGCTTTGCTGCTGTCCTGAAAGGAAATAAAGCCCAAGGTGATTAAGGGAATCGTTGCCAGAAGGACGGGAAAAACCAGGAATTTAGACCGGATGGTTCTCATTTACTTTTACGATACCTCCCCGGAGGTAAAAGCCTCTCAAAACTTGTTTGCGCCTTAGCAGCCGCTTCTTTCGGAGTCCGCCCGCGCACAGTTACATCCAGAACGAGTTCTGAGATGATGTTAGAATCAAGGACCTCCAGGAGAAAGGGCCTCTTTAAATCATCCCAATCTTTGACCAACAGGGGTCTTGCCAGGTCATTTTTAAAATAAATTTCCTGAACATCTAACCACTCATGCCACTTCTTGATGACCGGGTTCTCTTTATAGGCCAGGCGTTCTCGAAGGGATTTCGTGATAGGGAAGAAGTGAATGGGAACCGATTGAATATACTTAAGGTAATTTTCATCCCGGTAAAAGAACTTGAGAAACTCTGCAGCTTCTTCCAGATGGGAAGCCCCTTTAAAGATCATCCAGAGCTCTGCATCGATCAGGGGCATCGGGCGAGTTCCCGAGGGACCTCTGGGTTTATGGAGAACCCCAAAGTGCTCGGGGTCCGCCATCTCCTTCGGGGCAAGGCGCTCGATGTATCCGACCCCGCGCCCGTAGCCGGCATAAATCATCGCTACTCTTCCGCTGGCAAGGGCAGCAAAAGTATCCGGGTAGCTATATCGAACCCAATCCGGGGGCAGGTAGGGCACCAACCTCTGATAGAATTCCAGGAGCTCCAGGACCGGTTTCTCCGTCAGTGTGGGCCGCCCTTCTGGATCGAAGAGCCGCCCATCATTCGATCGAAGCAATTCATCGAAAACACCGGTGATGAAGAAAGAGGTCCCTGGAAGACCTAATCCATAACGGTCTATCCGGCCATCGCCGTCGAGATCCTCGGTCAGAGCCTCGGCGACCTTCAGAAATTCCTCCCAGGTCTCCGGCGGCGTTAGCCCCTTTTGTTGGAACAGATCCTTGCGATGAATAAGAAGGGATGTACCGGCCGCGTGGGCTATCCCGTAATAGTGGCCGTCCAGGTACCCGATCCTCTTGATGGCCTCCCAGATATTGTCTTCTCCGATGGAAGCGACCACGTCATCCAGGGGCCGTAAAAGCCCCCTCGCGTAAAAAGAGGCGCAGGTAATAGGCTGACCATGAAAGGCATCCGGGAGGTTATTGGAGCCAAGGGCGACCAGGAGCTTACTCTCCAACGTATCCCAGGGTATCCCCACTTGTTCCACCTGGATATCCGGATGGATTTTTTCAAAATCTCGAATAATGTCCTCCATAGCCTGAAGGGATTGGTTTTCCGTTTCAGTATGCCAGAGTGTTACTACTTTCTTATTACTCTTTCCCCTTACGGGGATCGCCAGCGTAGAAATTACAATCAAACCAGATAGTAGAATTCTTACGCAGGACCTTAACGTCCAGCTCATAAAACTCTCCTTATTATAAATGGTTAGACAGAATTTAAAACCCTGAGCTGGACGTTAAGCAAGGTTTACGCCATCACAAAATTTACATAAAATCTTCCCGGGCTCTTTACCCTGGAAACCGCCTAGTGGACGTCTATTTACGCCCCTTCGCAGTTCCATTTTCTCCGAAGATCGTAGGCTTTATCTCGCAGACCGGTCTTGTAAGCAGAAAAATCTTCCCGATTCCTGTCGGGAAATAACTCCCAAAGCTAGAAAGCAGAAAGCGGAAAGACAAGAACTGGCAGGTAACAGACCGCGGGTCCACCTACGATTTGTTAGGTTCAGCCTTCAAACTACGCCCCACGTCCTACCCTCTTTGATATTGCGCCAGCTTCTCTAAAAACTCCTTTTTCTCAAGCACGGCTTTATTCACCACGTGATCCGGGACCTCCCCCCTCGAAGCTTTAAGGATCCCGAGGCAATCCATACGCCCGATATCTCGGAAACATTCATTTGTCCATCCGATGGCATGGGGGGTGACAATAACGTTCTCCAGTTTGAGGAGAGGGTCCTCGGGGTCGATGGGTTCCTGTTCAAATACATCCAATCCCGCGCCGGCTATTCTTCCCTCTACCAGGGCCCTTGTCAAGGCCTTTTGATCGACAATGCCCCCCCGGGCCGTGTTGATAAAATAGGCCGTCTTTTTCATCAAGCCGAATTCCCGCTCTCCGATCAATTTAGCCGTTTCCTTGGTTAAAGGGCAGTTGATGGTCACAAAGTCCGATTCGCGCAAAACCGTGTCCAGATCGACCAGTTCGACCCCCAGCTTCTCAGCCTTTTCCCTTGAGACGTAGGGGTCGTAGGCGATCATTCTGGCAAACCCAAAGGGTTTTGCCAGGCGAAACATCTCGCTGCCGATGTTCCCGATCCCTACAGAACCTAAAGTCCTTCCGACCAGCTCGGTCCCCATGTGGAGGATCTTTTCTTTCCATCGTCCCGCCCGGATCAACTTATCTTTAATCAACATCTTTCGGGAGAGCGCCAGCATAAAAGCGATAATTCCGCCGGCCATAGGTCTTTCCACCGCACCTGGCGTTATAAATAGAGCCACATTGGCTTCTGTACAGGCTTCCAGATCTACCGACTCGTAGCCAACTCCGAACCGGGCGATGACGACCAACCGATCCGCCCCCTTCAACGTATTCCGGGTCACTCGGGGAGCCAGCACAATAATTCCGTCCAGCCCACGGATCTGATCGGGGGCGATCTCTGGAAAATGTTCTTTAAAGAACTGGTATTCGATGTGGGGTTGCTCATCCAGCACCCCCAGCCCTATATCTTCAAAAACCAACTTTCCATCCTCGGTCAAAAAATCCCGTGTAAGTCCGACCTTAAACTTATCTCTCATCGTGTTAGCTTTATTTTCTTTTTCTCGTTCCCGGGCAGAGCCCGGGAGCGAGGCAAAGTGGTTTGAAAGTGAATGGGTCTGCCTTGCTCGATCGTTCTTATAGTGACTTGAGCTGAAAGCGAAGTCAATGATATTTTTCTTGATGGGCACGGATTTTATGGTAAATTGAAATTAATGATCCAATTAACCCTTTTTCTAAAGGACACCCATCAGCTTATCACCCCTTCCCTGGAGGAGGTTAAAGATTTTCTTCCCCGGAAAGACGTGGTCCTCTGGGGACGTTGGATCCAGCCTTCTGAGGGAGAGCTTGAGCAGCTCCAGGAGATCTTCCACTTTCATCCTCTGACCATGGAGGATTGCCGCCATCGAAATCAGCGCGCGAAATTGGACCAGTATGAGGGATACATTTTTCTGGTCTTGTTCTCGATTAAATTCAAGAAGGATTGGCTTAGGATTAGGGAGCTTCATCTGTTTTTGGGAGCGAACTATCTGATCTCCGTGGAACCTCAAGCTCTCTCGGCGATAACCGAGTTTTGGGAAAAACTTCCCTCCAACTTAGAGATTTTGAAAAAAGGAGCGGATTTTCTATTATATACCCTGGCGGATCTCGTCGTCGATCAACTTTTCCCGGTTCTGGATCATCTGGATGAGATCATCGATGGTCTGGAAAGTAAGGCCTTGACGGCCCCGGATAAGACCCTTGTGAACCAGATCTTTCATGTACGGCGGAAGCTGGTTTTCCTTAGGAAGGCCGTAGGACCCATGCGAGACCTATTTAACAAGGTTCTCAATCGGGGGATCCGCGAGATTCAAGAAGAGCATCTCATCTATTTTCGAGATATCTACGATCACACCGTGCGGATGTATGAATTTATCGAAACCCAGCGAGATCTCCTCTCCAGCGCCTTGGAGGCGTACCTTTCCACCGTCTCTAACAATCTCAACGAGGTGATGAAGCGTCTGACCGTGGTCTCTACCATTTTTCTTCCCTTAACTTTTATCACCGGCGTCTTTGGAATGAATTTTGAAAACCTTCCCTTTACGAACCCCTGGATTCTGGATTTAACCCTTGCTTCCTTCGTGGCCGTACCGATGCTCATGCTGATCTGGATGAAGTGGAAGCATTGGATGTGACCCTGGAAAAACACCTTGACAGGAGCCATGACCCGATTTTAATTTTAAAGTGGATTATTTTAGACAAAATCTAGCCTTGTCCCAAACAGGTGCGCGTCGTCCCTCGAGGGATGCGCATAGTTGCTAAGGTTTACGAAAAAGGAGAGTTAAGATCGATGATGAGCAACGTGGTCCAACTCGATGAGGTTACAGTACGGTTTGCTGGGGATTCTGGGGATGGGATGCAGCTCACGGGCACCCAGTTTACAGACACCACGGCGTTAATGGGCAATGACCTGAGTACCCTACCAGACTTTCCTGCTGAAATTCGGGCGCCCGCCGGAACTCTTTACGGCGTCAGCGGATTTCAACTGCACTTCAGTAGTTTTGATATTCACACCCCTGGGGGTTCACCAGATGTGCTCGTAGCGATGAACCCGGCAGCCCTAAAGGTTAACCTGCAAGAGCTTAAACCGGGCGGCACGATTATTGTCAATATAGATTCCTTTGATCAGCGAAATTTAAAACTCGCCGGGTACGAGTCCAATCCCTTAGAGGATGGGACTTTAGACGGCTACCAGGTATATCCGATATCCATTTCCAAAGCCACTCTGGAGGCGTTAAGGGATCTGGGTTTGCCGGTCAGGACCGCAGAACGTTGTAAAAACTTTTTTGCCTTAGGGCTCCTGTATTGGCTGTACAATCGAAAAATGGAGCCCACCATGCAGTGGATCAGGAGTAAATTTGCCAAGCAGCCGGAACTTCTGGAAGCCAACATGCGCGCCTTAAAGGCCGGGTACCATTTTGGGGAGACCACCGAGCTTTTTACGACGCGGTACGAGGTAAGACCGGCCAAATTAAAGCCGGGTAAGTATCGTAATATCACGGGAAACCAGGCGACGGCTTTAGGGCTGGTGGCGGCTTCTAAGAAGAGCGGGCTACCCCTGTTCCTGGGGAGCTATCCCATTACCCCGGCCAGCGATATCTTACACCAGCTTTCCATGTACAAGAACTATGGGGTGCGAACTTTTCAGGCGGAGGATGAGATTGCCGGAATCTGTGCAGCTATTGGGGCTTCGTTCGCGGGCGCTTTAGGCGTAACCAGTACCAGCGGTCCTGGGGTGGCCCTTAAAACGGAATCTATCGGATTGGCGGTCATGGTAGAGCTCCCCATCGTCATTTGTGATATTCAGCGGGGAGGACCCAGTACCGGCCTCCCGACAAAAACGGAACAGGCGGATCTGCTCCAGGCTCTTTATGGGCGTAACAGCGAGGCCCCTGTACCGGTCCTGGCCGCTGCGACCCCCTCCGACTGCTTTGATACCATTTATGAAGCCTGCCGAATTGCCCTGAAATACATGACCCCGGTCTTCTTCCTCTCTGATGGATATCTGGCTAACGGCGCCGAGCCCTGGTTGATTCCAAGCTCTAAGGATCTGCCGGAGATTAAAGTTAAGTTCCGCACCGATCCTATGGGTTTTTATCCGTATCTGCGCGATGAACATACCCTGGCGCGGCCTTGGGCCATTCCCGGGACACCGGGACTTGAACATCGGATCGGAGGACTCGAAAAACAACATATCACGGGCAACGTCAACTATGAACCGGAAAACCACGAACTGATGGTCAAACTCCGTGCGGAGAAAGTAGCTCGGATCGCCCAGGAGATTCCTCCGACGGTCATCCATGGGGAACCCGAAGGGGAGGTGTTAGTCGTGGGCTGGGGAAGCACCTTTGGTTCCATTATCACGGCGGTCGAGCGCTGCCAGAGCAAAAAACTCCCGGTCTCGAGCCTTCATTTACGGTACCTTAATCCCCTCCCCCCAGATCTCGGGGAGATCCTTAAACGATTCAAGAAAATCCTGTTACCGGAAATGAATTTGGGTCAATTAGCCAAAGTGCTCCGGGCGGAGTATCTGGTTCCTGTTATCTCCCAGACGAAGGTACAGGGTTTACCTTTTACCTCGGAAGAGATTCAAAACAAAATTGAAGAACTGCTTAAGTAAAACCTAAAATTTATCCACCGATGACGCAGAAGGCGCAGTTATTCCGCGCCTGAAGGGAGTCGAGGGGGGTTAAGTTAAAAGCCCACGTTAGAAGTATCGGCAAAACCTTAGGCGCTTACAACCTGTCAAGATTTGAACGCCTCTGCGCGCACTTTGGATCGTTTTAGGTTTTAAACCGTTTTTACTATGAGCGATATTAAATTGACAGACAATGGGAGTAAAGTCACCTTAACCAAGAAGGATTTCGAATCGGATCAGGATGTGCGGTGGTGTCCGGGTTGTGGCGATTATTCTATTTTATCCCAGGTCCAGAAAGTCCTGCCGGAGTTAGGGATCAAACGAGAAAATTATGTCTTTGTGGCCGGGATAGGCTGTTCCAGTCGATTCCCTTACTATATGAACACCTACGGATTTCATGGGATTCACGGCCGGGCTCCGGCCATTGCTACGGGGGTTAAGTGCATCAATCAAGATTTATCGGTATGGATAGCCACCGGAGATGGGGATGGGCTAAGCATTGGGGGAAACCACCTGATCCATATCCTACGCCGCAACGTGGACGTGAAGATCTTGCTCTTCAATAACCGGATTTATGGGCTGACCAAAGGTCAATACTCTCCGACTTCTGAATATGGTAAAAAGACCAAATCCACCCCCTTTGGTTCCATCGATCATCCGTTTAACCTGATTTCGGTAGCCTTGGGCGCGGAGGGGACCTTCGTGGCCCGTACTATGGACCGCGATCCAAAACACCTGCAGGATATGCTGCGGCGTGCTGCCCATCATAAAGGTACGGCATTCATAGAGATTTACCAAAACTGCAATATCTTTAACGATGGAGCCTTTTTCCATCTCACGGAGAAGGAGGTACGGGATGAGAACGTGCTTTATCTGGAGCACGGAAAACCCATGGTGTTCGGGAAAAACCGGGATAAAGGGATCAAGCTCGAGGGCTTGAAGCCGCGGGTGGTCTCCTTGAAGGAGGGGTATGCGTTAGACGATCTTTTGGTCCACGATGAAACGGCTCAAGAACCGGCTTTGGCCTATATTTTAAGCCACTTAACCGATCATCCCAACTTCCCAACCCCCGTGGGGGTCTTCCGATGTATACAACGCCCCACCTACGATACGGAGATGACCGAACAGGTCCTGGCCGCTAAAAAACAGCTCGGGGAAGGGGACCTGGATGTGCTTCTCAGCAGTGGAAATACCTGGATTATTCCTGAGAGCCGCAGTAACGGCCATTCTTAGTTCAGAAGGCAGATGAATCGAAGGTCGAGGATTGGGAATTGAGGACCACCGAAGGTCTTCTGTCTTTTCTCCTTGCTCCTCAGGCCCTTGCTCTCGGCCTACTTCTTTAGAGGAGGGAGGTTCAAAAACTTGGTATCTATGAATTTTAAGTCTCTAGGTTCATAGATTTGCATAAGTTCTTGCAACCCTGCGACCATGGATCGTGAAATTGTCGATGAGGAAATCAAACAAATGTATGAAGAATCTGAGGGGGCTCCCAAGGTTCTTGATGAAAACACGATCAAAGCTCCCATCCGGCACCTCAACTTGCATAAGCCCATCCTTTTAGAAGAGGGGAGTTCTGTGGCCCAGGCCCTGGATCTGATGAAGAAGAATCGAATCGGGTGTATGCTCGTGGTCCGAAATGGAAAACTGACCGGTATCTTTACGGATCGGGATGTACTTATGAAAATTGCCGGGACCTCCCTCGATTTGTCGACGGTTCGGATCGAGACTTTAATGACCCCTAATCCAGAATGCCTCCAGTTAGAAGACATGATTGCCTTCGCGTTGAATCGTATGCATATCGGGGGATTCCGCCATATTCCTTTGGTGGATGAAGAACATAAGCCGGTCGGAATTGTTTCCGTGAAAGATATCGTGGACTATCTGGTGGAACACTTCTCCGCTGAGGTCTTAAATCTACCTCCTAACCCCGTACGAACTACGACCGAGCGAGAAGGAGCTTAATATAAAAAGAGAATGGGCGAGCCAGGGAGGCTCCCATTCTCTTGCGCCCCCATTCTTCGGTTCTCCCCATTTCCTTGTCCTTTACTTCTTTCCCGCGTTTTAATGGTCATTTGGGGGTCCGGTTGTCCGGCGAGGACCCGTCCTAAAGGTGCATTGTATCCTTGACAGATCCAGGCCCGGCAAAGATCACGCGGTCCCTCCTTGAAGGTGTGTTTTATCCTTGACAGATTCAGGTCCGGTGGGATACCATAATTTCATGAGTTTATTATACTTAAAACCAGGTATTCCTGTGAAGAGGACCTTTCTGTAAGTTATGAACCCTCGTATTATCGTAGATCCTAACTTCTTCAACGGGAAGCCCTTTATAAGAGGGGCGAATATCCCCGTTCACGTCATCCTGGATCATCTTTCTGGGGGGTTGTCTTTCGACGAAATTATTGCAAAATATCCTAAACTTACCGAGGACGATATCAGTGCCGCCGTCGAATATGCGCTCTTAAAGACCCGGGATGCCTTAATCAGTTCACCGGTGAAGCCGACCCGACCAGAAATTAAGAAAGAGCCCGGCCAGGGTAAGTCGCCGGACTCTAAACTTCCCCCTGGCCCGCCGATGGAGCGTAAATTTCCTCCCAGGCCGCCGGAACCCAGAGTCCCCCTTTCTGGACGGTTATCGGAGCCCAAATTGCCGCCGACTTCCCCGCCGGAATCGAAATCCGCCCCGATTCCCCGGCGAGAATCCGAGTTGGAAAGTCCTCCCCTACGTAGACCTGATCTCAGCCTTAGGAGGGGTGAACCCGACGATCAGGTAGAGGTATCGGGCTGGCGTAAATTTGTATTAGCCCTCGACCAGGTTAAAACGTTTCTGGTTCTTATCACTAAAACCCTTTTAACGATCTTAATTTTAGTCCTGCTGGGCTCCCTGGTTTACCTGGTGGTGAGTCAAAAGCGAGATGTAACCATTTTACCTTTTGAAGCGGTCCTGGGGCTTGAAACCTCGACCACCGCCGGAGAGAGCCTGGCCAATCAGTTGGTCAGCGAGCTGGAACGGATTCAGTACTTTCAAAAGTTTCCCCGGGAGGGCAGGAATTCCGTGGTGCAGTCCCTCATCGAAGAAAAGAACGTTCTACTCCCTCCCCTGACAGAACCTCTTCAGGCTACCTTCAAAAAGGCTGAATCTTTAAAAATAGGCTCCTTTAAAGTGCCCCTGTATCTGGTTACGGCATCCGTTCAGAAGCTTTGGGGACAGGAAAATAGGCTCCTTTCCGCGAGCATCCATAAATTTGGATCTTCTTATTCCCTGACGGCCTCCTTTGGAAAAGAAAAGTTTTTTACGGTGGAAGACGGGGACCTGGAGATTTACACGCCGGCCCCAGAGACCGAGAGCTCCGAAGAAAAAATCCAAAAATTTCTCCGAGTCCTGGCGTATAAGTTGGCCTTTACCACCTTGAATGCCCCCTTACCTTCCTCTCTAGAGAACGGCTGGAAAAGCTATTTTTACCTCTCCGAGGGGTTAGGGGCTTATCAAAAGTTTCTTTCAAACCCTAAAGTCCGTTTAAAAGATTGGGAGATGGCCGTAAGTTTTTTTCAAAAGGCTTTGACCCTCCATTACGCGAATCCTAAGATCCATTTTAATCTGGGGTTGGCTTATCAAACGCTGTTGGAGCAGGAGGTTCCGGGAATTGGGTCGAACAATGAGCACCTGAATAAAGCCATGGAGGCCTATCGGGAGGCCCTTAAACTCAAGCCGGATTTTCCAGAGGCCTATTACCAGCTGGCCACCCTTTATCAGTTGCAAAAGGATTATGCCCGCGCGGCCTCCAGCCTGAGTAAAGCCATCGAAGTAGTGGGATCATCTCCAAAGGCGGTATCTACGGTGGCCCCAGATTTCCTGAGGTCCCTCCTCGATTTGAAATTAGGGGATATGGATCGGCTAACCGGAAGATATGAGGAGGCCCGGGGAATCTATCAGAAGATTCTGTCCAATTTAGAAAAAGCGCCGAAGTCAGAAAAAAATGCGTTAACCCAAAGGGAGTTAGAGATCCTTGTCCACGACAGGTTAGCTAAAGTCTATCAAGCCTCTCAGGACTTTGATGCGGCAGTACGAGAGTACAATGAGCTTTTAAAATTAAATCCTCCATCGCCTCTGGCAACTTTAGTCCACCGCAATATTGGACAAATCTATACCCGCCAGAGTCAATACCAGGAGGCCATCTTCGAGTATCAAGAGGCTCTCCGGCTCAACCCGGAAGATGAAGAGTCCCATCTGGAGCTAAGCGATGTGTATATGGACTTACGTCAGTATCCTGAAGCCGTGGTTCAGCTCAAGGAAGCCCTTCGCATCAACCCCAATTACGTGGAAGCTTATCGCGCCCTGGGGGAGGTTTATCTCAAGCAGAATAAAACCTTCGAGGCCCTTTCCGCCTATAAACAGGCCCTTCAAATAAGACCGGAAGATCCCGAGGCGCTTTATGGATTAGGGCGTGTCTATGCCCGGCAGCAGGCGAACAGCGAGGCGATCCAACAATATCAGAAAGTTCTTCAGATAGACCCTAAATTCCCCGGAGCCCGCACCAACCTGGGTCTGATTTATTATCGTTTAGGTAAATACGAAGAGGCCATTTCGGAGTTTATCCAGGTATTGCAGGATAATCCTGAAGATAAATGGGCCCACTTGGGGATCGGGCTTATCCATGCCAAACAAGGGCGCTATCCCGAGGCAGAAGCTAAGTATACGGAAGTACTTCGGATAGATCCGGATTTCGCTCCCGCCCATAACCATCTCGGGGAGATTTATACCCTTCAGAGGAAATTTCTGGCGGCTATCGCGGAATACGAAAAGGCTTTGAAACTGGATCCGGGCTATGCAGAGGCCTACGCCAATCTGGGCATCGCTTACGCGGAAATGGGACAGTATGAGGAAGCCCTCTCGGAGCTTAGAAAGGCCCTTACCCTAAACGAGGCGCTTCCGGAGGCTCAGGTCGGTTTTGGGAAGGTTTATGCAAAACAAGGATCTATCTCAGAAGCTATATCTGCTTATCAAGAAGCCTTGAGGTTGGATGAGAAAAATATCGAGGCCCTCTATGGATTGGGCAGGATGTTGCTTTCCCAAGGCAGAGCCTCTGAAGCCGCGATTAAATTTCAGCAGGCTTTAGAAACGAATCCTAATCTCATAGAGGCCCGCTTAGATCTGGCAGGCATCTACCTTCAGCAGGGACATTATCAAGAAGCCGCCGAAGAATTTAAGAAAGTCCTAAAGATCGATCCCAAGAACTCGTCTGCGTCGCAGGGATTAGAACAGGCGGAACAGGCGCTCAATAAGGGCGCCGCTACGCTGCCCCCGCCTTCCCAAACTCCGGCGCCCCATCCGCCTTCTTTACAGTAAAAGGGATGGGTTTATGCCCCTTTGCCTTTTATAAAGTAAAAAAGGGGTTGTGGCGCCGGGAGGGATTTCGAAACCTGCCCCTACATCCCTTCGCCCCTGGGTTACCTCTGAGGATTTAGGAGGATTCGGGCTCAAAGTTTACCTTCTCTGCGATGAAATAGATGGGTTTATGCTGCGATTCGTAGTACATTCGAACCATAATTTCCCCCAAAAGCCCCATGCCGATTAAGATAACTCCTACCAGAAAAAGAATAATGGAGAGCAGAAAGGCCGAGTTATTACTCAACACCGTGTGGAAAGTGAATTTAAAAGATAGCGAAAGGACGAGGAGGAAAAAAGAACAGATTATGGAAAGGATCCCTCCGGTGCCGAATAAGTGAATGGGCTTTGTGGAGTAGCTCAGTAAAAACTTGACGTTAATGAGATCCAAAAGCACCCGGATGGTCCGGGAGAGCCCGTATTTACTGTTTCCATGTTTTCTGGGGCGGTGGTTGACTTTAATTTCGGCGACCCGAACGCCTATCCAGCTGGCTAAAGCCGGAATAAATCGGTGCATCTCTCCGTAGAGCTGAATGTCGTCCAGGATCTCCTTTTTGTAAGCTTTAAGCGTACATCCGTAATCGTGGAGGTGCACCCGGGTCGTCATGGAAATTAACTTATTGCCGACATAGGAAGGTAACCTTCGGGTAAAAAATTTATCCTTTCTGTTTTCCCTCCATCCGCTCACCACGTCGTAACCCTCGTCCATTTTTTCCAAAAGGCGGGGGATATCTTCCGGATCGTTTTGTAGATCTCCGTCCATCGGGATAACGATCCTGCCTCTGGCCACATCGAACCCGGCGGACATGGCAGCGGTCTGGCCAAAATTTCTTCGAAACCGAATCAGTTTAATCGTCCGATCCTGTTCGGCAAATTTTTTTAGCACTTTAAACGTTCCGTCTGAGCTTCCATCGTCTACGAGGATAATTTCATAGGTTTTTTGAAGCTTCTCCAGAACGGACTTCAACTGAGGAATCAGAATCTTTATATTGGTTTCTTCGTTATAAACTGGAATGACAACGGATATATCCATAATTGAAAGAGCCGGCTCAACCGGCTCGTTTTATCTCCCCTAAAAGGGCCCCCTTTGTAAGCTGGCGGCCACCGCCATCTCCCGCTCAGCTTCTGGAATCATCCCTTTTCTCTGATAAAATCTGGACAAACTCGTGTGGAACAGCGGATCGTTGGGATCCAGATCGATGGCTCTTTTAATCGCCTCGATGGCCTCATCGATCATGCCTTTTTTCTCGTAAGCCATGGATAAGGCCAGGTACGCCATAGTAAACTGAGGGTCCAATTCAACGGCCTTTTTATATTCGGCGATGGCCTCCTCCACCTGCCCTTTAGCAAAAAAATTGAATCCCTGATCGTAGTGCTCTTCCTTGGTGCTCATCATTGCTTCCTCCCTTTTAACCCAATGAAGTTGTGCTGCAGGGGAATTTAATGGGTAATTTAAGCTATCCTAGAAAAAAGTCAACTTGAAATTGGAATTCCCCTCAAATAAAGCAGGTATTATTTTATAAATAGACAGGAGGAGCTCAGGGAACCACGGGAGCCGATCCTTCAAGAGGTGGCCCGTTTTATGGCTGCCCCTCGATGGGACCTTTGACGTCAAAGCCGACCGGAGAGGGCAGTCAAAAAGTAGCTGAGGTTTTATGCCCCAAATATTCGAATATTACCCTGGCAGGCCCGATCCTTATACAAGTTCTTACTTTGAAGAATTTAAAACCCGGTTCTTGGAAAAGGTCGCGGAGGGATATACGCCGGAGCAGGCCCTGGATCAGATGCTGGAGGAAGACAGGGAGGCAGATAAAGGGCTTTACGGTGGGAAGCGTCGCGCCCGGCTCAGAGACATCTTCTCCCATCAGGTCCAGGAGAAGATCTATTCTGCGGAAGGAACTTCGGAGGGAGGTGGGGGCGCCGGCGAGGGGTCGGAGACGGGACCCCAAACCGCCACCCTGGCCGATGCGTCCGGAAAACCCGGCGGAGGTAGCTTTGTTTCAGACCAGGGGGAGCGACCAAAAGACCTCCCTCAGAAAGGGGTCGAATCGGATTTTTATAGACCTGCTCCGGATAAAGAGCCCAGGGTCTGGGACGATCAGGCTATCAAGTCCACGGCCATCGAGGGTTTGAAGAAGGCAAACTATCTAGACCTGGAGGGCAAACTGACCTCCAAGGCCTTGAACGAGCTGGGGCAACATCTCTTGAGGGCTATTTTTAAAGATTTAAAAGAGGCGGGATTCGGAGCCCATGAGACTCATAAAATGGGTCTGGGATTGATTAAAGCCCACGAAACCAAACCTTACGAGTACGGGGATCCTTTCCGGGTGAATGTCGGTCAATCTCTTCTAAGCGGCGCCCGGCGAGGGGTTCAAATACCCATCCAATTAAAAGTAGAGGATTTTAAAGTGGATCTCCTGGAACATCAGTCCAGCATGGCAACGGTTCTCATTGCCGACCGCAGTCAGAGTATGTCCTATGAGAATCGCATGGCGGCTGTCCGGAAGACGACGCTGGCCCTATTTCAGTTTATTACCAGCGTGTATCCCGGGGATCAGATCTGGGTGGTCGGCATGGATACCACCGCAGAACTGGTGCATCCTTCCCAGCTCTATTATCTGACCCAAGAGCGCCTCTGGACGAACATGGAGGCCGCATTACGCCTCTCCAGGAGGCTCCTTGAGAAACATCCTAACCATCTTAAACAGATCATCATGATCACCGATGGACATCCCACGGTCTGCACCCTGGAGGGGAAATTGTATAAGAATCCTTCCCGCCCGGTCAGCGAGATCATTGCGAGAAAGACTTTGAGGGAAGTGGAGCTGTGCACCCAGAAGGGGATAAGGCTTCACACCCTTATGTTGACCCAGGATAAGTATTTGAGCGACTTTGCCAACCGCATGGCGAAGATCAATCGCGGGGCCGTCTATTATGTGGAGCCGGCGCAGCTCACCAAGTTCTTAATCGTAAGCTATGCCAGGGAGAGTTTACCCAGGCTCCAGAGATCTTGATGGGCGTTCAATACCTGAATTTGACGGCGGGGAGCGCCACCGAGGGTATCAGTAAGCTCCAATTCCGCGGAGGACCACCGGTAGGGTTTTGATGAGAATCTGAAGGTCCAGCCACAGGGACCAGTTCTCAATATAGTAGAGATCGAACTTAACCATTTCCTCGAAGGGGAGGTCGCTTCGCCCTTGTATTTGCCAGAGGCCGGTTATGCCGGGAAGCACTTTGGTTCGTTGCTTGATCCAGTAGGTATATCTAGAGTTGCTGGACCCATCCTCAAAATCTGGAACCGGCAGGGGACGAGGTCCTACCAGGCTCATTTCGCCCTTGAGAACGTTCCATATTTGGGGCAGTTCGTCCAGGCTGTATCTGCGGAGGAGCTTCCCGATTCGGGTGACCCGGGGATCGTCCTTGATTTTAAATAAGCATCCATCTACTTCGTTGAAACGGGCTAAAGCCCGGCGCTGTTCCTCTGCATCCACATACATGGAACGAAATTTATACATGGGGAAGTTCTTTCCCCGCTTTCCGACCCGCTGCTGTACATAAAAAACGGGACCGGGGGAGTCTCGCTTGATCAAAATTCCAATGAGGACCATCAGGGGAAGAATTAAGATGCCCCCTGCGAGGACAATGATCCCATCCACAACTCTTTTAGCGATATGGTCCCAGCGGGTGACCTCTTTGGGCCGGAGGTTGATCAGGGGGACGTTAGCAATCTCGGTGATGCTGATCCGTTCGGAGATAACCCCCAGCAGGTCGGGGATTCGATCGAGGGAAATTCCCATTTCGTCGCAAATCTCTGCAATATATAAAGCTTGCTCCCGGGTCATCGTGGAATCGCAGATGATGATCCGATTCAGGTCCAGGGAGGCGATCACCTCAGAGATCTTCCCGCTCTTGCGAAGGACGTTCTCCTGGGCGTCGAGGAAAGTGATATTTCCCGCCCAGTGGGAAGGAGGACTCATTTCTGGAAGGAAATATCCCAGAAATTTATAACCGATCCCCTCGGTATTGTTAATGTTGGCGCCCAGCCTGGAAGCCTCGTCGTTATATCCGAAGATTACCACCCGCTCAACCCCTACGTCCCTCAGCTTGAGCCACTTTAACCCCCTAAAGACCAGAACCCTTATCAGGGAGATCTCTACGACGGCGATCCCCCAGAACATAAAAATTAGAGATCTGGAATATTCATCCAGTTGAAATAAGAACACGATGAAGATCAGAACGATCGTACTCGTCGTGGAGCCTTTAATAATTCCGATGATTCCGTTTACAAAGGAGGCCTGCTCAGAAAATTTATAAAGCTCCATCTGCCTGAAGGTGGCTATCCACACGATGAGCAGAACGTACAGCGGGAAAATATGCTGGTGGATGTCGGGAAAGCCAAATTTAATTTCGAAGAAGGGATTAAGGCTGATGCGAAGGAACAGCGTCGTGTAGAAAGAGAGGGTAATTCCCAGGACATCCCCAAGGACGATGAGCATTTTAAATAACCTGTTACCTTTTTTAACCATAAGCCCTGCTCCAGGAATTCGTTGTCAAATCTCAAAAAGGTAGGGTCCCCCTGCCCACTTTTGCTTTTGAATAGGAACGAATATTAGGTCTCCAAATCGTAGGGAATAGTATCGGAAGGGTCGTAGACTTTATCGGTATAGACTAATAAATAAAGAGGTTCCTCCCCGATATTTCGAATCGCGTGAATGATGTTCGGGGGAATCAATACCCCAAAGGGGGAGGGGCGCTTGTCCTTCGGGCCGTCCTCTCCCATGAAAATCTCCATCCTCCTTCCGCTATCCCTTTCCTGGAGGGTTAATTTCCCCTTTCCTTGAATGACACAGAACCATTCCGTGGCCGTCTTGTGGTAATGGCCTCCCTTCACAGCTCCCGAACGGGCCACAGTTACATAGATCTCTCCGAAGGTCTTATCTCCGGGGATCTGGGGCTGCATGAGAATCTTCAACAGCCATCCTCGCGAATCTTCATGAAGGGTCAGAGGGTAAATCTTTACGTCTTCAAGCGTCGAATGCAAAGGCCCGGTGGCTAGAAGAATGAGAAAGCGGGAGGATTCCCATTCCCCCATTCTCCCGTTCGTTACTTCCAGAGGATATAATTTCCAAGGACCAAATAGTCCAGTCCTGTGGAGAAGAAGCACCGGATAGCTTCTTCAGGCGTACATACGATGGGTTCTCCCTGGACGTTAAAAGAGGTGTTTAAAACCATGGGGATCCCGGTTATTTTTTCAAATTCTTTAAGCAATTGCCAGTAGAGGGGGTTTGTTTCCTTGGAAACGGTCTGGATCCGGCTGGTTCCATCTACATGGGTAATGGCCGGGACCTCCTTTCTTTTATCGTCCAGCACCTGACAGGTCAGCGTCATAAAGGGGGCTTTTCCTTCCAGCTCAAAGTATTCCCCTGCTTTTTCTTCTAAGACCGAGGGCGCAAAAGGGCGAAAGCCTTCCCGGTACTTGACGCAGGCATTGACCAGATCCTTCATCTTGGCGATGCCCGGATGCGCTAAGATGCTCCGGGAGCCCAGGGCTCTGGCTCCGAATTCCATTCGCCCCTGGAACCAGCCCACGATTTTCCCGTCAGCAAGGAACCGGGCCGTCTTTTCCGCAATATTTTCCGTAAACTCGTAGTGGGTTAGCTTGAACCGGCGAAGCAATTCTCCAATAGAGTCATTAGCATATTCTGGGCCATAGGAGGTATGGCTCATAACCAGCTTCCTGGGGTTATTCAGCAGATAATGGTAGATGTATAACGCCGTTCCCAGCGAAGTGCCTGCGTCATAGGCCACGGGCTGGACAAAAACTTCCCGAAACCCCGTGTTTTTGCAGATCTTTCCATTCATGGTGCAGTTCATCCCGACGCCGCCGGCCAGGCACAGCCGATCTTGCCCGGTTTCTTTCCTTAACCATCTCAGCATGTGAAAGGCCCCTTCTTCCAGCGCCTGCTGGAGGCTGGCTGCAATATCCCTATGTCTTTTCTCAAGGGGGTCGCCTTCCTTTCTGGGGGGGCCGAACGCCTCCACGAATTTGGGGCTTACCCAACCTTCCGGAGAGGTCGAAGTCCAATAGTCAAAATAGGTCAGGTCTATCTTGTAAGTTCCCTCGCTCTCCGTCTGGATAATTTTGCGGAACAGGTCGATGTAGGTGGGCTCCCCATAGGGCGCCAGCCCCATCACTTTATATTCATCGCTGTCCGGTTTGAATCCCAGATATTTTGTTACGGAGGCGTAACAGAGTCCCAGGGAATGGGGGAACTTCACCGATTTAAGCTTTTGGAATACGTTATTTTTCCCTTGAAAAAACACCGCACTATCTATTTCCCCCTGGCCGTCGATGGTAATAACGGCGGCTTCTTCGAAAGGAGACAAGAAAAAGGTACTGGCGGCATGGGCAAAGTGGTGATCGACGTAGAGAAACTTAGGCGATCCCTCGCCCAGGTTCAGGTGGAACTCCTGCCGTAATAGCTTTTTGACCTTGTGGAGGAGGAAAAAGATGTACCCCATCCCTAAGGCATAGGGGAGCCCCCGGGGGAAGTACCTGATGGCGTGGGAGATCCCCATTTTCAAGGTCAGACGGGGGTTCCAGAAAAATCCTATATAATCTACCTGATGGATCTCAATGCCTGCCGTAGTTAAGCAATAGCGAATGGCTCTCCGGGGAAAGTCTTTCTCATGCTTTCGCCGGGTGAACCGCTCCTCTTCGGCGGCTGCCAGGATCTCACCATCTTTTAGCAAAGTCGCTGCAGAATCATGCAGAAAACAATTGATTCCTAGAACGTACATACGAGCATGCACAAAGCAGGGGGCCGGAGCGTCGATTTACTCCCGGCTTCTGGCCCTCTGCTCGTTCTTGCGAGACCCGAAAAACCTTTTATACCATTCTATGCTTTCTTTAAGCCCTTCTTCCAGGGAATATTGGGGCTTCCAGGATAGCAAAGCCCTGGCTTTTTGGCTGGAAAGGTGCTGATGGGCGATCTCTCCTTCCAGGCTTTTACCGAGGATGTTCGGTTTAAGGTGAGTTTTTCCGGAGATGGCTATGATTTTAGAGACCATCTCCAAGACGCTGATGGGGCGTTCCTGGCTAAAATTAAAGGCCTGGCCGCGCACTTCGCTTCGGTCAAGGTTCTCGGCCAGGGTCAAATAAGCGGTCACAGCGTCTTTAACGTAAAAATAATCCCGGACCGGGGTTCCATTGCTTCGGATAATGGGATCTTCGTCCGTCAGCACAGATCGGATAGCTCCCGGGACGATCCGATTGAAGTTGAGGTCTCCCCCCCCGTAAAGGTTCCCGCACCGGGTGATCCCAATGGGGAGTCCATAGGTGTGCGCGTAACTCTGGGCCAGGAGATCTGTACAGGTTTTAGAGACATCGTAAGGATGGAGGCCTTTGAGGGGGGTTTCTTCGGTATAGGGAAGGATATCCTGAGAGCCATAGGCCTTATCGCTGGAGGCGACGACGATTCTTTCCAGGCGCCCTACCCTTCTGGCAGCTTCCAGGAGGGTCCAGGTCCCTTTGATGTTGGACTCAAAGGTGGACAGGGGGGAGTTATTGGCGATGCCTACAATCGCCTGCGCGGCCACATGAAAGCAGGTATCTACTTCATATTCATTGAGGGCGCGCTCGATGACGTCGTACTCGGTCACCGAGCCTCTGACGACGTTTATCCGGGCGAGAAAACCGGATAAGTTTAGATAGGATTTGGGGACCAGGTCCCGGATGAGCCCGATAACTTCGGCACCTTCTTCCACGAGTCGGATCGTCAGCCAGGACCCTAAGACCCCTGTGCACCCGGTGATGAAGACCCGTTTGTTTTTCCAACTGAACCCCTTCATTTCCAAACTTTCCAGGGCGTATCCTGCTCCGCCCACATTTTATTCAGTTCCAGAAAATCCCGGTACGTATCCATGGATTTCCAGAAACCTTTGTGCTGGTACACCGCAAGCTCCCCGTCCTTAGCGAGTTGGGCTAAAGGTTCCTGCTCCAGGATGCTATTCTCATCCAGATAGTCAAAGATTTTTCTATTAAAGACGAAGAAACCCCCGCTGATCATCCCCTCCAGCAGAGGTTTTTCCTTAAACCTTGCGACCAGGGAATCCGGGGTTGCCTCGATGACCCCGAACCGGGAGAAGGGATGGAATCCGGTCACCGTGGCAATTTTTCCCTTCTCTTTATGAAATTCCACAAGCTGCGCAATATCGATATCGGCCACCCCGTCCCCGTAAGTTGCCAGGAAAATTTCCGAGTCGATGTACTTCTCGGTTTTCTTAATCCTTCCCCCCGTCATGGTCTCCAGACCTGTATCCACCAGGGTTACGGTCCAGTTCCACTCGGTGTGGGAGCCATGGAATATCAAGCTATGTCGCGAAGAGCCCAGGTTTATGGTAAAATCGTTGTTCATGCATTCGTAGTTGAGGAAATACTCCTTGATCATGGCTCCCTTATATCCCAGGCAAAGGATGAAGGAATTAAACCCATAGTGGGAATAGATTTTCATGATATGCCAGAGGATAGGTCTCCCGCCGATTTCTATAAGAGGTTTGGGCCTAAACTCGGTTTCTTCTCGAAGTCGGGTACCCATTCCGCCGCAGAGGATAACCACTTTGTGACGAGAGCTCATAGTTCAGAAGGTAAGAGGCGGAAGGTAGCGCGCCCTGAAACGCCAGAGCCTTAAACCTTAAACCCTGGGGGACGGCTGCCTTCTGCGTCCTGCTTTAGGGTCGTTCATTAAGGACCGGCGTCAGCGCCCGGAGATAGCGTTTAATTCTAGGCTTGACTTTCGCCTGCAGGAGGCGATCCAGTTTCGTCTCCTGGGTATCCCCAAAGAGATTCTTGAAGGTTCGAATCCCCTTGCTAGGGTGATAGAGGAAGCTGATCATAAAGAAGGAGAAGAACGCCCATTTTCTCAGGCGTACCAGTTGCTGGCTGCTGATGTAAGGGGACCAGGATTTCGCTCTGCCCAGTTCGCTCTGGTAGCCCAGGGTTTCGTAGAACTCATCATCGATTTTAATTTTCCCCTCTTTTTCCAGCAGTTCAAAGGATCTGCTCCCGGGCAAGGGGCAGAAGCTTGCGAAGGAGGCCTCATCGGCCCCCAGCTTGGCACAGTCCCTGGCAAACCGGAGGGTATCCCTGGCTTCTTCCAGGGTTTCCCCGGGGGCGCCCAGTATAAAAAACAGACAAATTCTCATTCCAACCTCTGCGGCATCTTTGACGGCCCGCTTGACGGCTTCCGGTTTGATGGTTTTGTTCAAGATTTCCTTGAGGACGCGTTCGTTTCCACTTTCCGGCGCGAAGGTGATGTTCTTGCATCCGCTCTCGTACATTTTTTGTAACGTGGGTTTGTCGACCGTTTCTACCCGGACGCCGGTGCTAAGCTGCCAGGTGATCGGGACCTTTCGCTTGAGGAGTTCGTCGCAGTATTCGTTGGTCCACTTTTTACTGACCGTCAGGTTATCATCCTCGATATGAATGTCTTCAATCCCGTAAGTTCGGATAAGTTCCTCGATCTCATCGACGACTTTGGCCGGTTTTCGGGGTCGCCATTTGGTTGTCCAGAGCTGCGGGGAGGTACAGAAATCGCACGTGTAGGGGCAACCTCTGGAGGCCAGGATGGTCGTCCAGCGCCCGCGCGTGGCCCCATGCCCTTCTCGGGCTTTGAAGTAATTTTCCATGGGGAGGAGGTCCCGCTTTGGATAAGGAAGCGCATCCAGGTCCTTAATAAATCGCGTCTTCGGATTTTTTCGAACGCGCCCGTTCTCCCGCCAGGCAAACCCGTCCAGCTGGGCAAATTCCTTTCTCCCTTCCAGAGCCTCGCAGAGGTCTACCACCGTTTCCTCCCCCTCGCTGATGACAATGAAATCGATATTCGGATTCTCCATGACTATTTCCGGGAAGGCCGAAGGGTGCGCCCCGCCCAAGACAATGGGGATCTGGGGGAATTGACTTTTTATCTCTTTGGCCAGCGCCGCCACGGTGGGCCACATGTAAGTAAATAAATTGGAGATCCCTATTAAATCTGTATTCTTAGGAATTTGCCGGATAATCTCGCCGAAGGTTAGCCCCCGCAAAAGATGTTTTCCACAATCGATAAACTGCTCGGGTTTTTCCCCGATAGCATCGATGATCTTAACCTCGTGTCCTTTAGCGTGAAGTATCCCCGCAATATAAGAAATCCCCAGTGGAGGTAGAACGCCCGAGGCGAACTGCGTTTTACTATACAGCTCCGGTGGAAATATAAGGACTACTTTCATAACTCCCCCCTACTTAGCTCGAAAGTTTCCCTTGAATTTGTATTTTAAAAGGTTCAAGGTAAACTCCATCATCGTTGAGAACCTAACCTTGGAGACCCCTTTTTCCCGGCGATGAAATACGACCGGAATCTCTCCAATTTTGAAACCTCTCTCGTGGGCTTTGATCATGATCTCCGGATCGATAAACCAATCCTTAGAAACCAGGTTTAACGCTTCGAAGACCTCTCGTTTGAAAATTTTAGGACATCCGTTGATATCCCGCGATGGAACGGAGAATAAAAAAGGGAAAAGTACGTAATTATAGACCTTCGTCAGGAGATAGCGGTGGACCCCATCTTTTCGACTTATCCGTTTCACTTTGCAAAGATCCAGGTCCATTCCTCGGAGATGGTTGAAGACTCTGATCACATCCTCTGCCCGAACCTGGTTATCGCCCCATACGTAACCGAGATACCTCCCTTGACACCTTCGAAGCCCGCTCAAAATCCCCCACCCGTACCCTTCGTTTTTAGCGACATGAACGGCTTTAATCCGGGCGTTCCTGCCCGCAAGGGATTCCACAAGATCCGGTGTTTTATCGAAGGACCCGTTATTGACTAATATCAGCTCATAATCCACCTGGTTTTTTTCCAGCTCCGAAACCAGGCTTTCTGCCACGACCTGTACGTTCTCCTCTTCGTTAAACAAGGGAACGACCAGGGAAAGCTCATAAGTCATACTTAAATAATTGGCGGGCTCCTGTGATCTCATTCGGTAAAAATACCTTGCCGAGAGGCCCCTCTTTTCTATTTTCAAACCACAACCCGGAACTTAGCGACTATCTCAAAAGCCCTGTCCGGACGGTTACCCTTGCCGGCGAAGCGAGGCCACCTCTTCGAACCTTAGAAGGGCTCCGTCGCTCCTGCTCCCGGCACCGACAAGCCAGTACCCGGTTTACTTCATTTTGACCTAGTGGGAGATTCTCTCCGAGACGGAGCTCGGAAGCTTTCCCTTGGGGATCCGCCTCCCCTCTCCCACGCAGTGGGAGAGGGGGGTGGGGAGGGAAGGCAGAACTATTGGTCAAAATTAAGTAAACAGGGTACTAGAAACACCTTCTGAGATAACTCCTTAAGCACAACGGGGGGTAACCACTTTTGAAAGTCCTCTGTTGGTCAGATACTTTGCGGTTACAAGGACTCTCTCCGGTACGTACTTTTTGATGATCCTTTTAAGCCCGGACATTCTAGCCATATAATAGGCGACCGGATCGAACATCTTGAGGACCATGTCCCGCCGTTTAATCACATCCTCCCTGGTGAAGTGCGGAGTTATAACGCTCACGTAATCGTCTGTGGCATCTGAGAAGAAGAGGTGGTCATCGATTCGCGGATCCAGCCACCCTTTTTCTTTACAATAGTTATACAGGGCCGTGGCCGGATAGGCCTTTACAATAAACGGGGCACAAGTCTTTAAGCCGTATTTCTTACACTCTTTGAGAAACGCCAGCGTCCTTTGGAAGCTTTCTTGGGTTTCATTGGGGTACCCTACGATGAGCATACCGACGGTCTGGATTCCCAGCTCCTGACAATCTTTAAGGACCTGGATGGTTTCCTCCAGCTCCAGCTTTTTCTGCATATCTTTGAGAACTTCCGGGTCTCCGCTCTCTATGGGCAGAGAAAGCTCGGTACATCCGGAAGCTTTAATTTTTTCCAGGAGCCATCTCTCCAGCGTGTCGATCCGAACCCCATTGTGCGCGGACCAGGTAATACCCAGATTGAGGTCGATGAGCCGGTCGAAAATTTCTGCCGCACGCTTCTTGTGCAAGGTTAGGTTGTCGTCTTCAAATTCGATGTGTTCTACCTTGTATCGGTCTACCAGGTAGCGAATTTCCTCGATCACGTTCTCGGGAGACCGAACGCGCCACTGGTAGCCGTACATGGGATGGATAGAGCAAAACGTACAATCGTAAGGACAGCCTCTGGAGGTAATCACACAAACCGTTCGTTTCGAGACGGTCCCCCGGGGAGACCAGGTCATATAGCGCTCCATCGGGAACAATTCCCGAGCGGGAAACGGAATGGAATCCAAGTCTTTAATCTGCTCGGCCCTTCCGTTATCTACAATCTTCCCCTCTTTTCGAAATACCAATCCCTTGATCTTCATGGGGTCTATACCTGAAAGGAGCTGAAGTATCGGGGTTTCACCTTCCCCCCGGACTACGAAATCTACGCTATCCGTCAGGGCTTTATAGGGGAGCGTGGAGGGATAGACGCCGCCTTGTACGATGGAAATGCTGGGATGCCGTTTTTTAATTAACTGGGAGATCTCGTGGACAATCTGTGCATTATTGGTGAAGGGCACGGTGATACCGACCAGGTCCGTATTGTTAGGAATTCGGTCTAAAATCTCCTCGTAGTCCAGTCCGATACGATAAGGCTTTTCATATTTGGTCTGTGCTTGAACGATATTATCGATTCCGTCCGTAAGGCCATCTATCACCGTGACCTTATGGCTGTGCTGGATTAAATAGGCGGCCAGATAACCTAATCCTAAATTCTGGGATAACCCCTCCACCGAGGGAATCCACGGATTCTTATAATACCAGGGCGGGGCTATTAAAGTTACATTCATAATTTCGGTCCTCCCCTTTAGAGTGACATATCATAAGATGCTCAACTCTCTTATAATATTATCACCGAGTAAGCTAGGATCCCGCTGCAGGGACGTACAGGTCTCACACTCGATCCAACAGTGACACTCTTTGGCAGCAATGGATTGGCGAATTTGCTGGGCGGTATAGGATAACCAAAGCTCGTCGAAAGAATTTTTTCTCACGTTCCCGATGCTATCCTCACGAATAACACAAGGATAGACCTCCCCCCAGGGGTTAAGGAAGAAGGAATGCACGCCCGAGTAGCAGGTAAACATCCGCCGAGGGTTCCCTTGATAATCCACCATTCGAGAATAAAAATATAAATCGGAGCTGAACAATTTAGAAAAGAGATCTCGCCGTTGCCTAAGGTCCCGGATAACTTTTGTAATCAGCCGATCCACTTCGGTCAACTGGGTTTCTGTCCAGCCGATGTTAAACCCTTCGTTCAAATAGTAGATCTTGCTATTTTGGGCAAACCTCATGGTAAATCCCACCCCCAACTTCTTCGAGAGCTCGTAGACTTCTACCAGATCGAAATAGTTCTCCGGCATGATGGTAAAACTTAAACTCTGTTGAATGGGATACAGTTTCTGGATCTGCTGGAGCGTATTCAACGTCCGGCGATACCCCCCTTTAACCCCCCGCACAGCGTCATGGGTTGCTTCCAGTCCATCGATGGAACTAATCAAGAGAAGAGGGGGTTCTTTTTCAAAGTCCATGATCGCTTCTACCTTCTTAAGAATGGCGCCGGTAGGTAATCCGTTAGTGGAGACCACCACCTTGGCTCCCGGGAAGGCCTCTCTAAAAAAGGTGTAGATCGGCACAAAATCTTTCCGGACGAAAGGTTCCCCGCCGGTAAGAATGATTTCATCCAGAGATCGGAGGCACTGAGATTGGGTAAACAGCTGCCTGATCTCCTCCAGAGTTAATTCCTCCTTGGCCACCTGGGGCTCCACCTTATACTTCTTCCAGATATCGCACATGATGCATTCGCTGTTACAGGCATAGGTGATAGCAAAATTGACCCGCTTAATCTTCTCAGGAACCGGCTTCTGAAGCAACCTTTCTGCCTTATTAAGATAATTTTGGAATCTCATAAACTGGTGACCACCTTTATTAATAAGTTTGAGCTGATAGGCTCTCCCTTTAAAAACCTCTTTAAAACCTCCGTCTTCGACGGGATGATAAAGAACGGACCGAGAACAACCGGCTTATCTTTAGCTATTCCCTTTACAGATACCCTGACTCCATATTCGCCCGGGGCCATATCTTCCGAAGCAGAAAGACTTAGACTATCTCGGACCACCTCCCCCACGTTCCACCGACCGGTCTTCCGCGCCCCATCGTATAGAAAAAATTCCCTGGAATGGTATACATGGTGATCTCTTGTGTTAATAAAATCAACAGAAATTTTATAATCCTCGGGGGCCTCCTTTAAAAGCTTCCAGAAAAGTATCACATATTTGGGAAAAGCCTCCTTGCCTGGGTCATACCCCACCAACATCAACCGGTCATTGAAATTCTCGTAGATCGGCTGCATCGTCGGAGGGACCGTTGATGGAGTTACTTGCAAGGTTTGAACCAATTGGGAGGAAAAAATCCTATAATCTCCCAAAATAGCTATATTCTTAAAATGGACCGGCACGAGATCTATCAAAGTTCGTTCTTTGAGCACGATCACTTTAGGATCTGTCCGGGCCAGATAGAATTCCCATCGGTCTTTATCTTGTAAAGCCTCAGGGGGGGAGATTCGCGTGGAAGTGAGCAAGTTATCAACCTGCTTTTCTTCGTAAACATAGGGGAAGTTAAGGGGACGATTAGAGAGTATCTGGAGACCGGCATGCTCGCTGTTAACGAGCATGCGCTCGATGCCGGTCAGGTCCGAAGAGCCCAAAGCGCCCCGGATAAATTTCTCCGTCCAAACCGTATCCGTTTCGGCCAACAAACCTTTTTCCCACAAGCTGCGTAGAAACCTTCCCACTTCCAGGGTATTCGCAAAATAGGTAGGATAACTGAAGGAAGCCTTCACCTGAACTCCTAAGACGAGACCGAAGAGGGCTAAGGCCCCGAGGCGGATGCCTGAAAATCTACGAACGCCCGACGCCTCAGGTCCTCCGGAGAGAACGGGAAAAAGCCAGGCCGTTACCAGAGGGATCAGCAGGAGAACATTAAGGACCACATAACGTTGAGGACTGGCATTGACCTGAGCTCCCGCCACAGCCATGGCGATCAGGAAAAGGAGTTCCCCCAGGACAAAATAGAGGTAAAGACCCAGAGAGGCGGCCTGGGAGAGATAGGCCTTCGCCCGCCTCCGGTTCCAAAATCCCTGTTTCACCCCCATGCATACGGCCAGGGTTGTGATCCAGGGGGAGACCACGAACAGCAGAAAGGGATACTTAAGCACCCGGAAAGGGAGGGCTTCCACTTCTCCACTTTGGGTTTGCACATGTTCTCGTTGAGCGGCGACAAAGTGAAGGAACCGGCCAGAGCGGATGGCGTCGTAGCCGATCCATACGAATATAAACGAGCAGGAGAGCAGCGCACAGGCGATCAAGAATCTCGGACTGGAAATTTTTCGCCGGGACCTGACGAGATAAAAAACCAGGTATCCGCCCAGCAGGAACGCGAAAAACCACCCCTCTTGCCGGAGCATCGTAGCCAGCAGAAAAGCACAGCTGGAGGCTAGTAAATGGAGATTATCTCCGCTTTCCTGCCATTTAAGCGCGCCGTATATTCCTGCGATGACGAAGAAATGAAACAGGCTGTTAGGCATTCCCGTAACGCTGAGCCACACGTACCAAGGGGTCAGCCCGGCGATGAGGACGGCCAGAGACCCTACAGGTTCCTTAGAAAACAGAAGGACCGTCAACTTATAAAGCATGATGAGGGTCAGAACGGAAAAGAACATACTGACCAGGATGGGAGTTAGCCAGAGATCAAAATAAAGGTGTAGCGCTGCACCTACGACCCAGAAATGAAGCGGAAGCCATACGGCACGGGGCGCTTCGCCGATGGCGTCCGAGGTAAAATAAGGATGGAGATACCAGGCGTACGAAAGGAGCCCTCGGAAGAACTCGTCTCCCGATAAGCTCACAAACCCGCTTTTCAGGACCAGGACCTGTAAGAGGACGCTAAAAAAGATCAAGGCCCCGGGTAAAACCGCCTTTCGATATCTTCTCATAGCCATCGTAAAATATGAGGCAGCGGAGATGATCCCTTTACGTTCTACGTCTCGCAAATAAACTCAGGATAACTCCCAGCCCAAAAGCCGCCGAGCGTAAAAACAACAGGAACGGGGCAACCAGCCCTACGTTTCTGTCCTTTTGAAAAGCGCGGACCGTGAACGGGAGGGTTGTGAGAAAAAATAATAGGCCCTCCACGCTAAGCAGGTACAGAAACTCCTGAACCCATAAACTCAACCCCAGGCTGAGGCCGATTAACAGGAATAAGAAGATCTGAATTTTCAGAGATTGCGGGGTATAAGAATCCTTGACCATTTTATCTGGAAATCGTCGATATACCACCATTCGCCAGTAAGCCCTACAGAGTTTCGTCCTGAGATATTTAGTTAACGTAGGGGGGTGGTGATGATATACAATGGCCCTTGGGTTAAAGACCATCTTGTAGCTTTGTTTTGCCAGCCGGTACGAGAGGTCCGTATCTTCGTTATTGGCTACAGGAAAGCTGGGATCGAAGCCCCCGACCTTCCAGAACACCTCCCGTTTAATCGCGGCTGAGTAAGAATCCACAAAATCGATATAACGGCTTTTCTGCTGCAACCGGTATCTTTCTTCGAATTCAATCTGGGCAAATCTGGCGACCACTTCCTTCTGATGGGTTTTATAAGCCCCTTTAACGGCGACGATCTCCGGAGCGTCGAAGGGCCTGATCATCTCTTCGATCCAGTTTTTGTCCGGAAGGCAGTCGGAATCCGTAAACAGTAAAATATCTCCTTCGGCTTCCTGAGCTCCCCGGTTCCGGGCCGCAGCAGGGCCCTGGTTAGGTTGGGAGATCACCTTAACCCGGCTGAAGCCCCTCGCACATTTCTCCGTATGGTCGGTCGAACCGTCGTTGACCACCGTAATTTCATACCTTTCCCTGGGCACGCTCTGTTCTTCCAGGGCGCTCAGACAAGCCGGAAGGGTCTGCTCTGCATTATACGCAGGTATGATAACTGAAATCGAGACTTCCCTTATTTTTTTCATAAACTTCCAGGGTTCTCCTGGCGATCCCATCCCAGGAGTAGGTGGTTTCCGCTAATTTCTTGGCGTATTGTCCCATTCTTTGTCCCAAATCCGGGCTTTTCAAAAGGGCCAGGATGGCTGCCCCTAAAGAGGCGGCATCCCCCGCAGGGACGATAAATCCGCTTTTCCCCTCCTCCACCACTTCCGGCATTCCGCCACAATTCGTGACGACCACGGGCTTTCCAAAGGCGTACGCCAGTTGAAGGACCCCGCTCTGGAACACCTCTACGTAAGGAAGGACGACAACATCCGCTGCCCGAAAGTACCCGGGCACCTCTTCCAGGGGTACGTAGCTGAACCGGGTGTATACGGCTTCGGTGAGATGCAGGCGCTCTATTTCCCGTAGGTATTGGGAAGGATCTTCGTAAGGGTGTCCTACAATTAAGAGTTTAGAATCCGGAATCGCTGCATGAACCGCTTGAAAGGCTCGAATCAAATGGATAAGCCCCTTACGCGGGGTGATAATTCCAAAGAAAAGGATGTTCTTTTGACCCGGGTGCTTTTTTAATTCCTCGCGGTTTAAACTTGGAGCCAGTTCGGTATAAAAAAGATAGTTCCCATGGGGAACGACCTCGACTTTAGCCGGATCTACCTGATAGTCTGTGATCAAGAGCCTTTTGTTATGCTCCGCGTGCACAATCAGTTGGTCGGTGCATCGGTAAAGCAGATTCAAAGCGCGCCGCTTAGGCCTCCGGGATACGGGATGGGCAGCGTCGTGAACGGTATAGACTACCGGAGCTTTCAGAAATAATCGAAGTAAACCGAGCAAAAAGAGGTGGTATTCGGCCCGCGTCGCTCCTTGAAAATGGATGATATCCGGCGGACGCTTTGCCAGTTCCTGCGCAGCTTTAACCAGCTTGAAGGGATTGGTAGCGTATCTGTTAAAGATCCTCTCCGCCCGGAACTCTTTGTCGGCATCCTGAATTTCGTACCCCCGGGCGGTCCACAGGCAAATCTTCTGCCCCGCGCGGGTCAGGGCCTTACATAGATTGTACGTATACTGGCTCAGACCCCCGTTCCCGGTATGCTCGATCATGAGGATAAGACTTCTCAGCATAAAATCAGCCCTTTCTCGGACGGCCCCGACAGAAAGCTTCCGACAAAGGTCCAAAGGGCTCAGAGATTTTGGAAAATAGGGTGAGGAAGGTCTTTAACCCTTCCCCACCGCCGCAGTCCCTGGATTCCGTAACTGGCCAGCATCGTCACGTAAGGTAAAAGAGGGGTGCTGTAACGAACGTTGGCCAGGGTGACCACGTGGAGTAAAAGGTGGTAGCCCACGACAGCTATGGGGACGAGTAAAAAGGGACGGCGTGGCTGCGTCCAGCTAAAGTATAACCCGATCAGAGCAGGAACCAAAACGCCTGCCTGGATTAAAAGAATAGGTATTTGAACCATCTCTGCGCGTTGCCCCATGTAGAAGAACCAGAAGTGGAAGATCTTTTTTATCCACAAAGCGCCGGTCTGAAAAGGATGGGCCCACATTTCCCTTAATGCTTCCCGTACCAGCCGGTCGCTATTTTTCTTGCTCTCCCAGGATATTTCAAAGATCTTCTCCAGCATTTTCGGATCTGGGTCTACGCTCAGAACTGCGGCCATATCCCGTCTCAAGGTTTGCAGCCCTTCTTCCGATAGCGCATCATCGTCCAGGCCTCGGGTCGGGAGGTGATTTCCAACCCACAGGGCGTATCCGGCGTCAGTGGTCACAAAAATGAACTCTCCCCCCGAGGCCACGTAGTTTCTTATGGTCCAGGGAGCGACCATCAGGACCATGCCGGCGACGACTATCCACGATTTTTTTAAGACCAGAGCCGCGCCGTGTCTTTTCTTATGGAGGAGCCCTAGGACCGGAACGAGGAAGAGGGGAAAGTACTGCCACGAAGATCGGCAGAGGGTTGTGAGCCCCACAAAGATTCCACAGAGAATAGCATATCTTCCCTGTAGGGTCTTAGCAAACCATAAAATACTTAACGTCGAGACCACCAGGAGAAACGTAAACAGGACCTCGGTCATAACCCTGGCGCTGTTATACAGAAAGAGGGGATGGAGGGCCAGCAAAAAAGCGGTGAGCAGTCCTACCTGTCGGTCAAAAATATCTTTAGAAAGGATATAGGCCAGGCAGCAGGTCAAAGAATTAAGGAGGATTTGAACGAATAAAACCGGTACATAGCGGACCCCAAAGAGGGGGTAGATACCCGCTAACAGAAAAATATAAAGGGGCGGTCGCCACAGCATGGGAGGCCCACCGGCCTCCATCACGAATCCGTTTCCCCGCACTAAGTTTTCTGCAATGGCACGATATTCCGTCGTACCCGGTCTTTCCCCTAAAAGCTGAAGAAGCATCCCGTTAAAGCCCAGATGGATCAATATCGACACGATCAGGATGAGAGGGATATCGTCTTTTTCAGCTACGTTAAGTTTCATTTTGGATTTCAGATTTTAGATATCCTATACTTCTTAGGGTTGAGCTCAATTCGAGACTCGGACTTTAAAACCTGGCATGGGTGTGGGTTTTAGCTCCAGGAGCCCATAAACCGCCAAGATAATTACATACGGCATTATGGGGATAGAATAACGGACCGTCGCAACCGTCAACGTATGGAGCCCAACGTAGTATAAAATAACCATCAGCAGCGGTGCTATCGGTTTATGTTTCTTAAGAGAGACCCCCGTACCGACCCCTGCGGGGATCAAGATAGCACTTTGGATGACCACGAGAAATTTCTCAAACTTCTTGTGGCTGGGATGAAAAATGGAGAACCAAAACCGGAAGAACTTCCGGATCAGTAGCTGAACGAATCCCCCGGGAGATTGTCGGATCTCTTTGAAGGCTTCTCCGGCAAAGTTCCGATCATTTTCCGGCGAAAGGGCGAAGCCTTTTCCGTGGGTTATCCGGTTAATGGCCCTTTCCAACAAAAGCAGTTTCTCGCCGCTCAGTTCATCGGAATCCAGCCCATCGGTCGGGATATGATTACCTAACCAGAAGTTGTATCCGCCGCCCGCTCCGACCAGAAGGAACTCACCGGTGGCTTGATAATTTCGAATCGTCCACGGGGCGATAACGCTCAACATAGTTAAAATAAATACAAAGGCATCGAACCATACCTTACGTCGAGCCTTGTTTTTTAGGATAAAACCGGTTGCAGCAAGGAAAGGAAACATTAAAAAAGAAGTTTTACATAAGGTAGTTACTCCGCCCACTAATCCCAGCAGAAAGAAATCCTTTGTCTTGGGAGATCCCAGATTTATCCGGGTCGCCAGCAATACGAAGAGGGCCAGCAATAACGTAAACAGAGACTCGGATAAAATCCGAAGCGCATAATAGGTAAAGAAAGGATACGCCGCCGCCCCCCAAGCCGATAACCTCCCCACCCCTTCTCCGAAGATCTCCGAGGCGATCCGGTAAACCAGGAGGCAGGTGAGGGCATCCATCCCCATCTGAAACAGCAAAATCGGCCAGTTAGTCTCTCCGAACGCCCAATAACTCCCGGCAAGGAATAAAGTATAAACCGGAGGCCTGGCCAGGTTCGGACCTTCCTCAGGGTTATGGGTATACCCTTTCCCTGAGAGCAGATTCTTAGCTATTTCGTCGTAGAACTCTTCTCCTGGATTAATATCCAAGAGGCTAAGGAACAGGATGCCGTAAAGCACCTTTATGGTCACTATAATCCCCAGGATCGTATAGATTTGGCGTTCCTTTTTAACTTTCAACCTTGTAACCGATGCTTTACGTTTAGTCCCCTGGAACACAGGACAGAAGGCCTCCTCTCAGGAAGCATCTGAAGGGTAGGGACGCAGGGCTCTCCCTCCCTACCCTGTTATCTGCTTAGGTGGGGCATTCTTTCCCCAACTTCACTGTCGGGCTGGGGGTAGCCTTCTGAACGACGAACCGGAGTAAAGCGAAAGCCGCTTTGACCAGGTAAAGGAAGTGCGAGAAGCTCTTGACCCGCTTCAAGTAGCCCTTTATAATCCGTGGCCGGAAGTAGAACTGCCGGTACATGGATTTTGAAAAGTCAATAAGGTCCTTCTCGGTGAGGCCGTGGGGGATAAAGACCGGATTGACAAAGAAATTCATCTTGTTCCAGTTCTTCTCGTAGGTGCCGTATTTCTCTGCATCGGCATAGACCGGGCTACCTGGAAATGGGGTCATGTAATGAAGGCTGATATCGTCCAGCTTGCTGGACAGGATAAATCGGCGGGTGTCTTCCAGAGTTTCCTTGGTTTCCCCGACATTTCCTACGATAAACAGTCCCTTGGAATGGATCCCGGCTTCATAAGACAGCTCGATGGCCCGGTGAATATCCTTGACCGAGTTTTGTTTCAACATGAGGTCCAGGATCTTCTGGTTGCCGCTTTCTACGCCGTAGAGAATGGACCAGCATCCGGCCTCTTTCATCGCCTGGAGAACCTCCGGGTTTACGCTTCGGACTTTGGCCTGGCAGGACCAGGTAAGGTCCAATTTTGCGGCCTTGAGGGCGGCGCATATGTCGAACAGGCGCTTACGGTTGGCGGTAAAGTAATCATCTTCAAATTGGATGTCCCGGATCCCGTATTTATAATACAGGTCGTTGACCAGGTTCATGACGTAGTCTGCGCTGTGGTATCGGAACTGTGCGCCAAAGACCCGTCGATCGCAGAACGTACATTTGCTGGGACATCCCCGGGAGGAACAAACGGAGGTGGATGGAAAGTTAGCGACGCTTTGCGCCTGAACGTTATAGGCGTAAGGGAATCCGGGGAGTAAATCCCAGGCCGGCAGAGGTAAATTATCCAGGTTGCTGATAAAAGGGCGATCCGGGTTCACTTTGACCGAACCGTTGTGTCGGTAAGCGATGCCCCCTACCTGGGTGAAGTCCCCTCCTTTTTCAAGGATGGGGAAAAGTTCCATGACGGTCTCCTCTCCCTCCCCCAGAGCAGCGATATCGACCTGAGGAAATTGTTCCATGCTCTCTTCGGGCAGTGCAGAGATATGAACGCCTCCCGCCACGATAAGGACATCTTTATTCTTCTCCTTGATTTGCCGGGCCAACTCCATGGCGCTCAAGAACGTGGCTGTAACGCTGGTGATGCCGATTATCTGAGGTGAGAATTCCATCACTTTCTTGACAGCTTCTTCATAATCGAGTCCCAAGACGGGAGTGTCAAGGATCATGGTTTCATAACCCATTTTCCGCGTTACGGCTGCCAATGAGCATAAGGCCAGGGGAGGAGAATAGGAACCAGCGGCCGCCAGAGCCCCATATCTTTCATGTCTTGTTATAGGAGGGGTCATGAAAGCTATTTTCATCATGGTCGTCACCTCATTTCACATCGCAAAGTGCTCAAATGCGCATCTTAATCAATGGGCCTTTCGCACCGGTGATGTTTGGATCGGATGTTTTAGTTTAAGGATTGATGCCTTGTCCCTACCCCTCTGCCTCCGATCTCTCCCTTTCTATTTCCCTTTTGACGAGATCTGAAAAGCAGATATCTCTGGACCAGGATTTCCCATAAGTTGAGGGGGTTCCTTAGGGAATTCAGCATGACGTTTCGTTCCATATAACAAACCAGCGAACAACCTTTGCAACCCTGTGAAGCTGCCTGGTGTAAAATGGACCGGGTTTTCTTCGTCTTGAGAAATTCCTTAGGATCCTCATCGAGGAGAGATCCTAAGGGACGGGGGAGAATGCTGCAGGGGTACATAACCCCTTGGGCGGTTACATAAGCAAAGGCCCTGCCCGCGTAACATTCGATGGGCCTTACCTTTCCCTCGTAATCCGTATAAAAATCCGGGAGGAGGTCCAGATATTTTTTGAAATTCGTGTTGGGAAGCCCCTTCAAAAGGTCGCGAACCTTTTCTAGAAGGGTCCTATCTTCGGCCTTAAATCCGAGCTCCGCGTCAAGCTGAACGCTATTAAACGCCCCTTCCCACACCGGCTGGAAATTGGTTCGATCCACCCCCAACACCTCTCTGAAATGGGAGATCTCCTCCAGCTCGTTGAGGTTCGCCTTGGTAATGACCGTGCTGGTATTGATTCGCGTTTTAAACCCTTCTTCATTTCGGATCTTCACGGCCATTTGAATGGATTGAACGGTCCTCGAAAATACAGGGATCTTTCTGGATTTCTCGTGGGTCTCCGCCGTGGCGCCATCTATGGAAAAACAGATGGTGTCGATCCCCGCTTCCATTAAGCTCCGATACGCCTCTTCCCTGGCTACGATCCCGCTGGTGTTCATCCCCACGATCATCCCTAAACTTTTGGCGTACCGGACGATCTCAGGGAGGTCCTTGCGAATCATCGGCTCCCCCCCGCTGATCCCCAGATAAAGGACTCCGGTCTCCCTTAGACGCTTCAGGATCGTTTTGAGTTTATCTGTGGAAAGATTTTCGTCCTTATTTTCCCAGTAATTACAGTATTCACAACGGCAGGGGCAATTCGACGTGACATCGAAAGTTACCCAGATCGGGGCACTTTTGAAGGTTTTATACTTCAAATACCGATACGGAAAAGATAGGGTCTTAATCAACCAGTTCATAGCTTAGGGCGCTCACGTGCAAAAAGGGTTTTACAGATATAACCTACAATAGCAAAAGATTTACCACCGCGAGCACAAAGAGCTACGAGCGCCGCACC
>Ga0073934_10002080_pt1 | contig 43694 bp, 36 predicted proteins | sample LarsenN4metaG_FD_76834 | JGI IMG/M metagenome (GOLD analysis project Ga0073934, IMG submission 76834) | Hot spring sediment bacterial and archeal communities from British Columbia, Canada, to study Microbial Dark Matter (Phase II) - Larsen... ...
GGGACCAGCGGGCGTGTCGGTGCATCGGGAGCCGTTTTCGGGCCCGCGCGAACGGGTGGTACACCGGCTCGTGGCGCTTGCCGAGCAGCGCTGCCGCACGCTGCCCGATCCAACTCCGCCGCCCGACGATGGCGAGCAGGCGCTCCTCGCGGCGGTCGCCGCGGCGGAACCAATCTCGTCGTCGGGAGACCTGAACGCTTACGCGCTGGCGACGCCGATTCCCGCGGTTGTGGTCACGCGGAGATTCCACGGCGACGGTTCCCAGCGGCTGATGGCGCAGGCGTTCGCGATGCCGGGCATGTCGCTGCACTTGTCGCACGAGGCCGCAGCCGATTCGACGGAAGACAAGCCGCCGCGTCCGGTTCCCGCCGGTGCGGTGGATTCGTGGACGCTGTTCGTGTTGCCGGTCGGTCCGCAAACCTCGCGGTCCGACTGGCCGCCCTCGCTGACGGTGATCCTGTCCTGGTCCGATGCCGTGGGAAACACCGTGGCGGCCGTCCGCGGCGATGGCCCGCTGCGCGAGGTGCTGACCGACCTGGATCGGCGCTATGGCCGCACGCATTGCATCTTGCGAGAAGAACGCGCCCACTCTGCCACCGTGCGCTATCGCACCGATCGCGAAACGGTCGACGTCCGCCTGCAACCCGATCGCGACCGCGGTTGGCACGGCGTGGTGTGGATCAGCACCAATCAGCCCGTTGAAAAAGGGGTCTGACTCCAAGCCGAACCACAGAATCCCCTCGAAAAATGAGTGAGGCTCGGTGCCTGACCCCTTTTTCAACAGTCAGCAATCCCAATCCGCCGCGCGGAACGCCGCGTGCGGCTTCGCACTCACTCCGCAAGCAATCGCACGGCCGACACCCGGTCCTCCGCCAGCTCATCCGACAGGTTGCAATGCCGCTGCGGATTGACCCCCGCGCCCTCGTACAGCACGTCCAGGTTCGTCAGGATGACCTGGTCCCCCGGCGCGAAACCCTCGTCCACGAGCGCCAGCGTCTGCAGCGCGCGCGACACGCGCACCGTGCGCTGCACCGCCTTTCCGTCCTCCAGCACGAAGCCGCGGCCGTTGAGCACCGACTCGCGCGGCACAACGACGACGTCTGAGAGGATCGGTCCTTCGATCCGCGCGTGCACGAACGTGCCGGGCAGCAGCGGCGACGCTTGCCGCGAGTTGTCGACGTGCACGTAGACGGTCACGGTGCGGGTCTGCTCGTCGACCTTGGGGGACAGCCGCACCAGCTCGCCGTGCCAGCGATCGCTCGCCGATTCGTGCTCGGCGAGCCGCACTGCGGGACGCCGGTCGGTCGCGACCATCGGCAGCAGCCTCGCATAGTCCTCGAGCGTGACCGCCAGCGGGATCTCGACCATCGAGTTGTCGACCACCGACACCAGCGGATCGCCCGGCTTGACGTATTGCCCCAGCTCGACCGACACCGTGCCGAGTTGCCCCTCGAATGGCGTGCGGATCACCGTGCGCTCGACGTCCAGCTCGGCGAGCTTCAAGTCGTTGCGCAGGGCTTCGATCTTGCGGTCGAGCTGCGCCCGCCGGGTGGGAAACAGGTCCTTCTCGTTGCGGCTCTGCACCAGCAGCCGGTCGTGCTGCCGGAGCTCCATCTGCTTGCGGCGGACGTCGCTGTCGGTGGCGATCTTGTCCTTGACGAGCTCCGCGACTTTCTTGTATTCGCGCTCGGCATCCTCGAAGTCGGCCTGCAAGCGCTCGAGCACGCGGTCCAGATTGGTCTCTTCCTGCTGCAGCCGCTCCAGCTCGGTTTTGGCCTCGGCGAGGCGGTTGTGCACCTGCACGACCCGTTCGCGATAGGTGCGGGGGTCGATCACCAGCAGCACGTCGCCGCCGCGATGGACCGATTCGCCGGTGGGGGCCGCAATCACATGCGGCGGCCGCACGGTTTCGCCGATCCGCAGCCGCGGATGCAGCTCGACCACTTCTCCGGCCACCTGGGCTGCGAGGATCGCTTCCCGATCCGCCCGCGCCGTGCCGAAGGCGGTGACGATCTCCTGCAGGTTCACCGCCGCCACGTCAAACACTTCGACGTTGTACCGCCGCGGCTCGGGTTCGCGCAGCGCGGGGGGCTGCTTGAGGCCGGACAGATACGCCGACGATGCCCCGCCAATCCCCAGCACGAGCAGGCTGAGGACAATGGATGCAATGATTTTGGACCGCGACGGTCTGGCGGCAGCGCTCACGAAGCGATCTCTTGGGGACGGACGTTCCACTACTATACCGTGCCCCACGGCCACGGGACACGCGGTTTTCGTCCGTCAGGATCGTAGTCGCCGCGGCTGCCAGCGGCAAAAAATATGAGTGTCCGGGACGCCTTCAAGCGTCCCGGACACTTTTTCTGTGGTGCCCAAAAGCGATCGGGACGCTCGGAAGCATCCCAGTCGGCGGGAGCTACGTCGGCACGCCGAGGAGGCGACAGGCTTCTTCGTAGCCGGGGGCGTGGAAGCCGTGCTTGTCTTCGCGGTCGTAGCCGTAGGCGCTGGCCGTCACGCGGGCCAACGCGACCAGCGTGCGGTTGCGGAACGCCGGGCGGATGGTCTGATACTCTTCGCGCACCGTGTGATAGAACTTCTCGCCGTGCAGCCGCCCGTCTTCGCTGATGGTGAACTTCAGCATCGAGTCGAACACGCCTTCCGGCGCGAAGCCTTTCTCGCAGTAGATCTGGATTGCGGCCGAGGCGCGGCCCTGATCGTTCTGCTTGACGGCGTCTTCCGCTTCGGCGATGAGGCTGGCCGGATCAGTGGATTTGATCATCCCGCGATGGTCGGCCAGCGGATACGGATCGGACTGGAACGGCGCGTGAGCGGCGGAGTGATAGGCCGCCACAATCAGGCCGGCAATGGCGTGCTGCGGGGTCGTCACGCGGGCGATGTTTCGCCAGGCGTTGGTGGCGTCGGCGGCGTGCACCCCCGCGGAGTCGCCGTGGGCGCGCCAGCGGTCCGGTCCTTGCCGCAGCGTGAGCAGGTTCGAGGCCAGCGAGATCGCCTCGCCGATTACTTCGCGGTCGATACCGTCGGCGATCGCAGCGGCGACAATTTCCGCCGACTTGGCGGGCGGACCCTGGTAGATTGCGCGACTAGTTGCATCCACCCACGCATCGCCAGGGTCGCGCGTGCCGAACTTCCGGCCGGCCAGCTTATACTGGTCGAGCAACTGCGGCAGCACGGTGCGGATGGGAGATTCCGGGCTCTTGTTGCGGATGCGGGCCTGCTCGTGGTTCACGTAGAACCGCACGCACTGCCGCAGGATGTCGTGGGCGTACTCCTTGCCGAGCATCTGTGCCAGGCCGTGCGTGCGATGGGCGAACACGAAGCGGTGGACGTTGATGTCGTCCTGCAGGCCGGGTTGCAGCGCGTCGAACTGCTGCTCGAGCGAGGCGTTCTCGAGTGTGGCGAACAGTGCTTCGCCCTTGTCGACGTTCGCCTGTCGGCAGGCATCGCGGATCTGGATGCCGACATCAGCGGGCGGTGCGTGGTCGTGCTCGTGCAGCGTCTTCAGCGTCTTGTGCGACGCGCCGCCGAGCGCCTGGATTTGCGTCGAGTTGCGATAGAGCACCTTCAGCACCGGCAGCGGTCGCCGCTCGGTCACCAGCAGGTCGCACATGCCCAGCGCGGGCAGCATGGCCATCGCTGTATGGAAGCCGACGTAGTCTTCCCCGCCGAAGCACTCGGCATTCGACAGAGCGCCTGCGGCGATGAGGCTCTTCAGATCGACTTCGCCCCGGTTCAGCTTGCCAATCAGCAAGGGCTGCAGCTTGTCCGGCGGCGTGCTTTGCAGCAGGTCGACCAGTTCGTCATACGGCCCGAACGAAATGCGGTCCGAGCCGTCTTCGGCAAAGGCGGGGGAGAAGCCCAGATCGCTCGACAGGGTCGTCCCTAATCCGGCGACAAGCATCCCGCGGCCGACATGATCGAGGAATTCACGGCGAGTGGTGGGAGCCATCGGCTTTGTCCTTTGCGCGAGAGGAACGGTCCACCCGGCGGCCGCCGGGGATGTCTGCCTTTCAAGAACGCCGGGGCGTTACAGGGGGAAGGTGTCAGGCGCCAGGGATCAGGTGTCAGGTAAGACTGGGCGAAACGGGAGAGGCCAGAGGCAAGTGGATCGCAAACATCCCGGCCCCATTCCTCTTGCCTGGCCCCTTTTGCCTGATAGCTGATCGCTGACACCTGACGCCTGACTGCTGTAACACCCACACGTTACCATAATGTGATGCCAGATTCCCGCTGCCCCAGCCCCGACGTGCTCCGGGCGTTCGCCCTGGGGAGCGTGGACGGATCGCACTGGCGGCCCCTCGCCGACCACGTCGAGCATTGCCTCGACTGTCAGCACCGCCTGGACGATCTGGAGGCCGCCACAGCCACATCGGACCGCTTGGTGCGGCAACTGCAGCGCCTGGGCAGTTCGCAGACGGCGCTGGTATCCGATGAGGAACGCTGGGCCCGCGCGGTGATCGCCACGTCGCTGCGGAGCGGGCCGTCCGACCACGTTGCCATCGACGCCGGCCGCGACCTGGCCCGCCGGCTTGCGACTGGCCCGGTGCGCCTTGACCGCTTCGAGCTGCAGTCGGAGTTGGGAGTCGGTTCGTTCGGCTACGTGTTCCAGGCCTGGGATCCGCGACTGCAGCGGATCGTCGCGCTGAAAGTGCAGCGCGCGGGCAGCTTTGCCTCGCAGGAAGAAATCGAGCGGTTCCTCCGCGAAGCCCGCAGCGCGGCACAGCTCAAGCATCCGTCGATCGTCTCGCTCTACGAGACCGGCCAGACCGAGGACGGCATAGGCTTCCTCGTTTGCGAATACGTGGATGGCTGCACGCTGGAAGAACGCCTGAAGCAGGACGCCATCGACCCGCCACAAGCGGCTGCGTTTGCTGCGGGATTGGCCGATGCCCTGCAGTACGCGCACGAGAACCACGTGGTCCATCGCGACATCAAGCCGTCGAACATCATCATTGATGGGCGCGGGCAGGCGCACCTGATGGACTTCGGCCTCGCCAAGCGCGACACCGGCGAAGCCACCATGACCTCCGACGGCCGCGTGATGGGGACGCCGGCGTACATGTCCCCCGAACAGGCCCGCGGCGCGTCGCACGGCGTCGACGCTCGCACCGACATCTACAGCCTCGGCGTGGTCCTGTACGAAATGCTCACCGGCGAACGTCCGTTCCAGGGCAATCGGCGGCTGCTGCTGTTGCAGGTGCTGGAAGACGAGCCGCGGCCGCTGCGGCAACTCAATCCCGGCATCCCCCGCGACCTCGAAGTGATCTGTCTTAAGGCACTGAGCAAATCCCCAGCGCGCCGGTATCAGACCGCGCGCGAGCTCGCCGACGACCTGCGGCGCGCATTGTCGGGACAACCGATTCTGGCGCGGCCCATCGGCTACGTCGAACGCACGGTGCGGTGGAGCCGGCGGTACCCGTTGGCAGTCAGCTTTCTGGTCGCCGTGCTGGTCGGCTCGGTGGCCGGCATGTGGCACCTGTCGAGCCTGTCGGAGTTTTTCGTCCGGCAGACGGCCCTGCAGAGCGCCCGGCTCGAATCGCAGATGCTCGACGAGGTGTGGCGGTTCTACAGCGAGCGGCTCGAAAAGCTCGATATGAAGACCGCCAACATCACGGTCACCGAGAACTACCATTCGGTGTCCAATTCGCTGCCGCTGCCGGCAACGTTCGCGATCGATCTCGGCCAGCGGATCAGCCAGCGCACGCAGGACATGGAGGTCCGCGTGTTCAGCCGCTATCCGTGGGAGACGCGCAAGGATGGCGGCCCGCAGGACGAGTTCGAGCGGGCCGCGCTCACCTGGTTGGAAGCCAACGCCCATCCCGATGCGCAGCCGTCCGTCGAGTATGCCCGCTTCGTGGAGGAGGACGACCGCCGCAAGCTGCTGTACTTTTCCGTGCGCTACATGGAAAAGAGCTGCCTCGGCTGCCACAACCATCCCGACAGCAAGAGCCCCAAGAAGGACTGGAAAGTGGGCGATGTCGTGGGAGTGATGAAGATCGTGCGGCCGCTGGATCGCGAAATTGCCAGCACGCGCGAAGGGCTGCGGGGGGCATTCGTGCTGATGGGCGCCATCGCCGTGCTGCCGCTGGCGCTCGGTGCAGCGATGTCATTCGTCGTCCAACGCCGCCGCTAGGAGGACGCATGAGCGCACCTTCCCCGAATGGCGATGTAGAATTCGGCGGCTCGACGTCGCGGAGCCTGCTGGACGACGCCCGGCATGCCGACGCCGCCGCGTGGGAACGACTGGTGACGCTGTATGCCCCCCTGGTGGCGTCGTGGTTTCGCCGGTGGGGCGTCGCCGAGCAGGACATTCTCGACCTTCTGCAGGACGTGTTCTCCGCCGTTGCGAAGAACCTGGAGCGCTTTCGCAAGGACCGGCCGAACGATACATTTCGCGGCTGGCTCTTGACCATCGCCCGCAACAAGGTCCGCGACTACCTGCGGCAGTCCGCACACGAGCCGCACGCCGCCGGAGGGACCGACGCGTTTGTGCGGCTGCAGCAGGTGCTCGATCCCGAAGCCGCGCTGGAGACCGACGACCTGCCGGACGACGCAGCATTCAGCGAGGTATTGCTCCGCGCGCTGGAATCGATCCGCGGCCAGTTCCACGAGCGCACCTGGCAGGCGTTCTGGGCGGTGGTGGTGGAAGGCAAGAGCGCCGCCGACGTCGCCGCCGCCCTCGAGATGCAACCCGGCGCCGTGCGCGTGTCGAAGTCGCGCGTGCTGCTGCGGCTCCGCCGCGAGCTGGGGGACATCACTTGATCTTCAGAAGCCCAGAGATGGCATCCCTGGGTCTCTTCGACGCGCGACATTCACCAGCGGCGAGCCAGGCCGATCAAACGCGGCAAAGTCGGTTTCCGCGCGTCGAGTTGCTACACTTCACGAGGTTCCGTTGGGCCATTCAGAGGTGACACCATCATGACCATTCTAATTCGCTCCTGGGCGATCGCCTTCTGCCTCGTCGCCACGGCGAACGCCGCGCCGCCCAACGTGTTGCTCATTATTGGCGACGACCAGGGCTGGACCGATTTCGGCTTCATGGGGCATCCCGATGTGCGCACCCCGCATTTGGATCGGCTGGCGTCGCAGTCGGCGTGCTTCTCGCGCGGCTACGTTCCCAGCAGTCTCTGCCGACCGAGCCTCGCCACGCTCCTGACCGGGAAGTATCCGCACCAGCACGGCATCACCGGCAACGATCCCCCGATGGGGACCGACCGCCGCGAAATGCTGCAGCACGTTCGCCGGGAAGCCACGCTGCCCAAGTGGCTGGGGCAGAAAGGCTACGCCAGCCTGCAGACCGGCAAATGGTGGGAAGGGAACTTCGCCGAGGGGGGCTTCACCGCGGGGATGACGCACGGCGATCCCTCGAAGGGCGGCCGCCACGGCGACGACGGCCTCAAAATTGGCCGCAACGGCCTCAAGCCCATCGCCGACTTCCTCGAGGCCACGCGCGACAAGCCGTTCTTCATCTGGTACGCACCGATGATGCCGCACACGCCGCACACACCGCCGGAGCGGCTGCTGGCAAAATACCAGCAGCCGGACCGACCGCTGCCGATCGCGAAGTACTATGCCATGTGCGAGTGGTTCGACGAGACGGTGGGCGAACTGTTGGGAATGCTCGACCAGCGCGGCCTCGCCGACAACACGCTGGTGGTGTTCGTCACCGACAACGGTTGGATTCAGCAACCCAACGGCAACGGGTTTGCACCGAAGAGCAAGCGGTCACCTTACGACGGCGGTCTCCGCACGCCGATCCTGGTCCGCTGGCCGGGACGCGTGTCGCCGGCGAAGTTTGAAACACCGGTGAGTTCCCTCGACATTGTGCCGACGATCTTCGCAGCAACGGGAGTCCAGCCGGAGTCGCCGCTGCCGGGGTTGGACCTCGTCGAGATCGCGGAGCGCGGCGGGAAGTGCGATCGCAAAAACCTGTTCGGCGAGATCTTTTCGCACGATGTGGCAGACATCACGCGGCCCGCGGCGAGCCTGCAATATCGCTGGACGCTGCGCGACGGCCGGTGGAAGCTGATCCTGCCGCACGGTTCGGGCGACGCGGAACTGTACGACGTCGTTGCCGATCCGTTCGAGACTAAGAACCTCGCCGGCGAGCAACCAGACCGCGCGCGGGCATTGACCGCGGACATCGATCGCTGGTGGCCGGCGAAGTGAAAATCCGGTTTGGCCGCACATGTCCCGCGTGCGGCGCGAAGTGTGGATGGCGATGAGCGCACAGATCATTGACGGCAAGGCAATCTCGGCGCGCGTTCGTGCGCGGGTGGCCGCCGAGGCGGCGGAGTTCACCGCGCGGACGGGCGTCACGCCGCACCTCGCCGCCGTGCTCGTGGGAGACGATCCCGCCAGCGCCGTGTACGTGCGGAACAAGCAGCAGGCCTGCGAGAAGGCGGGCCTCAGGAGCACGGTGCATCGTTTGCCGGTGGTCACAACTCAGGATGAACTGCTCTCGCTCGTCCATGCGTTGAACGCTGCGAACGACGTCCACGGAATTCTTGTGCAGTTGCCGCTGCCGGCGCATCTCCAGGCGACGGCAATTCTCGACGCCGTGCATCCGCTCAAAGATGTGGACGCGTTCCATCCGGAGAACGTCGGCTTGCTGGTGCAGGGGCGGCCGCGGTTTCTGCCCTGCACGCCGCACGGCATTCAGGTGCTGCTGCAGGAGACGGGGGTCCCGACTGCCGGCGCGCGGGTGGTGGTGCTGGGCCGCAGCGACATCGTCGGCAAGCCGATCGCCATGATGCTCGCCCAGAAGGGCGCCGACGCCACCGTGACCATCTGCCACAGCCGCACGCGCGATCTCCCCGAGATTGCGCGCGCGGCCGACATCCTCATCGCCGCGATCGGCAAAGCGGAGTTCGTCACCCGCGATATGGTGAAGCCCGGCGCGACGGTGATCGACGTCGGCATCAACCGCATCGACAACCGGCTGGTGGGAGACGTGGCCTATCAACCCGCGAGCGAGATTGCCGGCCACATCACGCCCGTGCCGGGCGGCGTCGGCCCGATGACCGTCACCATGCTGCTGCAGAACACGCTCTCGGCGGCAAAGTTGCAGAGCACTCGCTGACATCGCGGCCGCCTCAAGGCGTGCAGTCATCCGTATGCACACACCTACTTGCCGCGCAGCTCCCGCAACTTCGCCGCCACCTCGGCCACGTGCCCGTCCACCTTCACCTTCGGCCAGGCCGCGGCAATGTTGCCTTCCGCGTCGATGAGGAATGTCGCCCGCTGGATGCCCATCGACTTCTTGCCGTACCGGTTCTTTTCCACCCACACGCCGTACTTTTCGGCAACGGCGTGGTCCTCGTCGGCAAGCAGGGGAAAGGGCAGCGAGAATTTCCCGGCGAACTTCTGGTGCGAAGCGACGGAGTCGGGGCTGACGCCGAGCACCACCACGTCGTCGCCGAACTGGGCGTGCCGGTCGCGAAAGTCGCAGGCCTCCGTGGTGCAGCCGGGCGTGTTGTCCCTGGGATAGAAGTACAGCACCACGTGCTTGCCCTTGAGTTGGCTGAGCTTGACGCGGCCGGAAGGAAACGCGGGCAGATCGAACGCCGGGGCTTTCTTCCCCACGGCAGGAGTGGTGGCAGTCATCGATTCGGCCTTTTGAATGAAGAAGGCGGGTAAGCAGCCAAGGCGATGGCGAAGCAAAAAGTGTAAACTGCAACCTGCGCGGTTCCAACGTCTCGGAGACGGCCGATGAAGCGCCCCGTGATGGCCATCGCTGTGTTCTCGCTGCTGGGCATGGCGGCGCTGTCGTCGGGACGGTTCGAGTCCACCGGGAAACTTACGCTGCGACTGATCGACGCCGACGGCGGCCAGGTCACGTCCGGCGTGTTCCGCATTCTCGACGTGGACGGCAAGCCCATCTCGCTGACAACCGACGCCGACGGACGGACCTTACTCTCGCGCGGCCTCGGCTTGAACAACCAACCGGCGATCCGCGAGTGGACCGTCTTCAGCAACACCGTCGCGCTCAAACTCCCGCGACAGCCGTGCATCGTCGAGGCGTTTGCCGGACTGGACACCGAACTGGCGCGACGATCGGTCTCCCTCGCGGACGGCGACGCAGAAGTCGTATTACCCCTCACGCGGTTCTATCGCGCCGCACACCGCGGCTTTCGTTCGGCAAACACCCACCTGCACCTCATGAAGCTGTCGCGCGAAGACGCCGACCGCTATCTCACCGACGTGCCGCGGGCCGACCGGCTGGATGGGCTGTTCGTTTCCTACCTGGAGCGGGCCGAGGCCGACCGCGACTACATCAGCAACCGCTACACGCGGGAAGATCTCGATCGGTTCGCGGCGGCGACCGGCATCGAGTTCGGCAACGGCGAGGAGCACCGCCACAACTTCACCGCCCAGGGACAGGGCTACGGCCACGTGATGCTTCTGGACATCCCGCGGCTCGTGCAGCCGGTCAGCATCGGCCCGGGCATCACCAGAACGGGAACCGACGGCTTGCCGCTGGCCCGCGGCATCGAACAGGCCCGCCGCGACGCCGCCACGGTCATCTGGTGTCATAATCATTGGGGCCTGGAGCGCCTGGCGAACCTGGTGGCGGGCCGGCTCGACGCGCAGAACATCTTCGACGGTGGAACGCACGGCAGTTACAAAGACAGTTTTTACCGCTGCCTGAACGCGGGGATCAACGTGCCGTTCTCCACAGGCACCGACTGGTTCCTGTACGACTTCTCGCGGACCTATGTCGAAGTTGATGGGCCGCTGACGGTGAAATCGTGGTTGAAGTCGCTCGCCGCGGGGCGCAGCTACATCACGAACGGCCCGTTTCTCGAGTTCGCCATCGGCGGACGGGAACCGGGAGAGCGCGTGGCGCTCGACAAACCGGGTGCTGTGGCCGTGTCGGCCCGCGCGATCGGCCGCGTGGACTTCGAGCGCATCGAACTGGTGCAGAACGGACGAGTCGTGCGTTCGCAGGCGAGCCGTCCGCAGGCGGGGCATTTTGTCGCGGAGATGAACTTCGAGTTGTCCATCGAAGGCCCCTGCTGGCTGGCGCTGCGCATCCCCCCACCGCCCGTCAAGGACGATCCCGAGTTAACCGAAACCGTGCCGATCAACGAGTACGGCCAGCCACTTTTCGCTCACACCAGCGCGATTCACGTGGCCGTTGCCGGACGACGGTACTTCGACCGCAGTGTTGCCGAAGGATTGTTGGCCGAGATGCGCGAGAACGTGGGGATCGTTCAGCGCGAGGCCGCGTTTGCGGACGATGCCGAACGGGCTCGCGTGCTCGATGTCCATCACGACGCCGTGGCGGCGATGGAGCGGCGCCTCGCGGAAGCGCACTGATGACGGAACCCCAGTCGCGATCCGTCGATCCCGCGATCTGCCCGCTGTGCGGTCAACCCAACGAGTGCGTGCGCGCCGGCGGCTCGACGGCGGAATGCTGGTGCACCCACACGGTGATTCCGCGCGAGTTGCTGGCACGAATTGACCAGGAGTCCAAAGACCGGGCCTGTCTCTGCCGCGCGTGCGTCGAAAAAGCAGCTCCAACACACCGCCCGTAGCAGCCGTTTCGTTGTGGTGCGTCGTCCTGCTCGAGCGTCTGCTCCTTGAGTTTGGCGCGCTGGTGGCGGAAACCACCAGTGTTAAAATGGCGGCGGCTTCGATTCGCGTTCCGCCGCCGTTTGCGGAACATGTCTTCACGCTGGCCTTCCCGGCATACAATTCGAGAAAGGAGGGCGCCATGGCCACCAACCCGACCTTGTCATCGGAGGAGCGCGAATTCCTGGTTGCGCTGCTTCAAACCTCATTGAAGGATGTGCTGATCGAGGAGCATCGGACGCGGAACCTCTCGTACCGGGAGCACGTCTTGCGCAACGAGGAACTGATTCGCGGGCTGCTGAAGAAGTTTGGACCGGAGGAAACGTCCGAAACGTGTTGACCCCGCGCCGTTCAAACAATGGACGTTTCGCGCTGCCACCCGCGTGACGCTGCCCATCCGCCCTTGAAAAGCCCGTTCCATGACTCTCCCAGCCTCTTCCCTGTTCGACCTCGAGCTGGACGGCGAGACGCTGATCGCCACGCCTCGCCGCGACCTGGGCGAGTTCAGCATGTCGCGCTTCGACGAAGAGGCACCCGCGCTCCTGCGGTACTGGCATGAGTCCGCCGCCAGGAACGTCGTCGTCGATTTCCATCGCACCGACTACTTCGGCTCGACCACGCTCGGGCTGTTGGTGAAGGTCTACAAATTCGTCAAGAAGCGCGGAGGGAAGATGGTGATCTGCGGCACGTCGAACCACGAACGCGAGGTCTTTGCCGCCACGCGCCTGGACGACTTGTGGACCATCGCGGCTACCCGCGAGGAAGCTTTGGCGCTGGTCCTGTCCCCTCACCGGCAGTCGATTGCGTGACAGGCGAGCCGAGTCGCGTCAGCGACCGGGTATCGAAGGGCCGGCGATTCCTTCGATGCGGAACATCCAGGTCGACGCGCGACCCTATCCGCCGGCCGGCCGCCGCGACGGGGAGATCGTCGAGCGCAATGGGCTTGGCCAGGCAAGCCGTCAGTCGGCGGGACGCTCGAGGAACGCGACAAGATCGGCGATCTCGTCCAACGTCAACGGGGCGAGCAAACCAATGGGTATGACGGACACCCGGTTTGTTCCACGTCCGATTTGGACACTGAACGTCTTCCGCCTGATGGCATCGGGCGCACTGGGCCCGCGGAAAAACTCCCCGTCCCTATTCCTTTGGCAGCACGCGCACCAGCAACTCCGCACGGGAGTGCACGCCGAACACGCGATAGATCGAGCGAATGTGATTGTGCACAGTATGCTGGCTGAGGCCAAGTTCCTTGGCAATGTGCTTTTCGAGGATCCCGCCGATGAGCAGATCGAATACGCGGCGCTGGGCGGTGGTTAATGTTCCCAAGAGCGGAGACAGGCTGTCGTCCAGCCCGGACGTGCGCGTGTCTTCTGTTTCTTCCGGGAGGCGCACGTCCAGGTCACAGGGCGAATCGTCCCACAGCACGAACGCGACCGATCCGAACCGCAGCCGCTGCCGCAGCAGCACCGGCGATTCCGTCACGCGCACGTCGTCCACAAAAGTCCCGTTGCGGCTCGACAGGTCCCGCACGGTGACGCGCGCTTTCTTGATCAACAGTTCGGCGTGCTCGCGCGAGACGGAGCGGTCCGGCAAATACAAATCGGCTTCCGCGGAACGGCCAACGATCAGCCGCCCTTCGGACAGTGGAGTTTTGGATTTGAGAACGCCGGTCGTCGTGTGGCGTAACAGGTAAAGCCCTGCAGTCATAGCGGGCACAGTTTTACGCGACGGCAGCGAATTCGCAAGCGCAGTCCACAGTTCCGCGGCAAATTGTCGCCGGGGTCACAGACGCTGCGTCTGCCGCCACGTTTACGCGCGGAACAGCGCCTGCAGTGGTTCCCCGTCGGCAATTTTGTGGGGGCGATTGAGCGAGTCGCGAACGAGCGTGCCGGGATGGAGTCCGAACCGCCAGAAGATTGTTGCCGCCAGGTCGCCGCACGTCACGGGGTCGCGTGCGGGGTACGCGCCGATCTGATCGCTGGCTCCGTAGACCACGCCCCCCTGCACGCCCCCGCCCGCCAGCACCAGCGAATAACAATCCGGCCAGTGATCGCGGCCGGTGTTGCCGTTGATCTGCGGTGTGCGTCCGAACTCCCCGGTTGCCACCACCAGCGTGGAGGCCAGCAATCCCCGCTCGTCCAGATCGTCGATCAGCGCTGCCAGCGCCCGGTCCATTGGCGGCAGCAGATAATTTTTCAGTTGCCCGAAGTTGTCGGCGTGACTGTCCCAGTTCTGCCCCTGCTGGCGGAAGTCGTGGACATTGACGAACGGGACACCCGCTTCGACCAACCGCCGTGCGACCAGCAGGTTTTGTCCGCGCATGTTTCGGGCGAATCCCTTCTCGCTGCCGTTGCCGGGCGTGACCGGTTCGAGCGCGCTGACGCCGTAGCGTTCGCGAACCGACGGGGGCTCTTCGGCGAGATCGAGCGCCCGCCGCACTGCTTCGGATCCAATAAGCTGATACGCCTTCTCGTAAAACCTTCGCAGTTGAATCAGCGGTTGGTCCGCGCGCTCGCCCTCGTCGAACTGGTCCAACAGCTCGCGGCGGTCGGCGATCCGGCGCTCGGTCAGCCCGTCGCTCAACGCGAGCTCTGCCACGGTGTACGTCTGCGCCGACGGGTCCACCGTCACCAGGAACGGATCGTAAGCCGAACCGAGGAAGCCGCCGCCCTGGCACGGCACGTCGATCACGTTGTGGAACACGAACGGCAACATCGCGTGTGCTACGTCGAGCTGCGCATTCGATCGCAAATAGCTGAGCGTGCTGCCGTGACAGGGATAGAACTGCGGGATCGGCGCGAACTCTTCGCGGTCTCCCTGGGCGGCTTGCCGGCCGGTGTGGGTTTCGATCGACGCGCTGTCGTGCAGCCGGTTCGTGTGATGCATGCTGCGGACGACGGCCACCTTATGCATCACCCTGGCCATGTGCGGCAGGTGTTCGGAGATGTACACGCCAGGGACCGACGTTGCGATCGGCTCGAATTCGCCGCGGACAGAGGCGGGCGCATCGGGCTTCGGGTCCCACGTATCGAGATGGCTCGGTCCGCCGTAGTAGAAGACGAAGATGCACGCCCGGAGGGGGTTCCCGACGGCCTTCGGCGCCGCCAGCGTTTGAGCGCGCCACAATCCGCCGAGCGAGAGGCTGACGCCGCCTGTTCCCAATTGCAGGAACCGCCGGCGCGTGAGCGGTCGAAGGCGTTCGTCGTGCAGCATCGTCGGCCTTCCGCTGTCGAATCGACAACATTCGATGTTATCTTGCGCCCTGTGCGGCGGGAAGCGAGAATCGCGATGGAACGCATCCAAACGACCCAATCCGCGACGGAATTCTGCCGATGTTCCCGGCTCCATCATCCTGTCAAACGACCTGCCCGCGGGGTATTGTTCAGCAGGAAAAATCGCAGCGCCTGGGCAGCGAGGTGGTTTGCATGAGTTGGTCGCAGCAGCTATTGCAGCAGTCGTCCGCGTGGGCGATGCCCGCCATCGTGGCGGCCCTGGGGCTGCATCTGTTGTGGTTCGTATGGCTCAATGCCTGGGCGAAACGCGACTTGCGACGGCTGGCGGCCGACTTCGATGCGTTCACCCGCGATCTGAAGCACCGCAGCCTGTTCGAGCGCGGGACCGACCTCTCGGAGCAGATCGACGCTTTCGTCGCCGATGTGAAGGACGTCCTCGACGATCCCAGCCAGCGCGAAGCCCGTCTGGCGCTGCGAAACCGCATGGCGATCCTCGACGAAGAGCGGCGGTACCTGCACTCGCACGCCTTCGAGACCTGCTACAACATCGCCCGCACGATGATCGAGGCGTATCCGCTCGCCGGCACCATGGGGGCCATCCTCGCCATCGGGGCCGCGCTGCAGACCAGTCCTGACGGCCGGCAGAATACCGTCAGCATGATCGTGCAAAACTTCGGCGAAGCGATCGGCTCAACGGCCGCCGGCATTCTCGCGGCCATTGTGCTGATGTTCGTCAACAGCGTGTTGGAAACTCGTTTCCGCCGGTTGGGCGAGAACCGCGCCCACGTCCGCGAAACGGTCGCCCGCGCCAAACGCGAACTGGCCCTCGCCGCGGGACCGGAGTAACGCGGAACACACAGAAAGAATGACATCAGAGACGACAATGGCAAGACGACGAGGACATGGAATGGTCAAAGATCAAAACAGAGGTAAGAGAGTCAAGACGATTTGAAGTGATCTGCGGTACACGGATTTCCACTGATTCACGCTGATCCATTCCTGTCAGCGAGGATTAGGGCAGATTAGCGTTCTTTCAATCTGACATTTCTTCGGTTCTCTTTCGTGTCTTTTCGTGTTTTCCGTGGTTTTGCCTTTCAGCCGGTGAACCATGCTCCCCTCCCGCAAATTCACGTTTCAGCTCATCCCTTTGCTCGATCTGCTGCTGATCGTGGTGTTCGCGCAGTACCTCGAAGGCCGCATTGCCGGGGAGCGGATGACCGAGCGGAAGGACGTGCTCAGCCGCGAGCTGGACGAGGCACTGCGGCAGCTCCGCGCGCTGCGGGAAAAAATGGAGGCCGCGGAAACGCAGTCGTTGGAGCTGGACCGCATGCGCGGGCAGCGCGACCTCATCGGCGAGCTGGTGGGCGAAATGTTCCGCATACCGCCGGAAACGCTCGACCAGCTCCTGCAGCGCCGCACGGCGTCGGAGATCGGGCCATCGAAGGACGACGTTGCACAGCTCAAGTCGCGCTTGACGTTGCTGGCAGGCGGCCATGGGGAACGCGTTATCGAGCATCTGCTCACGTTCGGCGAGTTGCGGAAGCGCGTCGACGTGTGGGAGCTGTACCTGCACGAAAACGGCGACTACACGCTGCAATTGGGCCCTCGACGGATCGCCTTTCGTGCGGAGTCGTCCGAGGCGTTTGCCACACGTCTGTACGAAGCCTACAAGACGCTGCCGGAACCCAAGAGCATGGTGCTGGTCCTGGTCACATACGGTGACGCCAAGTTCAAACCGCTGGCCGACACGCTTGTCAGATTGCCACTGGCACTGGAAAAGATCCGCGCCGACGCCGGCAGTCGTTCGCGGTTCGAGTATGCGGTGCTGGGCTATCGACCGACGCCGCCGGCGGCATTCTGAATTGTTGTGCCGCAACCCCCAGGGAAGCGCTCGGCGCGGAGCCTGCGTGGCTGCGGAGCGCTCCCCCGCGGGTCGCGGCTAAACGGGCGCTCGCTTGCGGTTTCGCGATTCGGATTGCGATACTTCTACCTCGATGCCGGCCTCGTCGCCGGCGAAGTCTCTCTCCCGTTCCAGCAAGGACTCCAGCCATGAAGCGCACCGGCGCTGTGACACTGAAGGGGAATCCCGTCGATCTCAAGGGCCGCCCGCTGCAGGTGGGCGATGCCGCTCCCGATTTCTGCCTGCAGGACAACGGCCTGGCGGACGTGACGCTGGCGTCGTCCGCCGGCAAAACGCGGATCATCGCCACCGTGCCGTCGCTCGACACGCCGGTGTGCGCGATGGAGACCAAGCGGTTCAACGACGAAGTGAAGAAACTGTCGAACGTGGAAGTGCTGGTGGTCAGCATGGACCTGCCGTTCGGCCAGAAGCGGTGGTGCGGTGCGGAAGGCGTGGACAGCGTGAAGACCCTCAGCGCGCATCGCTGCACCGACTTCGGGTACGACTACGGCGTGCTGATCGCCGGCGGCCCGCTCGACCGCTGCTTGGCGCGGGCCCTGTTCGTCGTCGATCCGTCCGGCAAGATTTCGCACGTGGAGTACGTGAAGGAAATCGCCGAGCACCCCAACTACGACGCGGCGCTCGCCGCGGCAAAAAAGTGAGCGGAAGAGTCCGTGGCGCGTGGTGAGGAAGCCCACGCAGTCGAAAGCCCGGCATTGCCTGGAATGCCGGGCTTCTGCTGAGGTTGTGTCAGCGTCCCTCCTGTGAGAAACCCAAGGCCTTCACCCGCTGCACGGCCTCCTCGATATTCGACCGGCTATTGAAAGCGCTCAAACGGAAATAGCCTTCGCCGCTGGCACCGAAGCCGCTGCCCGGCGTGCCCACCAGGTGGGCCGTCGAGAGCAGGTGATCGAAGAACTCCCAACTGGTCATCTGCCGGGGCGTCTTCAACCACACATAGGGCGCGTTGACGCCGCCGTACACGGTCAGGCCGGCGTCGCGCAGCCCCGCGCAGAGGATCCTGGCATTCTCCAGGTAAAACGCGATCGTCTGCCGGACCTGTTTCTGTCCCTCCAAGGAATACACAGCCTCCGCGCCGCGCTGCACGACGTAACTGACCCCATTGAATTTCGTGGTGTGCCGGCGAGTCCACAGAGCGTGCAGCTCGACGCGGTTCCCATCGGCCGCTTTACCGGTGAGTGACTTGGGAACGACGGTGAACGCGCACCGCGTGCCGGTGAACCCGGCGGTCTTCGAGAAGCTGCGGAACTCGATCGCACACTCGCGCGCGCCGTCGATCTCGTAGATCGAATGCGGGATCGCAGGATCGGTGATGTACGCCTCATACGCGGCGTCGAAGAAGATGACCGCATCCTCGCGGCGGGCGTAATCGACCCACTGCTTGAGCGTCTCCTTCGCGGCGACGGTGCCGGTCGGGTTGTTGGGATAGCAGAGATAAATGATGTCCACGTGCCGGTCGGGCAGCGCGGGGGTGAAGTTGTTCTCCGCGGTGACGGGAATATACACGAGGCCGGCATAGCGGCCCGCATCATCGGCCGGTCCGGTGCGGCCGGCCATCACGTTGGTGTCGACGTACACCGGGTACACCGGATCGGTCACGGCCACCACGTTGTCCAGGCCGAAGATGTCGAGGATATTCCCCGAATCGCACTTCGAGCCGTCGGAGACGAAGATTTCATCGGCCGCCACGTTCGCGCCGCGCGACTGAAAATCGTGCTTCGCGATCGCCTCCCGCAGGAAGTCGTACCCTTGCTCCGGGCCATAGCCGCGGAACGACTCGCGGCGGGCCATGTCGTCAACGGCTTTGTGCATCGCCTCGGTAATCGCCGGCGGCAACGGCTCGGTGACGTCGCCGATGCCCAGGCGAATGATCTTCGCAGACGGGTTCTCCGCCGCGAACTTCGAGACGCGCCGGCCGATCTCGGGGAACAGGTAACCGGCTTTGAGCTTCAGGTAGTGGTCGTTGATGTGCATGGAGGGTTGAGGGTCGATCGTTGAGAGTTGAGAGTCCGAGAAAGTCGCACGTCGCACGCTTCCCGTTTAGCGGACGTTGACATGCCCGCGGGAACTACGCCTTCACCCCGCGGATCGTCCAATGGCGGTCGCTCGTCGCGCGGACCCATTGTGCGGGGATGCCGAGCGAATGCAACACTGCGGCGACTTCCTCCACGGTGAGAGCGGCATGGAGCGAGTCGCGGAACATCTGCTGCTGGTGGGGATTGGCATCGCCGGCGTACTGGTTCACCAACTGTTCCAGCGTGGTCGCGTCCGATGGCCGCATCAAGTCGCGAATGAATAGCAATCCGCCCGGCCGCAGGATCCGCCAGCACTCGGCGAGCACGCCTTTGGGTTCGGGAATGTGGTGCACGATGCTGTTGGACATCACGGCGTCGAAGCTCGCTTCCGCGTCCGGCAGGCGCTTGCAGTCGCGCTGCACGCACTCGATCGCCGCGGATTTTCCGGCCTTCGCAATGTTCCTTCTCGCCAGTTCGAGCATGTGCACCGCCGCATCGGCCGCGACGATCCGCACTGGAACGCCGCGGCTCGCCAATTCCAACGGAATGAGCGCCGTGCCCGTGCCGGCGTCGAAGACCTTCCACACGCCATCGCGCGGTTTTGCAGCCAACGACAGCGCGGTGAGAAAGTCGTCCACGAATGCGCGGTTGACCGTACTGTGGTCCATCGCGTCATAGTCGATGGCCTCGTCGATGGTGTCCATGACTTCGGCTTCGAGCACGCGCGGGAGCATGCGGAACTCCTTTGAATTTGCAATTTGCAGTTGCCAGTTTGCAGTTTTCAATGCCTCTGAACTGCAAATTGAAAACTGGGTCGTGCAAACTGCAAATTGAAGGAGACCCAAGGATGGCCATCCCTGGGCTTCCAGGCCACTCAATGCACGCGCATGCCGGGTTGGGCGCCGGTGTCCACCTGCAGAATGAAGATCTCCTTCCCGCCCGCGCCGGCGGCGAGGACCATGCCTTCGCTGACGCCGAATTTCATCTTCCGCGGCGCGAGATTGGCGCACAGGATGACCAGCTTGCCCACCAGGTCTTCCGGCTTGTAGACCCCCTTGATGCCGGCAAACACGTTGCGCTTCACGTCGCCGCCGAGGCCGAGCGTCATCCGCAGCAGCTTGTCCGACGCCGCGACTTCCTCGCACTCCAGCACGCGGGCCACGCGCAGATCGACCTTCACGAAGTCGTCGATCGTGCACACGCCCTCGGTGAGCGGCTCCTTCTCCAGATACGCGGCACTGTCGCCAGTGGTGGCGGGCGCGGCGGTTTCGGGGGCAGATTGCTGGCCTTCTTCGATCATGGCTTGGACCTGTGCGAGCTCGACTCGCTTCATGAGGTGCGAAAACCTGGAAACGGGCGTGCCCACCTGTGGCGTGAGTGCTTCCTCCCAGGAGACAATTGGACAATGCAACAGTTGCCGAGTCTGTTCGGCCAGCCGCGGCAATACGGGGGAGAGATAAATCACGATCTGCCGGAACAGGTTGAGGGCGACGGTGCAGACATCCTGCAACTTGGCAGCCTCGGCGGCGTCTTTCCGTAGCGTCCACGGCTGGCGTTCTTCGACAAACTTGTTTGCGCCATCTGCCAGAAACATGATATGGCGCATCGCCTCGGCGTAGTCGCACGCATTGTACAGCCTCGCGATCGACTCGCTGGCAGCGGCGGCTTGTGCGAACAATCCGCTGTCATCGGGATAGACCTTGGATAGCCCTGTCGACTCGACGAACTTCGCCGTCCGGCTCGCAAGATTCACCACCTTGCCCACGAGGTCTGAATTCACCTTCGCCACGAACTCTTCCAGGTTCAAATCGAGATCGTCCAGCCGCGAGCCCAGCTTCGAGGCGTAGTAATAGCGCAGGTACGCCGGGTCGAGGTGCCTGGCGTAGGTGGACGCCATCACGAAGGTGCCCTTCGTTTTGGACATCTTCTCGCCGTTGACGTTCAGAAAGCCGTGAATGTGCACGAACGTCGGCAGATTGAACCCTGCGGCATGCAGCATCGCGGGCCAGAACAGCGTGTGGAAGTAAGTGATGTCCTTCCCGATGAAGTGGTGGATTTCCGGAAGCCCAGGGAATGCTTTCCCTGGGTCTCTTGCGTTTTCTGCGCTCGAAGAAGTCCCAGGGAAAGCCTTCCCTGGGCTTCCATCCGATTTCCACCAGGCGCGCCAGTCGTCGCCGTGTTTGGCGCACCAGTCGGCGGTGCTGCCGATATATCCGATCGGCGCGTCGAACCACACGTACCAGTAATTGCCGGGGCTGTCGGGGATGGCGAAGCCGAAGTACGGAGCCGGTCGCGAGACATCCCAATCCCTCAGCGGCTCGTTCAGGAAGTGCCCCTTCAGATAGTTGGCGACTTCCGCTTGCAGATGGTTCCCCGACTGCGTCCATGCTTCCAGGAAGCCGTGCAACTGCTCGATCTGCACGAACAAATGCGACGCCGTGCGCACTTCGGGCTTTGCGCCGGAGAGCGTGCTCACGGGATCGATGAGATCGGTCGGGCTGTAGGTGCCGCCGCACTTGTCGCAACTGTCGCCGTACTGGTCGGGCGACTTGCACCGCGGGCACGTCCCTTTCACGAACCGGTCCGCAAGGAACGTGTTCGCGACGGGGTCGAAGAGTTGCGTGACGTCGCGCTCGGCGATCAGCCCCTTCGCCCGCAGCGCGGCCCAGATTTCGTGGCACACCGCGCGCGTGGATTCACTGTTCGTACTGCCGTAGTGGTCGAACTTGATGTCGAACGCAGCAAAGTCTCGCAGGTGGGCGTCTCGCATGTCGGCGATGAGCGCCTCTTCCGACCGGCCTTCCTGGCGGGCGCGGATCATAATGGCGGTGCCGTGGGTGTCATCGGCACAAATGTACACGCACTGGTGGCCGCGGAGTTTCTGGAATCGCACCCAGATGTCGGTCTGGATGTACTCCACCAGGTGCCCCAGGTGGATGTGCCCGTTGGCGTAGGGCAGGGCGGAGGTGACGAGAATGCGGCGCTTCATGTTTGGTTTTGCTAACGACACCGGGCAGATTCTAAGGTTCCGCCGCGCCCCGCGAAACCGAGTTGGGTAACCGGCATTGACCGGTTTGCCGAGCCTCTGCTAAGAACCGTGGATGGGGCCTTGGGACGAGGGCTGGGACGCCTTCGCGGGGGCTGCCTGTTCGCTGCTGGGGGGCTCGTCGCGTGTGCGGCATTGTGGGATACGGCGGTTCCAAGCCCGCGATCGACTTCCTGTTGGAAGGGCTGTACCGGCTGGAATACCGCGGCTACGACTCGGCGGGCGTCGCCGTGCATCGCGACCACGAGATTGCCATCCGCAAGAAAACCGGCCGCGTCGGGCAACTGGCCGATTTGTGCCAGAAGCAGCCCGTGCAGGGGACGTTCGGCATCGGGCACACCCGCTGGGCCACGCACGGCGAGCCGAGCGATGTGAACTCCCACCCGCATACCGGCGGCAACGGCGAAGTGGTGCTGGTCCACAACGGCGTCATCGAGAACTACACTTCGCTGCGGAACCAGCTCCGCGAGCACGGCTACGTCTTCCGCACGGCGACCGATACCGAAGCGGTGGCCCACCTCGTCGCCCACCAGTTGTCGGAAGAGACCAAGCTCGGCTCCGACCCCACAGATCCAAAAACGTGCCTGCGCGCCGTCGAAGCCAGCTTGAAGCGCCTCAAGGGCACGTACGGTCTGGGCATCCTGTTCCGCGACGTTCCCGGCCTCGTCATTGCCGCGCGGCTGGGCAGCCCGCTGGTAGTGGGCATCGGCAAGCACGAACACTTCCTCGCCAGCGACGCCAGCCCGCTGGTGGGTCACACCGAGGAAGTCGTGTACCTCAGCGACCACGAAATCGCCGTCATCACGCCCGACGACCTGCAGATCATTCACCGCGACGGCGGCACGCAAACCCCGTCGGTCCGCGTGCTCGACCAATCCACCACCGATATCGAGCTGGGCGAGTTCGAGCACTACATGCTGAAGGAGATCTTCGAGCAGCCGCAGACGATCGAAAACGCCCTCCGCGGGCGGTTGGACGACGACGAAGCGACGGCCAAGTTCGGCGGCCTGAACATGCAGCCGCAGGAGCTTCGCCGCATCGACCGCATCGTGCTCACGGCGTGCGGCACAAGCTGGCACGCGGGACTGGTCGGGGAATACCTGCTGGAAGAATTCGCGCGGATTCCGGTCGAGGTTGAGTACGCCAGCGAGCTGCGGTACCGCAACCCGCCGCTGTCCGATCGCACGATGATCTTCGCCATCACGCAGTCGGGCGAGACGGCCGATACGCTGGCCGCCCTGCGCGAATGCAAGCGCAAGGGGCATCCGACGCTCGCGATCTGCAATGTGGTCGGCTCGACCATCGCCCGCGAAGCCGATGGCGGCATCTATCTCCATGCCGGACCGGAAATCGGCGTGGCCTCCACCAAGGCGTTCACCGCGCAGGTGACGGTGCTGACGCTGCTCGCGCTGTTCATGGGCCGCATGCGCAGCCTGTCCTACCCCGCGGGGAAGCGGATCATCAGCCATCTGCGGGCCATGCCCGACAAGCTGCGGCAAACGCTGCAGTGCCACGATTCCGTCAGGGAGATCGCCCAGAAGTACTACCAGGCCGAAAACTTCCTGTATCTCGGCCGGTTGCACAACTTCCCGGTGGCTTTGGAAGGCGCCTTGAAGCTGAAGGAGATCAGCTACATCCACGCCGAAGGCTATCCCGCCGCCGAGATGAAGCACGGCCCCATTGCCCTCGTCGATGAAGACACACCGAGCGTGTTCGTGGTGCCGCGGTCGAACATCTACTCGAAAGTGGTCTCCAACATGGAGGAGATCAAAGCCCGCCGCGGGCCCATCATCGCCGTGGCCTGCGAGGGGGACGAGAAGATTGCCGACCTCGCCGACGATGTGATCTATGTGCCCGATGTGGACGAATACCTGCAGCCGCTGGTCACGTCGCTGCCGCTGCAACTGCTGTCGTACGAGATCGCGCTGTTGCGCGGCTGCAACGTCGACCGCCCGCGGAACCTGGCGAAGAGCGTAACGGTGGAGTGACACACCTCGCGCGCGACGCCCCTCCAACTTGCACTGCGGGTTGGTGTTTGTCCGCACGAGGTTTGACTTTCTGCGTCATTGACCGGTACTTATGGGCGCAGCCTTCCCGGAGCGCCCCATGACCACCTCCCGCCGATCGTTCCTTCACTCTGCCGCCCTCAGCGCCGCCGCGCTGCACGCCGTCCCCGTCATCGGCAAGAGTCCCAACGACAAACTCACCGTGGCCCTCATCGGCTGCGGCGGCCGCGGCCTGCACGACGCGCAGAACCTGAAGGACAATCCCAACGTCGAGATCGCCTACGTCTGCGATCCCGACGACAACCGCCGCGCCAACGTCGCGAAGATCTTCAACGTGCCGTCAAACCGCACCGTCGCCGACATGCGGCGTGCCCTCGATGACAAGTCGCTCGACATCGCGCTGGTCGCCACGCCCGACCACTGGCATTCGCCGGCGTCCATCCTCGCCTGCGACGCCGGCAAGCACGTCTACGTCGAAAAGCCCATCTCCCACAACATCCGCGAAGGCCGCTTGCTTGTCGAAGCCGCCGACCGCAACAAGGTGCATGTGCAGCACGGCACGCAGAGCCGCAGCACGCAGATGATGATCGACGCCGTCAAGCTGCTCCGCGAGGGCGTCATCGGCAACGTGCTGGTGGCGAAGTGCTGGAACATCCAGAAGCGCGGCTCCATCGGCCGCGGCATGGACACCGACCCGCCCGCCGGCTTCGATTACGACACCTGGGTCGGCCCCGCCACCATGATCCCCTACCGCACCAACCGCGTGCACAACCGCTGGACGTGGTGGTACCACTTCGGCACCGGCGACATGGGCAACGACGGCGTCCACGACATCGACTACACCCGCTGGGGCCTCGGCGTCGACACGCACCCCACCAAAGTCTCCGCGCTGGGGGGAAAATTCTTCAACGACGACGACCAGGAGTTCCCCGACACCCAGCAGGTGACGTTCGAGTATTCCAGGCGAGCCGAGGAGCGTAAGCTCCCGGGTGACCGCAAGCTCCTGATCTACGAACAGCGCCTCTGGAGTACCAACTACCCCCACAACGTCGACAGCGGCGCCGAGTTCTACGGCGACAAAGGCCAGATGTTCTTAAGCCGCCGCGGCAAGATCCAGGTGATCGACGCCCAGAACAAGCCGGTCGAGCTGAAGATCACGCCGCAAGGTCAGGACGACAAAGCACACGTCAGAAACTTCCTCGCCGCCATCCGCAAGGGAGGCAAACTCACCGCCGACGCACTGACGGGGCACCTCTCCACATCGCTCTGCCACCTCGGCAACATCGCCACGCGCTTAGGCCGCTCGTTCGACTTCGACCCGCTGAAGGAACAGGTGATCGGCGACGAAGAAGCCAATCGACTCGTGAAACGCGAGTACCGCGAGCACTGGGGAACGCCGCGCGGGGCGTGAGTGCGCTTCATGTCTGGAACGCGATTAGTCAAGTATCAGTCAAGTTGCGTGTCAAGCGCGGATCCTGACGAACACGATTTTCGGCCGCAAAAGCACCTGAGGCAATCATGGGTGATCAAACGATCCAGAGCCAAGACATCAAGATTGCCGAAGTATTCCAATCGTTCTACGTCGTACCAGATTATCAACGTGAATACGTGTGGGAGACGGACCAAGTTGAGCAACTGCTCGGTGATATTTGCAACGAACTGGCCGGAGGCGACCCGGCGAAGGCTCCCGAGTACTTCATCGGTAGCATCGTTGTCTGCCCCGGCGAGGGGGGCGTTCTTGAACTCATCGATGGCCAACAGCGAATGACGACGTTGTTCCTGACTTTGTGTGCAATCCGCGACCGGTTCAAGGAGCAGGGGCAACCGCCGCCGGGAGCGCTCGATTCGCAGATAGCGGCTACTGCATGCGACGCGGCAGGAGTCGATCAATTCCGCTACCGTCTCGATCTCCAGTACGAGGACAGCGGTGACGTGCTGGAGCGCATCGCCAAGGAAGAGGCAGATCAGGCATCGGGCGCCACGCGGTCAATTGCGAACATCCTTAACGCGTATCGGATCACCATGAGCTTCCTGCGACGCGAGTTCGCAGAAGACAAGCCGAAGCTGCGGGCGTACTATGGGTACCTAACGAATAAGGTTAAGCTGATCCGCATTCAGACCGAGGACGTCGCGAAGGCCCTGAAGATCTTTGAAACGATTAACGATCGAGGCGTGGGTTTGGACGCGATGGATCTGCTCAAGAATCTTCTCTTCATCAAGGCTGAGCGCGAACAATTCGAGAAGCTGAAGACGATTTGGAAGCAGATGCAGGACACAATTTACGGCATGGGCGAGAAGCCGCTTCGCTTTCTGCGGTACTTCATCTTCAGCCGCTATGATGTCGACCTACTGCGGGAAGATCAGATCTATAGCTGGTTCGCAAAGAACGAGAAGCTCTGCAATTACGGCTCAACGCCGATCGAGTTTGCAAAGGAACTGCTCGCCGCGGCGCTGGTGGACGCCGGCGATGGCGCAGCTCGCCGCTGAACGTGTCCTCGGCTGCTGCCGCGTCGGAGAGTCGGGAGTACTCCTCCATCTCCGCGCGTTCCTCGGGTGATTCCGCTTCGGCGACGGAGCGCTTCCACCGCTCAAGCTCTTCGGGCGTAAATTCTCGATAAATGCGGGCCATGTTCGCACCTCACTTGCCGCCGACATCGAAGACCGTCACCGGCAGAATCGTCACATCATCAATATTCTCGAAAACGCACCGCAGTCGTCGTCCTTTTTCAGTCGTGCCGACGACCTCTTTGCGACCGGGAATCTTGTTGGCTTCGACCTTCCTTGCCTCAAAACGACCCACTCGAATTCGTCACGCGTGACGTTGTGCTCGGCGAGGTGCGCTTCGATGTCGGGCGACCAGCAGACGTCGAACCAAAGCATTGGAGAATTCCTAAATGCGCGGGGCCGTTGGCCCTGCGGCTAAACGGTGCGCGTCACTTCGTGGTGTCCATCCCCAGCGCCTTCACCAGAAACGCCCACTGGTCGGCGGTTTCATCGATAACCTTCGTCAGCGGCTTGCCCGCGCCGTGGCCGGCGCGAGTTTCGATGCGGATCAATGTCGGGGCATCGCCCGCCTGGCATTCCTGAAGCCGGGCGGCGAACTTGAAGCTGTGGCCGGGGACCACGCGGTCATCGGTGTCGGCGGTGGTGACGAGCGTGGCGGGGTACTTGGTGCCGGGTTTCAGGTTGTGATAGGGCGAGTACTTGTAGATCGCGCGGAACTCTTCGGCGTTGTCGGCCGAGCCGTAGTCGTCGGTCCAGAACCGGCCGGCGGTGAACTTGTGGAAGCGGAGCATGTCCATCACGCCGACGGCGGGCAACGCGGCGCCGTAAAGATCGGGCCGCTGCGTCAGGCAGGCGCCGACTAACAAACCGCCGTTGCTGCCGCCCTGGATGGCGAGCTTCTCCGGGCAGGTGAACTTGTTCGCGATCAGCCATTCGGCGGCGGCGATGAAGTCATCGAACACGTTCTGCTTCTTGAGTTTCGTTCCTCCCTGGTGCCAGTCTTCGCCGTATTCGCCGCCGCCGCGAAGGTTGGGCATGGCGAACACGCCGCCGAGCTCCATCCACAAGAGCCGCGACACGCTGAACGACGGCGTCAGCGAAATGTTGAACCCGCCGTAGCCGTACAACAGCGTCGGCTGACGGCCGTTGCGTTCGAGCCCCTTTTTGTACGACAGGAACATCGGCACGCGCGTGCCGTCTTTGCTGGTGTAGAACACCTGCTCCACGACATATTCTTCCGGCTTCACATCGACACCGGCGCGGCGCAGCAGGGTGCTCTCGCCGCTCGCCGGATCGTAGCGGTAAATACTCGGCGGCGTGGCGAAGCTGGAATAGGTGTAGAACGTCTCCGTGTCGGTCCGCTTGCCGCCAAAGCCGCTCGCGCTGCCGATGCCTTCAAATTGCACTTCGCGGACGAACTGGCCGGTTGTCGTGTACACCTTCACCTGCGTGACGGCGTCCTTGAGATACGTCGCAAAGATCTGGTCGCGCAGGAGATTCGTTCCCGTCAACACCGACGCTTGTTCGGGAATGATCTCGCGCCAGTTCGCCGGTTGCGGTTTGGTGACATCGATCGCAATCACCCGCCGTTTCGGCGCATCCAGGTCCGTGCGGAAGTAAAACACGCCGCCGTCGTTGCCGAGGAATGAGTACTCCTGGTCCATTTCGCCGACGAGGTGCGTGGCGTCTCCGGCGAGGTTTTCGATCGGCTTGTAGAACACGCGGTACTTGTCGTCGGTCCCCTTCCACGCGGTGATGACCACGTATTGGCCATCGTCGCTCACTTCGGCCTGAAAGCCCCACGTCGGCTCGTCGGGCCGGGCGTAGATGAGCTGGTCGTCCGACTGCGGCGTGCCCAGCCTGTGCAGATAGACCTTCTGATTGAGGTTCAGCTTCTGAAACGCGGCTCCCGGCTCCGGTTCGGGATAGCGCGCGTAGAAAAACCCGCTGCCGTCCTTGAGCCACGACGGACTGTTGAACTTCACCCACTTGAGCTCATCGGGCAGGGGTTTGCGCGATTCGACCTCCATCAGCTTCCAGGTGTTCCAGTCGGAACCGGCATCCTGCACGCCATACGCGAGATACTTTCCGTCGTCGCTGAAGGCTGAGCCGGCCAGCGCGACGGTACCGTCTGTGGACCACGTGTTGGGGTCGATAAGCACACTGCTCTCGCCGCCGAGCGTGTCCTGCGTGTAGACCACAAACTGGTTCTGCAGGCCGTCGTTCTTGCTGAAGACGTACCGTGGGCCTTGTTTCGACGGGGCAGTGAACTTTTCGAAGTTCCACAGTTTGGTCAGCCGCGCTTTGATCGCTGGGCGCTGCGGGATGGCTTCGAGGAACTTGAACGTGACGGCGTTCTGCGCTTCCACCCACGCGGCGACGTCCGGGTTGACGCGGACGTCCTCTTCGAGCCAGCGATACGGATCGGCGACCTTGACGCCGTGATATTCGTCGACGTGGTCCACGGTTTTGGTCCTGGGGTAAACGCCGTCGGCAGCGATTGCCGATTGCACGATTGCGAATGACACGAAAGACAAATGCCACATAGCGCGAGTTGATAACACGTTCGCCCCCTCTCCCTAACCCTCTCCCCCGATGACGGGGGCGAGGGGACCGGATTTCAGAATTCACACGTTCACCTCAGATGATCTCTTCCACTTCGGTGTACAGGAACGTCACGCCGCCGGTGGCGTAGTTGGGGACGTCGGCAACGGCGGCCTGGCCTTCGGGCGAAGTGAGCAGCGCTTCGAAGTCCGCGCGACTCTCCATGTACAGGTCGGCGACATAGTAATACGGCGACGGCCGGCCATCCGGCGTCCCCTGCACTTTGCCGATGGTCCACTTCTTGAGGCCCTTCATCCGCTTGGCGATCGGGATGTGCTGGTCACGGTAGTGCTGGTCGAACGCGCCGGGGTCTGTCGGGTGTCCGTAGAGGACGAGGAGGCGGACCATCGATGAACTCCTTCATATCGTCTGTGATCGGCGCGGTCCGTATCGGATCGTGATTTTGCGGGAAACGCCAGCGCACAGTGTTCACCGTTTCGGGCGGCGTTCTGCCATCGCGGTCCACGGGTCTTCGGGCCACGCGTGCTTCGGATATCGCCGCCGCAACTCGCCGCGGACCTGCTGGTACGCGGTGTTCCAGAACGAGCGCAGGTCGTCGGTGATCTGCTGCGGACGGTGGTTCGGTGCGAGCAGATGCAGCAGCACGGGAACGCGTCCGCCGACGATGCGCGGCGTGTCGCTCCATCCGAACACCTCCTGAATCCGCACGGCCAACACGGGCGGACGGCCGGGTTCGTACTGCACCGCGATCCGGCTGCCGCTGGGAACCTGCAAGCGCTCCGGCGCTTCGCGTTCGATAGCCGCGAGCTGTCGCGGCGTGAGCACGCTCCGCAAGGCGGCAGTCCAATCCGCGCGGCGGACTTCCTCGAACGACCGGCAACCGGCGCACACCTGCGGCAACAACTCCTGCAATTCGGCATCATCCCAGATCGGCAGATTCAGCTCCGGCATCCACTCGCGCAGGCAGCGCACGCGCGCGATGAGGTTCGCGGCTGCGGCGTCGTCCGGCGGAAACACGCGCGACCAATTCGTTCTTGCCGCTTCCGCAAGTGCCGCCGACACTGACTCGTCATCGGGCAACGCCGCAGGCGTTTCGTCGAGGACGAGGTCGAACCAGCGCGTGCGTCGACGCGCCTGCAGGCGGCCGGTGGCTGCATCGAACTCGACGTCGATTCTGGTGGTGAGGTGCGTTGCGGGCAACCACTCTCGTTCGACACCGGATGCCAGCCTCACGAGTGCATCGTCTCCCGCCCCATCCACGTCCACGGCGACGAACAGTTCCGGTTCGGCGACGGCGGACTCGTCCGCGAGCTTCACGCCGCGGCCGCCGACCATTCGCGCTTTGCGGCCGCGCGGTTCGCGGCGGCGGGCGAGACGGTCGGGAAAGGCGAAGAGGAGGGTGCGGCCGAGGGCTTCTTCCACAGAGACCCAGGGCGACCCATCGGAATGGGTACCCCGATCCCTGGGCTTCGTGGAATCCAACGCGCGCTGCAGTTGCTCGGCGGCCTGGCGGATGCGCTGGGCGCCTCCGGGATGCAACCGTCCGGCGGCGAACTCGGTGCGGCCGGTGCGATAGAACGCCTGCAGCGATTCCACGCGGTCCAGCACATCCGACGGCGACGCCGCCGCGGGCTTGCGGCCTTCGCGGAGGAATGGATCGCGCTCGCTCAGCAGCGCCGCGGCGATCGATGCTTCCGTCTCATGGCCGAGGCTCGCAGCTTCCATCATCAGCCGCGCCAGCCGCGGGTGCACGGGCAATTGGACCAACTGCCGGCCGAGATCGGTCACGCCGTCATCGTCGACGGCATCGAGCGCGTGCAACAAGGCCTCGGCGCGATCGATGGCTTCGGGTCGCGGCGGATCGAACCACGGAAAGTTTCGCACATCGGCTTCGCCCCAGCAGCGCAGCTCCAGCACGACGCCCGTGAGATCGACGCGGTGAATCTCCGGCGTCTCAAACTCCGGCCGCGCCCGCTGCGACGCCGCAGTCCACAACCGCAGGCAGCGCCCCGGCCCCGTTCGGCCCGCGCGGCCGGCCCGCTGTGCCGCAGACGCTTGCGAGATCGGCTTCAACACCAGCCGGTTGAGGCCGGTGTTCGCATCGAACTCGGGCACGCGCGCCCAGCCGCAGTCGATGACCGCGGTCACGCCGGGAATCGTAATCGACGTCTCCGCGACGTTCGTGGCGAGGATGACCTTCCGCTGTGACGACGGTTGGAATGCGCGGTCCTGCTGCTCCGGCGGCAGATCGCCGTAGAGTGGCAGCACGAGGGCATCGATGCCGGCGAGCAGGCCCGCCGTCTTTTGGATCTCCCGCACGCCGGGGAGGAAGACGAGGACGTCGCCCGCACCCGTGTCCCGGCCACTTCCGCGTGACCGGGCCACTTCTGCGCGCACCGCCGCTGCACATTGCACCGGTAGAGGGCGATCGTCGCTGGCGGCGAGGTACTCGATCTCAATCGGATGCGTGCGGACGTCGCACTCGATGATTGGGCAGGGAGCGAGGTAGTTCACGAGCACATCCGTCGCGATGGTCGCGGACATCACCACCAGTTTCAGATCCGGCCGCACGGTCTGCTGTACGCGGCGAACCATCGCCAGGGCGAGATCGGTTTCGAGGTGGCGCTCGTGAAATTCGTCCAGCACGACGACGCCCACGTTTTCGAGAAACGGATCGTCGAGCAGGCGGCGTGTGAGGACGCCTTCGGTCATCACCAGCAGTCGCGTGCGTGCGGAGAACCGGCGCTCGAAGCGGATCTGGTAGCCGATTTCGTCCCCCAATCGGGAACCGCGTTCGTCGGCCATCCGCGCGGCGGTCGTGCGCGCCGCCACACGCCGCGGTTGGAGCACGCAGATTTGTCCGCCGGCGACGCCGGCTTCGAGCAACGCGGGAGGCACGCGGGTCGTCTTGCCGGCGCCGGGCGGTGCGCGGAGCACGAGGCATGGCGACTGCCGTAGCGCCGCGACGATGGCGGGTAGGCGGTTGTCGATGGGTAACGGGATACGCGGCAAGCGATTCTCCGACAAAACCGTTTAGCCGCGACCCGGAGGGGAGCGCTCTGCGTCGGAGGCATCGACGCAGAGCGCTCCCCTCCGGGTCGCGGCTAAACGGCGGAGGGTATTGTCCCGTGCTATTGCAGCGCGTGGAACACCAGCCCCGTGAGCAGTTTGGGATAGAAATAAGTGCTCTTCGGGGGCATTGTTTCGCGAAGACTGGCGATCTCTCGGACGTGGTCGATCGTCGCCGGAGGCACCAGACAGCCGAGCTGACACGAACTCGCCGTCATCGCCGCAGTCACTTCGTCCAACCGATGCACGTATTCGCACTTCGACGAGGCGCCGGTGAACCGCTCCGGAATCAGATTGTCGAGCACCAGCTGATGCAGCCGGCTGACGGCGAGGCCGCGCCACGCCGGGCTGTGCTCGGGGGCGAGGGCGTCCATCGGCGCGGCGTTTGTCAGCCGTGCGAACAGCCAGCCGCCGTCGCCGGTGCAGCCGAAGCCGAACACGCTTTGCCCGCCGTCGGCGGTGATCATGTCCCAAGTATCGCGGGCGCCCTGCTCGCCGACGCCCATGAATTCCAGCTCGAAATGCCCGTCGAGCGCCGCGCCCAGCTCTTGCGTGGTGATCGTCGGCAAACCGGACACCAGGCGGTGCGTGGGCAAGATCTGCAAGCCGGGATCCTGCATTCCCACGCAGTGCATCAGCACGAAGTTCGGGGCCGCATTGTCATCGGCGAGCTGTCCCGCGGCTTTCAATTCGCGACGGTAGTTCAGCGCGGTCTCGTAACGGTGATGGCCGTCCGCGATGAAGATGGGCTTGTCGCGCATCGCCGCGCGCACGGCATTGATGGTCGCGGGGTCCTTCACGACCCACAGCCGATTGCGCACGCCGAGCGGATCGCGAGCCTCGAGTGCGGTGATGGTAATGCAGGCGTCGTCGAGCCGGCGCTGCACGTCGCCAGGTACGTCGGGATACAGTCCGAACACCGGCGACAGGTTTGCCTTGCATGCATGGAACAACGCCAATCGATCGGCTTTCGGGCCAGACAGCGTCTGCTCGTGCGGGAAGACCTGGCCCTTTCCAAATTCTTCGAGGCGGATGCGGGCCAGAAATCCGCGGCGGTTGTATTCGCGGCCTTCCCATGTGAACTGCTGATGGTAGACGTACAACGCCTCATCGTGCTCCTGCAGCAGCACGCCGTCGGTCCGCCAGTGCTTCCAGAAATCGGCAGCCCGCGCATACTTCGCTTCCGGCCCCGCGTCGGCCGGCTCGGTGCGGTTCAGCTCGAGACGGATCACGTTACACGGGTGCCGCTTGTACAGCGCATCCTGCATTTTGCCGTCGATGACATCGTAAGGGGGACACACGACATCGGACAGGTCGCCCACCTGGGACAGATCGTAGCGCCACCCGCGAAAAGGACAAACATCAACCATGCTGGATCATTGCTCCGAAACGAATTCGATTCCTGAAGCGCGAATATACGCGAAGCAGCCCCGCGGCAGAAGCAAACCGCGAGATTGGTCGGTCCTCATCCAGGCTGGCGATGGGTTCGGCACGGCGCCCACGGAACCGACGTCCGTCGCGCCGCGAGTTCGAGGTTTTCGCAATCATCGCTTTCATAAGGAGATGAGCGTGACGGTCGCCGCGGTGCCGATGGTGGGAATTGGCTGCAGGGCTGCGATGGCACACGTTCTGCGGGTTGGTTTCGGCAGATGAATGCCCTTCCGTTGTCGGTGCGCGACTGCGGACCGCGCGGGAACCGGATCGTTTCGAGGAGAACCCCATGAAGATCGCATCAGGCTTGGGCGCTTTGTTGGCGGCGTTCGCGCTGGTCGGTTGCGAAAAGACGCTGGAACAGAAGCAGGCAGACGCTATTCGACATAGTTCACAGCATCAGGCAAATCAGGCGCGCGAAGGAGCGAAGCAGAAGGCGGAACAGGTACGAGCAGAGGATCCTGCCGGCCGCGATGTGTTGGGCAGCGCCAAGACAGAGTCGGCCGAGCAGAAGGCCGACGCCATCGAGGCAGAGGGGGTGAAAAAAGCGGAAGCCATCAAGGAAGCGGGCGAGCGCAAGGCCGAAGCTCTGAACAAGACGCAACGGCAGTAGGCACTTCGCAGGCGGCGGTAAGTTCCGAAAAGCTTGTGCCGCCTGCGCAGGAGCTCGCTCTCGGATGCCAACTGAGCCGGCAGACCTTTCGCCATCGTTACCGCTTCGCAGAACGGGCGAGCGGCGCGCAGGGGGGATGAGGGTGCGTTGCTCGGGCGGCGCCGAAAAGCTGATTACGGCGGATTCCGCCGGTCGAATCACCAGAGAGGGAAGCCGACACACCGCCGGTCCCGCATGATGTAGGACACCCCTCGATGACCTCTGCGCTTCTGTCTGCGCCTCGCGACGTTTCTGAAGAGTTGAATGTGGTGTTAGACGTGGGCGCCGGCCGGCAGCGCCGGCGCGTCGCGGTCGAAGGGGGCACGTGCCTCATCGGCCGTGCCGAGTTCTGCGACGTCCAGGTCGACGGCCCCCTCGTCTATGGCGAGGTTCACGTCGAGGATGGCGCCGCGTGGATTGAAGCGGCGGACGACCACGACCTCAACATCAACGGTCGCCCGTGCCGGCGACTGGCGTTGCGCGACGGGGACGTGGTGAACGTCGGCAGCACCACCATCACCATTCGTGTGAACCCGCCCCCTGAGGATGAGGCGGCGTTCTCCGATGAGGATTTGTCGCAGTTGACCGCACCGGAGCTGTGCGACCGGATTGAAAGCGAGCACGCCGCGGTGACCGAGTTCGAGCGTCGCCGGCTGGTGGGCTGGGAAGCGCTGCTGCGGCAAGTGGAGGACATTCTCCATCAAGAGCCCGTCGCCACGGTTCACCAAAACGCCCGGCTGGAGGCGGTCTCCACACAGTTACATGCCCTCGCTGACCAGTTGGCCGAGCGGACGCGCGAGCTGGCGACGCAGGAAGCGGCGCTCCTGGAATCGGCGGGCGAGTTGAAACGCGCCCAAGACCTGATGACCACCCGCCTGGAGCGCATCCTGCAGCAGTTCCAAGACCGCGAGCTGCGGGCGAGCGCGTAAAGTCGTCCGTTTCGCCGCGACCCGCAGGGGAGCGCGTGTTCGAGTGGAAACAGAGCGCTCCCTGCAGGTCGCGGCTAAACGTCACGACGCCTGTCGGAATCGCAGCGACGGCTTCTCGAGCATGACAATGGTGTTCGGGGGCACGCTTTCGTACAGGCCCACGCTGGCGCCAATGACCGAGTGGTGACCCACCACGGTGTCGCCGCCGAGAATGGTGGCGTTCGCGTAGATCACAACGTGATGCTCGATCGTCGGATGCCGCTTCGTCGTGCGGACCAGGTTTCCCTGCTCGTCCTTGGCGAAACTGCGGGCGCCGAGCGTTACGCCCTGGTAGAGCTTCACGTGCTCGGCAATCTCCGTCGTGGCGCCGATCACCACGCCGGTGCCGTGGTCGATGAAGAACGAATGCCCGATGGTGGCCGCGGGGTGGATGTCGATGCCGGTACGGCTGTGCGCCCATTCGGTGAGCATCCGCGGGATGAGGGGCACGCCAAGCAGGTGCAGTTCGTGGGCCACGCGGTACACGGTGACCGCTTCCAGCCCGGGATAGCAGAAGATGATTTCATCGAGGCTGCCGGCCGCGGGATCGCCATCGTACGCGGCTTGCACGTCGAGCGCCAGGGTCCGTCGTAGTTGAGGCAGCGTTTCCAGGAACTGCACGGCCTTTTCCTGCCCCACGGCTTCGAAGTCGGGCATCTGTCCTTCGCCGCATGGCAGGCCGTTGCGGCGGCGGTAATCGTGGCGCAGCGCGCGCGCGATCTGCTGCGTCAGGCGGTCGTGCAGGCCGTCGATGAGATCGCCGACGTGATACGTGACGTTGCCGAAGTGCAGATTCTGCCGGCGGCGGTAGCCGGGATACAGGATCTCCTTGACGTCCTGCATGAAGTCGACGACGGAATCGACGCTCGGCAGCGGGCAATGGCCGAGGTGGTGAATGGTGTCGATTTCGTGGTAGGTCTCGACGATGCAGTCGGTGAGATCCGGCAGACGGTCCTTGAGGCGAATGTCGGTCGCCATCGAAGGGACTCCTCGTTGAGGACGCGGGTCCGCTCTTCCACAGTGGCATGTGGGGAGAGGGAGAAACAAAACTGGAGTGATTGCGGCGACTTTGCGGGAACCCCCTCATTCTAGGGCGCCCCCCTCCGCCGGGACAAATCCGTGCCTTGGGAATCGGCGCTTCGACCGGCACAAATGCATCGTTTCCTGTACGCGGCGCTGTCGGTCGGCGATCCCTGCAACTCCTGGCGATACCTGGTAAGCCGTGCGCGTTGGTTCGGTTGTAACGCCAACGGAGGCGACGGTTAGCGGCAGCGGCACGATCGGCCGATCACATCACGGAGGCACTCTCCCTGGGTGATTGCGATGACCGGAACCGCTCCGCGCGCACCGATGCCGTCGCCACAGGCCTGGCGCGCGCAACTCGATCGCAGCCGCGGCCTGTTCCTCTTCAGCGACGAAGCGTGGAACGAAGTGCGACGGCAGTTCCGCGAGGTGACCGCGGACACGCGACTTCTGCTGAAGCGCCCACTCGAGTTTCCTGTCCTCAGGCAACTGGCCGATCGCGCACTACAGCTTTCGCAGATCACGTTTGACGAACTCAACGCCGTCACACAACGCGGTCGAGCGACTTCCCCCGCGGCCGTGTTGGAGATGCTGGACGACAATCGCCAGTTGCTCGACGCCATTGCCGCGCAACAACAGTTGATCGCCGAGACGCACGCGGCGGCCGAGCCGCTGCACAGTTGGGCCGCGGCGATCGTGCACGGTGATTTGACATCGGCCGAACCCTGGCTGGGCTGGACGCAGGAGTTGGGGGATTCGATCCCCCGGGCTTCCCACGCGGCTCTGCTTCCGCTCGCGGGCGTGCAGCTCGAGGAATCGCTGTCGCAGGCCGGGTGGAAGCGAGCCGGCTGGTTCGCGCGGGCCTTGAGCTCCGCCCGGTTGTCGGCCGCGCTCGGTGAACGCCTGCTGGAGGGCGACCCGCGGGGAACTCGCTGGCTCACCGCTGCGGCGCTGATGCAGGACATCGGTCTGTGGGACATCGACGGCGAACCGCAGCGTGCCCTCCGGTCGCGCTCAGTCCGCTTGCAGCAACATCCCGCCATCGGGGCGGCGATGCTCGGCGCGCTGCCCGGTTGTCCCGCGGAAATCGTGACGCTGGTGGGCACGCACGAAGAGCGCATCGACGGCTCCGGCACCCCCCAGCGGATTGCCGGACGCCGGTTGTCGCGACGAAGCCAATTGCTGGGATTGATCGCGCGGGTGTGCGACCTGGCGAATTCGACGCAGTGCCATGCAGACGCGCAGACGCACGGCGAGACGCTGGAATTCGCCATCGCACTGCAGCTTTGGCGCGAGGTGCGCCGCGGGGCGCTTCGCGAAGACCTCGTCCGGTTGATGCTCGACGCGCTGGAACCAGGGCTCTCGGACGACATCGTCGAGGCCTTCACAACACGCGCTCATCGATTTGTCGATCGCGAGCACTCCACGCCCCAACCGCATCGCGGCTTTTTGGCTCCTTCGCCGCCCGATGCGATGGTGCCTCCGCCGATGTATCTGCGCCGGCGACGAAATGGGGTTGCGCGCTGGGCCTACTCCAGCGTGGCACAGGCCTCTTTGACGGGAGCGGACCGATGACCGACGTTCCCGCGTGTGCAACGTGCCACGCACCGAATTACTGGCGCGAAACGCTGCGACCGTGGCCGAACCTGGTGTTCGTCGCGCCCTGGCTGCTGGTGTACGAATTGGGTGTGTTCTTCACGCAATCGCCCACGGCGCGCAACGGCGCCGACGCGTGGTTGCGAGGGACGCTCTATTCCTGGGGCGCGCCCGCGGGGTGGCTGGCGCCCGCTGCCGTGGTGACCGGCCTGCTGGTCTGGCACATCGGCGTCCAGCAGTCGTGGCGAATCACCTGGGACACGCTGCTGGGCATGCTCTCCGAATGTCTGCTGTTCGCCTGCGGTCTCATTCTGCTGGGACAGATGATCGATCTCGCCGCGCGGCAGAGCGGCGTCCTCCCGGTCTGCGGTCTGGCCACGTCGCCGCCCTCCATCCCGACGCGGCTGCTCGGGTTCCTGGGCGCCGGCATCTATGAAGAATTCCTGTTTCGGCTGTGCCTGTTCCCTGCAGTCTATGTGGTCCTGCGGGGACTGCTGGCCCCGCGGCGGTGGGCGCTCGTCGGTTCGGCGGTGATGACCAGCGTGGCGTTTGCGCTGGCCCACTATCTGATTCCCGGCGGCGACGTCACCGGGTTAACGGTCGTGTCGGAAGCCGTTGCACAGGTGCAGTCGCGACGCGAGCTGTGGTTCGGTTTCGGCTTCCGACTGATTGCCGGGCTGGTGTTCGCGACGCTGTTCTGCTGCCGCGGCTTCGGCATCGCCGTGGGCACGCACGCTGTGTATGACATTGTCGTCGGCTGGGTGCTCGTGAGCGAGCTGTAACGTCACCGCCGTTGGCTGTTGATCGCCACCAGCTTTCCAGTGTCGGCCGATCATCCGGTCGCCTCACTCCCGTCTTCGGCCTCGGAAGGGGGCGACATCGCTTTCATGAGGATCAATGAACGTGTGTCACCAGCGCGTGGCGGCGGCGCGTTCGAGAGAGAATACGATCGCACCGTTGCGAAAAACGGTCACGGTCCCTGTAGATTGACTCACCGTGATTGCCATGGCCAATGTGTGGGCGGTGATGGCGGCGGCGGTTTGATGCCGCGTCCCCAGGCCGGACGGCAGGCTGGGCGGCGATCCCTTGGGCATGATGTACGTGCCCGCGGAGAGCACGATGCCGTCGCCCTGGACGATGAACGCACCGTCGATGAGCGCAAATTCCTTGATCGTCTCGGCCAGGCTGGGGTCGAGCACGTTGCGGAGCTGTTTGGAGTAGCCGTGGAACGGGTTGAGCACCAGTTGCTGCGTTTGCCGCAGGACGTTGCGCGAGTCGCCGATGACGAACATCGTGCCCACGGGATGCGCTTCGCGCCCTTCGGAGGCGATTTCGACGGCGAGCGAGAGGAGCCGCAACATCACCGCGGGTCGGATGACGTCGATGCCGCGGCGGGTCTTTCCCGATAGCATGGCCCGAAAGTGGGCTTCCGGCTTGGTAATGGTGACGCTGTCGAGGCGGCGGCCGTCGGCGCCGGTCACGCAGACCACGCTGTTTTTCTCGTTGAGCAGCTCGGCCGACGCCGCCAGCAACAGTCCCAGGTTCGCGCGGTCCATGCGCGACAGGGAGGCGTGGAGCACGTCGAAAACGTGAGTGTTCGGCCGCTTGATCTCGAAATCCTCCGTGTGCTTCGAGGTCACAATCAGCAGCCGGCCCTGCCAGGAGGCGAGCAGGTCCCACGGCACATTCTCGACGCGATCGATGGCGACCAGCAGTGCCTGCGCGCCGACCGCCTCCACGAGCTCGATGGCATGGCGGATGAGGACCTGCGTGTGGCGCGGCAGGCTCGGCGGGCGGGTTGGCCGTTGCTCGGCCTGCACGCCCGCCTTTTCGAGCAACAGGGCATCGATGGCGCGGGTGTCTTTGGCCTCGATGAGCTGCTGGCGGAACTCGGCCGCCTTGAGCAGCTCGGCCAGCGCGGCCAGCACTTCCACATGGTTCTGCTGCAGCTTGCGACCGATCACCAGCAGACAAATCAACCGCACGTGCAAACCGGTGGGCACACCGTAATCGACGCCGGACCGGCTGCGGCCGAGGACGATGCGAAAGTCGCCGTCCCAATCCAGAAACGCGTGCGGCAGGGCGAAGTCGTTGGCAACGAGGGTTTGGGCCGCGGCTTCGCGCTCTTCGATGGCTTCCAGCACGGTTTCCGGCGCAATGCCTTCGTCTTCCCAGTTGGCGGCCTGTACGAGCGCACGGATTGCGGCCTGGCGCGACTTCGCCGTCAACTCGACGATGCGGATGGCGCTAACGAGGTCGCCGAGATCCAACGGGAGGATCCTTTGCGGTCAGAGGCGAAGTGGGCGCAACGGAGGAGGTGGGGCCGGGTGTTATAGTCCAACGGAGGCGCTGCGGCAATGTTTTTAATAAAGCGGCCCAGCCGGTCGGGTCGGCTGGGCCATGAGATGCTGCGAGGCAGTCAGTGGCCGATGGCTTGGCTCAGTAGCGTCCGCCGCCACCGCCGCCATAGCCGCCGCCCCCGTAGCCACCGCCGCCATAGCCGCCGCCTCCTCCACCGCGTCGACCGCCGCCACCTCCATACCCGCCACCGCCGCCGCCCCGCTCTTCCCGCGGACGCGCTTCGTTGACGGTGAGAGTCCGTCCCTGGAAGGCGGTGCCGTTCATCCCGGCAATCGCCTGTTCGGCGCCGTCCGACATTTCCACAAACCCGAAACCGCGCGACCGGCCGGTTTCCCGATCCGCGACTACCTGAGCCCGGGTGACAGTCCCGAACTTGGAGAACGCCTCGCGGAGGTCGTCCGCCGTCGTTTGATAGGGCAGATTGCCCACGTACAGATTCTTGGCCATTCGTCATCCTTTGCGAGTCCCCGCGGCGCCCTGATCACGGCAAAGGCCCAGGGGGGACACAGACAGACATTCGCACAGAGCGGCCCCGAACGGGGCGTGGAAGAGGGGACCAACCGCAAACCAGACCGTCTGAGCGTTCTCACCGGACCCGTGACCCCCCGCGCCCGACCGCCGGGGATTCGAGTCGCCGAATCGTCGACGCGCCTCGCTGTGTCTCGTCAAGACGGAGGGTCTTGTACAGACAGAGTGACCTGCGCAGAACGGCTGCCGCTGATGGGAGCATCGCGCGGAAAAGAAAAGACCAGCCATCGTCACTGTCACGAGGTTTCGTTCGTCGTCTTCCCGGCACGCCGAAGACAACCGGCGTACCCAAGGCAGGTTATCGCACGAATGTGGACCTAATTAAAGGCCGATTTATGGAAATTTCAGCGATTGGGGCACGAACAGGCCAGCGAAGCCCAGGGATCGCTATCCCTGGCTTCCGTCTCACGCTCGGCGCGCCGTTCCCGTCCAGTGCCGCTCCAGTCGCCCGCCCACTTCCAGGAGCAAAGCGCCGTCCCGCGTGATGCCGCGGCAGACCCCTTCCACCGAATCGGCGCCGCGCGTCAACCGGATGCGCTCGTGGCTCAATACGCATTGAGGCGACCAGCGCTCGGCCAGGTTCAGGCGTCCCTCCCGGAGCAACTGCACCAATTCCCACCAACGTTGCAGCCATTCCGTCAGCACCTCTGGAAGGGAGGGCGGTTTCGCCAGGACATCGGCGAGCGCGACCGCCTGCGACTGCAGCTCCGCAGGAGCGTGACGAAACGAGTTCCCCACATTCAGCCCCATCCCGACCACGAGCCGCCGCTGCCTGTCCCCCGCCGATTCCACCAGGATGCCGCACACCTTGCGGCCATCGATCTGCACGTCGTTGGGCCACTTGAGACCGATTCGCTCCATCGGCAAAAACTGCTGGAGGACATCGGCGACGGCGAGTGCGGTCAGCATCGACACTTGCGGCCAGCAGGATGGCGGCAGCCCGATCGCCGGGCCGTCGATCAGCAGCGAACAGGTCAGCGCCCCCGGTGCCGACCACCACGCGTTGCTGCCGCGTCCCCGGCCGGCGGTTTGCCGTTCCGCCCAAATCAGCCGGGGCAGCACCGGGTCTGCTTCCGCTGCTTTTGCCAGAGCGTGGTCGTTCGTGGACGGAAGTTCCACAAACCATTCGACCTCGCGCACGAACAGTTGCGATTCAATCTGGCGAATGGCGTGAATGACGTCGGCAGAATGCATCGGCACCGCAACTCCGGAAGCCCAGGGATGGCTATCCCTGGGTCTCGCCGCACAACGCCGCGCGGGCGGCGCGGACCAGCCGTTCGGCGTCGGCCACACGGTCTGCCAGCGCAGTCAGGTGTCCCATCTTGCGGCCGGGCCGCGCGGCTTGCTTGCCATACAAATGCAACTTCACTTCAGGAAACGCACAAACTCGAGACCAATCGAGCGGCCCGGGCTCCCACAGGTCGCCCAGCAGGTTCGCCATCGCCGCGGGACACTTCTGACGATTCGAGCCCAGCGGCAGCCCGCACACAGAACGCACCTGCTGTTCGAACTGGCACGTGATGTGTGCGTCCATTGTGAGGTGCCCCGAATTGTGCGGCCGCGGGGCCGTCTCGTTGATGAGCAGCTTCCCGGCTTTGGTGAGAAAGAATTCCACGCACAGCACCCCCACCACGTCCAACCGCTCGACCACTGCGCGAGCGATTTCCAGGGCCTCACGCTCGACGTTCGCGGATAGCGGAGCGGGGCACAGCGTGACATCGAGGATGTGGTGCGAGTGCGTATTGAGCATCGGGCCATACGTCAGGACGCTGCCATCCATCCCGCGGGCCGCTATCACCGAAAGCTCGCACTCGAAATCGATGAACTGCTCCAGCACGGCGTGATCGGTGTTGAGCGCCGTCCACGCCGCGGCGGCTTCCAGGCGGTTGCGGATCAGCACCTGTCCTTTGCCGTCGTAGCCCCAGGCGGCCGTCTTAAGAACTGCGGTCACGCCGCCGACGTCGATCGCCCGCTCCAACTCCGCGAGCGAGCCGACCGGAATGAAAGGCGTGACCGGCAGGCCGACGTCGCGCAAGTACGTCTTCTCGCGCTCGCGATTCTGCGAAATGTGCAACACCCGCCCCGCCGGCCGGACCGGCACGAAGCGCTCGCACGTCTGTGTGGTGGCAGAGGGGACGTTCTCGAACTCGAACGTCACCACATCCACGGACCGCGCGAACTCGGCAACGCGGTCGAGATCCAGATAATCGGCCTGGATCTCCAGATCGGCCACCTGCCCGGTGGGAGTATCGTCGTCGGGCGACAACACATGCACGCGATAACCGAGCCGCCGCGCCGCGATGGCGAACATGCGTCCCAGTTGTCCGCTGCCCAAAACGCCCAGCGTCGAGCCGGGCTGAATGACGCAAGACGCCGTCATGAGTCTTCGTCCCCCCTTTCTAAGGGGGAATACAGGGGGGTCGAAACTGAGCGGAAGACACCCCCTCTACCCCCCCCTTGGCAGGGGGGGCGAAGAAGAGGGTTGAGCGTGCGCGTCATGGCAGGGTCTCGGCACGAACGCGGTCGCGCTGCAGATCGTGGAAGGCTTGCAGCTTCATGCGAAGCTCGGGGCGATTCGTTGCCAGAATCCGCACCGCAAGCAGACCCGCATTGCGAGCGCCGGATTCGCCGATCGCCAGCGTGCCGACGGGAACGCCCCCCGGCATCTGCACGATCGACAGCAGCGAATCCAAACCCTGGAGCGCCCTGCTCTGCACCGGCACACCCAGCACGGGCAGCACTGTCTGAGACGCCACCATGCCCGGCAGATGCGCTGCGCCCCCGGCCCCGGCGATGATCACAGACAATCCGCGCGCCTCGGCCGTGCGGGCGTACTCGCACATCCACTCCGGCGTGCGGTGGGCGGACACCACCTGGCATTCGTGGGGCACCCCGAACTCCATGAGCACGTCGGCCGCATGGCGCAGCGTGTCCCAGTCCGACTTGCTTCCCATAATCACGCCCACCAACGGCGCAGCTTCCACGCGTATCTCCCCAGAAACGGCACAGTTTATCATAACATGACACGCAGTTTAGCCGCGACCCGCCCGGGAGTGCCCTCCACGGCGATTCAGTCGCCGAGGATGAGCACACTGTCGGGTGATGCCGAGTCCGCGAGGCTCACCGCAAGTGCTTGCCCGCGGGTGCGCCTCGAAGCTCGTCTTTGGAGACATCGACGCCGAC
>Ga0073934_10002081_pt1 | contig 43668 bp, 31 predicted proteins | sample LarsenN4metaG_FD_76834 | JGI IMG/M metagenome (GOLD analysis project Ga0073934, IMG submission 76834) | Hot spring sediment bacterial and archeal communities from British Columbia, Canada, to study Microbial Dark Matter (Phase II) - Larsen... ...
AGGATACCCAGATAGTCGCGCAACTGAAGCTGAAGCTTCGGATCCGGAAACCGGATCGGCGTGCCGAAGCCGATCTCAAACGACCGGATCTCGCCCGAGTCCAGAAGCAGCGCCACCTGCTCCTTCTCCGGAACCTGCTGCGCCGCCGGCGTCACCCGCGCCGAGACGATCACCCCAGTGACGGGACGCTCCAGTCCACCCAGCTCGACCCGTGCGCCCTTCAACTGGTCGAGCAGCGCCGCCATCGGCTGCCTCTCTCCGATCTTCAGCGGCAGCTCCGCCAGCTTTCGCTCCACCGGCTCCTTTGAGTCGTACCGCAGCCCGGCCACGCCCTTCCCACCCCGCACCTCCACCGTCAGCGACTTCAGAACGTCGTTCATCTCCGCTTCTTTGAAGTCGAGCCGCGCCGCCTCCCCGGGACGCAATTCTCCTCCCCGCTCGAAGTATCCGACCCCGTGCTTGTAGAGGACCACCGTCCGTATGTTCAACTCGGCCGCCGGCGCCGTGAGGCTCGCGGCCAGAGCGATAGCCGGAATCTTCCGGGAAGTCTTCTTCCTCATGATCTCTCCATTCTCCCATCCTGCGTGTCTCCGCGGCCCGTTCTCGTCCGGACTCCCCCTGTCGTGGTATATTTATTCATAGGAATGAATAAATATTCTGCCGGAATCGTCGGCTTCCGCGGTTACAGCGGCATGGAACTGGTCCGCCTCCTCTCCGCCCATCCGCGCATCCGGCCCGTCCTGCTCGAACACCGGTCCGACTCCGAGGACCGCCCCCTGCCAAGGAACCACAAGGGCCCGGCCCGGATTCCCTGCACCGCCGACGCCGTCCGGCAGGAAAAGCTCGACCTCGTGCTGCTGGCCACCCCGGCCGACGTCTCCATGGATCTTGCTCCCAGAATGATCGCCGCCGGAACCCGGGTCGTCGACCTCAGCGGAGCGTTCCGCCTGCGGACCCCGGCCGAACACGAGCGCTGGTACAAGGAACCCCATACGGCTTCAGGCCTCCTCGAGGAAGCCGTCTACGGCCTGCCGGAATTCTACCGCGACCGCATCCCCGCCGCACGCCTCGTCGCCAACCCCGGCTGCTATCCCACCGCCGCCAACCTCGCCGTCCGCCCCCTCGTCCGCTCGGGCCGGCTCGACATGGCCGCCGGCGTCGTCTGCGACGCCAAGAGCGGCGTCAGCGGCGCCGGTCGCAAGCCGAGCCTGAAGACCAGTTTCTGCGAAGTCACCGGAAACTTCTCCTGCTATTCCATCCTGGACCATCGCCACGTCCCGGAGGTCCTCATCAATTCCGGCGTCGCCGAAGAAGCATTCACCTTCACGGCTCACCTGATCCCGGTCCACCGGGGGATCCTCGAGACCATCTACTTCCGCATGCCCGGCCTCGATTCAGCCGCCGCCGTCCTCTCCCTCTACGAGCGCGACTACGCCGCCGAGCCGTTTGTCCGCCTCTACGATCCCGGCCGTGTCCCGGACCTCGCCTCCGTCAACGGAACCAACTTCTGCGACATCGGCGTGCGCTATGACCCGGCCACCGGACGCGGCGTTGTCGTCAGCGTGATTGACAATCTGGTCAAGGGCGCCGCCGGTCAGGCCGTCCAGAACGCCAACCTCCTCCTCGGTCTGCCCGAAACGGAGGGCCTGCTGTGAAGCTGCTTGTCAAGCTCGGCGGCACGCTCCTCGACGAGTTGGACTCCCGGCGCCGCCTCGCCGCCGAGATCGCCGCCGTGGCCGGACAGGGCGTCACAACCGTCGTTGTCCACGGCGGAGGCCGCCAGATGACCCGTTTCCTTTCCGAGCGCGGCGTCGAAAGCCGGTTCGTCGGCGGCCTCCGCGTCACCACGCCGGACGTCATCGACGCCGTCCTCAAGGTCTTCGCCGGCAGTGTCAATCACCAGCTGGTCGCTTCGCTTGTCGCCTCCGGCGCCGATGCCGTCGGCCTGACCGGAATCGACGCCTGCCTCACCGAAGCCGAGCCGTGGAGCCCCGAACTCGGCGCCGTCGGCAAGCCCGTCCGCGTCAACGCGCGTCTCCTCAACACGCTCTGCGGCGCCGGCTTCCTTCCCGTCGTCGCCTGCGTCGCCGGCGACCGCTCCGGCAATATCTACAACGTCAACGCGGACCAGATGGCCGCTGCCTGCGCGGCGGGCTTCGGCGCCGGCCGTCTGCTCTTTCTCACCGACGTCGCCGGCGTCATGGACTCGGAAAAGCGCGTCTTTGCGTCCCTCAACTCCGCCGAAAGCCGCAGCCTGATCTCGGCCGGCGTCGCTTCCGGGGGCATGCAGGCGAAACTCGAGGCGGCGCACCGAGCGCTCGAAGGTGGCGTTTCGGAAGTCTCCATCGCTCCCGGAAACCAGCCCGATGTGATCGCGCGCCTTCTCCGCGGCGAAAACATCGGTACCCGTTTGCGGCTCTAATCCGTCTGTTCGGAAAGAAAGGAGGGCCCCCGTCGATGCGTCTCCGCAAGGCCAACATGCGCGATGTTCCCGACCTGCTCGCGCTCGTCAACACCTACGCCTCCCAGGGCGTCATGCTGCCTCGAACCGAATTCGAACTCGCCGAGAACATCCGCGATTTCCTCGTCGCCGAATCCGGCGGGCGCATCGCCGGCTGCGGCGCCCTTCATTTCTACACCCCCTCGGCCGCCGAGATCCGCTCGCTCGCCGTCCACCCGGACCTCAAAGGAACCGGCGTCGGCCGCTCCATCGTCGAAGCGCTCGAGTCGGAAGCCGCCGAGTGCGGCCTCTCCTCCCTGTTCGCGTTTACGTATGTCCCCGGTTTTTTCGCCAAGCTCGGCTATTCTCAAGTCGACCGGGGCATGCTCCCTCAGAAGGCATGGAAAGACTGCCTCCGCTGCCCCAAGTTCCAGAACTGCGACGAAATCGCCGTTCACAAGCAACTCGCCGACGGCGCTCCGCAGTTTGCCGCTCCTCGCCCCGCGCTCCACGTTCTCCCCGCAGCCGCCATCGCAGCCCCCTTGCCCGTTCAGAAAAAATAGTTCCATTCGGCGAACTTTTCTGAGAATTCGACTCTCAATTCCCACTATACAATTGAGAGCGCAAACGAAGCGGGCTGAAAAAAAATCGCAATCCCCCTTCGGAAGGCTTTACAGTGCCCTTTTGCAGGGTGTATTTTTGATTCTAGGAGTACTGGAACATTGTTGGGAGGTCGGTGCTGGAGGACAGTACTGGAGGAGAGATGCGGGCGCAAACTGTCTCGATAGAAGAATCTGCCGGACGTGTGTTGTGCTGTACGATTTTCCGTCCCGGCGGCCGAAAACTTCTGGCGAAAGGACATGTCATCAGCGAGGAGGACATCCGGCTCCTGCAAACGGAAGGAATGGACAAGGTCTGGGTCACCGAACTCGAAGAGGGGGAAGTCGGCAAAGATGACGCCGTCGCCTCCGTCGCTCAGGCCATGGGCTGCGGTTGCCTCGAAATCAGGCTCGCCGCGGGCGGACGGGCGAATCTGTTCGCCACCGAAGAGTGCTGCGTCCTGGTCGACGATGAGTTGCTCAAGCAGATCAACTGCGCGGCCAACATCGTCATCGCGACGTCGCTTAACTTCAGCTTCGCCAGGGCCGGCGCGCGCATTGCCACGGTGAAGAGTGCCCCGTTTGCGGTCGCCCGCGCGCACCTCGAAGCGGTGCTCTCAATCCTCCGCGAGCGCGGCCCCATTCTTCAGGCCCGCCCCATCCGGTCGCCGCAGGTCGGCGTGCTCTACTCCGATCCCCTGAGCGGTGACCGCGCCCGGCAATTGTTTGAGAGCGTCATGCGCCAGAGACTTGATCGCTACGGCGTGCAGCCCAGCTACGTGATGAACGTCATCGAAGAGGACGGCGCCGTCGCCAAAGCGCTCACTCACATGGCGCGCGCCCGCCCCACGGCCATCCTTGTCGCTTCCACGACCGCCCCAGCCGCCCCGGAGGACACCATCGGCCGGGCCATGTCCAAAGTCGGTTGCCATATCGAGAAGTTCCTGGCCCCCGTCGAACCCGGCAACCTCCTGCTGCTCGGCTATCTCGACGACATCCCGATTGTCTCCGCGCCCGGCTGCCACCGCTCCGCCAAACCCAACGTGGTCGACCTGGTCCTGCCTCCCATGCTGGCCCGCTACCGCATCTCCGGCTGGGAACTCGCCGCCCTCGGCCACGGCGGCCTGATGGCCTGACGACACCGAAGCCTCGCTTTCCTCCGTCAGTATTCCTTTCCGGTGTACATCGGCGCGACCCACTTCTCGTACCCGTTATACAGCAGCGTCGGCCGCAATTCCCCGCCCGGGATCACTTTCTCGTGCGCCTGGGACCAGTTTGGATGCGGCTTTTTCGGATTCACATTCGAGAAGAAGCCGTACTGCGTCGGAACGGTATCGTTCCAGAATGTCGCCGGTCTTTTTGCCGTGAATTCGATCCTGACAATCGACTTCGGACTCTTAAATCCATATTTCCAGGGCGCGACAATCCTCACCGGCGCCCCGTTTTGTGCCGGAAGCGTCTTCCCGTAAATACCGGTCACGACCAGCGTCAGAGGATTCATCGCCTCGTCCATCCGCAGCCCTTCGTAGTATGGCCACGGATACCACGGCGCCATCCGGATCCCCGGCATCTCCTCCTTGCGCGCCGCCGAGACGAACCTCAGATACTGGGCCTCCGGCTTCGGCTCCACCTTCTTGATCAGTTCGGCAAGCGGAAATCCCGTCCACGGGACCGCCATCGACCATGCCTCCACGCACCGGAACCGGTATAGCCGCTCCTCGAGCGGCATGGCCCTCTCGAGTTCCTCCACGTCGAACGTCCGCGGCTTTCCCACCAGTCCGCTCACCTCGACCGTCCACGGCCGCGGCTTGAACTTTCCCACCATGTCCCGCACCGCGCTCTTGTTGGTCGGGTGAAATTCGTAGAAGTTGTTGTACCCCGTCGCCGCCCACTCTTCCGTCACCGGGCGGTCGAGCGTGAACTCCGGATTCCGCCGCGCCGGATAAAGCGGCCGCGCGTCCGCGCCCCGCAACACGTCGGCCAGCCCGAAACCCATCGCGGCTAGAATCCGCCGCCGGTCCGCAAAAATGCCCTCCGGCGTGGCCTCCCGCTCGGGTATCTCCCAGCCCTTCCTCGTCCGGACCAGCAACTCTCCTACTCCTTGCCCGGCATGACCAGCACCGCCGGATCCGGCCCCGCGCCCTTCGCCGTCTGAAACTTCCGGATCAGTTTCATCCCGGTCACGTCGATCACGTAGACGGTGTCCTGCTCCTCCGCGCTCGCGAACGCGTACTTTCCGTCGGCGGAAACCGAAAGCGAGATCGGTACGCCTTCCACGTGCAGCCGCGCCTTCTCCCGTCGGGTCTCCATGTCCGCGAATCCGATCGCCTTCTCATGCATCAGCGCGTAAACCAGCGTCCGCCCGTTCGGCGTGATGCCGAGGCGCACCGGACCCTTCCCGGTCGGAAGCGTGTTGATCACCGCCTGCCGCTCGGTGTCGACGATCGTGATCGTGTTCGACTCCCGGTTGGACACGTACAACTCCTTGCCGTCCGGACTCACCAGGCTCCCCTCCGGACGCTGCCCGGACGGAATCGTCTTCGTCATCCCTGTCGTCAATTGCACGACCGAGAGGTAGTTGGCGCCGCTGTTCGACACAAACGCGTACTCCGAACCGGACTTCCCCGGCGCGAAGCTGACCATGTGCGCCGTCTGGCCCTTCGGGTCGAAGTTGGCGATTACCTTCCGTTTGCGCGCGTCGATCAGCAGCAATTGGTCCGGCGCCTCCGTCGTCACCGCCAGGTAGTGCCGCCGCGCGTCATAGGCGATCCCGTGCGGACGCCGGTAGCGCCCCGTCGAAATCGTATCCACCCGCTTGCGCGCCGCGATATCGACCACCGACACCGTGTTGCCGCCCCGGCCCGGATTCTCGATCCTCATCGTTCCGTTGTCCGTGATGTAGGCGAACCGTCCGTCCGGAGAGACCACCATCTCGTGCGGGTGCTGCCCCACCGGAACGGTGGCCTGCAATTGCCCCTCCATCGTGTAGAACGCCAGCGCGCTGGCCCCTTTGAGCAGCACCAGCAGCGTGGGCTCCTGCGCCGGCGCGGTCATGCAAACCCAGACAGCCAGGAAGTACGTTCGAAGCATCTCTTATCCATCGTAATCCGGTTTGCTAAAGTAGTGATTGCGACTGGCGGCGCGGAACAGGCTACCGGGCCCCACCCAAGGGATCTATTCGTTTGTCATTCTGCCGATTCTTTTCCCTGGCGGCCTTCCTGTGCTTGCCCCTCTGCGGAGTCACTCCCGACGACGCCGGCCACGACGGCGCCGACCTGATCGAACGTTACCTGGCGGCCTCGGCGGCCGAACGGGCCAACGTGGCCGCCTCCGAAATGGAGGTCGAAATCGAAGCCAGTCTGCCCAGGATGGGCAAGAAAGGGACCGCCACGGCCCGGCGCACCGTCTCCGCCACCGGCGTCATTGAGTACTCCGACTTCCACTTTGACGCCGACCCCACCATCAAGACCCAGGTCATCGCGCGCTTCATCGAAGCGGAGACGGAGGCCAGTTCGAAGAAACTCAACATCGGCATCTCCCGTGAAAACTACAAGTTCCGCTACGCCGGCCAGCATGGCTCCGGCGACTGGCAGCTTCACCTGCTCGAGGTGACGCCGAAACAGAAAAGACCGGGATTGTTCCGCGGCTGGATCTGGGTCGAGTCCCGCTCGAACCTCGCCGTCCGCGAACAGGGCGAGTTCGTCAAGAGCCCGTCCATTTTCCTCCGCAGCGTCGCCTTCGTCCGCGATTTCGTCATCCGCAACGGCGCCCGCGTACCCGCCAGCCTCGAAACCGTCTCCCAGACCCGCATCGTCGGCGCCGCGCACCTCCGGATGCTCTTCCGGAACGTCCGAGCCGCCCGCTAGCCCCGCCCCGGCGCGATCGCCGCGGTACAATTCTCCGCATGGTGAAAGCCTTCGTCTGCCTGCTCTGCGCCGCCTCCGCCTGCCTCGCCCAGAAAAAGATCCTCGTGACCGGCCTGTCGTCCTCCGCCGTCGCCGAACTCCAGGCCGCCGCGCCCTCGGCGCAGGTCGTCGGCGTCACGCCGCAGCAGGCGCTCGAACAGATCGGCGACGCCCACGCCATCCTCGGCACGATCACGCCGGAAATGGTCCGCGCCGGCAAGAAGCTCGAATGGTTCCAGACCTACAGCGCCGGCGTCGAGCGCTACCTCCTGCTCTCCACACCCGAACTGCGCGACTCCAGAATCACCGTCACCAACTGCAAGATCATCCAGGGCCCGGAAATCGCCGACCACGCCCTTGCCCTCCTGCTCACTCTCACCCGCCGCTTGAACAAGGTCATCCCTACGCGCGCCAGCGAAACATGGGACCCGCAGTCCTACGACGCCGTTGAACTCAACGGAAAAACCGCCCTCGTCGTCGGCGTGGGCGGCATCGGCACCCAGATCGCCGTCCGGGCGGCGGCCTTCGGCATGAACGTCATCGGCGTCGACCCCAAAGACATCCCCTACATGCCGTTCCTCAAGAAGGTGGTCCGCCCCGACAGGATCGACGAAGTCCTCCCTCAGGCCGACGTCGTCTTCATCTCGGCCCCGCAGACCAAGGCCAGCACAGGCATGATCGGCCCCCGCCAGTTCGACCTGATGAAGAAGAATTCCTACTTCATCGCCGTCTCTCGCGGCCCCATCTACGATACGCCCTCCCTTGTCAGGGCCCTCGATTCCAAACGCCTGGCCGGCGCCGGCCTCGACGTTACCGATCCCGAGCCTCTTCCCAAAGGTCATCCTCTCTGGAAGTTCGAAAACGTCGTCATCACCCCCCACGTCGCCACCCGTTCGGACCGGCTTCAGGAACGCCGCATGGAAGTCCTGAAAGAGAATATCCGCCGCTTCACCGCCGGCGAACCCCTCCTGCACGTCGTCGACAAACAGCTCGGCTATTGACTCTCTACCGGTAAAAAGTCTTCCATGTGATCCACCGTGGGCCGTAATGCGGCTCCGGTTGCCCCCGCTCGAGCGCTCCCAGATCCGGCGCCTTGCCCGTGAAGCCGTCGTTGATCGTCGGCAGGATCACTCCCGCGTCCTCGGCCTTTGACCCGGCTCTCAACCGGAAGTTCAGGTCGATCGAGTGATACACGTGGTGGCGGCGCGAAGCGTCGGGCGGCGCCAAGTTCTCGAAAATATCGAAATCGACCTCGATTCCATGCACCTCCTGCCCGGTCGCTTTACGGAACTCGTCGAGTGTGGCGAAGCTCCGCCAGTCTGACTCCTTCGCCCCGTGCGACGTCTTTCCCGGAGCGGGCGCAAGCCAGTTGTACTGCCTCGGCGTGTTCCGGTTCGGACGGAAACCGTTGTAGTCGCTGCTGTAATCCCCCGTCGCGTTCGCCCACGTCATCACGCCCCGGTTGGTGTCGCGGCTGAGGAACAGGTTGTTCCGGAAATGCGCGTTCGAGTACGGATCCCGGGCCGTCTGCTCCCCGATCAGCGTGTTGTGATAGACCAGCAGTCCGGCCGGCGACGAGCTGAATTTGAACGCCCCGCCCGCCGGCACGTGGTAGAGAATATTGCGGTAGAAATACACCGGACCCCCGAACATCGGTTGCGCGCTGTAGCCATTGTGCGCGGCGTTCACCCCCCGGTTGCCGAACACGCGGATGTTGTGGACGCCCCCGTCGGACTCGATGAAGTCGTCGTTGGTCAGGTGAATGTCGTTGTTGTAGATGTCGATCGCGGAAGCCCGTCTCTCCGGGTCTGAATCCGGCGGCCCGTATGTCGAAATGCAGATCCCGTCATGGAAGTAGGCCACCGCGTTGTGCGCGATCACGTGTCCGGGGCCGTAAACCTTGACCGCGAAAAAACTGCGCAACTGGTGCGACGGATAGATGCCCGCCGTGCGCATCCCCGCCTGGTTCCAGCCGATCAGCCGCATCTGGTCCTCGCGCCCGAGAAAGAGGTTGTCGGTGATGTGGAAGTCGCTCGATCCGGCGTATTCCGTCCACACCCCTACGCCAACGTCCTCGAACCGGCAGTTGCGCACCGTGAGCGCCACCGCTCCCAGCACTTCCTTCTCCCCGGCGAAGATCGCCACCTCCGTGTTGCGGAACGTCAACCCCTCGAAGATGTGATGCCGCGTCGCCATCACGTCGAACAGCTTTGCGTTGCCCGCCCCGTCGAATATGGCCTCCCCGTCCCCCGCTCCCCGGATGGTGATCGGCTTGTCGGCCGTCCCCTTCAGCGTCAGAGACCATGATCCCGTGAACGGCGCGCTCAGCGGGTCGACGTAGTTGAGCCGGTCCGGCCGGTAGAGTCCGGCGTGGATCAGTATCGTGTCCCCCGGCTGCGCAGGCCTTGATCGCACCGCCGTCCAGTCCCCCCGGCCTTCCCCGTAATAGGCGGCCTTCAGCCCGATGAAGCTCGGCTCCAGCTTGGGACCAATATGGTCGGCCGGATAGACGTGCAGAATCCGCCCTCCAGTGTAAGCCTTCGGCTCGCTCCGCGTCGCCACCGTGACCCGTTGCTCCGCCTGCCCCTGTACTCCGTCCGGATCACGCAGCCTGAACTCGCATTCGTATTGCGTACCCGGCTCCAGATTGAGGATGCTCCCCGCGAACCCGTGCGGAACCGTGTAGTCCAGCCCGTATTGTTCCCGGTGGACCCACTCCCCGCCGATCCGCAGCAGCGGCAGCCCGTTGCGCCAAGCCGTCGTCCCGGCTTTCCGGAACCGGACGTCCACCGTGGCGTTCCGGTTGGCGTCCCCCTCGATCGCCCATTCAAATCCCAGGTTGACCAGGGTAGGGTGTTCGACGTGAAAACGGCCCGGACGCGTCGCATTCTGTGCGTCCAGGCCGGGCAAAATGAGAAGCAATAGGATTGTCGCGCGCATCGAAAGCATGATCATACGATAGCCCGGCGGCAGCCGCATCGGACTTGCACGTCTCCCGGCCGAGGCCAGCGCAGCATCCGCCGTCCGTGGGACCATGAACAGAACATGGAGCAGATCGGTTTGCTCGGCTGCGGGTTGCTCGGCTCCGCCATGGCGGAACGTCTTCGCAGCGCGGGGTTTCAGGTGCTCGGCTATGACTCCCACCCCTCGCGTTGCATGGGCGCCCGGAGCCCCGCCCAGGTGGCCACCGAGTGCCGCCGTATCGTGCTGTGCCTGCCTCATTCCGGCATCGTCCAGGGCGTGCTCAGCGAGATCGGCCCGAAGCTCTCGGCCGGCTCGATCCTCATTGACGCCACCACCGGCTCACCCGAGTCCTGCGCGTCCCTGGCCGCCCGCTACCGCTATGTCGACGCCACCATCGGCGGGTCGAGCCGTCTCGTTCGCGAGCGCAAGGCCATCGTCATCGCGGGCGGCGAGAAAGCCCTGTTCGAGGATTGCCGTGACCTCTTCGAGACCTTCGCCGAGCGGGTCTTCCACGTCGGACCCGCCGGCTACGGCGCCCGGATGAAACTGGCCGTCAACCTCGTGCTCGGCTTGAATCGCGCAGCCCTCGCCGAAGGTCTGGCCTTTGCCGAAGCCTACGGCCTCGATCCCGCTCTCACGCTCGAAGTGTTTCAGGCGGGCCCGTCCTATTCCGCCGCCATGCGCGCCAAAGGCCGGAAAATGCTCGACCGCAACTACGCCCCCGAAGCCCGCCTCGCCCAGCATCACAAGGACGTGCGCCTGATCCTCGATGCCGGCAAGGCGTGCGGCGCGAAACTCCCTCTGTCCACCCTCCACGACCGTCTGCTCAGCGAGGCCTCCCAGATGGGTCTCGCCGACCAGGACAACAGCGCGATCATCGAGTGGTTCCGGTCCCGGTGAGCCGGAACCCTCAGAAGATCACTTTGACAGCAAGTTGCCCGATGCGCGCGTCTCGCGCGCTGTTCACCGTGCCGAAGGTCGACGAGCGGTTTCGTCCGTCCGGTCCCGGTACGAATGTATCGTCGGCCAGGCCCAGGTTCACCCGGTTGAACGCGTTGAAGGCCTCCACCCTCAACTCCACCTTCACCCGCTCCGTCACCGCCGTGCTCTTGATCATCGAAAAGTCGAAGTTCACCGCTCCCGGATGCCGGACGTCCGGAATCGTCCGGCCCACGTTGCCCAGTTCGAAGTCCGGCGGATTCACGAATACGTCCGTGCGGAACCACTGCGTTCGTTTCGGATTGTCGATCCGCGGGCTGACGCCGGTCGAGTTTGGCCGGTCCGCCGCGAAATTGCTCGCGCCGCGCACCGTCAGCGGGATCCCGGACTGGATCACGTTGATCATGTTCAGCTGCCAGCCGCCGATGATCTTGTTGACCACGCCGTTCGACGAGCTCAGCGCCTTGCCCGCCCCGAACGGGAGTTCATAAAGCAGGCTGATCACGCTGCGCTGCGCCACGTCGGCCGCATCCACGGACTTGTTCAGCTTGCGGTTGGTGAACCCGTCCTGGAACCCGTTCTCGTTGGTCTGCTCCACGGGTCCGAAATCCACCGGCACCGCCGCTCCGTCGCTGATTTTCTTGCCCGCCGTGTAGGCCCAGTGCACCAGCAGCCCCTTGGCCATCCTCCGCTTCGCGTTGACCTGCATCAGGTGCGCCATATAGTTGCCGTACCGCGGATTGCGGATGTTGACCGAACTGTACTGCGGATACGGCAGCAGCGTCCGTTCGCGCGCCACCGTGGCCGCGCCCAGTCCGCCCGGCACGCGCCCCGCCAGCGGATTGGGAACCACGTCTTGCAGCGACCGGCCCAGCCGCTTGCGTTCGTCCGGCGTCAGCTGGTTGATGCCGTAGCTGGCCGCGATGAAGTGGTTGCCCTTGTTGGCCGAATATGTCAGGTCGAACAGCCAGCCTTTGTACTCCTGCTGGAGACTCGCCGTCCACTGCTGCGTCAGCGGCGTGGTCTTGTCGCTTTCAAACGCCGCGACCCCCTGCCCGAGCAGCGCCCCAGGACCTGCGCCCGCGCCCGGCGACTCCAGCGGCGCGAACGGGAAGCCCTGTGCGAACAGGAACGCCCGCTGCCCCGGCCCCTGCGCCACATACGACGTCGTGGTCGTCGAGAACAGGTTCGTATCCCCCAGAAAGTTGCGCCAGAAGATCGAAGGATAGAAGATCCCGTAGCCGCCGCGGAATACCGTCTTGCCCGTTCCGAGCAGGTCCCAGGCGAAGCCGAACCGCGGGGAGAAGTCGTTCTTGTCTTCCGCCAGGAACGAACGCGGCTGGCCGCCGACCCCCGCGTACACCGTCCTTCCCCTCAGGCCTGCCACCGGACTCGGACCGTCCAGATCGAAGTTGATCTGGCCGTTGTGCCTCTCATACGGCTTCTTCTGGAAGTCGTGCCGGAAACCCAGATTGAGCGTCAGCCGCCGCGTCACTTTCCAGTCGTCCTGGATGAACCCGCTCGTCGTGTAGGCGTGCCAGCTGTTGCCGAGAATCCGGTCGATCGAAGCGCTCGAAACCTCGCCCAGCAGGAACTGCGCCATATTGTTGCCCGTCCCGGCCGGAGCCTGCGGATTCGTCGTCAGCCCGGCGAAGGCGAAATTGCCCGATGGCGCCCCGCCCTGAAGGTTCCCGCCCTGCAACAGCCGGTGATTGTATCCGATCTTGAGCGTGTGGTTGCCGGCGATCTTGGTCACCATGTCCTGGATGTCCCAGTTGAACGACCCCCGGAATCCCGCCGTACCCCCGCCGATCGAGCCGTGCCCGAAATCGATCGCCGGCATCGCGTCGTTCGGCACGATCGGGGGCAGCCCCAGCCGCCGCGGCCACTCCTTGCCGATGTTCACCGAAACGAAGCTGAACGCCTGCCGCATCACGCCCACCCGCAGGTCGTTGATCAGCGTCGGCGAGAAAGTATGCGTGTCGCTCACGACCGCGTTCCGGTTGATCTGGTTGTCGGCCCGGCTCGATCCTGCCGTCTGGTCCGTGAAAAAGGACGTCGTGTAGGTCTGGTGCTGCGCCGACGAGTACCGGATGAACATCGAGTTCTGCGCGCTGAAACGGTGGTCCCCCTTGATGTTCCATTGCCGCCAGTCGATCGTGTTGCGCGCCTCGTCCTGGAAATTCTGTGCCTGGGTGAACGCGTTCTGCGGTGGCCGGTTCGGCCGCGGATAAAACTCCAGAATCTTCGGCGTCACAGGATCGAAGCGCGCCCGCGGAACCTGGTTGCCCGGAAACAGGTCGCGAACCTGGCCGGCGCCCGCGGGGTTGGCCCGCGTCGTCGCCGGATCGTAGATCGGGATCAGCCGCCCGTTGACGTCGAACAGGTTCGAGAAGTCCCCCTGCCGCCAGTTGTCAAGCGGCATCGACGCGATCCGCGGCGACGACCGCCGCGATTTGTAGTCCTCGAAGTTGAAGAATCCGAACGTCCGGTCTTTCCGGAACGGACCACCAAGCGTGCCCCCGTACTGGTTGTAGCGGAACGGCAGCTTCACCGGCGCGAAAGTGTTCCGCGCGTCCAGCTTGTCGTTGCGCAGAAACTCGTACACCGATCCGTGCAGCGTGTTTGTCCCCGATTTGGTGACCAGGTTCACCGTCCCGCCCGCCGTGAACCCGAACTCCGCCGACATCGTCCCGCTCTGCACCTTGAACTCTTCCACCGCGTCTACCGCCGGCGGAACCCCTACCTCTCCCACGTAGCTCAATATGTTGTTCGAACCGTCGAGCATCTGCGCGTTCATCGAACTCGGCGAGCCGTTGATCGAAATCGACGAGATCTGGATTCCGCGGTCGGCGAAGCCGGAATTGGTCGGCCCCGCGTTTGAAATCACGCCCGTCGACAGCAGCGTCAGCGCCAGCGCGCCGCGGCCGTTCAGAGGAAGGTCCCGCACCCGCCGGTTCTCCACCACGTTGCCCACCGTCGCGCTCGCCGTGTCCACCAGCGCCGCCTCGCCCACCACCTCGATCGACTCCGCCACCGCCCCTACTTCCAGCACCAGGTTGATCTGCGCGTTCTGGTTCACCTGGAGCGTGATCCCGCTCCGGACCGCACGCTTGAATCCCTGCCGCTGCGCCGTCACCTGGTACTCGCCGACCGCCATGCCCGGCGCCGTGTAGAAGCCCGCCTCGTTGCTCACCGTCCGGAAGGTCGCGTTGGTCCCGATGTTCCGGATCTCCACGTTCGCTCCCGCGATCACGGCGTCCTGGCTGTCGGTCACGGTCCCCGAGATGGTGCCGGTTCCCTGTTGCGCCCGGGCGGCCAGCGCGGCCGCGGCGAAGATCGATACTCGGATCGCTTGCTTCATTTTTCGATTCCTTCTTGCCTGTTTCGTTGTCAAGCGTAACAGCGGATCTCAAAGATCCGCGCCTTCTCGTCGCCGTTGGTCGCCGTTACATGGACCCGCAGCGCCGTCGTTTCCACCGTCGCGAAGTCGTGCCGGACCAGCCTCTGGTGGTTGCCCCGCACGTCCGCGAGCGTCCTCCAGTTTCCCGCCGCGTCCCGGTAGAGCAGACGATAGTCCCGGACCGTCTCCGGCTGAGCCCCCCGGATGATTCCCCTTTGAATCGCCTCGCTCGAGGTGAGCGTCAGTTCGCGTTGGAACCCCGTGTCGAAGGTGAGCTGCGCGTGGCTCACCTTCACCGGACTGTCCCACGTGACGTCCACCCAGGCGCCCTCGTCCTCCAGCTTGCCCGCCCAGTGGTGCTTGCGCCCCCTCGGAGTGTCGCGAACCTCCCCGTCCAGCAGGTTCCGCGCCGGCGCGTCGTCCTGCTCGTGCGACGCCGTGTACCGCGCCCGGCGCCCCAGATCCGCGCCGTCCTCGTTCCGCACTCCGCTGATCGTCTGATCGTCCCGCAACAGAATCTGCTGGAGTTCCCTGATCTTGTTCCGGTCCCGGCAAAGGCCCCGCGGAGTCAACCGCTCCTTGACGCACATCGCCGCCGCCGTCCCCACTGCCTGCCCTTCCACCGCGCAGGTCGCCATCACCCGTGTCGACGTGAACGCCACGTGCGACGCGCTGATGTTCCGCCCCGCCATCATCAGGTTGGAAATGTTGCGGCTGTAGAGCGACCGCAGCGGAATGTTGTAGACCTCTTTCGTCTTCACCTGCACCGTCGGCGGCAGCTCCGCCCGGTCGAACCCGCCCGGCGGATGGTCGTCCATCGGCCATCCTCCGATCGCCACCGCGTCCTCGAAACGCGCCGCCCCGGCCAGGTCGTGCTGCGTCAGAATGTGATCGCCCACCAGCCTCCGGCTCCCGCGCTTGCCCGGCATCATCCCCACCCAGTCGAGCGCGTAGCGGTCCGCGTCAGGAAACTCGCCGCTGTTTTTGATGTAATCCCACACCCCGGTCACGATCGACAGCAGCTCGAACCGGATTCGCTCGTTGTCCCGGATGGTGTCGCGGTCCCCGCCCCACTCAATCCACCAGTAGCCGTACTCCCAGGAGTGAACCTTGCGCATCCGCAGCGATTCCCTCGTCACCTTCCGCGCCCACGCCGGCGCCCTGTACGGCATGCTCCGCGGATGCAGCCGCGAAGTGAACAGGATGCTCGATCCCAGCGTCTCCCCGTCCGCCTTCTCCGGCGCCAAGTCCTCCCCAAACTCGGATCGCGCCTCCCGCCCGGACCGCATCTCCGCCCCCGCCTCCAGCCCCAGCCGCGAATCGCCCGTCGCGTCCACGAAAACCGCCGCCCGGATCCGGTAAATGTGCTCGCTTTTGTCGCAGCGCGCCAGCACCTCCCGGATCCTCCCCGACTCCGCCGATGCCTTGTACACCGCCGTCTCGAGCAGCAACGTGATGTTCGGCTCGCTTACGACCTTGTCGTACAGCAGCAGATCCCACATCTCCCAGCACCGCTGTGGATTGTTCACTGCATCGTCCAGACGGAACTCCTCGAGCAGTCCGCCCTCCCGCCATCCCGGCCGGCTCTTGTGATGGTTCGCCCCCACCACGTGCATCTTGACTTCGCTCGACGAGTTCCCGCCCAGCCTCGAACGGTCCTGCACCAGCACGACTCGCGCCCCGTGTCGCGCCGCCGCCACCGCCGCCATCACTCCCGCCAGGCCGCCTCCAGCCACCAGGACGTCCGTCTCCAGATCGACCAGCGTCATGTGCCGCTCCTCCCGCAGCACCTTCTCCAGCGCCCGCGGCGGGGCGATCCGCGAGAACTCCGGCTTCCGGAATTCCCGCCGCAGCGTCGCGGGTCCCGGCGGCGCCGCCGCTGGCAGACGGTCCGCCAACACGATCAGCGAATAGCCCGTGGCGGCAAGAAAATCGCGGCGCTCCATAAGCCCGTAACAGACCCGGTTGAGGAAAGTATAGTATAGCCTCGTCACCAGCGGAAGTAAACAATCTGAAATTTTTAGTTTTTCTACTTCCCGCCCGTGGTAGAATCCAACCTAGAAATGCGTAGAGGCGTCTTCCCGATCGTTGTAACCCCCTTCCACGACAACGGTTCCCTCGACTACGATTCCCTCGACCGGCTCATTGACCACCTGCTCGAGCAGGGCGCTCACGGCCTCGGGCTGTTTGGCAACGCTAGCGAAGGCTACACTCTCCTCGCCTGTGAACGAGCCGCCATGATGCGCCGCATCGTCGCCCGGGTCAACGGCCGCGTCCCGATCGTGGCCAGTTCCGGACACACCGGAACGGACGCCGCCGTCCAGATGAGCCGCGAGGCGCAGGAGATGGGCGCCGATGCCCTGATGGTCCTCCCGCCCTATTTCCTCCGCCCCGACGCCGAAGGCCTGATGTTCTACTTCGCCGCCATATCCGACGCCGTCAACATCCCGATCATGGTACAGGACGCCCCGCTCATGACGCAGGTCTCCATGCCCGCCTCCCTGCTGGCCCGAATGTCCCGCGAGATCCCCAACGTCCGCTCCGCCAAAGTGGAAGCTCCCCCAACCGCACCCAAAATCGGCGCCCTCAAGGCGGCCCTGAACGGCTCGGACTTCGCCATCTTCGGCGGCTTGAACGGCCAGTTCCTGATCGAGGAATTCGAACGCGGCGCCGCCGGCGTCATGCCGTCCAGCGACATCACAAGCATCTACGTCCGCATCTGGAACCATCTCGAAGCCGGCGACAAGGCGCCCGCCTGGCGGCTGTTCGCCCTCGCCCTGCCCCTGATCCGGTACGAACTCCAGCCCGGGCTCGGCGTATCGGCGGCCAAGCATAATCTGGTGGCCCGCGGCGTTATCCGGTCGGCCCGCGTCCGCCATCCCACTTCTTCCCTGGACGCGGCCGCCGTCGCCGAACTCGCCCAACTCCGGTCCCGCATCGAAGCCGAAGCCTGATCCCCCCGGCGCTCCCCGGACAATCAACGACAATAGGCATCATGATTCGGGAAGGCCGGACCATTTCCGGAACCCGCGGCGCCGTCGCCGCCAGCCCCGTGTCCGCCGCCCAGGCCGGCGCGCGGATTCTCGCCGCCGGGGGAAACGCCATGGACGCCGCTGCCGCCGCCTGCATGGCCGGCTGCGCCGCCGAACCCCAAATGGCGGATATCGGCGGCTACTTGCTCAGCGCCGTGGTCCTCGACGCCGCAACAGACCAGGTCTGGTCGCTCGACGCCAACTCGATAGCCCCCGCCGCCGCCTCCGAAGCCATGTTCTCCGTCCTGCCCCCCACGAACGCAGGCGGACTGAACGAAACCGAGTACGGCTGCTCGGTTCAGAACAACGCCAACGTCTACGGACCGCTTTCCATCGGCGTCCCCGGTTGTCTGGCCGGAATCGGCCGTCTGTGGGAACGCTGGGGCCGCCTTCCCTGGCGCGCCATCGTCGACTCCTCCCTCTCCCTCGTCGAAGCCGGTCATCCCTACGGACGGCTCGCCGACGCGATCCGCTCCATGGAAGGCGTCCTTCGCCTCTTTCCCGCCACCGCCAGCCACCTGATGCCGGAAGGCCGCCTTCCCGAACCCGATGATACCTGGCGCCGCGAACGCCTGGCCGCCACCCTGACCCGGATCCGGAACGCGGGCTGGCGCGACTTCTACGAAGGCGATCTCGCCCGCCGCCTCGCCGCTTTCCTTCAAAGCGCAGGGGGCATTCTCACCCTCGACGACCTGCGCGCCTTCTCACCCCGCCTCGCCCCGGCGTACGAAGTCCCCTATCATGGCGCCCGCGTCTTCGGCGCCGAACTGCCGAACGGCGGGCTGACCTGCCTCCAGGTTCTTCGCATGCTCGATATCCTCGCCCCATCGCCGGAAACCGGCGCGGACCACTGGCACCGCTACGCCGAGGCGCTGAAGCTGGCCTGGCGCGACCGGCTGCGCTACTTCGGCGATCCCGGCTTCACCCCGATCGACGTCATGCTCTTCCTCGGCGCCGCCTACGCCGCGGGCCGCGTGGAAACGCTCCGCCAGTTTCCGCGCCACGTCGACACTCTCCATCCAGACGCCCCGGCGCCGCCATCCCACGGCACGCTCCACGTCTCCGTCGCGGATGCCGAGGGCAACCTCGTGGCGGCCACGTTTTCACAGGGCGCGCTGTTCGGGTCCTGCGTCACGGTCCCGGACATGGGAGTCATTCTTGGACACGGGATGTGCCGGTTCGAGCCAAGGCCCGGCCACCCCAACTCCGTGCAGCCGCGGAAGCGCCCCCTCAACAACACCGCGCCAATGATCGTGCGGACCCCGGACCGCGACGTCGCCGTCGGCCTACCCGGAGGCCGGCGGATCCTGTCGGTGAACGCGCGCGCGGTGATTCAGCTGGTTGACTTCCGGGCTGACCCCCTCGCTGTCGTCCAGTCCCCCCGCGTGCATCTCGAACGCAGTGAGCCGCTTGAACACACACGCGACCTGGACCCCGCCATCTGCGAGGCTCTCACGCGGATGGGACACTCGCTCCGGCCGATGGAAAAAATCGCCAATGAGCTGCACTGCGTCGCCGTGGACCGCCCGGCCAGGCTGGTCGCCGGAGCCAGCAATGTCTGGGTCGCCGGACCGGAGACCGGCTGACCTATCCCTTGGGACCCGCGGGAACGGCAGACGCCCTCACCCGGGCCAGAACCGCCGCCGCAGCCTGCTGTGCGCTCGCGATGCTTGCTTCTTTCACCGATTCGTATCCCCGGATCATCTCCGGAATCTCCACCAGTTCCTTTGCCGCCGCCGCGTCGCCGCACTTCATCGCCTCGCGCACAAGTTCCCGGTACCAACCGGCCAGCGAACGTTCCATGCGGCGGTGGCGGCTCCAGCCGAACAGATCGAACGGCGTTCCGCGGAGAAACTTCGCCCGGGCCAGAAGTCCCAGGAATGGGCGGAACCATCCTCCCGGTTTCAGCTTCCGGCGCAGTCCCAGCCGGCGAAGCAGCGGCGGGTGCAGGTGGAAAGTAATCGATTCGATCTGGTCCCACTCCCGCTCGAGACTCTCGTAAAAGGACGGATCCGACAACAACCGCGCCACTTCGTACTCGTCCTTGACCGCCATCAGCTTGTAGAGGTTCCGGGCCACCGCGTCCGCCAGATCCGGCCTCGCCGCCCGGACCTCGTCCACAAACGCCGCGAACTCCCGCGCGTACGCCGCGTTCTGATACGCGGTCAGTTCCGCGGCATAGTCCGGGGGCGGCGGCGCAGCCTCCGGCCGTGAGGACCCCGGCTCCAGATACTGCCGCCGGCCTTCCTGAAACGCCTCCAGGTTCCGTTCCACGTCCACGCCGTTGAGCCGGATCGCCTGCTCGAGCGAGGACAGCGTCACCGGAACCGCGCCTGCCTGCCACGCCGCACCGAGCAGCACCATGTTGGCGAACATGTGCGACCCGAACAGGCGCTCGGCGGCGCCGGAGGCGTCCACCACCACGTTGTAGCCCCGCCGCGTGTACTGCTCGATCCGCGCCAGCTGGTGCGCCGGGTCGCCCGCGGGCAGCCGCTTGCGGATGCTCTCGGCCGTCGGCGTCAGGTGCGTGTTCAGCGCCGCCACTGTGCGCTCCGGATGGGCGCACCGCAGATTTTCCGGGTTGAGGACTCCGAGCAGGTCGAAGCCGAGGATCAGGTCCGCGTTGCCCGCGCTGACCCGGGCCGAGGCTTCGAGCGGCCTGCGGCTCAGCACCAGGTGCGAGACGACGGCGCCGCCTTTCTGCGCCAACCCCGTCTGGTCAAGCGAGATCACCGACAGCCCGTCCATCAGCGCGGCCGTGGCCAGCAGCGCGTTCACCGTCACCACGCCCGTTCCTCCGATTCCCGGACTCAGGATCCGGTACCCTCCCTCGCCGATGGCTGCCACGCGCGCCGGCTCGGGAAGATTCGCCGCCCGCGGCAGAGCCGCGGGCTTGCGCCGGCCCGTCCCCGGCTTCAACTTCACGCTGATGAAGGATGGGCAATCCCCCAGAGCGCACGTGTAGTCCTTGTTGCACGAGGACTGGTGAATGCGGATCTTCTCGCCGAACGGTGTCGCCACCGGCTGCAAGCTGACGCAGTTGGATTGCCGCACGCAATCGTGGCAACCCTCGCACACCCGCTCATGGATCATCATTCGGACCGATGGCTCTGCGTAGATCCCCCGTGTCCGCTTCCGGCGCTTCTCGGCCGCGCACTCCTGGTCGTAGATGAGCACCGTCACCCCTTCGACCTGCTCCAGTTCGCGCATCGTCCGTTCCAGCTCATCCCGCGGCCGGACCTCCGCGTTTGCCGCCAGTTCACCCGGATCCCCGTAGGCGGCCGGGTTCTCCGCCAGGATCACCGTCCGCCGGACTCCCTCCGCCTCCAGTTTCCGAGTCAGCGCGGGCACGGGCAGCGCCCCCACGGCATCCTGCCCGCCCGTCATCGCCACGTGGCCGTTGTAGAGGATCCGGTATGTGATGTTCACTCCCGCCGCCACCGCCGCCTGGATCGCCAGCGAACCCGAGTGGAAATACGTCCCATCACCCATGTTCTGGAAGATGTGCTTCCGGTCCACGAACGGCGCCATGCCGAACCACGGCGCGCCCTCGCCGCCCATCTGCGTTGCGAACGAGTAGCCGCGGCCGGCGTCCTCCATCAGAAACCCCATCCCGTGACAGCCGATTCCCCCGCCGGAAACCTGGCCTTCCAGCACCAGAGTGCTGCGGTTGTGCGGACAGCCCGGGCAGTAGGCCGGCGTCCGGAGCACGGCAAACGCCGGCGCACGCCGGTGAATCTCGTCCAGTTCACGGTTGCGCCGCGCGATCCCCTCTACGTCGGGAAGCACGCGCGCCAGACCGCGCGTGATCAGGTCGGCGTCGAGTTCGGACGTGGGCCGGAACAGCGCCTCGCCGCCGGCGTCCTTCTTTCCCAGAATGCGCGGCCGCGACTCGGAGTCGTAGAGGGCTTCGCGCAGTTGCAGTTCAAGAAAGGCCCGCTTCTCCTCTACCACCAGGATCGTCTCCAGCCCCTCGGCGAACTCGCGGACGAAATCCGCCTCGAGCGGATAGGTCACCGCGAACTTCGCGATCCGAATCCCCTCCCGCTCCAGGCCTGCGTCGTCCAGACCCGCATCCGCCAGCGCCTGCCGCACGTCGTAGTAATACTTTCCCGCCGTGGCGATCCCCACCCGCGCCCGCCTCCGCGCTCCGTGCAGCGTGTTGATCGGATTCGCCTTGAGAAACTCCGTCACCGCCTGGATCCGCCGCACGTTCGCCTCGTGCTCGAGTTGCAGCGCGATGCCCGGAACCAGCCGCGGATCGGTGTGCTTGACGTATCCTCCCGGAATCCGGTAGCCGGCCCGCGACGCCTTCATTTCCGCCGTCCCTCCGCCATCGCAGGTCTGCGTCAGCAGCTTCAGCGAGGTCCACGACCCGGAGAAGCGCGAAAGCGCGATCGCATACAGCCCGTAATCGAGAATCTCCTGTGTGTTGCCCGGAAACAGAATCGGAATGTTGGCGTTGTACAGCGAGAAGTCGCTCTGGTGCGGAATCGACGAACTCTTGCACGGATGGTCGTCGCCGGCCAGCACAACCGCCGCGCACAGCCCCGGTGAGCCCGACAGGTTTGCGTGGCGGAAGACGTCGCCCGACCGGTCCACCCCCGGACCCTTTCCGTACCAGATCCCGACCACTCCGTCCACCTTGGCCTTGCCCCGCTCGCCCAGGATGCCGAAAATCTGAGAACCAAACACGGCCGTCGCCGCCAGATCTTCATTCATCCCCGGTCGGAAGTGGATGTTGTGCTCGGCCAGCAGCCGCCCCGCGCGCTCCAGCGCGAAATCGTATCCGCCCAGCGGAGACCCCTCGTATCCGGTGATGTAGCAGCCTGTATTCAACCCCGCGCGGCGGTCCAGGCGCATCTGCTCGAGCGGCAGGCGCACCAGCGCCTGGATCCCCGTCAGGTAGACTGTCCCGGATTCCTGGGTGTATTTGTCGGTGAGCTTCACTGCCCGCTTTATTTCGAAGCCTCGATGGTCTTGATCATGATCCCCTTCATGCCCCCTTTCTCATGAAGGATTCCCGTGACCTTGACCCGCTTCTCGACAAACGGCAGCAGGCGCGGGTTCGGATTCTTGTGATCCATCGCAACCGGCAGATAAAGCGTCCCTGTGCTGCTGTCGAGCAGCGCCAGGGCAACCCCCGCGCGGGCGCACGCCGCCGCGCAGGAGACGTGCTTGTCGCCCGTGGCCCCGTGCCCCAGGTAACACCCCGTGTCGACCACGGTCGCCGCCAGCGTGATCGCCTTGCCGGCCTTGTCGCTGTGGGCCCACACAACCAGCGCAAATAAACACAGCACGGGCAGCTTCATGGCTGCCCCAATCTTATCATGCGTTCCCCGCCACGGCCCCGCATCACCATCTGTCGGTGGCCTCGGGCCCGCTACTTGGCCGCCAGATCCGCTTCGACCGCCTTGACAACCTCCTCCGATTCCGGCTTCGATCCCGGCTCGAACCGCCCGATCACCTTGCCGTTGCCGTCCACCAGGAACTTCGTGAAGTTCCAGCGCACCTCCCCGCCCTTCGACCCCGTCAGATACTGGTACAGCGCAGCCTTCCCCTCCCCCTTGACCTTCACCTTCGCGAACATCGGAAACGTCACGTCATACGTGCGCTTGCAAAACGTCTTGATCTCGGCTTCCGTCCCCGGCTCCTGCCCCCCGAAATCATTCGACGGGAAGCCCAGCACGACCAGTCCCCGGTCCTTGTATTTCCGATAGAGCGACTCGAGGCCCGCGTACTGCGGCGTGTACCCGCAGGCGCTCGCCGTGTTGACGATCAGCGCCACTTTCCCCTTGTAAGCGGCCATGGGAGTGTCGGCCCCGTCGATCGACTTCATAGTGAACTCGTGAACCGAATTGGCAGCCAGCATGGTCATTGATCCCAGGAATAATGATGCGAATCGCATATACCCGTCAGTATAGCCGCTGCACCGCAGCCGGTGAGACGATGGGTATTCGTATCGGAATGCGAACTGCCTCCGCTTGGTCCGGCTTCATCCGCCCGGAAACGATTCTTGAACAAGTCCGCAACACGGCGCCGTTCCTCGTTCTTCCCCATGTGACCCATCGAGACCGCCCGGCCGACTGCGGCGCCGGACCGGACGGATTTCTGCGCATCCTTGCCGCTTCCGCCTGGCTCGACGAATCCGCCCCGCCCGACTGCCAGCATGAAGATTACTTCGCTCTCTGCCTGGCCGCCCACCACGCCACCGTGGCGACCTACGTCCCCACCGACGTCGATTCGAAAATCCGCGGCCTGCTCTGGCGGCAGATCCGCGACCGCGATTCGATCCGCCGCCTGTTCGATCTCACCATCCGGGCCCACTCCTGGGACCTCGCCACCGTCTCCCGCCGCGTCTCCTGGGTCACCGGCTTCGGCCCGGTCAGCGGCCACGACGGCGAATGGCTCAGCGTCGCTGCCGGCGCTCTTGGCCGTCTCCTCACCGTCGGCGACGCCGAGTACGCCGAACGCGCCTCCGCCGCCATCGACGCTGAACTGCGGCGCGAAGCGGCGGCGTTTCTTCACCTCGCCGCCCAACCCGGTCGGGAGATAGAAACCATGCGCCTTGTCATGAGCATCACCCACAACCTGGGCGACCTCGACCAGGGCCTCAGCTTTTGGGACCCCCACGCCTCCAACGCCGCATGGCGCTCCCGTTTCTCCCGTCTGGCCCATGAGAATACCCGCCCCTATGGAGGCGCCTTCCAACTCATCGCGCGCCTCTACAAGGACAACCTGGCCTCGGAAGGGCACAGGCATTATCCCCTGCGCTCCGTCCGGCCCCTTCGCCGTTCCGCCGAACTCCTCCTCCCCCTCGGCCCCTGCCTCGATGAATGGGGCGCTCTGGTCGCAACCCACCCACTGTTGTCCGCCGACGATCGTATGGAAGTCCTCGACGCACTCATCCGCGGCTGCCGGAAGATCCCCGGCCAGATGGGCTACTACCGGGCGATCGCCGGTTTCCGGCAGGCCGACGTGGCCGCGTTCGAGCGCGCCGCGAGTCTGCTGCCGAACTCCTCGCGCAAGGACCTCCGCGAACCGGCCATGCAGCGGTTCACCTCCCTTCCCGCCCGCTCGTTCGAATCGCCGCTCGTGAAAAAAGTCACCGCCATCCGGGCATCCGCTGCCTGCCTGCGGCTAGACTGAGAAGAAGAAAGGAATCCTTCCCGACCTATGAAAGGCAACGAAAACGTCCTCGGCGAACTCAACAAGGCGCTGGCCGCGGAGCTGACCGCGATCGTCCAATACATCGTCCACGCCGAGATGGCCCACAACTGGGGTTACAAGACCTTCGGAAACTACATCAAGAAACAGGCCATCGACGAAATGCGGCACGCCGAAGGCCTGATCGAGCGGATTCTGTTTCTCGATGGCGTTCCCCAGGTGGACCTGAAGCTCGCGCCCGCCATCGGACCCAACGTGAAAAGGCAGATTGAGAACGACCTGGCCGCGGAAAAGGAAGCCGTGGGTCAATACAACGCCTCCGTCGCGGTCTGCGCCGCCGCGGGCGACAACGGCACCCGCGAGCTGTTCGAGAAAATGGTGAAGGACGAGGAAGAGCATACCGACTGGCTCGAAGCGCAGCTGACCATGATCGCCGAGATGGGCATCGAAAATTACCTCTCCCGGCAACTGTAGTTTCTCCATCGGATCCCCGAAACCGTCCGAAGAGTTGGGTGAGGTAGCGATTCGCCATGTCACTCATCTCCCGGATCCAGGATTGCAGCCTGGGCGCCAAGCTCGTCGGTGCGTTTCTCATGGTCGCCGTTTTGACGGCCGTCGCCGGATACGCCGGCATCGCCGCCCTGAACGAGAGCATCAGCCAGGCCGCCCGCCTCTATGAAGGCAGAGTGCGGCCTCTTGAACTGCTCAAGAGGGTATCCGATCTGTATGCGGTCGATGTTGTCGACGCGTCCCACAAGACCCGGAACCGGAACTTTACTTGGGAAAAGGGCCTCGCCGCCGTGGCCGGCGCCCGGAAGAGCGCGACCGAAGCCTGGGCTCAGTACGTGGCCGGCGCACACGATCCCGAAGAACGGCGGATCATTGCCGAAATCCAGCCTCTCCTCGCCGTGGCGGACGCCGCCGCCGCCAAGGCCGCCGGCATCATGGGAGAGCGCGACGAAGAGGCCCTCCGGCGTTTCACGGTCGAGGAGCTGTACCCCGCTATCGACCCCGTCACCGGACGAATCAGCCAGCTGGTTGACTACCAGCTGAAGGCCGCCGGCGAAGATTATCACAAAGCGGACGCGGTGTCCAAGACCCGGAGTTTGCTTCTTACCGGCTTGGCTCTCCTCGCTGTCGGCGCCGGCGTGGTCCTGGCGCTGGTCCTGCGGGCCCTGATTACGAAGGCGCTGCACCAGGCAGCCCACGCCATCCAGGTCGCCGCCCGCGGCGACCTCACCTGCCAGATCGCCGCGGTCCAGCAGGACGAAGTCGGAAACATGGGACGCGACCTCGGCGGCTTTCTCGAAACCCTCCGCAACAGCATCGCCGGAATCATGCAGAGTTCTCAGAAGGTCCGCGAATCAGCCGTTCATCTCAACAACATCAGCCAGCTCATGGCCACCAACTCCGAACAGACCTCCGCCCAGGCCGAGGTCGTCTCCGCCGCCGGCGAGCAAGTCGCCCGCAGCGTCGCCTCCGTCGTGTCCGGTTCAACCCAGATGCTCGCGTCGATTCAGGAGATCTCCCAAAGCGCCAACGATAGCGCCAAGGTTTCCCGCCAGGCCGTCGAGGCCGCTCAGTCGGCCACCGAGGCCATCGACAAACTGAAAACGTCCAGCGAAGAAATTGGAAAGGTCGTGCGCCTGATCACCTCCATCGCCGAGCAGACCGACCTCCTCGCCCTCAACGCGACCATCGAAGCCGCCCGAGCCGGCGAATCCGGTAAAGGATTCGCCGTCGTCGCCAATGAAGTCAAGGATCTCGCCAAACAGACCGCCAAGGCCACCGACCTGATCAGCCAGCGCATCGCCGCCATTCATGAAAGCACCACCGGCGCCATCAACGCCATCGACTCCATCCGCGGCATCGTCAACCATGTAAACGAACTGTCCGCCACCATCGCCTCCGCCGTCGAGGAGCAGACTGTCACAACCAACGAGATCAATCGAACCCTCTCCGAAGCCTCTTCAGGGGTTGGTGAAATCTCCAGCAATATTGCCGGTGTGGCCGCCGCCGCCAGAAACGTCAGCCAGGGCGCCGCCGAAACCCAGACTGCCGCCCGGATGCTCTCCGACCTTGCCACCGAGTTGCAAGCCCAGGTCGCTCAATATAAGGTTTGATCGGAATGCCTCTCGACGTCCTGGAACCTCACCATCGTCGTACTGGGACCGACGACCCCTTCTCTTTATACACCACCCTTGAGAGGTGTATATCGGAAGTGGGATTGTAACTTTTGCCCCCCTCGCGGCATCATACTCCCTGTGGGTTGGCGTGCAGTCCTGAGGCGGGTGAAAGTCTTGGCGGTGGGCTGCATGGGGTTATCCTCTGAGGTGGCCCCTTGCGATTCCTGTCGTACTTCCAGAATCTACCCTAATGCGTAATCAGGACTTAACTTACGACCCGATTGGTGATATACTGTGTGCCAGTGTCCTGAGCAGGGGCATGTGTGCGGACTCAAATTCCGATTCGGATTCCGGTATTGGCGCGTAGCCGTTGCGTAAGCCCACACTGATCAGCACAGAGAGCGTACCCATGGCGGACGACCGTCATGAAGAGGTGGGTGTAGTGGACCACTACGAAGACAATTATCTAGGCGACGCTCATGAACCACTGAGTCTTCCCTTTGATGAGGAGACTCCCTTCTTCCATCCGGAGGAGGTTCATGACGGCGATGATTTCCCTGCTGCCGCGCAGCAGGAAGAGTCAATCTATACAGACGACCCCGTGCGGGTCTATCTGCGTGAAATGGGTGCGGTTCCGCTGCTCACCCGCGAAGGCGAGGTCGACCTCGCCCGGAAAATGGAGCGCGGCAAGCTGCGGATGCAAAAGGCTATCAGCCGCTCCACCCTGGTCCAACTGCTGGTTCTCGAAGTCGCCGAACAGATTCGGGAGTCGCCGGACCGCCTCGACGCCTTCGTCGACCTCGGCGATGTCGACGAAGGTTCCCCCGCCGACCTCAAACGCCGCAAGGAGGTCATCGGTCAGTTCGCCGAGTACGCCCAGCTCATCAAAAAGCGCAACCAGGCCGAGGAAAAGCTCGAAGCGGTCGGCGCGGCCAACAAGAAACTACGCCGCAAGTGGCTCTACAAGTTCCACCGTGCCCGCGTCGAAACCTCCCGGGCCATCCGTCAGATTCCGTGGGTCATGTCCCGCTGGCGCGAGTTCAGCCGGGAGCTTGAGCGCGCCGCGGAGGAGATGTCCCAGATCGACTCCGAACTGAAGCGTCTTGACCCGCGTTCCGGACCCGCCGCCCAGGCCCGCATCCGCGAACTCAAACGCGAACTCAAGAAGCGCGAAAGCGCCGTCGGAGCCGGTCTCAACGATCTGCGCCACTCGATGACCGTCATCCACCACGGCGAAATGGAAGCCGAGAGGGCCAAAAAGGACCTCGTCGAGGCCAACCTCCGCCTGGTCGTTTCCGTCGCCAAAAAGTACGTCAACCGCGGCCTCCACCTGCTCGACCTCATCCAGGAAGGCAACATCGGCCTCATGCGCGCCGCCGACAAATTCGAGTACCGGCGCGGCTACAAGTTCTCGACCTACGCCACCTGGTGGATCCGCCAGGCCATCACCCGCGCCATCGCGGACCAGTCCCGCACGATCCGCATCCCGGTCCACATGAACGAGAGCATGAACAAGTTCCTGCGCGCCACGCGCGAACTCGAGAAGGAACTCGGCCGCGCTCCCACCAACGAGGAAATCTCGCGCCGCATGGACATCCCCGTCGAGAAGGTCCAGAAGCTCAAGACGATCTCCCGCGATCCGGTGTCGCTGGAAACCCCGGTCGGCCGCGACGGCGAATCCGCCCTCGGAGACCTCATCGAAGACCGCTGGGTCGGCTCGCCCGTCGACGCCGTCATCGACACCAACGTCCGCGACGAGACCGCCAACATCCTGAAAACTCTCTCTCCCAAGGAGGAGAAAGTCATCCGCCTGCGCTTCGGCATCGGCTGCGACCGCGAGCATACGCTCGAGGAAATCGGCCAGCAGTTTGACGTCACCCGCGAACGGATCCGCCAGATCGAGGCCAAGGCCCTTCGCCAGCTCCGCTCGCCCGAACGCGCACGCCACCTGCGCGCCCTGCTCGCGGCCCGCTGATTCTGCGGCAGGCCGGCAGCCTCTGCCGGCCTGCGCCGCTCTCTCCCGCTACTTCGGCTGAGCCACGATCCGCAGATAGGGCTTCAGCTTCTTGAACCCACCCGGAAACTGCTGGCTCGCCTCCTCGTCGGACACCGCCGGAACGATGATGACGTCGTCGCCTGGCTTCCAGTTGACCGGAGTCGCCACCTTGTGCTGCGAGGTCAGCTGCATCGAATCGAGCACCCGCAGGATCTCGTCGAAATTCCGCCCCGTCGTCATCGGGTAGCTGATCATCAGTTTGATCTTCTTGTCCGGACCGATGATGAACACCGTCCTCACCGTCGCGTTCAGGGCTGCCGTCCGCCCCTCCGACGTCGTGCCCGCGTCGGCCGGCAGCATGTTGTAGAGCTTGGCCACCGCCAGCTCCGGGTCTCCGATCATCGGATAGTTCACCGCGTAGCCTTGCGTCTCTTCGATGTCCTGCGCCCACTTGGAGTGGCTCGACACGGGGTCGACGCTCAGGCCGATGATCTTGCAATTGCGCTTGGCGAACTCCGGGGCGAGCTTCGCCATGTATCCGAGTTCTGTCGTGCACACCGGAGTGAAATCCTTCGGGTGTGAGAACAGAATCGCCCAGCCATCTCCGATCCATTCGTGGAAATTGATCGTGCCCTGCGTGGTTTCAGCCGTGAAATTCGGCGCTTCGTCGTTGATGCGGAGTGACATGACAGTATTAGGCCACACGGCGGGTTCGCTGTCAACCACACCCGCTGCCGCACGGAGTTTTCCCACGATGTCCTTCGGCTCTCCTGGAGTATTCTGAAACGAATGCGCGCACTCATTGACGTGCACTCCCATCTCGGCCAGATCGTCAACGAGGGCATGAGCGCCACCGGCGCGCGGCTGTGCGAACTCTTCCGCCAGGCCTCCATCACCCACGGCGTCGCCTTCTCGATCGAGGCCTGCTACGGCGGACTCGACGCGGGCAACGCCCTCGCCCTGCGCGAGGCCGGACCACACGACATCCTCAGCGTCATGGTCGTGGCCCACCCCAACCATCCCGCTTCGTCCCGGCGCTGGGTCGCCGAGGCGCGATCCGATCCGAAGATCGTCGGCGTCAAGATTCACCCCGTTCTCGGCCAGTACGACATTCTTTCGTCGTCCGTGGCTCGCCTCGTCGATGAGGTCATCGGACCGTCCGGGCTGCCCGTGCTGAGCCATGTCGGGAACGAATCGCCCAATGTCACCATCGACAAGTACCTGCGCCTGGCCCGCCGGTTTCCCGAGGTCCGCTTCATCGCCGCCCATATGGGCGTGGGACTGCTCGGGCTGTCCGACGCCGCCATCGACGCCTGGCTCGATAACCCCGCGCCTAACGTCTGGTTCGACATGGGGACCCTCCGCGCCTTCTTCGGCGGCGCCCTGGAAGCCTTTCTCACCGTTGTCGGACCCGACCGCGTCTGCTTCGGCACCGACGCGCCGCTCTACATTCCCGCCGCCTTCACGCGAGTCCTCGAACTGCTCCCCGTGAGCGCGGACGCCCGGGAGCGCATCGCCTGGCGGAATGCCCTTGATGTGATCCCGCTGCTCGCCGGCAAACCCGGCGTTCCCGTTCCCTAACACCATGAAACCAGTCCGCATCACCGACGTCCGCACGGTCCTGCTCACCGGCCCGTCCACGCACGACCCTTTCCTCTACGAATGCCGGAAGCTCCGCAGCGCGGCGTTCATCGAAGTGCTCACCGACTCCGGCTTCACCGGCCTCGGCGAGACCTACGCCGGATACAGTTTCCCGGAAGGCGTTCCCGCCATTGTCGACTTCTTCCGGCCGATCCTCCTTGGCCAGACCGTCGACGACATTCCCGCGCTGTGGTCGCGCATGTATCACTGCGGAAACTTCTGGTGCCGCGTCGGCCTCGGGGCGGCCGTCCTCACGGGCATCGACGCCGCGCTGTGGGATCTCAAGGGCAAGATCGAAAACAGGCCCGTCTTCGAACTGCTCGGAGGCGCCCGCCACGACCGCCTTCTCGCCTACGCCACCGGCGGGCCGTCGAACTACCCCCTCTCCCGGCTTGCCGCCAAGATCGACTCCTACCTCGAAGCCGGCTTTCTCGGCTTCAAGATCGCCACCGGCTCCTACTCGCCCGAGGAAGGCTGGTACGGCGCCTCCGAACCCGCCGAGGCGGCCGACTTCGAAGGCCGCAAGCTCGACTTCGTCCGCCGGCATTGCGGCCCCTCCGTGCACGTGATGCTCGACGGCCACATGGGCAACAGCCCCTCCGCGACATGGACTCTCGAGACCGCCCTCGCGGTGGCGCGCGTCGCCGAACAGTACGATCTCTTCTTCTTCGAGGAGCCGCTCCACTACACCGATCCATGGGGCTACGCCGAATTGTGCCGAAGCACGGCGACCCCGATCGCGGGCGGCGAGTGCCTCACCGCGATGTACGAGTGGCGCGTGTTTGCCGAAGCCGGCTCCTTCGACATCGCCCAGCCCGACGCCTCCTTCAGCGGCGGCCTCGGCGAGTTCATGAGGATCGCCCGGATGTTTGAAGAACGCGGCCGTGCCGTGGCAACTCACTCCTGGGGAGCCGGCGGCTCGTTCATGCAGAACATCCACTGCGGGTTCGCCGCCGCCAACACGAAGATCCTCGAAATCGCCCCCCACCCCGCCGGACTGCACACGGAGGTCTACCGCGATTCCTTCGTCATGCGCGGCGGATACGTCCTTCCCCCCGAGGGCCCCGGCCTTGGCATCGTCCTGACGGACGAAATCCGGAACCGCTACCCCTTCGTGCCTGGCTCGGGTGAGTTCAACAGCGTGCCCGGAAAGATTCTCACCGACGATGCGCCGCATTCTCGTTGACGTTCCCGTCCTCGAACCCGCGCTGGCGAAACTGCGCGCCCTGCCCGGCATCGAGGTCGAAGCCGTCGATCCGCCCGAGGAGCGGCCGCGGCCCCTGCCGCCCGGCCTCCTGCGCGACGCAAGCGTCCTGCTGTGCACCTATCCTCCAGAAAACTTCCACGAGATGCGGCGCCTCGACTGGATCCAGATCACGTCCGCGGGCTATAGCCAGCTGTTCGGACTCGGCCTCAACGAGCGCGGCATCCGCGCCGCCAACGGGCGCGGCTGTTTCGACGCCCCCATCGGTGAATGGGTCGCCGCCATGATGGTCAACCTCGCCCGCGATCTGCGCGGAATGATCCGGAACCAGGAATCCGGCGTCTGGGACCGCGGTGCACGGTTCCAGCGCGAAATCCGCGGACTCACCGTCGGAATCTGGGGTTACGGCGGCATTGGCCGGGAAACCGCCCGCCTCGCCAAGGCGATGGGAATGCGCGTCCACGTCTGCGCCCGAAATCCCGTCGGCCCGGCCGGCGACGTCTGGTCCGTCCCCGGCGCCGGCGACCCCGAGGGCATCCTGCCCGACCGCGTCTTTCTGACACCCGAACGTTTCGAGTTTCTCTCCTCGCTCGATTTTCTCGTCCTCGCCATGCCCCTTACCCCCGCCACGCGCGGAATCGTCGGCGAAGCGGAATTGCGCGCCCTGCGGCCCGAAGCATTCCTGCTGAATCCCGCCCGCGGACCCCTCGTCGAGGAGCAACCCCTCCTGCGAGCCCTCACCGAGGGCTGGATTCAGGGCGCGGCGCTCGACACCCACTACTACTACCCGATGCCGCCAGACCATCCGCTTTGGTCTCTCCCGAACGTCATTCTCACACCCCACATCGCCGGATCCGCGCTGAGTCCGAACTATCTCGCCCGCACCTGGGACATCTTCACCGGAAACGTCGAACGCTGGCTGTGCGGCCGGCCGCTGCAAAATCAGTTGACGCCCGCGCAACTGGACGGCGCCTGAGCCGCGCGCGGTCCTGCCGGCGAACTATACTGGTTGCTCATGCGCCTCTCCGCATTTGATCTCGTGGTGATCGTGGCGTACTTCGCCTCCCTGTCCGCGATTGGCATCTACTTCTCCCGCCGCCAGAACACACGGTCGGAGTACTACCTCGGCGACCGCGGGATGCATTGGCTGCTCGTCGGCGGCAGCGTTCTGGCCACTCTCCTGTCTACCATCACCTACCTCAGCATTCCAGGAGAGATGATCCGCTACGGAGTGACGTACTTCGCCGGAACTCTGATGGTCCCGGCCATGGTCCCCATCGTCAGCCGGGTCATCATCCCCACCATCACTCGCATGCCGATCACGTCCGCCTACGAGTACCTCGAAAAACGGTTTGGGCATCCCACCCGCCGCCTGGCGACCCTCGTCTTTCTCGTCCACACGCTCGTCTGGTCTGGACTCATTTTCTACACCGCCAGCATCGCCGTCGCACAGGTGGCCGGCTGGTCCCTGCTGCCGACGATCCTCGTAATGGGCATCGTGACGATCTTCTACACCACCGCCGGCGGGATCCGCACCGTGATCTGGACCGACAACCTCCAGCTCCTCATCCTCTTCGGAGGCGCTCTGGCGATCCCCGTCTACATCGCCTTCTCGCTCGGCACCGGGCCCTCCGAGTGGTGGCGGACTTTCTCCGAAGCCGGACGCAGCGGGATCGTTCTGTTCAGCTGGGACCCCACCGTCCGGCTCACCCTGTTCGGCGTCCTGCTGAACATCCTCGCCTGGGAGATGTGCACCCATAGTTCGGACCAGGTCGCCGTCCAGCGCTATCTCACGACCCCCGACATGCACACGGCCCGCCGCTCGCTGTGGACCTACGCTGTCTTCCGCGTCGTCCTCGGTCTCAGCCTGGCTTTCTGCGGGCTGGCCCTGTTCGCCTTTTATGCCGCCAAGTCGGGCGCCCCCGCGGCTGCCTTTCAGAAGGAAGTCGCCCCGGTCGCCGACCGCCTGATGCCCCGCTTCATCGCCGAGCAGCTGCCGTCCGGCCTCGCCGGACTCATGATCGCCGCCCTGCTGGCCGCGGCGATGTCCAGCCTCAGTTCCGCCATCAACTCCGTCGCCGGCGTGATCAGCACGGACTACCTGCGCCACCATCAGGGCGACAGTCTCAAGTGGGACAAGGTCATCGTCGTGGCCTCCGGACTGTTTGGCATGACCGTGGCGATCACCGTGAACTATGCCATGGAGCGCCTCAACTGGAATCTTGTCGAGATGACGGGCCGGCTCAACCACATCTGGGTGGGCCCGCTGGCGTCCCTGTTCTTCGCCGGCGTGCTGCTGCACCGGGCCTCCCAGGCCGCCGTGATCACCGGTTTCGTCGCCGGCAGCCTCCTCAGCCTCACGATCTGCTTCAGCCGCATCTCGTTCATGTGGGTGGTTCCGGCCAGCGTGACCTTCTCGTTCCTGGTCGCCTTCGTGGCCAGCTACGTCTGCCGCCCGCCCGTCCGCGAGCACGTCGCGCCCCTGCTCTACCGCACCACCCGCGCCTGACCACCTCGCCACGCCTCTCTCCTTCCGGCGGTTCCCGCCATCGGCTGCGCGCTCCGCGCCCGATGGTGATAGTGTAGGAGCCATGCTCAGGCTGGCTGTTCTCGCTGCTTTGCTCCGCGCGTTCCTTGCGGCCCAGTCCACCGCCAGCACCGTGACCGGTGTCGTCACCGACACCTCCGGTGCGATCGTCGCCGGCGCCCGCGTCGCTGTCATCAACGAAAGCTCCGGCGTCGCGCTCGCCGCGCGATCCAATGAAGCCGGACTCTATCGAGTGCCCGGGCTGAGTCCCGGGGCTTACCGCGTCGAAGTCGAAGCTCCCGGCTTCCAGCGCCTCGTCCGCGGCGGCATCACCGTTCAGATCAGCCAGACCCTTCAGGTCGACCTCTCGCTCCAGGTGGGCGCCGTGCAGGAAACCGTCAACGTCACCGGATCGGCGCCGGTGCTCGAGTCCCAGTCCTCCACCGTCGGCCAACTGGTCGAGCGAGAAATGATCGCGGGCATGCCCATGCCAAACCGGACCTCCACCGCCCTGATCGCCCTCATCCCCGGCGCGACCGTCCAGAACGTCACCGGCGACATCCCCATCTTCAGCGTCGGCGGCGGGCGCATGCGCAACCAGCAGTTCACCCTCGACGGCGGCAATCACACCAACACCGTCGGCCTCGCCGTCAACCAGAGCCAGGTTCCCCTGCCCATGGACGCCATGCAGGAGTTCCGCGTCCTGTCCAACAACTACTCCGCCGAATACGGACAGAGCCAGAGCGGCATTGTGACGCTCGCCACCCGGGCCGGCTCCAACCGCTGGCGGGGAAGCGTGTTCGAATACATCCGGAACGAGGCGCTCGACGCCCGCAACTTTTTCGCCGCCCGCCGCGCCAAGTTCCGCCAGAACCAGTTTGGCGGCTCCTTCGGCGGGCCCATCCGCAAGGACCGCACGCACTTCTTCGTGACCTATGAACGGACCCAGCAGGTCACCGGCGCGACGGCCTTTCAGACCGTCCCCTCCCCGGCGCAGCGGACCGGCGACTTCTCCTCGACCGTCGACGCCCAGAACCGCCTCGTCGCCATCTTCGACCCCGCTACCGGCGCCGGCGCCGCCCGGCAGCCCTTCCCGGGAAACCGCATCCCCGATTCGCGCATCGATCCCGTGGCGCGCGCCATCGCCGCCTTCTGGCCCCTGCCGAACACGGCCGGCGCCATCACCGGCGCCAACAACTTTTCCGCCAACACGCGCCCGGAAGTCAACCGGAACATCATCGTCAGCCGGGTCGACCATCAGTTCAACGCCTCCAACCAGGTCATGGTCCGCTACTTCATCTCCGACGCCCTGACCCAGAACCCCGGCATCTGGCCCGACAAGTCGGCCGATCCTTCAGCGTCCTCCACCGATCAAACTGTCCACAACCTGCTCGGAAGCTGGACCAGGACGCTGCGCCCGAACCTCATCAACGAATTCCGGCTCGGCTTCGTCCTCCGGAGGTTCTTCAACCAGCGTCCCGGGAAGGGATCCGATTTCGCCTCCCGCCTCGGCCTGCGGGGCGTCTCCGACGCCGGCTTCCCGATTGTCGGCGTGACCGGTTTCCAGGGGCTGAGCGGCGCCCCGTTCCGCTTTTCCAATCCCCTGCTCGACTACCAGATCCAGGACGGCGTGTCCTGGTTCCGCGGCAAGCACGCGCTCAAGATCGGCTTCGAAGCACGGCTCGGCGTCTTCAATGACGACACCGACACCTCCTCGAGCGGCAACTTCGCGTTCGGTCCGCAGCTGACCAACCGTCCCGGAGTCGCGCCGAGCGGCAACGCGTTCGCCACGTTCCTGCTCGGCCAGGCGGATTCGGCCAACATCATCCGTCCCGATCCGACCCGCTCCCGCGCGTCGTATTGGGGCGCCTATCTCCAGGATGACTGGCGCCTGTCGAACACCCTCACCCTCAACTTCGGCCTGTGCTGGGAGGGAACCACGCCGCGTACGGTCGACCAGGACCGCATGAACTCCTTCGATACGCGCGCCATCAACCCCGTCTCCGGCACTCCGGGCGTGGTCACTTTCGCCGGCCGGAACGGCGTCCCCCGCGGCGCGTTCGATTTTGACGCCAACAACTTCGGACCGCGCCTCGGCTTTGCCTGGCGCGCCCGGGAGAAAACCGTCCTTCGCGGCGGCGGCGGGGTCGTCTACGGTTCGGCCGTCAACTCGATCGTCGGCACGGCCGCCGCCCTCGGCTTCTCCACCGACTTTCGCATCACCGCCTCCGAACCCGGCGTCACCGCCGCCATGCGGTTGCGCGATGGATTCCCGTCCCTGACCCGGCCCTCGCTCGATCAGTTGGGCGCCGGATTCGGCGCCGTCCCCGTCGGAACCCCGCCCACAACCGCGGTCACCTTCTTCGAGCGCAGCCGCGCCACCCCGGTGGCCTACCAGTACAATCTCGACGTCCAGCACGAGATCGCACCGGACACCCTCGTTGAACTCGGCTACATGGGCAACCTCAGCCATCACCTCACCGCGCCGGACCTGTCCATCAACCAGGTCCCCCCGGACCGCCTCGCCGCCGGCAACGCCCAGGTCCGCCGCCCCTTCCCGCAGTTCAGCAATGTCCTGGTGATCAATCCGCCGCTCGGCAACTCCGCCTACCACGCCGGATTCGTCAAGATGGAACGCCGCTTCCGCAGAGGACTCTCCCTGCTGGCCCACTACACCTTCTCGCGCTACCTCGACGACGCCGAATCGTTTACGGAATTCGGCGACGTCGGCAGCTACATGGACTACTACAACCGGCGGCTCGACCGCGGCCCCTCCGGCAGCGAAGTCCGCCATCGCGCCGTCATCAGCGGCGTCTACGACCTGCCCGTGCTACGCGACCGCGGCTGGCTGACCAGCGCCTTCGGCGGCTGGCGCACCGGCGTCATCGCCACCTTCCAGTCCGGGCCGCCCTTCACCGTCTTCAGTTCCGTCAATCAGACCAACGCCTTCCCGGCCGGGACGCTCCGCGCCGACCTCGTCGGCGCGCCCCGCCTCCCGGAATCGGAGCGAACTCTCGGCCGCTGGTTCAACACCGCCGCCTTCGCCATTCCCGCCCCCTTCCGCTTCGGAACCGCCGGCCGCGGCATCCTCAACGGCCCGGGAATGTGGAACATCGATGCGTCGTTCATCAAGTCCTTCGCGCTGCGCGAATGGCTGCGCCTGGAGTTGCGCGGCGAGTTCTTCAATTTCCTCAATCACGCCAATTTCGGACTTCCCGGGCGAAGCGCGGGAACGCCCGCTTTCGGCGTGGTCAATTCCGCGGGCGCCGCGCGCAGCAGCCAACTGGCCGTCCGCGTCGAGTTCTGATCCGGGGGACTGCGCCCCCGCGCCTTGAACGGGAGTTCCCGCCCGGACACGATATCATGTCGGAATGCGGTTGACGATCGTCGCGGCGGCGCTGTCCGGATCCGCCCTCCTGGCCCAGCGGGTTCCCGCCGATCCCGCCGCCATCGAAGCCGGCCGGCAGATCTACATGGGCTCCTGCTCGGGCTGCCACGGCGCCACCGGCGAGGGCAGCCAAGGACCCAGCCTCCTGTCCGGCCGCGCCAGCCGCCTGCCGGACTGCGCTCTCTTCAACTCGATCAAGAACGGCCTCCCCGGCACCAGCATGCCCGACTTTCCGCTCCCTGACGAGAAAGTCTGGCAGATCGCCGCGTTCGTCCGGTCCCTCACCGCTCCGGCGGCTTCGGTTCCGGTCCCCGGGGATCCGGTTCGCGGCCGCAGCCTCTTTTTCGGGGAAAGCGGCTGCTCCCGCTGCCACATGATCCTGGGCCAAGGCGGCTTCCCCGGCCCCGACCTCTCCAACATCGGCGCCGAGCGAACCCTCCACCAGTTGCGGGAATCCATTCTCAAGCCCTCGGAACGCATCAGCGAAGGATATCGCGCCGCCGTCGCCACGAGGAAGACCGGAGAATCCGTCCAAGGCGTGGCCAAGAGCTTTAACAACTACTCCATCCAGATCATCGACCGCGCCGGCGAGGTCCACCTGCTCGACCGCGGCGACCTCTCGGGCGTCGAAATCAAGGCCGAATCCCTCATGCCTCCGCTCAAAAACCCCGAACACGCCACCGACCTGATCGCCTTCCTCGCCAGACAGTCGGCGCGTCCGTCCCAAGGAGCCGCCCGATGAGAGCCGCCGCCCTCGCCGCCTTCGCCGTCCCCTTCGCAGCCGTCGCCCAGGTCACCCCGGAGGCGATCGCGAAATCGCCCAATGCCGACTGGCTCACCTACAACGGCGACTACGCCGCCCGGCGCCACTCGCCGCTCACCCAGATCACCGCCGCCAACGTGAACTCGCTGGTCGCCAAGTGGGTGTTCAAAGTGGAAGGCGCCAGGAAGCTCGAGGCGTCGCCGATCGTCCACGACGGGTTGATGTACATCACCAACACGAACGAGATCTACGCTCTCGACGCCCGCTTCGGCCGCCAGGTCTGGCGCTACCGCGCCGAAGGCGCACGGGGCGCCCGTGTCAACCGCGGCGCCGCCATCCTCGGCGACCGTGTCTACTTCGTCACCTCCGATTGCCACCTCATCGCGCTCCACCGCAAAACCGGAAACCTCGCCTTCGATGTCGAATACGCCTCCTTCGATCGCGGCTACACGACCTCGATTGCGCCTCTCGCCGTCCGGAACCTCATCCTCGTCGGCGTCGCCGGAGGCGGATCCGGCCAGCGCGGCTTCGTCGCGGCCATCGACGGGCAGACAGGCAAGGAAGCCTGGCGCTTCTGGACCGTTCCCGCCAAGGGCGAACCCGGCTGGGAAACGTGGGGTGGATTCCCGGCCGAAATGGGCGGCGCCCCGACCTGGACCACGGGCTCCTACGATGCGGAACTGGACCTCGTCTACTGGCCCACCGGCAACCCCTGGCCCGATTTCTACGGTGGCCGCCGCCCCGGCGACAATCTCTACTCCGATTCCGTCGTCGCTCTCGACGCCCGCACGGGGAAGCTCAAATGGCATTTCCAGTTCACCCCTCACGACGTCTGGGACTGGGACGCCAATGAGAACCCCGTGCTGCTCGACGCTGTCTTCCGCGGCAAGCCCCGCAAGCTTCTCGTGCAGGCCAATCGCAACGGCTTCTACTACATTCTGGATCGCGTCACGGGCGAGTTCCTCCACGCCAAGCCCTTCGTTAGAAAACTCGACTGGACCAGCGGCCTCGATGACAAAGGCCGGCCGAAGGTCATCCCCGAGAAGATTCCCACTCCGGCCGGAACCCGCGTCTGCCCTTCCGTCCGCGGCGCCGCCAACTGGATGTCCCCATCCTATGATCCCGCCACCGGGCTTTTCTACGTCGTGACGCTCGAACAGTGCGACATCATCGTCGCCTCGGCCAAGGAACCGGTTCCCGCCTCCGGCTTTCGCGGCACCGGCAACGAGGGCATCCCGACCGAGCCCGGCCGGTTCTATCTGCGCGCCCTCGACGTGCTCTCCGGCGACATCCGCTGGGAGTACCCGATGCCGGGACCCGGGATCATGTGGGCGGGCACCGTCTCGACCGCCGGCGGCGTTGTCTTCAGCGGCGACGACGACGGGAACCTCGTGGCCCTCGACGCCCGCACCGGACAGGACCTCTGGCATTTCCCCACCGGACACAACCTGTTCGCCTCCCCGGTCACCTACATGGCCGGCGGCCGGCAGTATGTGACGATCCTCACGGAAAGCAACGTCTTTACCTTCGGCCTGTTCGAGCCCCGCTGACGCCGCCGGCGAACGTCCGCCTCCCCGCCACGCCCGCCGCCCAGGCGCGGATCCGGTCCGCCACCTCCCGCGCCGCGGACTCCGGCATGTACGGCCACAGCGGCAGCGACACCACTTCCCGAGACGCCTTCTCCGCGTTCGGCAGTTCCCCGCGCCGCAAGCCCGCCTCCCGAAACGCCGGCATCACGTGCAAAGGAACCGGATAGTGCACTCCCGTCCCGATCCCCTGCGAGGCGAGATGCTGGCGCAACTCCTCCCGGCGCTTCGCCCGGATCACATAAAGATGGTGCACGCTCTCAGGCCCCGTTTTGACCCGCTCCACACCCGGCAGCCCCGCCAGCATCTCGTCGTAGACCGACGCCAGCAAGGCCCGCTGCGCGTTCCACTCCGCCAGCTTCCCGGCGAACGCCAGCAGATAGCAGGCCTGCATTTCATCCAGACGCGAGTTGATCCCTTTCACGTAGGAGACCTGTCCGCCCCGCCGCCCTCCGTCGCGCAGGGACCGCAACCGCTTCGCCGCCGCCGCGCCCCGCACCGCCACCGCGCCCCCGTCGCCGAGCGCGCCGAGATTCTTGGTCGGATAGAAACTGTAGGCCGCGTAGGGCCCATAGGATGTCAGCGGACGCCCCTTCCAGCGCGCTCCGTGCGCCTGGCAGGCGTCTTGCACGAGCACCGCGCCGAGATCGCGCGCCAGGCCGCGGAACTTGTCGAGGTCGCACGGGTTGCCGTACAGGTGAACGGGAACCACCGCGGCCGTCCGCCGGCTCGCGCGGCGCGCCACATCCTCCGGATCGAGAAGGAGAGTCTCGGCATCGACGTCCGCGAACCGGATCCGGCACCCCGCGCTCACTACGCCGATCCCCGTGAACGGCGCCGTCAGCGCTGACGTGATCACTTCCTGCTTCGGCGAGGTGATTCCCGCGTCGCGCAGGCACAACTCGATCGCGGCCGTTCCGCTGCCCACCGCGACGGCGTCCGCCGAACCCGTCAGGCGGGCGAATGCGGCCTCGAAACGCGCACCCATCGGCCCCAGAATGAAGTGGAGCCGGGTGAACAACTCCCGCAGGTTCTCCCGCCACTCCACCTCGGTGTGGGCCAGAATCGGTTCGAAGTTGACGACGGGAATGCGCATCGCGGCGAGACATCCGCCCCGCGGTTCCTTCGTTCGGAAACCGCCGTCCCCGCGGAGCGACCCTCCAGGATAACGCAGGCGTGCTCTCGCGCTGCGCGGGAACCGGAACTTGGTAACATAGGCGGCGATGCCGCCTGCCCCGGATCTGTTGGACTTCGCCCGCCGCTACACGGCTGCCTGGTGCGGCCGGGACCCCGGCGCCGTGGCGGAATTCTTCTCGCCAGACGGCTCGCTCCGTGTCAACGACGATCCGCCCGCGGCCGGACGGGAAGCGATCACGGAAGTCGCGCGATCCTTCATGACCGCCTTCCCGGATCTCCACGTCGCGATGGATGACCTCATTGTGCGCGGCGGCGCCGCCGTCTACCACTGGACTCTCACTGGCGCGAACACCGGGCCGGGAGGCACGGGCCGGCGCGTCCGCATCAGCGGCTTCGAGGAATGGCGGATCGGGCCCGACGGTTCGATCGCCTCCTCGCAGGGCCGTTTCGACGCCGGCCTGTACCGCCGCCAGCTCGAAGAGGGTCCGGAACCCGCGCCCCCCGGCCGCCGGTAGGAGCCCACGCCGTATCCGCGCCATCACCCGGTATGTCATCCTGAGCAGAAGGCCTGGAACGTTGGACCGGGCCCTGTGTTGAGTTGAATCGCCATGTCCCGCTTCCCTCGAACGCCTTTGTTTGTTCTGGCGTGGGCGCTCGGGAGCCGGCCGGACGCCTTCGGGCAGGGCGTGATCACGACTCTCGCCGGAAGGGAGTTCTTCTTTCAGGACGACGGACGCCCGGCAGTCGAGGCGCGCCTCGGCGGCGCGATGCACATGACCTTCGACCCCCAGGGCAACCTCTACTGGGCGGAGCCGATCCTTCATCAGGTCATGAAAATGTCCCCCGCCGGCGTCATCCACGTCGTCGCCGGCAACGGTCTGCCGAAGTTCGCCGGTGACGGCGGTCCCGCGCTGGCGGCCTCCCTGTTTGCACCCGCCGGCGTCGCGGTGGATGCGGCGGGTTCCGTCTTTATCGCAGACACAATCAACAACCGGATCCGCCGCGTCGATCGGGCGGGGAACATCACGACATTCGCCGGGTCGGGACGGGGCGACGGGCCGCCGCGCGATGGACCGGCGCGCGACGCCACCATCCAGGCTCCCCACGGACTCGCCTTCGATCGCGCCGGCAATCTGCTCGTCACCGAGATCAACGCGCAACGCCTTCGCTCGATCACTCCGGCGGGAACGATCTCGACGATCGCGGGAACCGGCGAGAGCGGTTTCGGCGGTGATGGCGGTCCCGCGGCACAGGCGTTGTTCTTCGGGCTGATCGGAGTGTCAACGGACATCGAAGGCAACATCTACCTCGTCGACACAAACAACCGCCGCATTCGAAGGATCGATCCACGCGGCGTGGTCACTACGGTCGTCGGGGGCGGCGCTCAGCCTGCGACGGAGGGACTGCCGGCTCTCCAGGCGTCCCCGGTGAGGCCATTTGCCGTCGCGGTCGCGGGCGGAGTCCTCTACTTCACCGAGGAGTTCAGTCACCGCATCTTTCGCCTGTCGCCGTCGGGCACTCTGGTCAGGGTCGCGGGCTCCGGCGAAGCTGGCTTCTCCGGCGATGGCGGCGGCGCGCGGCAGGCGATGCTGGCCAACCCGCAAGGGCTTGCTCTCGACCCGTCGGGAAACGTCTTTTTCGCGGACGCCGGCAACAGGAGGATTCGACGCGTCACGCCGGGCGATGTGATCACCACGGTCGCCGGCGTGGATGTACCAGACGGAGACGGCGGCTCCGCCTCGAACGCGCGGCTTCAGAACCCCCGGGCGCTCGCCATGGACGCCGCCGGCAATGTCTACGTCGCGCTGCCCGAGGCGCACCGCGTTCGGCGGATCGCTCCGGACGGAATCATCACCGCCTTTGCCGGAACGGGCCGCGCAGGGTTTTCGGGCGACAACGGTCCGGCCACGCTGGCCCGTCTGAACGAGGTGTCTGCGGTCGCCGCCGACCACCGGGGGAATGTCTACGTCGCGGATGCAGCCAACTCCCGGATCCGCCGGATTGACGCTACCGGAATCATATCCACGATCGCCACACCCCTCCAAAGCGTCGGCAACGGACCCGTGGTCAGTTTCCCGCAGGCCATCGCCGTCGACCCTTCCGGCAATGTGTACTGGAGCAACAACGGCGGCCCGGACCGCGCCACCTTCCGGATCATGCGTTACTCACCTGACGGCAACATCCGCGTGTTCGCCGGCGCCGGACCGCCGGGTTTCTCCGGCGACGGAGGTCCGGCCGTGAACGCGCGAACCGGTCTGGCGACGGCGATCGCCGCAGACGACGCCGGCAACATCTACTTCAGCGACGGCAACGGAACGCGAGTCCGCCGCGTGGACCGCAACGGCGTCATTGCGACCATAGCGGGGACGGGCGAGCCCGGCTATTCCGGCGACGGCGGACCCGCGGCCCAGGCTCGGATCTGCTGCGCCCACGGTCTTGCCATCGATCGCGCCGGAAGCCTCTACATCGCCATGAGCACCTACATCCGGCGCGTGGACGCCCGCGGGCTGATCTCGACCTATGCCGGCAGCGGACGCTTCGGCTTTTCCGGCGATGGCGGACCCGCGCGGTCGGCGAATATGGCCGGCGCTTCCGGCATCGTGTTCGATGCTCGCGGCAATCTCTACGTCGCCGACGCCCAGAATGGCCGCGTCCGCGTGATCGAGGCGGCCCGCGGCCCGTCGATCCTGCTCTCGCAGCGCGGGCTCACCTTCACCGCCTCCGCTGCCGGCAACACGCCCGCCACGCAGTCGTTCAACGTCGTCAACGGCGCCGAAGGCTCGCTCAACTGGAACCTCGCCACGTCCGTGCTCGGCGGCGTCCGCAACTGGATCAGCGTGAATCGCAACAC
>Ga0073934_10002083_pt1 | contig 43598 bp, 43 predicted proteins | sample LarsenN4metaG_FD_76834 | JGI IMG/M metagenome (GOLD analysis project Ga0073934, IMG submission 76834) | Hot spring sediment bacterial and archeal communities from British Columbia, Canada, to study Microbial Dark Matter (Phase II) - Larsen... ...
CCACTGCGACGGGTACTGGTCCTTGGCGTCGAAGACCATGCGCACCGCGCGCTCGATCACCTCGGGGGAAAACTTCGGGGACTTCCTCATGATGGCTCCATTCTCAATCGAAGGAGCCTCCTCGAAACCCGGTGCGGTTCAGTCGACATGGTGACGTTCAACGTCCACCAAACCGGCGGGGAGGACGTCTTTCCCTTTTTCGTGCCGAAGGTCGAGCCGCTCGGGACATTCGGCCTGATTGCTAACCGCTTGCGCGCATGGAATGTGGATCAGTTGCGCACCGCTCGCCCACTGGGCGAACTCGGTGATCCTCAGGAATTCTCGATCGCCACGGGGCTTCCGCTCGAGGAAGTCAACAAGAGGGACTCTCACTTCTTCGAACGGGTCCAGAAGTCACTCTTGAGCGTCTTGCGGACCACCAAGCAGCGGCGCTATCGGCTGGCGCCAGAGTGGCGCGACGGAGTCAGGACCTTCCTCACCGGCGGCGGTTCCCGGCTCGGCGGTTACCGCCGGGCACTCGAGGACCTCCAGCTCCTGAGGGAGTTCAATCTTCAGTGGCTGAACCTACCACCGTTGTCGAGACTCGATGAGTTCGACGCAGACCTAACCGAGTACCAGCGGATTTCGGTCGCATGTGGACTCGCGATGAGCGCGCTGACCCTCGGGCAGGTACGTCCGGCCAGCCAGGTCGAGGACGACGTGCCTGTGGCAACGACGTCTCTGCCTGTCCGGGAGCGGCCGAGTCACGAGGACATCTACGCGAGGTAGCCGGCAGACAGGAGCGCCGAGTGGATGCAGCAGACTTGCAGTTTGCCAGGCTGGTCGATCCGGTCACCCTCGACGCCCACCACTCTCATGAAGACCAACGTCCGGCGGTCGACCGGGTACTCGAACACCACGATGTCGCCTCGCTGCGCCGCGACGGTCGGCCGGGTCCTGGCAATCGTGATCCCGAAGGCACCGTAGTTGCCGAACCCAAGCTTCTGAACCACGAGCAGCGATCCGGCCGGCACCGTCGGCAGCATCGCGCTGGAAGGAGCGCGGAAGATCTCGATCAGGAAGGCGCGGACGCCGACCAGCCCGGCAACGAGCATGCACGCGACGACGATCACGCCGACGCCGAGCGCTGCAGCGCGGGACCAGCGTGACATGGAACGAAAGCCGCGACGCCGGTGATCGCCGGGAGTGTCTGCGGGATGCGGCCTCATGCCCCCAACAACCGCCTCACCAACCCCCACAGCCCCGGCCGCGTGCTCGCTTCCAGCCGCAGCTGCGACAGGTCGGCGTTGTCGCCCGGTGGCAGGCTCAGCGCGGCGGACAGTCGCGAGTCGCCCTGGCGATGCTCGTCGGAGGCGCCGGCAGGCGACGGCTTCTTCGTCGCGGCGGGCGCGAGATGCGCGCGCGGATCGGCGCCGCTGGCGACGCGGCGCAGCGCCTTGGTCGCGGCCGACTCGTCGGCGGCATCGGCGGCATCGGCGGCCTGCGGTGCGCTGCTCACGCGCGCGAGCCAGTCGGTCACCGGCTGCCACTCCGCCATGTCGTCCTCGACCTTCGCGGCGGGCAGGTCGAACAGGGTGAGCCCGCGCTCGGCGGCCGACACGTAGCGCTGCGTGTCGCGCAAGGAGCCGACGAACTCCATGCCGCGTTCGGCGGCCCAGGCTTCCAGGGTGGCGCGGCCGCGCGTGCGGCGGTCGATGCGCATGCCGATCACGCCCACGCGGCAACGGCCGCCGGCCACGCGCGGCAGCGCGGCGAGTTCGGCGTGGCAGGCAGCGGCGGCCTCGCGGTCGAAGGCCGAGTCGCACACGGGCACGAGGATGGCGTCGCACCACATCACCAGTCGCGCGAGCTCGAAGCCGGTGAGCCCGCCGGGCGTGTCGAGCACGAGGTGCGTGGTGCCCGCCGGCGGCCGCGCGACGGAGGCCTTGTCGACGATCCAGCCGAGGATGGGTGGGGCCTGCCTCGCGTCGAGCTTGCTGCGGCGCTTGAGCCACGCGTGCGACGACTGCTGGCGGTCCACGTCGCCCAGCATCACCGCTTCGCCCCGATGCGCCAGCCATGCCGCGACGTGCGTCGCGACGGTGCTCTTGCCACTCCCGCCCTTGCGATTGATGACGGCGATGACGGGCACGATGGACGGCGGTGACGGCCTCGCGGTGAAGGGGCGGCATCGCGCGAGGCGCGGCGCCGGCTGAACTGCGCGCCGATTTTAGCGAGCGGTCGGTCCGCGCCCGGCGGTCGCGCGATCGCGCGATGCCTTCCACTGCGCGTACTGCGCCGGCATGCACACCGCGCACGGCCGGTAGCCGGCCGCGCGCGCGGTCGCTTCGTCGAGGAAGAACACGCGGTGGCGCACGTAGCCGCCGCGTGCGATGGCGCGCAGGGCCGCCGGGCAGTCGAGCCGGCCGAAGAGCCGCGTTGTGCGGTGCCCGCCCAATGTGCCGGGCCGGTCGCTCTCGAACGGCCGCGCGTCGGCGCCGACGAGTGTCCGGGCGCGCGCCCGCGTCACGGCTCGAGGTGCAGCAGCGCGTCGACACGCAGGCCGGTGTGCACGCGCGAGACCGCATGGCGCGTGTGCACGCCGTACAACCCGCGCGTGCCCTGCACGGGGCGACGGCGCGACGGGACGAGGACCACGTCGCCCGCCGCCGCGTGCACGACCACCGGCCGCGACTGCATGCGCGGGCGCTGTTCCACGAGCACCAGCTCGCCGCCGGTGAAGTCGGCGCCCGGGCGCGACAGCAGCACGCACGCGACGAACGGGAAGACGCGCTCGTGCGGCGGTGCGCCGAGCAGCGGGCGATGTTGGCCGGCCGCGGTCGCGCGCAGTGCCGGGCCGCGCGCAGACGGGCGTTCGTCGCCGTCGTCGCCGAGCCGATCGCGCCACTCGGCGCCGAGCGCGTCCAGACCGTCGCGCAAGGCCGAACACAATGACTCGAGTACGGGCACGGCGAGCGGGCGCGCGTGCACCGATGCGTCGTCATGCGTGGCGGCGAAGGCGGCGGCGAGGGCGGCGCACTCCCGCGCGTCGAGCACGCCGGGCAGCACGGCGTGGCCGTCCGCGTCGAGCGCCGCGCGCAGCTCGCGCGGCAGCGCGATCGCCCATGCACCCGGCAGCCTCATCGCGCGCTCCTCGCATCGGCGCGCAGCTCGGGCATGCGCCACAGGTACCACGCCGCGAGCGTGCGGTACGGCGACCAGGCCTCGCCGATGCGCTGCAGCTCGGCGGCGCCCGGCGGCTCGGCCAGGCCCTTCAGCGCGCGATAGCCCGTGCGCACGCCGTAGTCGTCGGCCGGCAGCACGTCGAGCCGTCCGAGGCCGTAGATCAGGAACATGTGCACCGTCCAGCGTCCGACGCCGCGCAGCGCGGTCAGCCGCTGCGTCAGCTCGGCGTCGTGGCAGGCGCGCGCCTCGTCGAGGCCCGGCACCACGCCGTCGAGCGCGGCCCGTGCGATGGCGACGACCGTGCGCGCCTTCGACGCCGACATGCCGCAGGCGCGCAGTCCCGACTCGCCGAGCTCGACCAGCCGCGCGGCCGACGGGAACGCGCCGCCGCCGGCGGCGACGATGCGCGCGACGATGGCATCGCCCGCGCGCGCGTGCAACTGCTGATAGGCGACCGCACGCGCCAGTCCTTCGTACGGCGCGCGCGCGGTATGCGGCCGGTGGCGGCACGGGCCGACCGCATCGACGAGGCGGGCCCAGTCCGCGTCGAGGGCCCGCAGATGCGACCGCGCGCTGGCGTACGCGTCGGCGTCGGCGCCGTCCGCGGCGGTCACAGCAGGCGCCCCTGCACGCCGGCCGCCGCGGCGTGTTCCGCTTCGTGCCGCAGCAGCCAGGTCTTGCGCTCGACGCCCCACGCATAGCCGAGCGGCCGGCCGTCGGCGGCGATCACGCGATGGCACGGGATCACGACCGCCGCCGGGTTGGCGGCGTTCGCGGCGCCCACCGCGCGCGCGGCGTGCACGTCGTGCAGCTCGAGCAGCGCGGCGAGCCGGCCGTACGACAAGGTCTCGCCGGCGCGCGTGCAGCGCAGCGCGTCCCACACCCGGCGCTGGAAGGGACTTCCGTCGGGCTCGACGCGCAGGTCGTCGAGCGCGTCGACGGCGCCGGCGAAGTACGCGGCGAGCCGCTCGCGCAGCGCGGCGTGGACCGTCGCGGCGTGTGGCGGTGTCGCGTGAGGCGGTGTCGCGTGAGGCGGTGTCGCGTGAGGTGTCGCGGCACGCGGCGACGCGGCGCGCGAGCCCGGCGCGCCGAAGCGCGCCGCCCGCAGCACGCCGGCCTCGTCGACCGTGGCGACGTACGGGCCCACGGCGGTGTCGATCTCGATCTCGGTCAGGCGCATGACATCAGCGGATGCGGGTGAGGTGCGTGAGGGTCACCTCGAAGGCGGCGCCGTGGAGCACGACGAACTGCACGCCGCCGTGCTCGTCGACGGACCAGCGCGCGAGTCCGCGGTCGACCAGGCGTTGCAGCGCGCGCAGCACCCGGGCCGCCTGCGGGTCGACCGCGGCCGGCGCGAACAGCGCACGCACGGCCGGCGGCTGCGTGCCGGGGCCGGTCATCGGCACGATGGGTTCGTTCAGCTCGGACGCATCGGCACGCTGCGGTGCCGATGTCGCGGGGCCCGGCGGTATCGTCATGCCGCGCGCCGGAACGTGAGGTTGATGCGGCACGCACCGAAGCACTCGTGCCAGCCGGTGCGCAGCGGCGCCACGCCGTGATGGCGCAGGCGATCCGTTCCACCCCACACCATCACGTCGCCGTGCACCAGCGGCACACGCCGCACCGGGTCGCGGCGCCTGGCGCCGCCGAGCAGGAACGTCGCCGCGACACCCAGCGACACCGAGACGATGGGCGCGCTGAAGTCGGCCTCGTTGCGGTCCTGGTGCAAGGTGAGGCGCGCGCCCGGCGCGTACCGGTTCACGAGGCACGCGTCGGGTTCGAACCCGGGCCAGCCCGCGACCTCGGCCGCGGCGCGCGCGAGTTCGCGGAACGCCGGCGGCATCGGAGGCCACGGCCGGCCGCCGAGCGGATCGGCCGGCTGGTAGCGGTAGCCCGACGGGTCGCTCACCCAGCCGAGCGCGCCGCAGTTGGTCATCGCCACCGACATCGGGTGGCCGCCCGGCGTGACCATGTGGCGCCACGGTGCGGCGTCGACCACCGGCCCGAGCTGCGCGGCGAGCGCGTCGGCCCGCGCGAGCGCGAAGCCGGGCAGCACCACCGTGCCCGGGCCGAGCCTCACGATCGCGGGCGCGCCGCCGCCGGCCTCGTGCGTGTCGATCGCGAGCTGTTGCATGGCGGCCCCGGCCGGGTTCACGTGGCGTCGTGGAAGACGAGGCCCAGCACGTGGCGCTCGCCGCTGCGCAGCGTGCTCACGCCGTGGCGCAGCTCGGTGCGCGCGCGACCGCGCGCCGACGGCGCGGGCCAGTCGCGCGTGGTGAGCACCAGTGCGTCGCCTTGCGCGAGCGCATGCACGCGGACCTCGTGTTGTCCGTTGCGCGATGCGCGCGTGACCATCTCGCCGCCCGTGAACTCGCGCTCGGGGCACGACAGCAGCACGGCCACCTGCAGCGGAAAGTACAGCGCGCCGTAGAGGTCCTGGTGCAGGCAATTGAAGTCGCCCGGCACGTAGCGCAGCAGCAGCGGCGTCGGGCGGTGCTGGCCAGCCGCGTGGCACTCGCGCAGGAAGTCGGCGAGCCCGGATGGATAGTCGCGCCCGCTCCAGGCGCGAGCCTGATCGACGAGGCGCCGGTACAGCGTCTCGCGCAGCGACTGCACGAGCGGCGGCAGCGGGTACGCGAAGTACTTGTACTCGCCGCGACCGAAGCCGTGCCGCGCCATCACGACGCGCGAGCGGAACAGCCGGTCTTCGGCGTACAGCGAGCGCAGCTCGCGGCACTGCGCGGCCGTGAGCAGGCGGCCGATGCGCGCGCTGCCGCAGTGCGCCATCGAGTGCGGATCCGGCGCCTGCGGGTCGGGGCCCGTGTCGGTGCGCGCTGGCGTGTCGAGCGGTAAAGAGTCGCGCAAGGTGATGTCCTGTCGAGCTTCGCAAGCTGAGCAACATCGTCCGAACGATGATCGAGGTGTCGTCGGCATCTCTTGGAGTGCCCGGTCTTGCGCGGCGTCCGGTGTCGGCACCTTCATCTTCGTGCGTGCACCACCGCGCCACACTCCGCTGCTTGCGTCCGAATGCCCGTCGGTGGTGCGCTTGCGCCCCGACGCGCGCCCCCAAGCACGAGAGTCGACAACGCAAGAAACGGAGTCCCGCATCGGTCGTCGTGACTATGCTGCGGACGTCGCGTGCCGCGGCGCACCGCCTCGTCGGTGCGCATGTCCATCGCCGGCCACGGTGCCCGCCGTCGCCACGCATGAAGCGCCGCATCGCGACGCCGCGACCGCAACGGGTCGCGGCAGGTTCGGGAAGGGAGTACGAGGCATGCTTTCGAGAGACGAGATCCAGCGGATCCTCGCCGTGGTGGGACTGTGCGGAGAAGTCGGGTCCGAACGCGAGTTCGCGGAGGTCCTCACCGGCCCGGTGCGCAGCCTGCTGCCGCACGGGTGCGTGGCCTACGGGCTGTGCCGGCCGTCGACCGACGTGGTCGTGCGGGTGCGCAACGTCGACTTCCCCGCCACCTTCGTCGCGCATGTCGCGCAGGAAGGCGAGGTGCTCGCGTCGCCGGTGGCGCAACGCTGGAAGCGCGATCGCACCGTGACGCACTTCTGCCCGGCGACGATCGAGCAGGCGCTGCGCACGCACGGCGACGCATTCGACCGCTGGTACTCGCTGTTCCGCACCACGGGGCTCGACACCGTCACCGCGCACGGCGTCACCGACGACGAGCAGGACATCTCGTCGTACTTCGCGTTCGGCAACACGCAGCACACGCTGCAGGAGCGTGACGCCGTGCTCGTGCGCATCCTCACGCAGCACCTGCACGCGGCGGCGACGGCCTTGCTCCGGCGTGGCGGCGCCCGCGCCGGCGCGGCGCGCGACCGCAACGCGCCGCTCAGCGTGCGCGAGCGCGAGGTGCTGGCGTGGGTGCAGGCCGGCAAGACCAACTACGAGATCGGCCTCATCCTCGGCATCAGCGAGTTCACGGTGAAGAACCACATGAAGCGCATCTGCAGCAAGCTCGACGCGGGCAACCGCGCGCACGCGATCGCGAAGGCCGTGCATGCCGGCTTCCTGCTGCCCGCGCCGTGCGGCGACACGAGCGCCGGGTTCGCCTGAGTCAGTGCGCCGACGCGGTCGCGGCACCGTCGGCGGCGCGTTCGCGCTCGAGCAGCACGCGCTTGCGCTCGATGCCCCAGCGATAGCCCGACAGCGCGCCGTCGCTGCGCACCACGCGATGACACGGGATCGCCACGGCCAGCGCGTTCGCGCCGCACGCCTGCGCCACCGCGCGGGCCGAGCCCGGCGCCCCGATGCGCCGGGCGAGCTCGGCGTAGCTGACCGTCTGCCCGACGGGGATGTCGCGCAGCGCGCGCCACACGCGCTCCTGGAACGCCGTGCCGCGGATGTCCAGCGGCAGATCGAGGCCGAGCTGCGGCGCTTCCACCAGGCCCACCACGCGCGCGACGAGACCTTCGAAGTCCGCGTCGCCGCCGATCAGGTCGGCCTGCGGGAACTTGTCCTCGAGCTGGCGCACGAGCTCGGCCGGGTCGTCGCCCAGCAGGATCGCGCACACGCCGCGCTGGCTGCGCGCGACGAGGATGGAGCCGAGCGAGCACTCCCCGACCGCGAAGCGGATCGACGTGTTCTTGCCGCCGGCCTTGTAGTCGCTCGGGCGCATGCCGAGCACGCGGTTCGACGCCTCGTAGAAGCGGCCGTTGGAGTTGAAGCCCGAGTCGTAGATGGCCTCGGTGACGCTCTTGCCGTCGCCGAGGCCCGCGTGCACGCGCTCGCGCCGCCGCGCCTCGGCGTAGGCCTTCGGCGTGAGGCCGGTGCGGGCCTTGAACACGCGATGGAAGTGGTACGGGCTCATGCCCGCGTGCGCCGCGAGGTCGGCAAGGCTCGGCAGCTCGTCCGACTCGCCGATCAGCCGGCAGGCCTGCGCGATGACGTCGGCGTGACGCGCCGAGACGGCGCTGCTGTCGGGCCCGTCGCGGCGGCTCGGGCGGTAGCCGGCCGCCTCGGCCGACTCGGGCGAGTCGTAGAACTCCACGTTCTCCGGCCGCGGCAGCCGCGAGTGGCTGCTCGGGCGGCAGTACACGCCCGTCGTGCGCACGGCATAGACGAAGGCGCCGTCGGCGGCGGGGTCGCGTGCCAGCACGCGCGCCCAGCGCGGGTCGCGCTCGGTCGCTTCGCGCAGGCGGGTCACGTCCTGATCGACTTGCATGGTTCGCGGCTCCTTGGTTCGCATGCGAGTCAGGTTAGGCGTGGTTCGAGCGCAAGACACTCCGCGCCTTGCGATCGAATTCTGGTGCATCCCGCGACCCGCCATCCGGCGCGAAGACTTCCGCTCCCGCCAGACCGAGCCGCCAGCACGCGACGCGCGCCGCGACGTTCTCGCCACGATCGAAGCTCACGACGCCGAGCGTGGTCGGCCAGGCGAGGTTCTGCACCGCCTCGATGGGCGGCAGTCCTTGCGTCACGCAGCACTGCAGCGCCAGCGCGATCTCGACGGCCGCGCACGTCTCGGCGAAGTAGACGCCGACACCCGGCTCGGCGACGTCGAGCCCGAAGGCGATCGCGCTGCGCCCGCGCGCGGCCAGCTCGGCGGACATCGCCGGATGGATCGCGTCGTCGGAGAGCATCAGGTGCGCGGGCAGGCGATCGCCGAGCGCGCGCACGAGCTCCAGCGCCGCGTGATGGCGACCGGCGAAGAACAGCGCCTGCGCGTCGGCGGCCGAGGCGACCGTGCGCACGCCGGCGATGCGGCGTGCCGCGGCGCGCAGCGCTTCGGCGAACCCGCGTGCCGACGCGCTGCCGTCGTCGAGCACGCACAGGTCCGTCCACGGTCGCGGCCGCGCGAGCCAATCGGTCACGGCGGCCAGCAGCGCGCCGTCGTGCGGGCACAGGCGGAACACGTTCGTGCGGGCCGTGAGCGGTGGCGCGGTCGCGGCCGGCAGCAGCAGCGGGATGCCGGCGTCCTCGTAGCGCGGTGCCGCGGCGGCGGCGGCCGCGCTCGCGAAGTGGCCCACCACCACGTCGACCTGCGCGTCGACGAAGCGCCGGGCCACGACCTCGGCGCGCTCGGCCGACGCGCCGTCGCACGCGACGTGCAGTTCCGCGAGCGGCTCGTGCGCGGGCGATGGGATCGGCGTGCGCTGCGCCGAGGCTCGTTGCACCAAGGCTCGTTGCGCCGAGGCGCGCTGCACCAAGGCGCGCTGCAACGCCCGTTCGAACGTCCCCGTGTGCGCCGAGCCGCCGCCGTCGAGGTGCGCCGTGAGGCCGATGCGCCAAGGCCGGCGCGCGCGCGCCTCAGCAGGCATCGACCGTTTCGCGCGCGGTGGCCTCGAGCACCTCGCGCGCCGCGTCGATCTCGCGCTGCAGCCGCGCGACCCGGGGCAGGCCGACGCGCCGCGCCAGCGCATCGGCCACGCACGCGCCGAGCAAGGTGGCGTACTTCAGCCCGCGCCCCGACAGCGCGCCGACCAGGCAGGTGCCGCCGTCGGCTCCCCATTCCAGCAGGGGGCGCAGGTCCTCGGTGTAGGCGTCGGTGCCGGGCACGAGGCCGAGCACCTCGGGCATGCGGCTCCAGCCGAGCGAGTCGGCCAGCAGCCGCAGCTTGCTCGTCGCCACCGCGAGATCCGGCATCGCCGTCTGCCCGTCGTGCAGGCGCGGGCCGCTCCAGCCGACGAACGCGTCGCCGTCGGCGCCGGGCCGCAGGTAGGTGCCGCTCGCTGCGTCGATCAGCGCGCCGGGCAATGCGGGCACGTCGGTCACCTGCACCTGCGGCACCGAACGGCGCGCGCGCGGCGTGTCGCCGATCGTGTGCGGCAGTCCCTGGCCCATCGCGAGCACCGTCACGTCGGCCTCGATGCGGTGTCCGCCGTGCGCCGCACGGCACTCGACGCCGCCGCCGGCGCCGCGCGCCACCCGCACCGGGCAATGCTCGTACAGGCGCGCGCCGCGCTCCTGCGCGCCCCACAGCAGGTTGCGCACCAGCAGCCGCGTGTCGCAGACACCCGCGTGCGGATCGTGCAGCACCCGCTCGGCGCGCACCGTGCGCAGGGCCGGCGCGGCGCGCTGCGCCTGCTCGCGCGTGAGCAGCACCGCGTGGCGCACGCCGTCGCGCTCCTGCTCGCGCAGGCGGCGCTGCAGCACGTCGGCCAGGCCCTCGTCGAGCAGCCACCACAGCGGCACGCGCCGCAGCGGCGACGGGCCGGGCAGGCCGAGCGCGTTCCAGCGGTCGAGCACGCCGCTGCCCAGGCGCGACAGGCGGTCCAGCACCGGGTCGGGGTCGACATGGCGGGTCATGCCGCCGGAGTGGCGGCACGCGCCTTCGCCGCCGGCGACGCCGGCCTCGTAGATCCGCAGGTCGCAGCCGACGGTCGAGAGCCACCACGCGACCGACGCGCCCACCGGGCCCGCGCCGACGACGGCCACGCGCACCGCGTCGCCCATGCTCACGCCGCCGCGCCGAGCGCTTCCGCCGCCCGCGCGCCAGGGTGGCCGGACGGCTCGGGAGCGGCGAGCCAGCGGTCGAGCCGCCGCGGGTCGATGCCCATCGCCTGCGTGAGGTCGGCGGTCCAGCCGGGCATCACGCTGGCGCCGACCGCGGCGAGTGCCGCCAGCACGCGCGCCTGTGATCGCTCGGGCTCGTTCGAGGGTTCCTTCGTGGCATCGCGGGCGAGCGCGAACGCGCGCTCGACCACATGCGACAGCGCGACCGCCGAGAAGCCGTCGGGATCGGTCGCGTGCTGCCAGTCGCGACGCAGCGCGCGGGCCTCGGGCCAGGCGTCCAGCGCCGGCAGCATCGCGGCGCCGGCCGACCCGAGGGCGCGCGCCCGGTCGAGCAGCGCGTCGGCTTCGCGTTGCGCCGGGCCGGTCCAGGCGTCGAAGCCCGCGCTGTCGAAGTTGGCGGGCGCCTCCTCGGGCGCGACCCGCACGAGGTAGCGCCGCAGCACGCTCGCGTCGACGCGCTCGAGCACGTCGCGCGCCCAGATCGCGTGGCCGCGGCTCGTGGAGAAGTCCTGCCCGTCGAGCTTCAGGAAGGCGTTGGTGAAGTAGCGGACGTCGCGCGGCGCGTCGGCCAGGGTGTGCAGGATCGCGCGATAGCCGATCGCGTGGCTGAACGAGCAGTCGAAGCCGAGGAAGTGCACGAGTCGTGTGCCGCACCCGCGCCAGAATTCGTCGATCACGTCGCGGCCGGTCGCCGCGCTCATCTCCTCGAGGCAGGCCTGGTAGCCGGCGAGGCCGGAGAACCAGGTCGACATCAGCTCGACTTCGCTGTCGTGCGCGACTGGGATGCCGTGCTCCTGCGGCCGGTTCACCGGCCAGTCGAGCCCGGGCAGCTCGAGCGTGCGGTGCAGGAACTCGCGCAGCGGCGCGCGGCGGGTCGAGTCGACATGATCGCGGCGCAGCGCCTCGCGGAAGGCGCCGAGCCTGAGCAGCCGGCGCCGCATCGTGCGCCAGGCGGTCGGCGCGGCGCACTGCGTGCAGCGCAGGCCGGTCATGCGCGTCGCATCGGGCGCGCCGGCGCAGTGCTCGCACTGGCTCGCGTCCGACGGCGCGCCGCAGTGGTCGCACGCGCCGCGCGCGAAGGCCTCGTAGCCGAGCAGGCGGCACGCGGCGCAGTACGGCACCGGGCGCTCGGCCGTGCCGACCGCGCCGGCCGCGTTCACCGCGCGCCAGTGCTCGGCCACGCAGCGCAGGAAGTGCGGGTTGTCCCAGGCGCGCAGGAACCAGTCGAGCTTCACGTCGGCGCGCTCCAGCGTGTCGGCGATCTCGGCGGCGTACTGCCCGCTCACGTCGGCCGGCGCGCGCCCGAGCTCGCGCGCCTTGCGCGCGAGGTAGCTCTGGTAGTCGTCCGAGTAGCACACGAGCAGCGCGTCGTGGCCGCGCTGGCGCTGGGCACGCGCGTACACGTCGGCGCACAGGAACGGCCCGGCCATGTGGCCGAGGTGCAGGCCGCCGTTGGGCGTGGGCGGCGTGATGGTGACGATCAGGCGGCTCATGCGGTCTGGCTCCTCGCTTCGAGGCAGCGCGTCACGCTGCCGTGGTTCCACCACAGGCAGTACAGGTGGCAGGGCTCGTCGTGCGGGTTCTCGATCCAGTGGCGCACGCCGGGCGGGAAGTAGGCGACGTCGCCGGCCGCCACGTCGCGCACCGCGTCGCCGTGGCACACGCGGGCGCGGCCGGCGCAGCAGACGAAGAACTCCTCCTCGTCGGCCGGCTCGTTCACGTGCGCGAGCGACACGCTGTGCGGCGCCACCACGACCCACGCGCCGCCGAAGGGCGGCGTCACGCCGGGCCACGGCAGCAGCCGCTTGGCATCGACGCCGTACTCGTGCTGGAGCCGGCTCCAGTCCATGCGGTCGAACAGCTGCATGCGCGCCTCAGATGGAGTAGTCGAGCGCCGCGACGTCGTCGCTGGCGAGCCGGCGCGTGACGTCGGCGCACGCCTGCGCGAGGAGGCACAGCGCCTCGGTGACGATGCGCGGCGTGATGTTCAGCGCGGGCAGCAGCCGCACGACGGTGTCGTCGCGCCCGCCGAGTTCGAGCATCAGGCCGTGGCGCAGCGCGAGCTTCTGCACCTGCGAGGCGATCGGCGCGGCGGGCCGGCCGGTCCGCGGGTCGATCACGTCGAAGCCGAGCATCAGCCCGAGCCCGCGCACGTTGCGCATCCACGGGACGTCGTGCGCGAGCTGCGCCAGGCCCTCGAACAGCTCGGCGCCGCGCGCGACGACGTTGTCGAGCACGCGCTCCTCGCGCATGACCTCGGCCGCCGCGACGCCCGCGGCGAAGGCCACCTGGTTGCCGCGGAAGGTGCCGATGTGCGCGCCGCTGGGCCACGCGTTCATCGACTTGCGGAAGAACATCACGGCCACCGGCAGCCCGAGGCCGCTCAGGCCCTTCGACGCGGTGAACACGTCGGGCTCGATGCCGTAGTGCTCGAACGCGAACCACTTGCCGGTGCGTCCCCAGCCGGTCTGGATCTCGTCGACCACGAGCGGGATGCCGTGCTGCGCGCTGAGCGCGCGCAGGCGCCGCACGAAGTCGCGGTCGGCGGGCACGACGCCGCCTTCGCCCTGCACGAGCTCGAGCAGCACGGCGGCCGGCTTGCCGAGCCCGCTGTTGGGATCGTCGAGCGCGCGCTCGAGCAGGCCGATGCAGTTGGTCGAGCAGCTCGCGCGATCGAGCCCGAGCGGGCACGCGTGGCAGTGGCTGTACGGAAAGAAGTGCACGCCCGGCATGCGGCCGCCGACGCGTGCCTTGACCGTGCGCAGTCCGGTCACGCTGGCCGCGCCGTTGGTGCAGCCGTGGTAGCCGCCCTGGAACGAGAGGATCTCGTCGCCGCCGGTGTGCAGCTTGCACAGCTTGAGCGCCGCCTCGATCGCGTCGGCGCCGGTCGGCGCGCAGAAGTGCAGCCGGTACTCGTCGGCCATCGAGGGCGGCAGCGCGGCGAGCAGGCTGTCGGTGAAGCGCGCCTTCGGCTCGCTCGGGAAGTCGAGCCCGTGGCAGAACTGCTCGATCTGGAGCTGCGCGGCGCGCACGACCTTCGGATGGCCGTGGCCGAGCGGCAGCGAGCCGGCGCCCGTCAGGAAGTCGAGGAACACGTTGCCGTCGAGGTCCTCGATGTAGGAGCCCGACGCGCGGCGCACGGCCAGCGGCAGCCGCTTGGGATAGCTGACCGCGGCGGACTCCCGCCGGCGCTGGCTCTCGAGCGCTGCCGCGCTGCGCGGTCCGGGGACCGCCGTGCGGACCTGCGCGTGAGTGAATTCTTCGTGCATGCGTGGCCTCGGTGGGGGTGTCAGAGAACGGCAAGCGCGGCCGGCGCCACGCCCGCCGCGTGCGCCGCGTGTTCGGCGACCGGCGCCGCGGCGAGGCGGCGCTCCAGGTTGTCGACGATCGCCTGCGCGCGCAGCGCGAGCAGGCTGAACGAGCCCGCGTCGCCCATGCCGTGCGAGCTCTCGCACAGGCCGTTGAGGATCAGCGGCGGCAGCCCGGGCTGCGGCGTGCGCCGCACCGTGTAGTCGTGCTCGATGGCGAGGCAGCCCGCCGCGTCGAGCGCGAGCGTCTCGCGCAGGCCGGCGAGCAGCGCCGGCACGCGCTCCTGGTGCGCCGCGGGGCCGATGTCGCGAAAGCCGGTGGCGGCGATCACGAGATCGAACTCGGCGGCGCCGGCGGGCGTCGCGCGCTCGTGGCGGTGCGTGTCGAGCCGCACGCGCGTGCCGCGCGTGTGCGCGCCGACGATCTCGGCGCTGCGCCACACCGACACGCGCTGCGCGCCCGCGATGCGCTGCATGTACAGGCGCTGGTACAGCCGGTCGAGCACGTCGGCGTCGGCCGCGCCGTAGTTGGTGAGGTGCAGGTCGCGCCGCAGCTGCGCCTTTCGCCCGGGCTCGGCGGCGAAGAACGCGTCCACGAAGTCGGGGAAGTACACCTCGCCGGTGAACGGGCTCGTGTCCTTCAGCCGGTAGCCGAAGCGCCGCGTGATGCCCACGAGCTCGGCCTGCGGCAGCTCGTCGCCGAGGTGTAGCAGGATCTCGACGGCGCTCTGGCTGCCGCCGACCACCGCGATGCGCAGGCCGGCCCCGTCGCGGCTGCGCTCGCGCAGCCGGGCGAGCGCGTCGAGGAAGCCGCCGAGGTGCACGACCGCCGGGCTGTCCAGCGCGGCGAGCACGTCGGGCACGTACGGCGTGCGGCCGGGCGCGGCCACGACGCAGCGCGCCGCGAAGGTCTCGCCGCCGGCGCAGCTCACCTCGTGCAACAGGCCGTGCAGCGGGTCGCGCACGAGCCTGAGGCCGGTGACCGCGCGGTCGTACAGCACCTGGCCGCCGAAGTGCGACGCCGCCCAGGCCACGTACTGCGCGTACTCGAGCCGCATGGGGAACGCGAGGCCGAGGTTCAGGTGCTCGAACAGCCGGCCGTGCTCGAACAGGAAGTTGGTGAAGCTGTAGCGGCTGCGCGGATTGCGCGGCGTGACGAGATCGCGCAGCGGATGGTTCTGGATGTCCGAGCCGCCGAACAGCATGCCGGGCTGCCACGCGGCCGAGGCCCGTGCCTCGAGGAACAGGGTGGACGGCCGGAACCCCGACTCCTCCATGGCGATGGCCAGCGCGATGTTGGCCGGCCCGAAGCCGATGCCGATCACGTCGAGCACGGGGCGTTCAGCGTGCATGCGGTTCTCTCCTGGTGGCGGTGCGCGTCAGGCCCGACAGGGCTCGGCCGTGCGTTCGGTGCGCTGCGGGACCGGCACGCCGCGGCTCGTGACGAAGCGCAGCATGTCGTCGCGATCGGCGTAGAAGCGCACCTTGTCCTTGCGGCGCGCGCCCATCGCGGCGTAGATGCGGATGGCGGCGTCGTTGAACGGCGGCGTCTGGAACTGCATGTGCCGCGCGCCCAGCGCGAGCGCCTCGCTCGCGATGCGCTTGCCGAGCTGCCAGCCGAGCGAGCGATGGCGCGCGCCCGGGCGCAGGTAGAGGCAGTCGACGTGCACGAATTCCGCGGCGTCCCACGTCGAGAACTCGAGCGTGAAGGTCGCGTACGCCGCGAGCGTGCGGCCGTCGGGCGCGTCCACCACCAGGCAGTGCGCGCGCGGCTGCGGACCGAAGAGGTGCTCGCGCAGGCGCTCGCGCTTGCCTTCGGGCGAATAGTCGGCGCGCTCGAAGGCGGCGTGCTCGGCGCACAGCGCGACGATCTGGTCCAGATCGTCGGGCAGTGCGCGGCGGATGGGTGGCAGCGGCTGGCTCATGGTCGATCTCCGTCGGCGCCGTGGCGGGCGGGTGTCACAGGCGCGTGGTCAGGGTGTCGCGCAGCCAGGCGTCGAAGTCGGGCGCCTCGGGCCGCGCGAGCACGTGGCGGATCCACGCGTGGGCCTCGTGCGCGTGCACCTGCACTTCCCAGACGCAGGTGACGATGTGGTGCAGGCCGAACGGCTCGAACGTGCCGCGCCCGCCGGGCGGCCGCGCGAACAGCCGTTGCGACACCATGTTCTCGCCGCTCCACCACGCCACGATCACGTAGCTGCCGTCGCGGCCGGCGTGCGCGATGCACCACGCGGCGCCGTGCGCGACGTCGCGGTCCGCGTCGCCGTTCAGCGTGTCCAGCGCGAGCGACGTGGCCTCGTCGAGGAGCGCGGGGTCGAGCGGGCCGCCGTCGGCGGTGATCGCGTAGCGCTTGAGGCCCCAGCCGTGGGCGATCACCGGATCGGCCGGCATCACCGGCCGCGCCACGTGCGCCGTCGCCGGCCGGAAGCCGGGGTCGAAGCCGCCGCGCTCCAGCGCTGCGGCCACGCTGAACGGCCGATCGGGGCGAGCCTGCCAGCGCCGGCGCAGCAGCTCGGCCTGTGCCTCGAGCGCAATGCGGTCGTGGTGGCCGCCGGCGCGCTGCCAGCCGGCGAGGTACTCGCGCAGGAAGCCCTCGACGCCGAGGCGCGCGAACTGCGTCGCGTGCACGAGCTCCTGGAACAGGCTTTGCGCCTCGTCGTCGGCGCTGTGCAGACGCTCGCGGCTGAGGCAGATGGTGTCGACCAGGGTGAGACCCGCGATGCGGTCGAGCGCGATCGGCGCGGGCAGCGGCGCGCCGCCCGCGTCGTGCGACGGCAGCGGCGGCACGTCGCGCATCGAGTCGAGCCGCAGCACGCGGACCGACTCGAGCACCGCGTGCGGGAAGTGGTCGCGCCACTGGCGCGCGAGCTCGGGCAGCAGCGGCTGGCCGCGCGGGCGCAGCGCGTCGCGGGTGCCGGTGACCCAGCGCGACGCGACGTCGACGAGGGATTCGAGATTCATGCGGGGCTCCTGTCGATGGACGCGGGCGCGGGACCGGCGTCCGCTGCGGCGTTGGCGTCGACGCGCGGGGCGCCACGCAGGTCGGCGCCGACCTCGCGCCACACGCGCGCGTAGTCGTAGAAGGGAATGCCGGGAAACAGGTGATGCACCTGGTGCAGGTGGTGGCCGGCCGAGAGCCAGCGCACCACGCGCGACTCCGGGCGGTACACCGTGGTCGCGCGATCCGGGTCGTCGGCGCCGCGCGCCGCGTAGGGACGGTGAGGCAGGTAGTTGAAGAGGCAGGCGAGCAGCGCGGTGGTGATGCGGCCGGGCACGAACCAGTACAGCAGCATCTCGCGGCCGTGGCCCGACCCGACGAGCACCGCGGCGGCGCCGAGCAGCAGCGCGTTCTCGGCCACGACGCGCAGCTGGTCGCCGACGGCGCGGCGACGCAGCGAGCGCAGGTAGAAGGCGTAGTAGAAGAGGTCGGTCGTCAGCCACGACAGCGGCAGCCACCAGCGCGGCCCCCTGCCGCTCACGATGTCGGGGTCGAGCGCCGGATCGTTGGTGTGCCGGTGATGCTCGAGGTGCAGCAGGCGGTAGGCGGTGTACGAGGCCGTCGGGCCCATGCCGATCGACGCGATCGTGCCGGCCAGCGTGTTCAGCCAGCGGGCCCGTGCGAGCGAGCCGTGCACCGCCTCGTGCATGACGGTGAACGACGCGTACGACGCCACGGTCAGCAGGCCGACGACCAGCGCGTCGGGCCACTGCCACCGCGCGACGCCGGCGGCCGCGAGCCCCCACAGCGCGAGCGTGGCCGCGCCCAGTATCGCGGTGGGCAGCGCCACGCTGCCGCGCGGGCTGGCGACGGCCCACGCGCGATCGTGCAGGTGATGCGGGACGGCGGCCATGGCGGTCAGGCGTTGCTCGTCGCCGCGTGGCCGCGCGCGCCGAGTCGCGGGAAGAAGCGGCCGGTGCGCGACATCATCTGCGCGTACTCGGCCCCGAACACGCGCAACAGCTCGCGCTCCTCGACGACGGCCGTGTGCCGCAGCATCAGCATGCAGAACAGCGCGATGCCCAGCATCGGCACGGTGGGCGCGGCGAGCACGCTGGCCGGCATGAGCAGCATGTACGACGTGTAGAACGGATGCCGCACGAGCCCGTAGATGCCCCAGGAGACGAGCTTCGACGGACTGTCGTGCCGCTGGTGCCACATGGGGATGCGCTCCTGGTGGCTGCCGAGCGCGCAGCCGTAGACGAGCAGCGCGCCGGCGACCAGCACGGACGCGAGCGTGCTCGACGCGAGGTACAGCGCGCCGTCGAGCGCGATCAGCGCGGCGGAGCCGCCGAGCGCGAACTGCACGAGGTGCGTCGCGCCGGCGAGGAAGGGCAGCAGGGTCAGGAACCACTTGAGTCCGTGCGTGCCCTTGCGGAAGAACGCGAGGCCGCCGACCAGGAAGGTCAGGTACATCGCCTCGAGACTCACGAGCAGGTGGATCGACATGCGGACCTCGCATCGGGTGACGTGGTCAGACTAGTGGCCGATGCTGCACGTGCAAATAGCGCGAAGAGGCTAACGAGGCTGGCACGTGGGGCTTCGAACTAGGGAGTCCGCGCGCGTGCGAGAAGCATGTGGATGCGTTCGCATCGACTCGATGCGTGTCGTCACGCATCGGTCACGCATCGGCCGTGCGCCGGTCGTGCGTCGTTTGGTCGTCGCTCGCGCTTCAGTTCAAGCGCAATCGCCGGAGTGTCCGCCGCGAGGCCCGCACCTAGAGTCGGGCCGGACACGCGATGAACGACGTCGATGACGCGCCGGTCGATCCGGCCGTCGCGAACGGACGCACGCATGTCGACGCGCGGCGCCTCGCGCCCGCGCATCCACCGTCGGAACACACGAGGAGGCATGGAACCATGGATGCATGGAGTACCGCGATGGACGTCGCCCCCGGCACGGACCTGACCAAGGACGCGCGCTACCTGCCCGTCGCGCGAGCGAACGGCGTGGCGCGCCTGCTGGGCCTCGGCCTCAACACGATCTCGCTCGTGTCGCCCCGGCGCGCCGCGGCGCTCGTGAACGACCTCGTGTGGTGCCGTCCGCGCCGGCCGCCGCGCAAACCCGACGACGCGGCCGCGCTCGCGCAGGCCGAGCGCATCGACGTGGTGGCCGGCGAGCAGGTGCTGCGCGCCTACGCGTGGGGCCGCGGCCCGACGGTGGTGCTGGTGCACGGCTGGGGCGGCTCGGCCAGCCAGATGAGTCGCATGGCCGTGCAGCTGGCGGCGCGGGGCCTGCGCGTCGTGGCCTACGACGCGCCCGCGCACGGCGACTCGTCCGTCAAGCTCACCGACTTCCCGACCATGACGTCGGCCCTGCAGCGCGTGGTCGAGCGCGTCGGCGGCGTGCAGGCGGTGGTGGCGCACTCGGCGGGCTGCGTGGCCCTGCTGCGCGCCATGCGCAGCGGCCTGCGGCTGCAGCGCGTCGTGCTGGTCAGTGCGTTCGCGCAGCTCGCGCTGCCGCTCGCGTCGCTCGGTTTCGCCCTCGGGCTGAGTCCGCGTCTGCAGGCCCATCACATCGCGTCGTTGCGCCAGCGCTTCGGCTCCGACTTCCTCGAGACCTACTCGCCCGAGGAACTGGTGCGCGACCTCGCCACGGGAGGCCTGATCGTGCACGACAACGGCGACCGCGAGTTCGGCGTGGCCAACGCGCTGCGCATCGCGTCGCAGTGGCCCGGCGCCGAGCTGTTCCTCACCGACGGCCTCGGCCACTACCGCATCCTGAAGGACGAGTCCGTCGCGCGCCGCATCGGCGACAGCCTCGCCGGGCTGCCGGCACACCCCTGACCCGCCGATCCGCGCCCGGATGAACGCCATGTGGAGCTACCTGCGCTACTCGCTCGAGCTGCTGTTCTACTTCCCGCTCACGTACCTGGCGTTTCTCGCCGGCGGGTGGGCACCGTTGCTCGCGGTGCTCGCGATGACGCTCACGCAGGTGCTCGCCGACGCGCTGCTGCCGGAAGACCATCACGACCCGCAGGTGCGGCGGCCCTGGATCCTCGACGGCATGTTGTTCGCGCACCTGCCGGCGGGGCTGCTGGTGCTGGGCCTGCTCGCGTGGTACGTGACGCCGGGTGACCCAGGCGGCGTGCGTGGCCTGCTCGCGTCGTGGTGGCCGGGGCTGCCGCTGCACGACCCCGATGCGTCGTGGTTCGACGTGATCAGCGGCGGCACCCTGGCGGGCTTCATCCTGTCGGGCAACACGATCGTCGCGCACGAGCTCGTGCACCGGCGCGGCAGTCCGACGCGGCTCGTGGTCGGGCGGCTGCTCCTGGCCGTCAACGGCGACTCGCAGTTCGAGGTGGCGCACGTGTTCGGCCACCACATGCACGTGGCCACCGAGCGCGACCCGGCCACGGCGCGCCGCGGCGAGACCCTGTACCGCTTCGTGCTGCGCTCCACCGTCGGCCAGTACGCCGAGTCGCTCGCGCTCGAGCGCAAGCGGCTCGCGCGCGGCGGCCATGCGTTCGCGAGCCCGCGCAACATCGTGCTGGCGGGCGCGCTGGGCACCGCGGGCTGCGGCGCCGCGATGTTCGCCGTCGGCGCGTGGCCGGCGCTGGCGGCCTACGTGTTCGCGATCGTCTATGCGAAGTTCATGCTCGAGACGGTGAACTACATCCAGCACTACGGGCTCGTGCGCGTGCCGGGCACCCGGGTCGAGCCGCGCCACAGCTGGGACTGCATGCGCGCGGCGTGCACGGTGGCGTTCTACGCGCTGACGCGCCATTCGCACCATCACGCGCGTCCGGTCCACCCGTTCTGGCAGCTGCACGTCACCGCGGCGCTGCAGGGCGTGTCGCTGCGCTGGGGCTACCTCGGCGCGATGCTGATGGCGATGGTGCCGCCGCTGTGGTTCCGCGCCACGTCGCCGCTGCTGCTGCAGTGGGACCGGCAGTGCGCCACGGCCGACGAGAAGGCGCTGGTCGCGGCAGCGAACCGGCGCAGCGGTCTGCGCGCGCTGTCGATCGCCTCGGCGGCGGATCCGGCCTGAGCCGCGGCACGGGGCGCGCCGGGACCTGCCGCGTCGACGCCGGGGCGACATGTCCGCGACCTCCACCATGTCCGCGACCTCCACCATGTCCGCGACCTCCACCATGTCCGCGACGTCCAGCACGACGGGAGCGCTCGCGCCCGTGTACCTGCGCGCGACCGGCGTGTACCTGCCCGGTCCGCCGATCGGCAACGACGAGATGGAGTCGTATCTCGGCACCGTCCACTGCCGGCCGTCGCGGGCGCGCGCGCTCGCGTTGCGCCACAACGGCATCCGCGCGCGCCACTACGCGCTCGACCGCCACGGCCGGCCCACGCACAGCAGTGCCGAGCTCGCCACGCAGGCGGTGCGCGACGCGTTCGCGCGGCAGCGTGGCCTGCACCTGCGCGATACCGATCACCTCGCGGTGGCCGGCTCCTTCGGTGACCGGCTGCTGCCCGGGCTCGCGAGCCCGGTGCAGCACGCGCTCGGGCTCGACGGCATCGGGATCGCGAGCTTCCAGAGCGTGTGCGGCGCCGCCGCGATGGCGCTGCAGTCGGCGTGGATGCACGTCGCCTGCGGAGCCCGGCGGCAGGCGGTGGTGGTCGGCAGCGAGTTCGTGAGCCGCATCCTGCGCGGCAGCTATCTCGAACCCGCGCGCTTGGCGAGCCGCGAGCACGGGGTCGAGAACCTGGAGGTCGAGTTCCTGCGCTGGACACTGTCCGACGGCGCCGGCGCGGCCGTCTTCGCGCCGACCCCGGCGGCCGACGGGCCGTCGCTGCGGCTCGACTGGGTGGACGTCGCGTCGTACGCGCCGCGCTTCGACGTGTGCATGCAGCTCGGCGCGGGCCGCGACTCGTGGGCCAGCTACGCATCGCCCGTCGAGGCCGCGGCCGACGGCGCGTTCTGCCTGCGCCAAGACTTCCGCACCCTGCGGCGCATGTTCCCGGTGTGGGTGCAGCGGCTGCGCGACCTGGGCGAGGTGCACGGCTTCGCGCCCGACGACGTCGACGCCTTCCTGTGCCACTTCTCGTCGTACGCGCTGGGCCGCGAGGTGATGGAGGTCATGCGCGACGCGCGCTTCCTCGTCCCCGAGGCGCGCTGGTACAGCAACCTGCGCGAGCGCGGCAACACCGGCGCCGCGTCGATCTTCGTGATGCTCGACGAGTTCCTGCGCGTCCGCGCGCCGCGGCGCGGCCAGCGCGTGCTGCTGTGCATCCCCGAGAGCGGCTGGGGTCTGGTGGCACACGCGATGTTCACCGCGACCTGACCGCACCGTGCCCCCTCGACCGCGCAAGCCCGTGATGAACGACACCCTCGCACACCAGCTGCACACCGGCTTCGATCCGGAGTGGCGCCGCTTCGCCGAAGAGTTCCTGTCGGCACCGGTCGTGGCGCGCATCGTCGCGCAGCGCTGCAGCATCGAGGACTACCGCTGCCTGCTGCGCGACCTGCGCGCCCAGGTGGTCGACGGGGCGCGCTGGCTCGCCCGTGCGGCCGGCTCGCTCGGGCCGGAGCAGCTCGCGCTGCGCGGCGCGCTGCTGCGCCACGCCGTCACCGAGCACCAGGACTTCCGCATGCTCGAGGCCGACTATGTGGCCGTGGGCGGTGCGCCCGAGGACATGGTGGCGCCGCGCCGCAACGTCGGCACCGAGGCGCTGTGCGCGTGGATGGAGGAGCTGTCGGGCCGGCGCGGATCGCTCGGCATCCTCGGCGCGCTGATGATCTTCGAAGGCGTGGGCAGCCGGCTCGCGCCGCGTCTGGGCAAGGCGTTGCAGGGCGGGCTCGGGCTGCGCGAGGACCAGTGCCGGTTCATCACGTACCACGCCGAACACGATGCCGGCCACCAGGGCGGCCTGCGCGAGGTGCTGCGCGGCGCCTTGCGCGACGCGGACGACGTGCACGAGATCCTGCGCAGCGCGCGCATCACGGGGATGCTCTATGCGCAGCAGTACCGCTGCCTGGGCGAATACTGAACCGGCGGCGCTCGCCGCCGCGCGCGAGTCGCGCGACCTCGCCGACGGCTGCGGCTTCGGCCGGGTCGACGGCACGGCCGCCGACACGCCGGCCAACGTGTCGCCGGCCGCTGTCTCGCCGGCCGCCGGCGCTGCACCCGACATCGCCTACGACCCGCAGCCGTGGCGGGTGCTCGAGGGCCTGCAGGCCATTCCGCTGCCGCCCGACGTGCGCAGCGCGCTGCGCCGCTCGCACGAATCGCGCTGCCGCCGCTTCGCCTTCGCGCCGGTCCGCGCACTGTCGCTGGCGCTGATCGCGTTCGGCGTCGCGCTGCGGCTCGTGCTGCCGGCGCGCTGGCACTCGAGCCGCGCGCTGCACGCCGTGGTGATCGCGAGCCTCGAGCGCTTCGCGCTGCCGGAGACGAAGCTGCTGATCCTGCGCCACTTCGACATCGGCAGCCGCATCCTGGCGTTCCTGGTGGCCAACAGCGCCCGGCCCGACATGCCGCACCGGCCGCAGCACCCGCGCACCCTGGCCGACCTGTGGCCCGACGCCTTCATGCAGCACGACCTCGACCTGTACCGCGTGCTCGAAGGCCTGGCTCGACACGACGTGGCCGTGGCGCCGCAGCGACCGGACTTCACGGCCATCGTCGACCTCGACCTGCGGGCCGAGCACTTCGGTCCGCGCCGCCGGTGGCAGTGTCTCGACCTGCAGTCGGCCGTCGAGCTGCTGGTGCCGCTGTACGTGCTGTTCCTGCCGCTGCGCGACACCTTTCGCGCGTCGCACTCGCTGCAGCTCGACGAGGTGGTGGGGCTGCACCTCGCGCAGCTCAAGGGCGACGCGAGCGGCCTCGTGTTCCTGCGCAACCACTCGCCGTGGCTGCCGCTGCCGCTGTGGGGCACCGGCCGCAGGCTGCTGCTGCACGGACTGGCGACGGAGGTCGCCTACGAGATGCTGCGGCGCTGGAAGCGCGAGTGCGAGTCGCGCGACGCGACGGCGGCGCCCGGCGCGCCACGCGCCCGGTCAGCCGGCTGACGCGGGCGGCCGCGCGACCCCGCGCCGCTGCGCCATCTCGTCGCCCATCGCGGCCACCGTCGCCGCGTCGGCGCGTTCGCGCGCGGCGGGGAAGACGAGGCCGTCTTCGGTGACGAGGTGCTGCGCGTACAGGCCGCCGAACTCGCGCGCCGCCGCATCGAGCGCGTCGATCGAAGCCGGCGTCGCCGCCTCGCGCGCCGCCACGCGCTGCAGCAGCGGCCGCAGCCGCTGCCAGCCTCCGGCCATCGCCACGTGGTCCGCGCGCAGTCGCTGCACGGCGGCCACGAGCGCGGCGTCGCCCGAGGCGACCAGCGGCGGGAAGACGTGGCGCTCCTCGTCCTCGTGGTGCGCCGGCGCGGCGATGTCGAAGTAGCGCAGCACGTCGCGCGCGGCGTCGGCCGCCTGCGCGTCGGCGCCGTGCGCGCGCACGTGGGCGAGCAGGCGGCTCAGCAGGTCGAGCGAGCGCTGCACGCGCGTGTGGCACGCGGCGAGCATCTCGAAGGGTTCGTCGAATCCGGCGGACGGCGTGGGCAGCAGCATCTGTTGGGCTTCACATGGTGAGCGACAGCGACACCGTCCGCATGGGCCGAGCCTGTCGAACGAGCTCAGCCCGAACGGCGATCGAGGTGTCGTCGATTGCCGGCGTGCTCAATGGTCATCATCGCTCAGCAGCTGCGCGACGACGCTGACCGCGATCAACTCCGGCTCCTTGCCGTGGATGCCGGGCAGTCCGATCGGGCAGGTCATGCGGGCGATGCGCTCGGCCGGGATGCCGCGCTCCTCGAAGCGGTGGATGAAGCGGGCGCGCTTGCTCAGCGAGCCGATCAGCCCGAGATAGCCGAAGTCGCCGCGGCGCAGCACCTCCTCGGTGATGCGCAGGTCGAGGTCGTGGCTGTGCGTGAGCACCAGGTAGTACGCGCCGGGCGGCGCGTTGCGCACTTCGGCCTCGACCGCATCGACGCTCACCGAGCGGATGTGCGCGGGCCAGTAGGTGCCGGCGAACAGCGAGTTCGGAAACTCCTCCTCGCGCTCGTCGATCCAGTCGACGGTGCAGTCGATGGTGGCGAGCAGCCTCGCGATGGCCCGGCCCACGTGGCCCGCGCCGTACATCTGCAGGTGAAACAGCGGCCGCGGCGTCGGCCATGCGGCGATGGCCTGGGCATCGAGCCGCGTGAAGCCGAGGGTCACCGCGCCGCCGCAGCACTGGCCGAGCGCGGGCCCGAGCGGGAAGTGGATGCTGCGCCCGGCGCTGCCCGACTGCAGCAGCGCGCGCGCCTCGACGATGGCCTTCAGCTCGAGATGGCCGCCGCCGATGGTGCCGACCACTTCGCTGGCCGAGACGATCATCCGCGTGCCGGTGCCGCGCGGCACCGAGCCGCGCGCCTCGAGCACCACCACGACGATCGCCGGACGCCCCTCGTCGAGCCAGTGGACGGCGGTGGCGCGGGTGTAGGCATTCATCGGCGGCCGATGTTAGCCAGCGTCGCGGCTCCCGCGCATCCGTTCCTTCACCGCCTTGACGGCGCGCAGGATCGCCTCGCTGGTGGCCGGCGCGTTCAGCGGCGGGTCGACGCGATGATCGGCCAGCGCCGACACCGCGTCGCGGATCGCCAGCAGCACCGAGAACGGCAGCAGCAGCGGCGGCTCGCCCACGGCCTTGCTGCGATGGATGCTGTCCTCGGGGTTGGCGTTCTCGAACAGCCGCACGTCGAACACCGCGGGGCAGTCGTTGGCGGTGGGGATCTTGTAGGTCGACGGCGCGTGCGTGAGCAGCAGGCCGGTCTTCGGATGCCACACCAGCTCTTCCATCGTGAGCCAGCCCATGCCCTGGATGAACGCGCCCTCGACCTGGCCGATGTCCAGCGCCGGGTTGAGCGAGCGGCCCACGTCGTGCAGCACGTCGGCGCGCAGCAGCTTCCACTCGCCGGTGAGCGTGTCGACGACCACCTCGCTCACCGCCGCGCCGTAGGCGAAGTAGTAGAAGGGCCGCCCCGTCATCGTCGTGCGGTCCCAGCTCAGCCCGGGGGTGGCGTAGAAGCCGTCGCTCCACAGCTGCACGCGGTCGAGGTAGGCCTCGCCGACCACGACGTCGAAGGGCAGGGTGCGGCCGGCGACGTGCACCTTGTCGTGCGCGAAGCGCACGTCCTCGGCGCGGCCGCCGTGCCGGCGCGCGGCGCACTCGGCCAGCCGGTCGCGGATCTTGCGCGCGGCGTCCTGCGCGGCCTTGCCGTTGAGGTCGCTGCCGGTCGAGGCGGCCGTGGCCGAGGTGTTGGCGACCTTCTCGGTGTCGGTGGCGGTCGCGCGCACCCGCGCCGGCGACACGCCCAGTTCGTGCGCCACCACCATCGCCACCTTGGTGTTCAGGCCCTGGCCCATCTCGGTGCCGCCGTGGTTCACCAGGATGGAGCCGTCGTTGTAGACGTGCACCAGCGCGCCGGCCTGGTTGAAGTGCGTCACGTTGAAGGAGATGCCGAACTTCACCGGCGTGAGTGCGAGACCCTTCTTGAGCACCGGGCTCGATGCGTTGAAGGCCGCCGCCTCGGCGCGGCGACGCCGGTAGTCGCTGGTCTGCACCAGCCGCGCGGTCAGCTCGTGGATCACGTTGTCGCTGACCGTCTGCCGGTACGGCGTGACGTTGTTCGTCGTGGTGCCGTAGTAGTTGGCCCGCCGCACGTCCAGCGGGTCCTTACCCAGACGCCGCGCGATTGAATCGAGGATGAACTCGATGGCCAGCGCACCCTGCGGTCCGCCGAAGCCGCGGAAGGCGGTGTTGCTCTGCGTGTTGGTCTTCGCCGAGTAGCCGTGGATCGACACGTCGGGCAGCCAGTAGGCGTTGTCGAAGTGGCAGATCGCGCGCGTCATCACCGGCCCGGAGAGGTCGGCCGAATGGCCCGCGTTGGAGATCATCGTCAGCTCGGCGCCGAGGATGCGGCCCTCGTCGTCGAAGCCGACCTCCCAGTCGTAGCTGAAGCCGTGGCGGCGCCCGGTGATCAGGAAGTCGTCGTCGCGGTCGAGCCGCAGCTTCACCGGCCGCTGCAGCCTCGCCGCGGCCACCGCCGCGATGCACGCGAACTGCGCCGACTGCGACTCCTTGCCGCCGAAGCCGCCGCCCATGCGCCGGCACACCACCTGCACGTGGTGCGCGTGGCGCTGCAGCGCGTGCGCCACCGCGTGCTGCATCTCGCTGGGGTGCTGCGTCGAGCAGTGCACCAGCATGCCGTCGTCCTCGCGCGGGATGGCATAGCTGATCTGCCCCTCGAGGTAGAACTGCTCCTGGCCGCCGACCTCGAGGCGGTCGCTCAGCCGGTGCGGCGCGCGCGCGATCGCCGCGCGCGCGTTGCCGCGCTCGAGGTGCATCGGCGGCAGCACGTACTGGCCGCGCGCGTGCGCCTCGCGCGCCGTGAGCACGGGCTCGAGCGCGTCGGCCTCGATCGCGTCCTTCGCGCGTGCGGCGGCGCGGCGCGCGGTCTCGCGCGTGGTCGCGATCACCGCGAACACCGGCTGGCCGAGGTAGCGCAGTTCGCCGTCGGCCAGGATCGGGTCGTCGTGCACGATCGGGCCGCACTCGTTGGGGCCGGGGATGTCGGCGGCCAGCAGCACGTCCACCACGCCGGGCAGCGCGCGCAGCACGTCGAGCTTCACCCGTCTGAGCCGCCCGTGCGCCAGCGGCGACAGGCCGAGCGCGCAGTGCAGGGTGCCGTCGATCTCGGGGATGTCGTCGATGTAGGTGGCGCGGCCGGCCACGTGCAGGTGCGCGGACTCGTGCGTGCGGTTCGTGCCCACCACGCGCGCGTCGTCGGCGGTGTCGGGGCCCTGGGCGGCCAGCGGGGCGTCGACCGGCTTGTTCATCGCGGTGTCCTCCTTCGGCGGCGCGCGCTCAGGCCGCGGCCCACACGCTGAGCTGTTCAGGGCGCAGCGGCGCGGCGGGCCGCGTCTCGAGCCAGAAGCGTTCGAGCAGGTGGCGCGCGGCGTCCGCGCGGTACTCGCGGCTGGCGCGCAGATCGGTCAGCGGCGTGAAGTCGTGTTCGAGCGCGGCCTGCGCCGCGCGCAGCGTGGCCTCGTCCCAGGGCCGGCCGGCGACGGCGGCTTCGGCCTGCGCGGCGCGCTTGACGATCGCCGCCATGCCGCCGAAGGCCAGCCGCACCTGGGCGACGCGCTCGCCGTCGAGCCGCAGCGAGAAGCCGGCGCACAGCGCGGAGATGTCGCAGTCGTAGCGCTTGCTGATCTTGTAGCTGCGCACCGCCAGCGCGGGCGCGGGCGGCGGCAGCTCGATCGCCTGCACGAACTCGCCGGGCTCGAGGCGGTTCTTCATGTAGTCGACGTAGAAGTCGGCCAGCGCCAGCCGGCGCACGCGCGCGCCGCGCCGCAGCACGAGCTGCGCGTCCAGCGCCAGCAGCACCGGCGCCGAGTCGCCGATCGGCGAGCCGTTGGCGACGTTGCCGCCCATCGTGCCGGCGTTGCGGATCGGCAGCGACGCGAAGCGCAGCCACACCTCGCGCAGCGCGGCGTGCCGCTGCGCGATCGCGGACCAGGCGTCCTCCAGCGACGCGGCGGCGCCGATCGACAGGCTGCCGTCGGCGCGCGTCTCGATGCGCCTGAGGTCGTCGGCCTCGCCCACGTAGACGAGCTCCGGCAGCTCGCGGAACTGCTTGTTCACCCACAGTCCGATGTCGGTGCAGCCGGCCAGCAGACGCGCGCCGGGCCGCTGCTCGTACAGCGCGGCCAGTTCGTCGGCGCTGCGCGGCGCGAAGAACTCGTGCACCGGCGTGCCGGGCAGGTGCGGGTGCAGCGCGGCGTAGTGCAGCGCCTCGCGCGGCGCGATGGCCGCCAGCGCGTCGAGCACCGGCTGCGTGTCGAGGCTCGCGGCCGGCAGCTCGAACATGCGCCGGCCGGCGTCGAGGATGGGGCGATAGCCGGTGCAGCGGCACAGGTTGCCCGACAGCTCGTCGGCCAGCTCGCGGCGCGACGGCACGGTGCCGCAGGCGCGGTGGCGCTCGTAGCTCGACCACATCGACATCACGAAGCCCGGCGTGCAGAAGCCGCACTGCGAGCCGTGGCACTCGACCATGGCCTGCTGCACCGGGTGCGGTGCGCCGTCGGGGCCGGCCAGGTCCTCCACCGTGAACAGCGCCTTGCCGTCGAGCGTGGGCAGGAACTGGATGCACGCGTTGACGGCGCGCAGCGACAGCCCGCGCACCACGGTCGCGCCGGCCGACGCGGTGCCGGTGGCCGCCGCGCGCGCGGCCGGCTCGCCGATCACCACCGTGCAGGCGCCGCAGTCGCCTTCGGCGCAGCCTTCCTTGGTGCCGGTGCAGCGCGCGTCCTCGCGCAGCCACTCGAGCACGCTCTTCGTCGGGTGCACGTCGCTCACCTCGACGATCTGGCCGCGATGGAAGAAGCGGATCGGGCGGGTCTGCATGGCGGTGTCCGGCAAGCCTCGGGAGTTACCCGAACGGTACTGCGCGCCGGCCCCGCGTGTATACGATCGGCACGATATCCCGTATCGCGGGGCTCATATGGCAAAGCCCGACAACTTCGACAAGATTGAGCTGCATCTCGTCAGGGTCTTGCACGTGCTCATCACCGAACGCAGCGTCTCGCGCGCCGCCCTCAAGCTCCACACCACGCAGCCCGCGGTGAGCACGCAGCTCAAGCGGCTGCGCGAGCTCACCGGCGACCCGCTGCTGGTGCGCGCCGGCAACGCGATGACGCCGACGGCCACCGCGCTCGCGCTGGTGGCGCCGGCGGCCAGCCTGCTGCACGAGGCCGAGCGCCTGTTCGGCGCGCGCGGCCGCACGCAGGCCTTCGAGCCGGCCGAGTGCGAGACCACGTTCCGCATCGCCGCGAGCGACTATCTCGATCCGCTGTTCCTGCCCGAGCTGGTGGCGCGGCTGAAGCGCCTGGCGCCGCGCGCGCATCTCGAGCTGCAGCCGCTGTCCGGCGAGTTCGACTACCGGCGCAGCCTCGCGTCGGGCACGGTCGACCTGGTGATCGGCAACTGGCTCGAGCCGCCCGGCGAGCTGCACATGGGCAAGCTCATCAGCGACGAGGTCGTGTGCCTCGTGGCCGAGGACCACCCCGTGCTGCGCAACCCGCGCGGCTGGACCGTCGAGCGCTATCTCGCGAGCGAGCACGTCGCGCCCATGCCGCTGCATCCCGGCGCGCGCGGCGTGATCGACGAACACCTGGTCGGGCAGGGCCTGCAGCGCCACATCGCCGTGCGCAGCGCGCACTTCAGCCTGATCCCGCTGATGGTGGCGCAGAGCATGCTCGTGCTGACCACCGGGCGCCTGTTCTGCACGCGCTACACCGACGCGCTGCCGGTGCGCATCGTGCGCTGCCCGGTGGAGTTTCCGCCGCTGGTGTACTACCAGCTCTGGCACGACCTCACGCACAACTCGGCCGCGCTGCGCTGGCTGCGCGAGCAGGTGCGCGAGGTGGCCGCGACCCTGTCCTCGCACGCGGCGCCGAGGCGGCGCGGCTGACGGCCGCCACCGCCTGCGCCTCGACCCTTCACGCCGTCTGCCGCACCTGCGCCGTACCTCGCGCCGTACCTCACGCCGTACCCCACGCCCATGGACGCCCCGACCCCGAGCCCGACCCCGACGCGCTTCGCGCTGCGCGGCGACCTGCTCGACCTCGCCGGCGACCCCGGTTTCGACGACGTGCGCGGCGCGGGCGCGGTGCGCTTCACGCCCGACCACTGGCTGCTGGTCGACGACGGCCGCATCGCCGGGCGGCAGGCCGCCGAGCCCGACGCGTCGTGGACCCGCATCGACCACCGCGGCCGGCTCGTGACGCCGGGCTTCGTCGATACGCACGTGCACGCGCCGCAGCTCGACGTGATCGCGAGCTACGGCACGCAGCTGCTCGACTGGCTCGAGACCTACACTTTCCCGGCCGAGCGCCGTCACGCCGACCCGGCCGTGGCCGCGGCCGACAGCGCGATGTTCCTCGACGCGCTGTTCGCGCACGGCACCACCGCGGCGGTGGTGTTCCCGACGGTGCACAAGGCGTCGGCCGACGCGCTGTTCGCCGCCGCGCACGAACGCGGCATGCGCCTGGTGGCCGGCAAGGTGCTGATGGACCGGCACGCGCCCGACGGGCTGCGCGACGACGTGGCCGGCGCCGAGCGCGACTGCGTCGAGCTGATCGACCGCTGGCACGGCCGCGGCCGGCTGGCCTACGCGCTGACCGTGCGCTTCGCGCCCACCAGCACCGACGCGCAGCTCGCGATGGCGGGCCGGCTGCTGCAGGCGCACCCGGGTGCCTACATGCAGACCCACGTGGCCGAGAACCGCGACGAGGTGCGCTGGGTGGCCGAGCTGTTCCCCGCCGCGCGCAGCTACCTCGACGTGTACCACCGCCACGGGCTGCTGAACGAGCGCGCCGTGCTCGCGCACGGCATCTGGCTCGACGAGGCCGACCGCGCGCTGCTGGCGGCCACCGGCGCGCAGCTCGCGCACTGCCCGACCTCCAACACCTTCCTCGGCAGCGGTCTGTTCGACTGGCGCGCGGCCGAGGCCGCCGGCGCGGCCGTGTCGATCGCCACCGACGTGGGCGGCGGCACCAGCCTGTCGATGACCCGCACCCTGGCCGAGGCCTATCGGGTGCAGGCGCTGCAGGGCCGTCGGCTCACCGCGTGGAAGGCGCTGTACGCCGCCACGCGCGGCGCCGCGCGCGCGCTGCGCCTGGAGCACGAGATCGGGTCGTTCGACGCGGGCTGCGCGGCCGACCTGGTGGTGTGGGACTGGGCGCGCGGGCCGGTCGCCGCGCACCGTGACGCGCTCGCGCGGGCGGCGTGCGAGGCGGGCGAGCCGCACGCGCGCGTGTTCGCGTGGATGATGCTCGGCGACGAGCGCAACGTCGTCGAGACGCGCGTCGCCGGGCGGGCGCGGTTCGTGCGACAGGAGGGCTGACATGGCGGACCCCCGCGAAGGAGACCTGGGCATGACCCTGCGCCTCGAACTCATCGGCATCAGCAAGCAGTACCCCGCCGTCAAGGCCAACGACGGCGTGAACCTGCGCGTCAAGCCCGGCGAGATCCATGCCGTGCTCGGCGAGAACGGCGCCGGCAAGAGCACGATGATGAAGATGATCTACGGCGCCGTGCAGCCCGACGAGGGCGAGATCCGCTGGAACGGCCGGCCCGTGCGCATCCGCCATCCGCACGAGGCGAGGGCGCTGGGCATCTCGATGGTGTTCCAGCACTTCTCGCTGTTCGACACGCTCACCGCGGCCGAGAACGTGTGGCTCGGTCTCGACAAGGCCGCGCCGCTGCCCGAGGTGGCCGAGCGCATCCGCAAGGTCTCGCGCGAGTACGGTCTCGACGTCGACCCCGCGCGGCCGGTGCACACCTTGTCGGTCGGCGAGTGCCAGCGCGTCGAGATCGTGCGCGCGCTGCTCACCGCCCCGAAGCTGCTGATCCTCGACGAGCCCACCTCGGTGCTCACGCCGCAGGCGGTCGACAAGCTGTTCGTCACCTTGCGCCGGCTGGCCGACCAGGGCTGCAGCATCCTCTACATCAGCCACAAGCTCGACGAGATCCGCGCGCTGTGCCATCACTGCACCGTGCTGCGCGGCGGCAAGGTCACCGGCGAGGTCGACCCGACGCGCGAGACCAACGCCAGCCTGAGCAAGCTGATGATCGGCGCCGAGCCGCCGCAGCTGCAGCACCGCGAACCCAGGCTCGGCGACGTGGTGCTCGGCGTGAAGGGCCTCGCGTTGCCGAAGGCCGACCAGTTCAGCGTCGAGCTGAAGGACATCGCGTTCGAGGTCCGTGCCGGCGAGATCGTCGGCGTGGCCGGCGTCTCGGGCAACGGCCAGAAGGAGCTGATGGCGGTGCTGTCGGGCGAGGACCCGCGCGCGCCGAAGGGCTCGATCACCCTGTTCGGCCGCGACATCGCACGGCACTCGCCGCGCCACCGGCGCAATGAGGGGCTGCACTTCGTGCCCGAGGAGCGGCTGGGCCGCGGTGCCGTGCCCACGCTCAGCCTGGCGGCCAACACGCTGCTCACGCGCACGCACACGGTCACGCGCTCGGGCTGGATCCGCACCGGCGAGGTCGAGAAGCTCGCGGCCGAGCTGATCCGCCGCTTCAACGTGAAGGCCGGCGGCCCGGGTTCGGCGGCCAAGAGCCTGTCGGGCGGCAACCTGCAGAAGTTCATCGTCGGCCGCGAGATCGACGCGAAGCCGAAGCTGCTGATCGTCTCGCAGCCGACCTGGGGTGTCGACGTGGGCGCGGCCGCGCAGATCCGCGGCGAGCTGCTCGCGCTGCGCGACGCCGGCTGCGCGCTGCTCGTGGTGAGCGAGGAGCTCGACGAGCTGTTCGAGATCAGCGACCGGCTGGTGGTCATCGCGCAGGGCCGGCTGTCGCCGAGCGTGCCGGCGTCGAAGGCGACGGTCGAGATGATCGGGGAATGGATGTCCGGCCTCTGGGACCAGCGCCCGGCGGCCCACGAGGAGGCCCGCCATGCTCAAGCTTGAAGCCCGGCCGCAGCCGTCGAAGGCGATGTCGCTCGCCTCGCCGCTGATCGCCCTGGCGATCACGGTGGTGATCGGCGTGCTGCTGTTCACCCTGCTCGGCAAGGACCCGCTGCGCGGGCTGCAGATGTTCTTCTGGGAGCCGATCAAGAGCGCCTACGCGTGGTCGGAGCTGGCCGTCAAGGCGGTGCCGCTGGTGCTGATCGCGCTCGGGCTGTCGGTGTGCTTCCGCTCCAACGTGTGGAACATCGGCGCCGAGGGGCAGTACGTGATCGGCGCGATCTTCGCCGGCGGCATGGCGATGGGCGTCGCGCCGGAGACCACGCGCTGGGTCGTCGTGCCGATCCTGCTGGCCGGCGTGGCCGGCGGCATGCTGTGGGCCGGCATCGTGGCGCTGCTGCGCGACCGCTTCAACGCCAACGAGATCCTCGTGAGCCTGATGCTCGTGTACGTGGCCGAGATGGTGCTGAGCTACCTGGTCTACGGCCCGTGGAAGGACCCCAAGGGCTTCAACTTCCCGCAGACCGTCACCTTCGCCGACCCGACGAAGATCCCGCGCCTGTTCCACGGCTTCCGCGTGAACATCGGCGCGATCATCGCGCTGCTCGGCGTGGCCACGGTGTGGCTGTTCCTGTTCCGCCTGTACGCGGGCTTCCAGCTGCAGGTGGGCGGGCTCGCGCCGGCGGCCGCGCGCTACGCGGGCTTCTCGTCGCGCAAGGCGCTGTGGACGGCGCTGCTGATGTCCGGCGGCCTGGCCGGCCTCGCCGGCGGGCTCGAGGCGGCCGGCCCGCTCGGCCAGCTCACGCCCTACGTGCCGGCCGGCTACGGCTTCGCCGCCATCATCGTCGCCTTCGTCGGGCGGCTGCATCCGCTCGGCGTGGTGTTCTCGGCGCTGCTGATGAGCATGTTCTACATCGGCGGCGAGCTCGCGCAGTCGCGGCTCGGCCTGCCGAAGTCGCTGACCGGCGTGTTCCAGGGGCTGCTGCTGTTCGCGCTGCTGGCCTGCGACACGCTCATCCACTACCGGCTGCGCTGGAAGTCGGTGCCCAAGGCGGCGCCCGCCGCCGCCACGGCGGCCGCCAAGGTCAAGGAGGCGTGACATGACGACCCCCACGTTGGCGGCTTCGCCGCTGCACTGCCCCCCCGAGGGGGCGCACGCCGCCCTCGGGGCGGCCCTTCGGGAGGCGTGACATGAACGACCCCCACGTTGGCGGCTTCGCCGCTGCACGGCCCCCCGAGGGGGCGCACGCCGCCCTCGGGGCGGCCCTTCGGGAGGCGTGATGGACCAGATCGCACTGCTCGTCGCTGCGACGATGAACGCGGGCACGGTGCTCGCGATCGCGGGCCTGGGGCTGTTGATCAACGAGCGCTCCGGCATCGTCAACCTCGGTGCCGAGGGGATGATGCTGGTGGCCGCGATCGCGGGCTTCGCCACCGGCGTGCACACCGGCAACGACTGGATCGCCTTCGCCGCCGGCATGGGCGCCGGCGCACTGATGGCCGCGGCCTTCGGCGCGCTGGTGATCTGGCTCAACACCAACCAGTACGCGACCGGCCTCGCGCTGAGCCTGTTCGGCGTCGGCTTCTCGGCCTTCGTCGGCATCACCTACACGCGCGAGCGGCTGTCGGAGCGGCCGAAGTTCGAGATCCCGGGGCTCGCCGACATTCCCTTCGTCGGTCCCGCGTTCTTCAAGCACCACCCGATGGTCTACATCGCGATCGTGCTGACCGTGGCGCTGGCGTGGTTCCTGTACCGCTCGCGCGGCGGGCTGGTGCTGCGCGCGGTGGGCGAGTCGCCGGAGTCGGCGCACGCGCTGGGCTATCCGGTGCGCCGCATCCGCCTCGCCGCCGTGATGGCCGGCGGCGCGCTGTGCGGTCTGGCTGGCGCCTACATCTCGGTGATCTACACGCCGCTGTGGGTCGAGGGCATGGTGGCCGGCAAGGGCTGGATCGCGCTGGCGCTCACCACGTTCGCCACGTGGCGGCCGGCGCGCGTGCTGGCCGGCGCGTACCTGTTCGGCGGCGTCACGATGCTGCAGTTCGCGCTGCAGGGCGCCGGCGTGCAGGTGCCGAGCCAGTTCCTCACCATGCTGCCGTACGTGGCGACGATCGTCGTGCTGGTGCTGATCTCGCGCAACGCGACGTGGATCCGCGTGAATATGCCGGCGTCGCTGGGCCGGCCCTTCTTCCCGGGTTCGTGATGCGCATAATTCCCGCTTCCTTCCACCGCTCCCTCACCCTCGCTGGAGAGACCATGACCCACGACAAGCGCTCCGTTCTCAGGCTGGCCGGCTGGTCCGTGCTGGCCGCCGCCGCGGCCCTCGCCGGCTGCGGCAAGAAGGAAGAGGCCAAGCCCGCCGCGCAGGCGCCGGCCCCGGCCGCGTCGCCGGCCGCTGCGCCCAAGCCCGAGCCGCTGAAGATCGCGTTCGCGTACGTGGGCCCGGTGGGCGACGGCGGCTGGACCTTCGCGCACGACAACGGTCGCAAGGCCATCGAGAAGGAGTTCGGCGACAAGGTCGTCACCAGCTTCGTCGAGAAGGTGCCCGAGTCGGCCGACGCCGAGCGCGTGTTCCGCGACATGGTGAGCCAGGGCAACAAGCTGATCTTCGGCACCACCTTCGGCTACATGGAGCCGATGCTCAAGGTGGCGGCCGACCACAAGGACGTGAAGTTCGAGCACGCCACCGGCTACAAGCAGGCCGAGAACATGCGCACCTACGACAGCCGCACCTACGAGGGCGCGCACCTGGCCGGCATCATCGCCGGCGGCATGACCAAGGCCAACACCCTGGGCGTGGTCGGCTCGATCCCGATTCCCGAGGTGATCCGCAACATCAACTCGTTCACCCTCGGCGCGCAGAGCGTCAACCCGAAGGTCAAGGTCAAGGTCGTGTGGGTCAACGAGTGGTTCAACCCGCCGAAGGAGACCGAGGCCGCGCAGTCGCTGCTCAACGGCGGCGCCGACATCCTGTTCCAGAACACCGATTCCAGCGCCGTGCTGCAGACCGCCGAGAAGGCCGGCAAGTACGCCTTCGGCTGGGACAGCGACATGACCTCCTACGGCCCGAAGGCGCACCTCGCGTCGGCCATCATCAACTGGGGCCCGTACTACATCAAGGCCACGCGCGACGCGCTCGAAGGCAAGTGGACGGGCAACTCCGGCACCTGGTGGGGCGTCAAGGAAGGCGCGATCGACATCGTGTCGATCTCCGACAAGGTGCCCGCCGACCTGAAGGACAAGGTCGAGAAGGCCAAGGCCGGCCTGAAGGACGGCAGCTACGTCATCTGGAAGGGCCCGGTGGTCGACAACGCCGGCAAGGAAGTCCTGAAGAAGGACGAGGTCGCCGACGACAAGTGGCTGGGCGGCATCAACTTCTACGTCAAGGGCGTCGAAGGCAAGGTGCCGACCGGCAAGTGAGGCCGGCATGACCGACGAGGGGCCGCCCGCGCCGCAAGGCCGGGCGGCCTCGTCGCTCGAGGCCGAGCCCGCCGCGCAGGAGAGTCCCGCATGACCGCGACCGTTCCCCCCGTGCCGCGCGAGCGCCTGCCGGCGCTGCTGCGCACCATGCCCAAGGCCGAGCTGCACCTGCACATCGAGGGCTCGCTCGAGCCGGAGCTGATCTTCCGGCTCGCGCAGCGCAACGGCGTGAAGCTCGCGTGGCCGAGCGTCGAGGCGCTGCGCGCGGCGTACGCCTTCACCGACCTGCAGAGCTTCCTCGACCTGTACTACGCCGGCGCGAGCGTGCTGCTTGCCGAGCAGGACTTCTTCGACATGGCCTGGGCCTACCTCGAACGGGCCGCGGCCGACCACGTGCGGCGCGCCGAGATCTTCTTCGACCCGCAGACCCACACGTCGCGCGGCGTGCCGATCGAGACCGTGATCCGCGGGCTCGACCACGCGCTGCACCGCGCGCACGCCGAGCTGGGTGTCGATGCCGCGCTGATCCTGTGCTTCCTGCGCCACCTGAGCGAGGACGAGGCCTTCGCCACGCTGGAGCAGGCGCTGCCGTGGCGCCGTCACTTCATCGGCGTCGGCCTCGACTCCAGCGAGCGCGGCCACCCGCCGGAGAAGTTCGCGCGCGTGTTCGCGCGCTGCCGCGAGCTCGGGCTGCACGTGGTCGCGCACGCCGGCGAGGAGGGCCCGGCCGAGTACGTGCGCACGGCGCTCGACGTCCTGCGAGTCGAGCGCATCGACCACGGCGTGCGCAGCGTCGAGGATCCGGCGCTGGTCGCGCGTCTCGCGCGCGAGCGCGTGCCGCTGACCGTGTGCCCGCTGTCGAACGTGAAGCTGCGCGTGTTCGACACGATGGCCCGGCACAACCTGCCGGCGCTGCTCGACGCGGGCCTCGCGGCGACGATCAACTCCGACGACCCGGCCTACTTCGGCGGCTACGTCAACGACAACTGGCTCGCGGTGTTCGACGCGCTGCCGCAGCTCGGCGCGTCGCACGCCTACCGGCTGGCGCGCAACGGCTTCGAGGCCGCGTTCGCGCCCGACGAGAAGAAGCGTCGCTGGATCGCCGAGCTCGACGCGGCGTTCGCGGCCGCGGCCGGCTGAGCGCGCGGCGCGCACGACGCGCGCACGACCCACCCGGCGCGCGCGACGCACACGGCGCGCATCTACAATCGCGCGCCTGCTTCGCCTCCGCGGCGCGCCACCGCCGCGGCCGGCGCTCCACACGTGGCCATGTCGAGGTCAACCATGTACAAAAACCTCATCCGCGGGCTCGCGCTCGCGGCTGCGATGCTTCCCCCCGCCACCCCGGCCGGCGCGCAAGGCGCGCCGCTCAAGGCGGCCTTCGTCTACGTGAGCCCGATCGGCGAGGCCGGCTGGACCTACCAGCACGAGCAGGGCCGCCTCGAGATGCAGAAGGCGCTCGGCGCGCGCGTGCAGAGCACCGTGGTCGAGTCCGTGGCCGAAGGCCCCGACGCCGAGCGCGTGATGCGCGACCTGGCGCGCCAGGGCCACAAGCTCATCTTCGCCACCAGCTTCGGCTACCTCGAGCCCGCGCTGCGCGTGGCCGCGGAGTTCCCCGAGCTGCGCATCGAGCACGCCGGCGGCTACAAGACCGCGCCCAATCTCAACACGTACAACGCGCGCCACTACGAGGGGCGCTGGCTCGCGGGTCTGCTGGCCGGCAAGGCGAGCCGCAGCGGCGTGGTCGGCTACGTGGCCGGCTTTCCGGTGCCCGAGGTGATCCAGGGCATCAACGCCTTCACGCTCGGCCTGCGCGCGGCCAACCCGAAGGCCCAGGTGCGCGTGCTGTGGGTCAACACCTGGTTCGACCCGCCGAAGGAGCGCGAGGCCGCGGCGGCGCTGCTGCAGCAAGGCGCGGACCTGCTCACGTACCACAGCGCGTCGCCGGCGGTCGCGCAGGCTGCCGAGGAGAAAGGCGCGAAGCTGATCGCCTACCACAGCGACATGGCGCGCTTCGCGCCCACCGCGCAGCTCGCCGCGGTGACGCACCACTGGGGCGGCTACTACACGACGGTGGCGCAGCGCGTGCTCGACGGGCGCTGGAAGCCGCAACCGGTGTGGGGCGGCATGAAGGACGGCTTCGTGCGGCTGTCGGCACTGTCGCCCGCGCTGCCGCAGGACGTGCGCGAGTTCGTCGAGTCGCGCCGGCGCGACCTGATGGCCGGCAAGGCGCACCCGTTCGCCGGCCGCATCGCCGACCAGCAGGGCCGCGTGCGGCAGGAGGCCGGCACGATGAGCGACGCGCAGATCGCGACGATGGACTGGTTCGTCGAGGGCGTGATCGGCAGCCTGCCGCGGCAGTGACGCGCCGCGCGGCGCGGCCGGCCGCTACCAGCCCGCGGGCCGCACGAAGGCCGGGTTGCGGCGCGCCGTGAGCACGTGGTCGCGCCACGCGCCGTCGATGAACAGGTACTCGCGCGCGAGGCCCTCGCGCTCGAAGCCGAGCCGCTCGAGCAGCGCGAGGCTGCGCAGGTTCTCGGGCCGCACGTTGGCCTGCACGCGGTGCAGGTTCACGCGCGGCGAGAACACCTCGTCGATGGCGGCGGCGAGCGCCTCGCGCATCAGCCCGCGGCCTTCGTGCGCCGCGTCGATCGCGTAGCCCAGCATCGCGTTGCGAAACGGCCCGTAGCTCACCTGCGAGAAGCGCACGGTGCCGACGATGAGCCCGGGCTCGTCGAGCGGGGTCAGCCACCAGCGCCACGCGGCGTGGGCGACGAAGGCCTCGGCGTCGTCGGCCATCGTCTTCTCGTGATGCCCGATCGTGTACAGCCCCGCCGGCGCCGGCGGACTCCAGCGCGCGAAGTGCTCGCGGTTGCGCCGTTCGTAGTCGAGCGCGGCCGGCGCCAGCGCCTCGTGCGAGGCCACCAGGCGCAGCCGCGTGGTCTCGATCGTGGTGCGCGGAGGCTCGCTCGCCGGCTCGCTCATGCGGCAGATTGTGGCGCGGCGCGCACCCGATGCCCGCCGCACGGGCCGAGCGATCGCCCGACGATCCGGCCGCGCTCAGCCCGACGCAGGCGCCAGCGCCGCGGCCAGCGCGGCGGCCCGCGGCCCGAACGCGTACACGTCCATGCCGAGGCTGCCGTGGGTCACGCTGTCGTGCAGCCGCAGCGGCGCGTGGTCGCGCCCGCCGGCGCCGGCGGCCACGTACCACGGCAGCAGGTGCTCGTCGGTCGGGTGCATGTCGACCGCGTGCGGCGCGCGCGCGCGGTAGTCGAACAGCGCGTCCCAGTCGCGTGCCGCGCTGCGCCCGGCCATCCACGCGCGGAAGGCCGCGCTCTCGGCGATCTCGGGCAGGGCCGGCGGCGCGTCGTGGAACTGCATCGTCTGCGCCACGCGGCGCAGGTTGTGCGTGATGCTGCCGGTGCCGAGCACCAGCACGCCCTCGTCGGCCAGCGACGCGAGCGCCTGGCCGAACGCGAACTGCGCGGCCGGCGGGTCCATCGGCCGCATTGCCACCGGCACCACGGGCACGTCGGCGCCGGGCCACGCGTACATCAGCGCGGTCCAGATGCCGTGGTCGAGGCCGCCTTGCGGCAGCACCGGCGCATCCAGCCCGGCGGCGGCGAGGCGCTCGCCGATGCGCTGCGCCAGCGCCGGGTCGCCGGGCGCGTCGTAGCGCACGCGGTACAGCGCCTCGGGGAAGCCGCCGAAGTCGTGGACGGTCTCGTGGCGCGGCGCGCCCAGCACCGCATGCACCCGCGCCAGCGTGTGCGCGGACACCGCCACGATGGCGCGCGGCCGCGCGAACGCGGCCTCGAGCGCCGGCCCGAGGCGTGCGAGGAAGGCGCCGGCCGCGCCGGGCTGCAGCGCGATCATCGGCGAGCCGTGCGAGACGAAGATCGGCGGCAGCGGGCGGGACGTCGTGTTCATGGTGTCGTCATTGGAGCACCGGCCGGGCGTGCCGTCGTTCGAGCCGATTGACCGCAGCGTTCGGTCCGGTGAAGCGCCCGGTGTATCGTGCACCGATGACCCGCAGCGCCGCACCTGCCGCCGTACCGGCATCCGCTTCCGCAGCCTCCGCATCGGCGGCGTCGCGCCGGCCCTCGCCGCTGCGGCTCGCCTGGACCCAGCTCGGGCGCGACTTCCGCGCCGGCGAGCTGCGCCTGCTGGTGGTGGCCGTGATGCTGGCGGTCGCGGCGCTCACCGCGGTGGGCTTCTTCGCCGACCGGCTGAACGGCGCGCTGGCGCGCGACGCGCGCGCGCTGCTCGGCGGCGACGCCCTGGTCGCGAGCGACCAGCCGACCCCGGCCGCGTTCGTCGAGCGCGCGCGCGCGCTCGGCCTGGCGACGGCCACGACCACCGGCTTTCCGAGCATGGCCCGCGCCCCCGACGACAAGGGCGGCGCGACGCGGCTCGTCGCCGTCAAGGCCGTCAGCGACGGCTACCCGCTGCGCGGCAGCCTGCGCGTGGCCGATGCGCCCGGCGGCGCCGAGCGCGACGCGACGCGCGCGCCGGAGCCGGGCACGGTGTGGGTGGACGCGGCCGTGCTCGATGCGCTGAACCTCGCGATCGGCGACACCTTGCTGCTCGGCGACGCCGCGCTGCGCATCGCCGCCGTCATCGTGATCGAGCCCGACCGCGGCGCCGGCTTCGTCAACTTCGCGCCGCGGGTGATGCTGCACGAGTCGGACCTCGCGGCCACGCACCTGATCCAGCCGGCCAGCCGCGTGACCTACCGCCTCGCGGTGGCCGGCGACGGCGCCGCGGCCGCGCGCGTGGGCGAGTTCGTGCGCTGGGCCGACAGCCAGATCAAGGCCGGCGCGTGGCGCGGCGTGCGCGTCGAGTCGCTCGAGTCCGGCCGGCCCGAGATGCGGCAGACGCTCGACCGCGCCGAGAAATTCCTCAACCTGGTGGCGCTGCTGTCGGCGCTGCTCGCCGCGGTGGCGGTGGGCATCGCGTCGCGCGACTTCGCCGACCGCCATCTCGACGACTGCGCGATGCTGCGCGTGCTGGGCAGCTCGCAGCGCTCGATCGCCACGTCCTACTTCTTCGAGTTCGGCATCGTCGGCCTGCTGGCCAGCGCGGCCGGCGTGCTGCTCGGTTTCGGCGTGCACTACGTGTTCGTGTGGCTGCTCGCCGGGCTGGTCAACAGCAGCCTGCCGGCGGCCAGCGCGTGGCCGGCGCTGTTCGGCCTGGGCGTGGGCATGACCCTGCTGCTCGGCTTCGGGCTGCCGCCGGTGCTGCAGCTCGCGCGCGTGCCGGCGCTGCGCGTGATCCGGCGCGACGTGGGCGCCCTCAAGCCGGCGTCGATCGCGGTGCTGGCGGCCGGCACGCTCGGCTTCGTGGCGCTGTTGCTGGCTGTCTCGGCCGACCCGAAGCTCGGCGCCATCGCGGTGGGCGGCTTCGCCGCCGCCGTGTGCCTGTTCGCGGCGGCGTCCTACGTGGCGGTGCAGGTGCTGCGGCGTGCGGTGCCCGAGACGCGCGCGCCGCGCTGGCTGGTGCTGGCCACGCGCCAGATCGCGGCGCGGCCGGCCTTCGCCGTGCTGCAGGTGTCGGCGCTCGCCGTGGGCCTGCTCGCGCTGGTGCTGCTGGTGCTGCTGCGCACCGACCTCATCGCGAGCTGGCGCCAGGCCACGCCGCCCGATGCGCCCAACCGCTTCGTGATCAACGTGATGCCCGAGCAAGGCGATGCGTTCCGCGCCGCGCTCGCCGGCGCCGGCGTCGCGAAGTACGACTGGTACCCGATGATCCGCGGCCGCCTCGTGGCGGTGAACGGCCGGCCGGTGAAGCCCGACGACTACGGCGAAGACCGCGCCCGGCGGCTGGTCGAGCGCGAGTTCAACCTCAGCCACGCGGCCGGGCTGCCGTCGCACAACAGCGTCTCGGGCGGCCGCTGGACGCCCGAGGAGCCCGACGCGGTGAGCGTCGAGGAAGGGCTGGCGCAGACCCTGGGGCTGAAGATCGGCGACCGCATGCGCTTCGACATCGCCGGCACGCTCGTCGAAGGCCGCGTCAGCAGCCTGCGCAAGGTGGACTGGGGCTCGATGCGCGTCAACTTCTTCGTGATGTTCCCGCGTTCGCAGATGCCCGAGCTGCCGGGCACCTTCATCGCCGCGTTCCGTGCGCCGGCGACGCCGGGCTTCGACAACGCGCTCAGCCGCGAATTCCCGAACATCACCAACGTCGACGTGTCGGCCTCGATCGCGCAGGTGCAGCGCGTGCTCGACCAGGTGATCCGCGCGGTGGAGTTCCTGTTCGGCTTCACCCTGGCGGCCGGGCTGGTGGTGCTGTTCGCCGCGGTCAGCGCCACGCGCGAGGCACGCGCGCGCGAGTTCGCGGTGATGCGGGCGATCGGCGCCGGCCGCACGCTGCTGGCGCGCGTGCAGCGCGCCGAGCTGCTCGGCGTGGGGGCGCTGGCCGGCGTGCTCGCGTCGCTGGCCGCGGTGGCGGTGGGCTGGGCGCTCGCGCGCTATGCGTTCGAGTTCAGCTGGAACGCGCCGCCGGCCGTGCCGCTGGTCGGCGCCGCGGCCGGTGCGCTGCTCGCGCTGGCGGCCGGCTGGTGGGGCCTGCGCGAGGTGCTGCGCCGACCCGTGGTCGAGACCTTGCGCAAGGCGTCGGAGTAGCCGGCGCGGCGGCCGGCCGGCGCACGCGCGCCCCGCCGCGCGCCGCTCACGCCGGCTGCAGCCGGAAGGTCGACACCACGCCGGCCAGGCGCTGGGCCTGCTCGCGCAGGGAAGCGGCGGCGGCGGCGGACTGCTCGACGAGGGCGGCGTTCTGCTGGGTCATGCGGTCGAG
>Ga0073934_10002085_pt1 | contig 43577 bp, 38 predicted proteins | sample LarsenN4metaG_FD_76834 | JGI IMG/M metagenome (GOLD analysis project Ga0073934, IMG submission 76834) | Hot spring sediment bacterial and archeal communities from British Columbia, Canada, to study Microbial Dark Matter (Phase II) - Larsen... ...
AGGTCGCAGCCGATCACCTTGAAGCGCGGCTCCTTCGTCACCGGGTCGATCTCGACCCGCTCGATGGCGCCGGGGGCGGCGCGCTGGCCGCTGGAGATCTGCGCGCCCTCGAAGGCGGGGCCGGTCGGCGAGGAACAGGCGAGGACGCGGCTGCGGTTGCCGAGCAGGATCTCGGCATTGGTGCCGACATCGACGATCAGCACCAGATCGTCGGACCTGTCGGGTTCCTCCGACAGGGCGACGGCCGCGCAGTCGGCCCCGACATGGCCGGCGATCAGCGGCAGGACATAGACGCGGGCGGCGGCGCCGATCGCCGTCAGCCCGAGCTCGGCGGCCGCGAAGCTGAGCGATTCGCCGGTGGCGAGCGCGAAGGGAGCCTGGCCAAGTTCGACCGGATCGATCCCGAGCAGCAGGTGGTGCATGACCGGGTTCATCACGAAGGTGACCTCGAGGATCTGGCCCGGGTCGATGCCGGCCTCGGTCGCGATCGCCCCGGCCAGTGCGTTGATCGCCTCGCGCACGGCCTGCGTCATCTCGGCGGCGCCGCCGGGATTCATCATCGCGTAGGAGACGCGCGACATCAGGTCCTCGCCGAAGCGGATCTGCGGGTTCATCACGCCGGAGGAGGCGAGCACGCTGCCGTCGCCGAGATCGCACAGATGCGCGGCGATGGTGGTCGAGCCGAGGTCGATGGCGAGGCCGTAGAGGCGGCCCTCGTAGAAGCCGGGCCAGATCCCCGTGATGCGCGCCGGGCCGCGGTGTTCGCGGTGGACGGCGACCGTCACCTTCCATTCGCCCTTGCGCAGGACGGGCTGGAGCCGGCGCAGGAGGCCGAGGTCGGCCTCGACCCCCTCGATCTGCCACTGTTCGCGGAGCGCGTCCTTCAGGCGCTGGAAGTCGCCCGAGGGTTCGTGCATGTCGGGTTCGGCGACCTCGACGTAGTAGGGGCGGGTGGCCGGGTCCATCGCGATGTCGCGCTGGGCGGCGGACTTGCGGATGACCTGGCGGTGGACCTGGCTTTCGGGGGGCACGTCGATGACGACATCGCCCATCACCTTCGCCTGGCAGCCGAGGCGGCGGCCCTCGGCGAGGCCGCGGATGCGGCGGTAGCGTTCCTCGACCGCGTTCCATTCGGAGAGCGCGTCGGGGGCGACGGTGACGCCGTGCTTGGGGAATTCGCCGTAGCCGGGCGTGATCTGGCATTTCGAGCAGATGCCGCGCATCCCGCAGACCGAATCGAGATCGACCCCGAGCTGGCGCGCCGCCGTCAGCACCGGCGTGCCGGCCGGGAAGCGGCCGCGCTTGCCGGAGGGGGTGAAGATCACCAGCACGTCCTTCGGGGCATCCGTGGTGCTGTCCGCCATGCCGTCATCCTGTCGCTGCTGTCGCCGTTCTAGGCGCGCGGCGGCGCGACGCAATGCCTGCAAGCGGCACGCGAGGGGCGCGGAGCGTCAGCGGGCGGCCTTTCCGCCCCGGCCGGCCCGGCGCGGCGCGGTGAATCCGGGCCGGCCCGTCCCCTTCACTTCCGCGGCCGCTTCCCCTATCACGCCGGCGCAATGGCGGGATGACCCCGCGCCCGGAAAGGACTGCGCCCTTGCTAGAGATCACCACGACCGCCGAGCTGGAAGCCTTCTGCGCGGCGGCCCGGCAGGGGCCCTATGTCACGCTCGACACCGAGTTCCTGCGCGAGCGGACCTATTACGCCAAGCTTTGCCTGATCCAGATGGCGCTGCCCGGCAGGGACGGCGCGGCGGCGCTGATCGACCCGCTGGCCGGGGGCCTGTCGCTGGAGCCGCTCTATGCGCTGTTCCGCGACGAGAGCGTGGTCAAGGTCTTCCACGCCGCGCGGCAGGATCTGGAGATCTTCTTCGTCGATGGCAACGTCTTTCCGCGGCCGCTCTTCGACACCCAGGTCGCGGCGATGGTCTGCGGCTTCGGCGAGCAGGCGGGCTACGAGACGCTGGTGCGCAAGATCGCGCGCGAGAGCCTCGACAAGACCTCGCGCTTCACCGACTGGTCGCACCGGCCGCTGTCGGCGGCGCAGAAGGCCTATGCGCTGGCCGACGTGACGCACCTGCGGGTGATCTACGAGTTCCTGGCGGCCGAGCTGAAGCGCACCGGGCGCGAGAAGTGGGTGGCCGAGGAACTGGCCCAGCTGACCGAGCCCGAGACCTACATCACCCGGCCCGACGAGGCCTGGCAGCGGATCAAGACCCGCACCACCTCGGGCCGGTTCCTCGCCGTGGTGCGCGAACTCGCCCGCTTCCGCGAGATCTACGCGCAGGAGAAGAACGTCCCGCGCTCGCGCGTGTTCAAGGACGACGCGCTGCTGGAACTGGCCTCCGCCCGCCCGGCGAATGCCGAGGAGCTGGGGCGGATGCGGCTTCTGCTGCGCGAGGGGCGCAAGGCGGACGTGGCCGACGGGATCCTCGCCGCCGTCCGGGCCGGCATCGCGACGAGCCCCGAGGACTATCCGAAGGTCGAGGCGGCGGAGGAGAACGGACAGGCGGATTCGGCGCTGGCCGACCTGCTGCGCGTGCTGCTGAAGGCGAAGGCCGAGGCCGCCGGGGTGGCGCAGCGGCTGATCGCCTCGTCGGCCGATCTCGAGGCGATCGCCCGCGGCGGGCGCGAGGTGCCGGCGCTGCGCGGCTGGCGGCGGGAGGTGTTCGGCGCCGATGCGCTGCGGCTCTGCGAGGGGCGCATCGCCCTGTCCGCGCGGGGCGGCGCGGTGCGGGTGATCGAGGTCTGAGCCGGCCGCGGGCCTCGCCCCGGCCGTCCCCGCCCGGCTCCCACGCGCCTGTCAGGGACAGGCGCGGGATCAGCGCCGCGTCGAGCGGCTCTGCCGTTCGCCGAGCACCACGATCTCGGTGATCTGCGCGAGCTTGGCATCGGCGAGATAGGCGCCGGCGGTCAGCTCGCGCGACTGCACGGTGGAGACGCGCGAGGGCACCGGCGGCTGCCAGGCGACGAAGCGGTAGGTCATGACGCCATCGACGGGCTCGCCGAAGTTCTCGGCCACCAGCGCCGCGTCCCAGTAGCCCTGGGTGGGCGGCAGGCCCACGGCGCGGACGATCGCGCCGCCCGGCAGGGGTTCGACGGCCAGTTCCGTCACCTGATCGACGAGCGGGCGGCGGTCGCTGTCGAAGCCGCCCTCGGGTTCGAGCGTCGTCATGTAGGGCTGCGACGGCTGGAACCAGTTGAACGGGTTGAGCCGGCTGTCGCGGAACGACCCGCAGGCCGCGAGCGCGACGACGAGCGACAGGAGGATCGCCGCTCTCCCCGGTCTTGCCATCTTCACCGCCCCCTCGCGCCGGACCCGGTTCGGTGTCCGGGCTCGGGCCTTGGGTAGCCCATTCGCCGCGACGTGAAAAGGGTTCGCCGCTTTACCTTCGGCCGCGGGACGATTACCTCGGGACCGGTCAGGGGAGTTGCAGGAATTGGCCAGCGCCGCCTTTGAGGAGATCGCCGAGACCTTCGCCTTCCTCGACGACTGGGAGGACCGCTACCGCCATGTCATCGAGCTGGGCAAGGCGATGCCGCCCCTGCCCGCGGCGCTGAAGGTCGATGCGCTGAAGGTGAAGGGCTGCGCGAGCCAGGTCTGGCTGCACCCGGTGATCGCCGGGCAGGGGCCGGGGGCGCGGTTCGACTTCGAGGGCGAGAGCGACGCGATGATCGTGCGCGGCCTGATCGCGATCCTGCACGCGCTTTACGCCGGGCTGACAGTGGGCGAGGTCCTGGCCGTCGATGCGCCGCGCGAGCTGGCGCGGCTGGGGCTTGACCGGCATCTGTCGGCGCAGCGGTCGAACGGGCTGCGCGCGATGGTGGACCGCATCCGCGCCCTGGCCGCCGAGGCGGCGGGCGCAGCCGGGACCTGAGGGGGCGCTGCCCGCCGTCGCCCTGCGGCGACCCCCTGAGGGCTTGCGCGGGGAAGAAGCGGCGCGGCCGTCAGCGCAGGGCGGCGAGCGCCGGTTCGAGATCGCCGTAGCCGGTGAAGCGCCGTTCATAGGCGAGCCCGAGGCGGTCGGCATGGGCGCGGGCGAGCCGGTCGAGCGCCGGGTCGTCGGTCTGGGCCTGATAGACGAGCGTCGTGTAGTTGCCGAAATACATGTCGCGCAGCTCGGGGTTGCGGTCGAGCCCGAGCGGCCGCCAGACGAAGGCGTCGAATTGCCGGACGAGGAAGTCGGTGAGGTAGAAGCAGGTGACCTCGCCGCGGGCGGCGAACTGCGCGTTGCCCTCGTAGAAGGAGAAGCAGTGCGGCCCCTCGACCATGGCGACGCCGAGCTCGGCGCATTTCGCCTGCAGGCGCCCGCCCGTCCCGCAGTCGGCATAGACGACGAAGATGCCGTCGTAGCTGTCGCGGTGGGCGAGGACCGCCTCTTCCACCGCCCCGACGATGCGCTCCGGCCGGTTGTGCAGGATCGCCGGAAGGCAGGTCAGGTCGAGGTGGTGCCAGCCGTTCCGGTCGCGGAGGGCGAGGATCTCGCGGGCGAGCGCGCCGCAGGCGATGAGCAGGATGCGCCCGGCCCGCGCCGGGGCGAGGCCGGATTCGGTCAGGATGCGGTCGGAGAGGTTCATCGCCCGCGCCGGAACAGCCGCAGCGCCAGGACGGCGGCCAGCAGGACCGGGCCGATCGCGGCCTGCCAGAGCGGCATGGCGCCGATCCCTGCGACGCCCCAGGCAAGCGCGAGGGTGGCGGCGGCAGCGAGGATGACGAGCGCGATCAGCGCGATGAGGCGGGCGGCGGGCATCGGGGGCCTCCTTGACCTGTCCGCGTCAATCTGGGGTGCCGCGCGGGCAAGGAAAAGCCCCGGGGGCACGGGCGGAGCGGGGCGGGGGCGCAACGGGGCGGGGCGCAACGGGGCGCGCCGGCGGACGGCGCCGCGGCGACGCCGTCAGCGTCAGCCCGCGGCGACCTGGTTGTGCCGGCGCCCCATCCATTCCTTGGCGGTCTGGACCGCGACCGCCGCGTCGCGGCAATAGGCGTCCGCGCCGATCGCCTTGCCGAATTCCTCGTTGAGGGGGGCGCCGCCGACCAGCACGATGTAGTTGTCGCGCATCCCCTTTTCCTTCAGCGTGTCGATCACGACCTTCATGTAGGGCATGGTCGTCGTCAGCAGGGCCGACATGCCGAGGATGTCGGCCTTCTCGCGTTCGAGCGCCTCGATGTACTTCTCGACCGGGTTGTTGATGCCGAGGTCGATGACCTCGAAGCCGGCGCCTTCCATCATCATGCCGACGAGGTTCTTGCCGATGTCGTGGATGTCGCCCTTGACGGTGCCGATCACCATCTTGCCGACGCGCGGCGCGCCGGTTTCGGCAAGGAGCGGCTTGAGGATCGCCATGCCGGCCTTCATCGCGTTCGCCGCGAGCAGGACCTCGGGCACGAAGAGGATGCCGTCGCGGAAGTCGGCGCCGACGATGGTCATGCCGGCGACGAGCGCCTTGGTCAGCACGTCGTAGGGCGCCCAGCCGCGGTCGAGCAGGATGCGGACGCCTTCCTCGATCTCTTCCTTGAGCCCGTCGTAGAGGTCGTCGTGCATCTGGAGCACGAGTTCGTCGTCGTCGAGCTCGGACAGGATGATGTCGTCGTCGGCCATGGCGGGCTCCCGGAAGGTTCGCGCAGGGCCTTAATGCGCCGGGCGGCGGCTGTCCACTTGACGTTTTGCGACACTCGGATGCCGTAGTCCGACCTTGCAGGGCGGCAACAGCGCGGCAACGGGGCGGCCGGCGACGGGCCACTGGAAAATGTTCGCGAAATGTTCCAGACTGCCGCCATGACCCTTCCGCCCCCCGACCCCTTCCTGCGGCTGAAGGCGCGCGGCGCGCGCAGCAACCCGGCCGGCCGGTTCGAACCCTACGCGCGCGAGGCCTCTGATGACGGCTGGGACCTGCCGGAGGAGGAGCGGCTGCTGCGCACCGAGGTCAGCCTCGAGGTGCCGCGCAGCGTCATCACCCGCAACGACTCGCCCGACGTGCCGTTCGACCGCTCGCTCAACCCCTACCGCGGCTGCGAGCACGGCTGCAGCTACTGCTTCGCGCGGCCGTCGCATGCCTATCTCGGGCTGTCGCCGGGGCTCGACTTCGAGACGAAGCTGGTGGCGCGGCCGCAGGCGCCGGCGCAGCTCGAGCGCGAGCTGGGGCGGAAGGGCTACAGGCCCGCGCCGCTGGCGATCGGGACCAACACCGATCCCTACCAGCCGCTCGAGGCGCGGTTCGGGATCATGCGCGGCCTGCTCGAGGTTCTTTCGGCCTGGAACCACCCGGTCAGCATCGTCACCAAGGGCGCGCTGATCGGGCGCGACGCCGACATCCTGGCGGACATGGCGGCGCGGCGGCTGGTGACGGTGGGGATCTCGGTGACGACGCTCGATGCCGGCCTCGCGCGGCGGCTTGAGCCGCGCGCCCCGGCCCCGGCGCGGCGGCTGGCGGCGATCGCGCGGCTGGCGGCGGCGGGGGTCCCGGTTCGGGTGATGGTCGCCCCGGTGATCCCGGTGCTGACCGAGCCGGAGCTGGAGGCGATCCTTGCGGCGGCGGCCGAGGCCGGGGCGACCGGCGCCTCCTGGGTGCTGCTGCGCCTGCCGCTCGAGGTCGCGCCGCTGTTCCGCGACTGGCTGGCCGAACACGAGCCCGGACGGGCCGCACATGTGATGAACCGGCTGCGGGCGATGCGCGGCGGGCAGGACTATGACGCCGCCTGGGGCCGCCGGATGACCGGCGAGGGCGCGGAGGCGCAGCTGATCGCCGCGCGCTTCCGCCTGGCGGCGCGGCGGCTCGGGCTCGACCGGCCGGCGCCGGTGCCGGACCTGTCGCGCTTCGGTCCGCCGCCACGGGCGGGCGACCAGCTGAGCCTGTTCGGGGCGGAGGCGCTCAGCGCGACCAGTCCACCGGCGTCTCGCCCCGCGCCGCGAGCCAGGCGTTGACGCGGCTGAAGGGGCGCGAGCCGAAGAAGCCGCGGCGCGCCGAGAGCGGCGAGGGATGGGCGGAACAGTGGATCAGATGCGCGCCGGACGCGACATGGACCGCCAGCGCCTGCGCCGGGCGGCCCCAGAACAGGAAGGCGCAGGGGCGGCGCGAGACCTCGGCGAGGACCTCGCGGGCGAGGCGCTGCCAGCCGAGGCCGGCATGGCCGCCCGGTTCGCCGGCGGGGACGGTGAGGACGGGGTTGAGGAGCAGCACGCCCTGCGCCGCCCAGCCCGCGAGGTCGCCATCTTCTCGCGTTACACCAAGATCGTCGGCCAGTTCCCTGAAGATGTTGATGAGAGACCGGGGCAGGGGCGTCACGCCGCGGGCCACCGAGAAGGCGAGCCCGGTGGCGTGGCCGGGGGTGGGATAGGGATCCTGCCCGAGGATGACAACGCGCACCGCGGCGGGCGGAAGCGCGGCGAGGGCGGCAAAGCGCAGGGGGGCGGGCGGCAGGACGGGGCGCGGATCGGCGGCGAGCGCGGCGGCGATGCCCGGCCAGGCCTCGGCGAAGAAGGGCAGGTGCGCCCAGGCGGGCGGGATCATGCGGCGGGCGGCGGGACGGGCGAGACGGCGGCGAGGGCGGCGACCTTGGCCCGGGCGCGGCCGGAATCGATGCTTTCGGCGGCAAGCGGCACCGCCTCGGCCAGCGAGGCGGCCCGGCCGGCGACGACCAGCGCCGCCGCGGCGTTGAGCAGCACCGCGTCGCGGTAGGCCCCCTTCGCCCCGTCGAGCAGCGCCCGGAAGGCGGCGGCGTTGGTTTCGGGCGTGCCGCCGAGGATCGCCTCGAACGGGTGCACGGGCAGCCCGGCATCCTCGGGGTGGATCTCGGCTTCGGTCACGCTGCCGTCCTCGAGCCGCGCGACGTGGGTGACGCCGCAGATCGACACCTCGTCGGTGCCGTCCGCGCCATGCACGAGCCAGGCACGCTCGGAGCCGAGTTCGCGCAGGGTCTCGGCCATCGGGCGGATCCAGGCGCGGGCGAAGGCGCCGGTGAGCTGGCGCCTGACCCCGGCCGGATTGGTGAGCGGCCCGAGCAGGTTGAACACGGTGCGGGTGCCGAGTTCGGCCCGGGTCGGCATGACGTGCCGGATCGCCGGGTGATGCATGGGCGCCATCATGAAGCCGATGCCGCAGGATTCGAGTTCCCTTTCAACGACATCCGGGCCGACCATCACGTTGATGCCGAGCTGGGTCAGCGCATCCGCCGCGCCGGATTTCGAGGACAGGTTGCGGTTGCCGTGCTTGGCGACGACGACCCCGGCGCCGGCGACGACGAAGGCGGTCGCGGTCGAGATGTTGAGCGTGCCCTTGCCGTCGCCGCCGGTGCCGACGATGTCCATCGCATCGGCCGGCGCGCGCACCGCGGTGCAGCGGGCGCGCATCACGCGGGCGGCGGCGGCGATCTCCTCGACGGTTTCGCCGCGGGTGCGCAGCGCCATCAGCAGGCCGCCCATCTGGCTGGGCGTCGCGGCGCCCTCGAAGAGGATCGAGAAGGCGCGTTCGGCCTCCTCCCGCGTCAGCGGGCGGTCCGCGGCAAGGCCGATCAGCGGGCGCAGGTCGGCGCTCATGCCGGGACCGGGTGTCCGGCGGCGCGCGGCACGCCGGCGGCTTCGAGGAAGTTGAGCAGCAGCCGGTGCCCGTGTTCGGAGGCGATGGATTCGGGGTGGAACTGCACGCCCTCGATCGGCCGCGTCCGGTGCCGCAGCGCCATGATCGTGCCGTCCTCGAGCTCGGCCGTGACCTCGAGCGCATCGGGCAGGCTATCGCGTTCGACGATGAGCGAGTGGTAGCGGGTGGCGCGGAAGGGCGAGGGCAGGCCGGCGAAGACGCCCCGGCCGGAATGGCGGATCGTGCCCGGCTTGCCGTGCACGATCTCGGCCGCGCGCACGACCCGGCCGCCGAAGGCCTGCCCGATCGTCTGGTGGCCGAGGCAGACGCCGAGGAGCGGGGTGCCGGTTTCGGCCGCGGCGAGGGTCAGGGGCAGGCAGATCCCGGCGCGGTCGGGGTCGCAGGGGCCGGGCGAGAGGACGATCGCCGAGGGCCGCATCGCCATCGCCTGCTGCACGTCGAGCGCGTCGTTGCGGCGGACAGTGACATCGGCGCCGAGTTCACCGAGGTAATGGACCAGGTTGTAGGTAAAACTGTCATAGTTGTCGATGAGCAGCAGCATTCCGGGTCTTGTCCTTCATTTCCGGCGTGAACCCGCCCTGCGGTCGGGCTATACATGGGCGAAGGCGCGTGCCGGGGTCAAGTGAGGCTGACCGCGGTGCGGGCGGCGCGCACGGGCAGACGGCGGCCTGACCGCAAAGCGGGAGGCCGGAAGCGGAGGCAGGCATGGGCAGAAGCGTTCTGACAGGGTTCCTCGCCGGGCTGGGCTTCGTGGTCCTCGCCCTTGGCGCGCTGTCCCTGGTGGCGCCGGCCCCGAAGCCGCCGGGCGCGGTGGAGGTGGCGGTGCTCGCCCCGGCGGCCGAGGAACCCCCGGAGCCCGAGGCGGCGGCGACGGAGGCGGAAGCTGTGGAGGCGGAAGCTCCTGCGGCACCGGAACCGGCGGCGGCGGAGGCGCCTGCGACACCGCAAGCGGCAGAGGCGGAGGCGCCCGCGGCGGCGGAACCTGACACGCCTGCGGCGGCGGCACCAGCGGCGCCCGTGGCGGCGGAGGCGCCCGCGGCGCCCGATGCCCCCGGAACCGCCGAGACCGCCGGCACGGCCGAAGCGCCGGCGGCGGTTCCGGCAGAGGCCGCGACGGCGCCGGCCGAGCCCGCCGTTCCGGCGGCCGAGGCACCTGCGGTTACGGCTGCGGCGCCGGACGACCCCGCGCCTGCCGGCGGCGATGCGCCGGCCGCTGCGGCGGACCCGGCCGCGGACAGCCCGCCGCCCGCCGCCGAGCCGCCCGCCGAACCGGCCGCCGAACCGTCCGCCGTGGCCGGTGATGACGCCGCGACGGATGCGGCGGCCGGGGCGGTCACGGCGGCAGCGGAGGCCGCCCCGCCCGCGGTCGCCGCGGCCTCGCCCCGGACGCCGGCGCCGCCGGACCCGGCCGCTGCCGCGCCGCCGCCCGCGGCGCGGACGGGTGCCGACACCGCGCCCCCGAAGGCGGCCTGGGTGGCCGATGCGCCAGCGCCCGCCCCGGCCCCGGCGGCCAGTGCCGACCCGCCGCCGCCGGCGCCGCAGGCGCTGGTCGAGGTGGCGCCGCCCGGTGCCCCGCAGGCGGGGCCCGCCGCACCCGCGTCACCCGCCGCGCTGCCGCCGGCGCCGGAACGGGCGGCGCTTGCGGTGGCGGCGGCCCCGGCCCCGGACGCCGGCCCCGCCCCGCAGGCGCCGCCGCCGCCCCCGCCCCTGCGCGTGGCAGAGGCGCCGCCGCCGGTGGCGGAGGAGGCGCCGCCCGCCGCGCCGGCCGCGGCCGCGGAGGCGCCCGCACCGGCCGCCGGTGGCGCGGAACCGGCACCGGCAGAGGCCCCGGCGGCGGATGACCCGGTCGCCGAACCCCCGGCCCCTGACGTGCCGGCTGGCGATGCCCCGGCGGACGGCGATGGCGGGGATGCCGGCGCGCTGCCGGCGATCATCGCGCCCGACGGGACCGCCGGGCCGAAGGGGGCGGCGAACGCGCCGAAGCCGGGCCTGAGCAACGCCGCCGGGGTGAAGGTGAACCGCCTGCCGTCGATCGGCGCGGGGACGGAGGGCACCGCCCCGGCGCCGGAGATGGCGGAGGCGCCGGACGGGGCGCCCGCCGACGAGGCCGCCGGGGCGCCGGCGGAGCTGCCGCCGGTGAAGCGGTTCGCGGCGGCCCTCGACAACCCCGAGGCGCGCCCGGTGCTTGGTCTGGTCATGATCGACCTCGGCGAGGATGCGGGCGGGCTCGATCCGGCCACGGTGGCGACGCTGAAGGTGCCGATGACGGTCGCCGTCGATCCGACGCGGGCGGATGCCGCCGACCGCGCCGCGATCTTCCGCGCGGCGGGGTTCGAGGTTGCGATCCTCGTTCCCGACCTGCCGGCCGGCGCCTCGGCGAGCGATGTCGAGGTGATGTTCCAGGGCTGGCAGGCGGTGCTGCCCGAGGCGGTGGGTCTTGTCGCCCGTCCGGGCAGCAAGGCCGAGACCGACCGCAAGCTGGTGCAGCATCTGGTCGCGCTGGCGGGGGCGGGCGGGCTGGGCCTCGTGACCAGCGGCACCGGCCTCAACCCGGCGGCGCAGCTGGCCGGCCCGGCGGGGGTGCCCTATGCCCGCGCCTTCCGCCGGCTGGACGGCAAGGGCGAGAATGCCGAGGCGGTGCGCCGCGGCATGGATCGCGGCGTCTTCGAGGCCGAGCGCGTCGGCCGGGCGCTGGTTCTGGGCACGAGCCGCCCCGAGACCGTGACCGCGCTCTTCGGCTGGCTGTCGGAACGCGGCGACGAGGTCCTGACCGGCCCGGCGACGGCGGTGCTGGAGTAGGCCGGCGGGGACCGGGGGCGCGCGGGCGGCCCTGCCGTTGCCGCGTCAGCCGTTGCCGCGGCGGGCGAACATGCCGGCGTCCTCGGCCGCGCGCATCAGCGCCTTCGACTTGTTGACCGTCTCCTGGTATTCGGCGTCGGGATCGCTGTCGAAGACGACGCCGCCCCCGGCCTGGATGTAGAGCCGGCCGTCCTTGACGATGCTGGTGCGCAGCGCGATGCAGAAATCCATGTCGCCATTGGCCGCGAAATAGCCGACCCCGCCGCCATAGACGCCGCGCTTTTCGGGTTCGAGTTCGTCGATGATCTCCATCGCGCGGACCTTGGGCGCGCCCGACACGGTGCCCGCGGGCAGGCCCGCGAGCAGGGCCGAAAGCGCGTCCTCGCCGGGCGCGAGCGTCCCGGTGACGTTCGAGACGAGGTGCATCACGTGGCTGTAGCGTTCGATGACGTAGGTCTCGGTCGGGCGCACGGTGCCGGTCCGCGCGACGCGGCCGACATCGTTGCGCCCGAGGTCGAGCAGCATCAGGTGTTCGGCGCGTTCCTTCGGGTCGGCGAGGAGGTCGGCCTCGTGGGCGCGGTCCTCGGCCTCGGTCGCGCCGCGCGGGCGGGTGCCGGCGATCGGGCGGATGGTGACGGTGCCGTCGCGGAGGCGGACGAGGATCTCGGGGCTGGCGCCGACGATCTGGAAGCCGCCGAAGTTGAAGAAGGTCATGAAGGGCGAGGGATTGGTGCGCCGCAGCGAGCGGTAGAGCGCGAAGGGCGACAGGCGGAACTCGGCGGTCCAGCGCTGCGAGGGCACAACCTGGAAGATGTCGCCGGCGCGGATGTACTCCTTGGCGCGGGCGATGGCGGCGCGGTAGGCCTCGGGCGTGAAGTTCGAAGTGAAGGTGCCGAGATGGGCGGCGTCGCCGAGCGAGCGCGTCTCGCCGGCCGGGGCGCGGTCGAGATCGCGGACGGCATCCATCACCCGTTCGGCGGCCTGGGCATAGGCGGCCCGCGCCGACAGGCCGGAGCCGGCCCAGGCGGGCGAGACCACGGTGACCTCGCCCTTCACGCCGTCGAGCACCGCGATCACCGTGGGCCGCATCAGCATCGCGTCGGGCACCCCGATCGGGTCGGGTTTCGGCGGGCCGAGCCTCTCCACCAGACGGATCATGTCGTAGCCGAGATAGCCGAAGAGCCCCGCGGCGATGGCGGGCAGGCCCGGCGGCATGTCGAGCCGGCTTTCGGCGATCAGCGCGCGCAGCGTGTCGAAGGGGTGGCCGGGCAGGGGTTCGAAGGCGGCCGGGTCGAAGCGGGCCTGGCGGTTGATCCGGCTGGCGGTCCCGGTGCAGTCCCAGATCACGTCCGGCTTCATGCCGACGACCGAATAGCGGCCGCGCACCTCGCCGCCGGTGACGCTTTCCAGCATGAAGCTCATCGGCTGGGCATCGGCGAGCTTCAGCATCAGGGACACCGGCGTGTCGAGATCGGCGGCGAGCCGCGCCCAGACGAGCTGGTTGCGGCCCATGTCCCAGCCCTCGGCGAAGCTGGCGAAATCGGGAAACAGCGCCACGGCGCGGCCCTACTGCATCTGCGCGTTGACGGCGTCCACGACCGCCTGGTTGATCGTGATGCCGAGGCCGGTCTCGACCGCGCCGGTGAAGAGCGTCAGGAGATCCTGCTGGATCCCCTGGGCGCCCTGCGCCGCGATCGCCTCGCGCAGGCGGGCGACCTCGGGGTCGGCGGGATCGGCCGGGTTGACCGCGGTGACGGTCGCCACGAAGACGCGGCGGGCGGCCTCGATCACCGCCGACTGGCCGGCGGGCGTGGCGAAGACCGCCTCGGCGACCTCCGGCGGGGTGTCGGCGATGAAGCCGCCGCGCGCGAAGTCGGCGTAGCGGGTGATGACCAGCCCGAGCGATTCGAGGGTGGCGCCATTGTCGAGGGCGGCCTTCTGTTCCTCGGCCAGGGCCCGCAGGCGGGCGAGGGTCTCGGCCTGGGTCCATTCGGTTTCCACCCGGTCGCGGACATCGGCGAAGGGCAGGACCGCCGGGGGATCGATGCGGTCGAGCCGCAGGGCGAAGATGCCGCCGTCCTCGAGCGTCTGCATCGTCGGGAAGTCGTCGGTCTGCGCCGCCGCCGCCGCCGCGCGGAATTCGTTGTAGCCGGCGATCCCGCCCTCGGTCTCGTCGTTGAACTCGACCGTGCCGAGGGTCAGGCCCTGTTCCTTTGCCGCGTCCTCGAGCGAGGCGCCCGAGGCGAGCAGGTCCTCGATGGCCGGCATCCGGTCGGCCACCGCGCGGCGGGCCTTTTCGAGCCTTGCCTCGGCCAGAAGGTCGTCGCGGACCTCCTCGAAGGGCGTCTCCTCGGCGGGAAGGATCCCGTTCATCGCGAAGAGCGCGGGGCCGAGATCGGTCATCACCGGGCCGACGATCCCCGGCGCGGCGAGGCCGAAGACGGTATCGGCCGCCGCGCCGAGATCGTCGCGGCTGACCTCGCCAAGGTCGGTGTCGCCGGGGGCGAGGCCGCGTTCGGCGGCGAGGCCGGCAAAGGTCACGGCGCCGGAATCGAGGCGGGCCTTCGCGGCATCGGCCTCGGCCTGGTCGCCGAAGACGATGCGTTCGACGAGGCGGCGTTCGGGCACGACGAATTCGGAGAGGCGCGCGTCATAGGCGGCGCGGACGGCGGCATCGTCCACCTCCATTTCGGCGGCGAGATCCTCCGGCCTTAGCCAGATATAGGTCAGGACCCGCGTCTCGGGCCGGGTGAAGAGGTCGGGATGCGCGGCGTGGAAGGCTTCGAGCTCGGCCTCGGTCGGCGCCGGGACCGGTTCGGCGAGATCGGAGGGCAGCAGTTCGGCAAGGGTGAAGTCGCGGGTCTCGCCGAGATAGGCGCCGAGCGCGGACACGAAGCCGGCCGGCGCGACCGTGCCGTCGGCGACGGCGCGGCGGAAGAGGCCGCGGGTCAGGTCGTCGCGCAGCTTCCGTTCGAACTCGGCCTCGGTGAGACCCTCGCGTTCGAGCCGCAGGCGGTAGGTGTCACGGTCGAAGGCGCCGCCGGCGTTCTGGAAGGCCGGGATGGCGGCGATCTGGCGCGCGACCTCGGCATCGCCGACCGAAAGCCCGAGGCGGCCGGCCTCGGCATCGAGCGCGGCGTCGCCGATCAGGCGCGCGCGCACCTGCGCGTCGATCCCCAGGACCTGCGCCATCTGCATCGTGACGGGCTGGCCGAGCTGGGCCGACATCGCGTCCATCTCCTGCCTCAGCGCGACGGCATAGTCGCGCGTCGTGATCTCGCGGTCGCCGACGGTGGCGACATCGTCGGTCGCCCCGCCGAAACTGGTGATGCCGAAGCCGCCGAGGCCGAGGATCAGGAACCCCATCAGGATCCAGATGATGGTGTTTCCGCCCTTCTTGCGCAGCGGGGTGGACATGGGTTCGCGGCTCCGTCCCTTCGGGGTCAGCGGTGTTTAGGGCCTTCGCCGGAAGGGGGCAAGGCTCAGCGCAAGGGCAGGCGCAGCGCCGCGAGACGCGCCAGCAGGTCGGCGATGCCGGCGCGGTCCACGTTGGCGAAGGCGATGCGGAGCTGGCGCGCGCCGGCGGGGTCCTCCGCCGGCATGAACATGGTGCCGGGCAGCATCAGCACGCCCGCCTCGGTCACCAGCCGCCGCGCGAGGTCGGGCGCGGCAAGCGCGAAGGGATGTTCGGCATAGGCGAAGTAGGCGCCGCAGCCGAGCAGGCGCCAGCCGGGCAGGGCGGCGAGGCCCTCGGCGATGGCGGCGCGGCGGGCGAGGATCTCGGCCCGTTCGCCGGCGACCCACTGGGCGAGGTTGCGCATCCCCCAGAGCGCGCCGATCTGGCCGAGCTGGCCGGGGCAGATCGCCACCGTGTCGAGGAACTTCTCGACCTCGGCGAGGCGCGCGGCGTCGGCGACGATGGCGCCGACGCGATGGCCGGTCAGGCGGTAGGCCTTGGAGAAGGAATAGAGGTGGATCAGCGTGCCGCGCCAGTCGGGATCGGCGAAGAGGTCGTGCGGCGGACCGGGGCGGGCGTCGAAATCGCGGTAGGTCTCGTCGACGATCAGCGCCAGCCCGCGGGCGCGGGCGAGGTCGAGGAAGGCCCGCAGCGTGGCGGCCGGATATTCGACCCCGCCGGGATTGTTGGGCGAGACCAGGACGATGGCGCGGGTGCGCGGGCCGATCAGGCGGGCGGCATGGCCCGGATCGGGGATCAGGCCCTCGCCGGTGGGCAGCGGCACGGTGCGCACCCCCTGCATGTCGAGCCACATCCTGTGGTTGAAGTACCACGGCGTCGGCAGGATGACCTCGTCGCCCGCCGCCGCCAGCGTGGCCATCGCGGCGCAGAAGGCCTGGTTGCAGCCCTGGGTGATCGCGACATCGCCCGCGGCGATGTCGCCGCCATAGGCGGCAGACCACTGCGCGGCCAGTTCGGCGCGCAGTTCGGGCAGGCCCAGCACGGGGCCGTAGAGATGCGCCTCGGGATTGGTCAGCGCCGCCTCGGCGATCGCGCGGCGCAGGCCCTCGGGCGGGGGATCGACCGGCGCCGCCTGGCTGACGTTGATGAGCGGGCGGCCGGGCGGGAAGCGCACGCCTTCGAGCCAGCGGCGCGCCTCCATCACCGGGGGCGCCTCGGTCGCGGCGATGAAGGGGGAGAGCGGGAGGGTCATCCCGGCGCCCGTGCCGGCGACAGGCGCGCCGCGTGGCCGCGCCACTCCCGCCAGACCAGAAGGATCATCATCGCGTCGAAGAGCGACAGGAGGATCAGGGCGGGCGAGGGCGACACCGTGTAATGATAGGCCTGATAGGCGATGAAGCCCGCAAGGACCGCGATCGCGAACGGGTAGGACCAGCCGATCCGGGCGGCGAGCAGGAGCACCATTGCCAGCTTCATGACCCCGTGCGCGAGAAGATAGACCGCGTAGAAATGCTGCGTCGGGACGGTGAACAGCTCGGCGGCGCCGAGAACCCAGACGGCCATCGGGTCGGTCGGATCATGGGAGATCTCGTTCCTCGTCAGCCAGCCGACCAGCCGCTGGATCGCTGCGTTGGGCGTGAAGAGAAGACCCAGACCCGCGATGGCCTCGGCCGCGGCCAGCACACCCTTGACGAGGAGACTCGCCCCGAAAAGCCGGTCCAGCCAGCGATCGGCCACGGTCCCCTGCGAGGTTGGCACGTTCCGGTCAGCGGCCACGGAACGGCTCGACATACTGGAGCGCCATGTCCCAGGGGAAGAAGATCCAGGTGTCCTGGCTGACCTCGGTGACGTAGGTGTCCACCATCGGGCGGCCGAGCGGCTTGGCATAGACGGTCGCGAAATGCGCCTTCGGATAGAGCCGCCGCACGAGCTCCAGCGTCTTGCCGGTGTCCACGAGGTCGTCCACGATCAGGATGCCGGTCCCGTCGCCCATCAGCTCGGCCTGCGGGGCCTTGATGATGCGGGCCTCCGAGCGGTCCTGGTGCTCGTAGGACTTGACGCCGATCGTGTCCACGACGCGGATGTCGAGTTCGCGCGAGACCACCGCCGCCGGCACCAGCCCGCCCCGGGTGATCCCGACGACCGCCTTCCAGGCGCCCGCGTCCGGGCCCTGGCCGTCGAGCCGCCAGGCGAGCGCGCGGGCGTCGCGGTGGATCTGGTCCCAGCTGACGTGGAAGCCCTTCTCGTGCGGCAGGCGGTCGGTCATCGGCATGTCCCCGTCATTCGCCGCCGTCCCTGCCGTTGCGGCCGGTGACGGCATCGATGTCGGGCGCGTCCACCGCCTTCATGCCGACGACGTTGTAGCCGGCATCGACGTGATGGATCTCGCCCGTCACGCCCGAGGCGAGATCCGACAGCAGGTAGAGGGCGGAGCGCCCGACCTCGTCCTGGCTGACGTTGCGCCGGAGCGGCGAGTTGAGCTCGTTCCACTTCAGGATGTAGCGGAAGTCGCCGATCCCGCTGGCGGCCAGGGTCTTGATCGGCCCCGCCGAGATCGCGTTGACGCGAATCCCATCCTTGCCAAGATCTTCGGCGATGTACTTCACGCTGATCTCGAGCGCCGCCTTGGCCAGCCCCATGACGTTGTAGTGCGGCATCACCTTTTCGGCGCCGTAATAGGTCAGCGTCAGGAGCGATCCCCCGCGCGGCATCATCGCCGCCGCGCGCTGGCAGACCGCGGTGAAGGAATAGACCGAGATGTCCATCGTCATCCGGAAGTTGTCCGGCGTGGTATCGACATAGCGGCCGCGGAGTTCGTTCTTGTCCGAGAAGCCGATCGCGTGGACGACGAAATCGAGGCTGCCCCAGTGCGAGCCGAGGCCGGCGAACAGCGCATCGAGCGATCCCGCATCGCCGACATCGCATTCGAAGACCGCCGTCGAGCCGAGCGAGGCCGCCAGCGGTTCGACGCGCTTCTTCAGCGCCTCGCCCTGATAGGAAAAGGCCAGTTCCGCGCCCGCCCCCGCCAGCGCCTTCGCGATCCCCCAGGCAATGGACTTGTCGTTCGCGAGACCCATAATCAGGCCGCGCTTGCCGTGCATCAGTCCAGTTGCCATAAAGCGTCCCCGCGCGCGCCAGTTGACGGCGAAGCAATAGGCGAAACCCCGGGGTGCATCAAGGGCGGCGCCGGCGATGCAACCGGCGCGACCGGCCGAAGGGAGGCGTAGCGCATGACCGACAGAAGCGGTATCTTTGCCGGTGACGAACCATTCGGGATCGTCCGGCGCTGGCTGGCCGAAGCCGCCGGGACGGAGCCGAACGACCCCAACGCGATCGCACTTGCCACGGTGGACGCGGAAGGGATGCCGAACGTGCGGATGGTTCTGCTGAAGGACGTCGAAGGGCAGGGCGCGGAGGGCGCCTTCGTCTTCTACACGAACTACGGCTCGGCCAAGGCGGCCGAGATCGCCGCAAGCGGAAAGGCGGCCTTCGTGATGCACTGGAAGTCGCTGCGCCGGCAGGTGCGCGTCCGCGGCCTGGTGACGCGGGAGGACGGGCCGAAGGCGGACGAATACTTCGCCTCGCGGTCGCTCAAGAGCCGTCTCGGCGCCTGGGCCTCGCGCCAGTCGGCGCCGCTGACGTCGCGTCTGCACTTGATGGCGGAGGTCGCGAAGGTTACGGCACGCTTCGGCACGAACCCGCCGCGGCCTCCGTTCTGGGGCGGGTTCCGCATCGCGCCGGTCGAGATCGAGTTCTGGTCTGACGGCGAGTTCAGGCTGCACGACCGGTTCCGCTGGCAGCGGCAGTCTTTGTCGGATGGATGGAATGTCGAACGTCTCTACCCCTGAAGTTCACGCTTCGCGAATCTTCGCGCGTTCATTTCGCGCGCGTTTTCGCTTGAACTCGGGGTCGCCTTGTAGATGTATTCGCGCGGGGGACGTGAACTTGGGGAACGGCGGGCAATGATGGAGCCTGCGGCGACGGCGCAGCGCATTTCCGGGCGCGTGAAGTGGTTCGACCCCTCAAAGGGGTTCGGCTTCATCGTGTCCGATCTCGGCGGCGCGGACATCCTTCTGCATGCCAACGTGCTGCGCAATTTCGGCCAGAGTTCGGTGGCCGATCACGCGCGGATCACCGTCCTTGTCCAGCAGACGGCGCGCGGCGCGCAGGCCGTCGAGGTGCTGGAGATCGTGCCGCCCGAGCCCGAGAACGGGGCGGTGATCGAGGACCTCGACCAGGGGACCGCGCCCGACCTCGACTCGCTGCCGCTCTTGCCCGCGCGGGTGAAGTGGTTCGACAAGGTGAAGGGTTTCGGCTTCGCCAACATCTTCGGCCATCCCGAGGACGTCTTCATCCATATCGAGGTGCTGCGGCGGTCCGGGCTTGCCGACCTCGGCCCCGGCGAGGCGATCTGCCTGCGGGTGATCGAGGGCAAACGCGGCCGCATGGCGGCGCAGGTGCTGCCCTGGGAAACGGCCCTGCGCCTCGCGCGGTGAGGGCCGCGGCCGCCGCGGGGCTGCTCGCCGCCCTTCAGGCGGGGACGGCGGCGGCGTCGGTCTGCTCGCCGGCGGTGCTGGACCTGCGCTGGGACGGGGCCGCGGCACGCTTCCGCGTCGAGATCGCCGACGACGCGGAGGAGCGCGCCAGGGGCCTGATGCACCGCCGGGAGCTGGCGCGCGGGACGGGGATGCTGTTCGTCTATCCGCGGCCGGGGCCGGTGTCGTTCTGGATGAAGAACACGCTGATTCCGCTCGACATGATCTTCATCGGCCCGGACGGGCGCGTGAACGGGATCCACGCGATGGCGGTGCCGGGCGACACGACCCCGATTCCCGGGCCGCCCGGCACCCAGTTCGTGCTCGAGATCGGCGGCGGTCTGGCCGGGCGGCTGGGTCTGGCCGAGGGCGCCGAGGTCCGCCACCCCGCCGTGGACCAGGACATCGCGCTCTGGCCCTGCTGAGCGGGGCGGGGGCGCGCCCTTTCCTTCACGGCGGCGACTCACTATGACACGGGCGTCCGCACGGGCGGGGCGTGGCGCAGTCTGGTAGCGCGACGGTTTTGGGAACCGTAGGCCGCAGGTTCGAATCCTGTCGCCCCGACCAGGATGACGGCAGGGTCCGGCGCGGCGTGGCGCACGGACGGGCCGGGGCGGACTGTTTCCGAATTGCCATAGGCGCGCGGCGGGAAGGCCGGGTCCGGCGGGCCTGTCGCGGCGCCCCCGCGGCCCCGGACGGATTGCCGCCGCCCGTGAACCGCGCCGACCAAGGCGATGAGCTGGCGTCCTTTTCCGGCGGCGGGCGGCACGGGCGGCCGGGACCGGGTGAGTCGCGGCCCGCGGACGTGGAACAGCATTCGCGGCCAGATCAACAGAATTTTTGATCACGGGAACGTAAAAAACCGGTTGACCCGGGGCCGGTCCCTACGTCAGTTTGTGCGGGCTGGCGGCGAAACCACAAGATGTAGTGGCCGCAGGGCGGAGGACAATGTCAGGCACAACCAGCCGGCGCGACAGACGCCGGGACGCCGCAGGCGCACCGCGGCGATCGGACGGCCTGTGCCTCCGCGCTGCCGGGCGGCCGCGGCGGCGACGTGGGTGAAGGCCCCCCGAGAGGGGCCGGGTCAGGCAAACAGGGGCGCGCAGGCGCACCGCAAGCGAGGCGGGACGGAAAGACGATGAGGATCGAACGCAAATTCACCGAAGCCGGCAAGGATGCCTATGCCGCGCTGGACTTCGTCACGACGACGTCCGAGATCCGGAACCCCGACGGCAAGGTGGTGTTCCGCAACGACTCCGTCGAGGTGCCCGCGGGCTGGAGCCAGGTGGCCGCCGACGTGCTGGCGCAGAAGTATTTCCGCAAGGCGGGCGTGCCGGCGCGGCTGAAGAAGGTGCGCGAGAAGGGCGTGCCGGAGTTCCTGTGGCGGTCGGTCGCGGACGAGGCGGCGCTGGCCGCGCTGCCGAAGGAGGAGCGGCTGGTCGGCGAATCCAGCGCCCGGCAGGTGTTCGACCGGCTCGCCGGCGCCTGGGCCTACTGGGGCTGGAAGGGCGGCTACTTCTCCTCCGAGGCGGATGCGCGGACCTATTTCGACGAGATGCGCTACATGCTGGCCGCGCAGATGGCCGCGCCGAACTCGCCCCAGTGGTTCAACACCGGCCTGCACTGGGCCTACGGGATCGACGGGCCGAGCCAGGGCCATTTCTACGTGGACTGGAAGACCGGCGTGCTGACCAAGTCCGACAGCGCCTACGAACACCCCCAGCCGCATGCCTGCTTCATCCAGTCGGTCGCCGACGACCTGGTGAACGAGGGCGGCATCATGGACCTCTGGGTCCGCGAGGCGCGGCTGTTCAAGTACGGCTCGGGCACGGGGACCAACTTCTCGATGCTGCGCGGCGAGGGCGAGCGGCTGTCGGGGGGCGGAAAGTCGAGCGGCCTGATGGGCTTCCTCAAGATCGGCGACCGGGCGGCCGGCGCGATCAAGTCGGGCGGCACCACGCGGCGGGCGGCCAAGATGGTGATCTGCGACATGGATCACCCCGACATCGAGCAGTTCATCGACTGGAAGGTGATCGAGGAGCAGAAGGTCGCCAGCCTCGTCGCCGGATCGAAGATGCACGAGCGCCAGCTCAACGCGATCTTCGCGGCGATAAGGCAATGGGACGGGGCGGCCGGGGATGCCGCCGATCCGGCCCGGAACCCGGCCCTGAAGGCGGCGATCCGGGGCGCGAAAAAGGTCGCGATTCCCGAAACCTACATCAAGCGGGTGCTGGACTACGCGAAGCAGGGCTATTCCGCGATCGAGTTCCCGACCTATGACACCGACTGGGACGGCGAGGCCTATGGCAGCGTCTCGGGGCAGAACTCCAACAACTCGGTGCGGGTGACGGACGCCTTCCTGCGGGCGGTGCGCGAGGACCTGCCGTGGGAGCTTCTGCGGCGGACCGACGGCAAGGTCGCCAAGACGGTCTCGGCGCGCGAGCTGTGGCAGCGGATCGGCCATGCCGCCTGGGCCTGCGCCGACCCCGGCATCCAGTTCCACGACACGATCAATGCCTGGCACACCTGCCCCGAGGACGGGCCGATCCGGGCATCGAACCCCTGTTCGGAATACATGTTCCTCGACGACACGGCCTGCAACCTGGCGTCGCTGAACCTGCTTGCCTTCTACCGCGACGGCCAGTTCGACGCCGAGGGCTATGTCCACGCGACGCGGCTGTGGACGATCACGCTGGAGATCAGCGTGATGATGGCGCAGTTCCCGAGCCGCGAGATCGCGCAGCGGTCCTACGACTTCCGCACCCTCGGCCTCGGCTATGCCAATATCGGCGGCCTGCTGATGAGCATGGGGCTCGGCTACGACAGCCCGGAGGGGCGCGCGCTCTGCGGTGCGCTGACGGCGATCATGACCGGGGTGTCCTACGCGACCTCGGCCGAGATGGCGGGCGAGCTCGGCCCCTTCCCCGGCTATGCCCGCAACAAGGGCCACATGCTGCGCGTGATCGGCAACCATCGAAGGGCCGCGCATGGCAGCGTGTCGGGCTATGAGGCGGTCAACGTCCAGCCGGTTCCGCTCGACCACGCGAACATCCCCGTCGAGGGGCTGGGGCTTCTGGCCAAGACCTCATGGGACGAGGCGCTGGAGCTGGGCCAGCGGCACGGCTTCCGCAACGCGCAGGCGACGGTGATCGCGCCGACCGGCACGATCGGCCTGGTGATGGACTGCGACACGACCGGGATCGAGCCGGACTTCGCGCTGGTCAAGTTCAAGAAGCTGGCGGGCGGGGGGTATTTCAAGATCATCAACCGCTCGGTCCCCGCGGCGCTGGAGGCGCTGGGCTACAGCCCGGCCGAGATCGGCGAGATCGTCGCCTATGCGGTGGGCCACGGCACGCTGGGCAACGCGCCGGTCATCAACCACACGGCGCTGATCGGCCACGGATTCGGCCAGGCCGAGATCGACCGGATCGAGGCGGCGCTGCCGGCCGCCTTCGACATCCGCTTCGTCTTCAACCAGTACACGCTGGGCGAGGAGTTCTGCCGGAACACGCTGGGCATCCCGGCGGAGAAGCTGAACGATCCCACCTTCGACCTGCTGCGCCACCTTGGCTTCACCAAGGCGCAGATCGACGCGGCCAACGACCATGTCTGCGGCACGATGACGCTGGAGGGCGCGCCGCACCTGTCGCCCGGCCACTACCACGTCTTCGACTGCGCCAATCCCTGCGGCAAGACCGGCCGGCGGTTCCTGTCGGTGGAAAGCCACATCCGGATGATGGCCGCAGCGCAGCCCTTCATCTCCGGCGCGATCTCGAAGACGATCAACATGCCGAACGCGGCGACGATCGAGGACGTGCTTGCGGCCTACGAGCTGAGCCATTCGCTGGGGCTGAAGGCCAACGCGATCTACCGCGACGGCTCGAAGCTGAGCCAGCCCCTGGCCTCTGCCCTTGTCGAGGACGACGAGGAGGCCGAGGAGGTGCTGGCCGCGGGCACGCCGCAGGAAAAGGCGCAGGTCCTGGCCGAGAAGGTCGTCGAGAAGGTGATCGTGCGAGAGATCGTGCGGTCGCACCGCGAGAAGCTGCCCGAGCGGCGCAAGGGCTATACCCAGAAGGCCATCGTCGGCGGCCACAAGGTCTATCTGCGCACCGGCGAATACAAGGACGGCTCGCTGGGCGAGATCTTCATCGACATGCACAAGGAAGGCGCGGGCTTCCGGGCGATGATGAACAACTTCGCCATCGCCGTGAGCGTCGGCCTGCAATATGGCGTGCCGCTTGAGGAATTCGTCGAGGCCTTCACCTTCACCAAGTTCGAGCCCGCGGGCATGGTGCAGGGCAACGACTCGATCAAGAACGCGACCTCGATCCTCGACTACATCTTCCGCGAGCTGGCGATCAGCTATCTCGACCGCACCGACCTGGCGCATGTGAAGCCCGCGGGCGCCGCCTTCGACGATCTCGGGGGCGGATCCTACGAGGGGCAGGCCAATGTCGCCCCGGTCGGCGAGACGGCGGCGTCGAAGTCGCTGGAGGTGCTGAAGCAGATCTCCTCGACCGGCTACCTGCGCAAGCGACTGCCGCAGGAACTGGTCGTCCTTCAGGGCGGGGCCGGCGCGATGGGCGCGGCGGCGCTGGCCGGGGCGGCGGACCCGGTGGCGGCGCTGGCCACCCTGGTGCCCGAGACGGCGATGGCGGCCGCCCCGGCGGCGGCGACGGCGCTCGGGTCGGGGACGGTGACGCTCGACCAGCGCGCACGGGCCAAGCTTCAGGGCTACGAGGGCGAGGCCTGCGGCGAATGCGGAAACTTCACCCTGGTGCGCAACGGCACCTGCATGAAGTGCAACACCTGCGGCGCGACGAGCGGCTGCAGCTGAGGGATCAACGCCCCCGGCCTTCGGGCCGCGGGCACAGCATCCGGGGCGGGTGCGCTCGCCCTTGACGACGTTCAGGCCGCAGGCAAGACACCGAGCGGTAAACAAGCGAGCCTGAGCGGCGAGACTGACGGGGGGCGGGTTTCCGCCCCCCCTTTTCGTTCCCCCCGCCCGCGCCGGGGCGTGGCCGGATTCACATCCCGGTGAGGTGCCGGGCGGGCGGTCTTGCGGCCGGAAGGGACCCCGTCTATCTCGCGGGCGCGCCTCGTAAGGCGTTGAGATCATGACGTAAAATGGAGACAAGAGCCATGAAGAAGGTTGTTCTGTCGCTTGCCGCCATGTCCGCCCTTGCGGCCCCCGCCTGGGCGGTGGACGTCAAGGATGCCGACGGCAATGGCAGCTATTCGATGGAAGAGCTCAAGGTGGCCTATCCCGATCTGACCGAGGAGATCTTCAAGAAGGTCGACACGAACGCCGACGGCAGCGTCAGCGCCGAGGAGCTGAAGGCCGCGCAGGACGCGGGCACGCTGAAGGCCTGATCCGCGGCAACGCACGGGCAACGGGCCTCCGGCGGCCGCGGGCGCCGGAGGCCCTTTTCCTGTGCGAATGGGGAAGGCTCCGGCCCCTGTTATTGCCTAACGGGGAAGCCGGTCCCAGATTTCCCCCGACGGCGCGGCTTGCGGCGTGCCTTCCGCCGGCCCACATTGAGCCCGGCGGCGGCGCCGTGAACGGATGCCCGCCGCGATGGAGAAGATGATGACGAAGACCCTGACCGCCGTCCTGACCGTGCTGAGCCTTGCTGCCGGCGCGGCCCATGCGCAGACGGTGGTGACCGATACCGACGGCAACGGCACCTGGTCGATCGAGGAGATGACCGCGGCCTATCCCGACATGACCGCCGACCTGTTCCAGCAGATCGACGTGAACGGCGACGGCCAGATCGACGCCGACGAGCTTCAGGCCGCGCGCGAGCAGGGCCTTCTGGCCGCCTGAGGGCGATCCCCGGCAAAGCGGGGTGGTGGTGAGAGCGACGGGGGGTCCGGTTCCGGCCGGGCCCCCCGGTCTGTCAGGCGGCGTCGCTGCCGAGAAGGTCGGCCACGGCCGAGCCGCGCCTGAGCCCGAGGGCGCCGCGCAGGCGCGCGCGCCCGCGCGCGACGCGCGAGAGCACGGTGCCGGTCGGCAGGCCCGCCGCGGCCGCCACGGCGCGGACGCTGCGGCCGGCGACGGCGGTGCCGAGCAGGGCCTCGGCCTCGGCCGCGGGCAGGCGGGCGAGGGCCGCCGCGACATCCCGGAGCGCGAGCCGCGCCCCGGTCCCGGCCGGGGCGGCGGGTTCGGCGACCTCGTCCAGCGCCAGCGTGCGCCGGGGCGGGCGGCGGGCGAGGTTGCGGGCGGTTTCCATCAGGTAGGGCCGGAGGTCGGCGACCTCGCCGCCGGCGCGGAGCCGCGCGAGCACGCGCAGGAGCGCCTCCTGGGCAAGGTCGTCGGCGCTGGCGCGGTCGGGCGCGAGGCGCCGGCTGAGCCGGGTCAGGGCGGGGATCAGGCCGGAAAGGGCGCGGGCTGTCATCGTCACCTCCTTGGTCTGGCGCGGGGCACAACCTCCGGGCGAGGGGCGGGGGGCTCAAGGCGCGGAAACCCGCCGCGGCGGGTCCTTGCCGGCGGGCGGGGGCGGCGCGGGCGCCGGGGCGCGCGCGATGGGCGGGCCTCCGCCGGACCGCGCCGGGGGTATCGGCGGCCTCCCGCGCCGGGGCGGCGGCGGCGGGAATCTCCGCCCGCCCGGCGCGTCCTGTGGGGTGAGGCGGCGCAGGACGGCGCCTCGTCCGATCAACAGGAACGGAGTGTGCAGATGAGAACCCTGACAGCAGCCCTTGCCGCGCTCGCGGCGATTCCCGCGGGTCTGGTGCTTGCGGCCGGAACGGTTGCCGACATGGATGCCGACGGCAACGGGACCCTGTCCCTGACCGAGCTTCAGGCGGTCTATGCCACGCTCGACGAGGCGGGCTTCGCCGCTATCGACAGCAACGGCGACGGCGGCGTGGACGATGCCGAACTGAAGGCGGCGCTCGATGCCGGGACGCTGAAGGAAGGCGGCTGAGGCCGCGGCCGGGCCCCGGCGCCCATCTCCCTCCGATCCCCCGCCGGGGTCCGGCCCCTCAGCCGCTCAGATCCCGCGCGCGAGCGCGGCGATGCCGGTGCGCGCCACGTCGCGCAGGCCGAGCGGGCGCATCAACTCGGCGAAGGCGTCGATCTTCTCGGAGGTGCCGGTGATCTCGAAGACGAAGCTCTCGAGGGTGGAATCGACGACGCTGGCGCGGAAGATCTCGGCCAGGCGCAGCGCCTCGATGCGCTTCTCGCCGGTGCCTGCGACCTTGAACAGCGCCAGTTCCCGCTCCACAGCCGGGCCTTCCACCGTCAGGTCGTGGACCTCGCGCACCTGCACCAGACGGCCGAGCTGGGCCTTGATCTGTTCGATCACCGCCGGCGTGCCGCGGGTGACGACGGTGATCCGGCTGAGATGGCCGGCATGGTCGGTCTCGGCGACGGTCAGGCTGTCGATGTTGTAGCCGCGGCCCGAGAAGAGGCCGATGACGCGGGCGAGTACCCCTGCCTCGTTGTCCACGATGACGGCGAGGGTGTGGCGCTCGACGGCCTGCGCGTTGGGGTCGCGCAGGTCATAGGCGGAGTGGCTCGTGGAGCCCTTCTTGATGTTGAGTGCGGCCATTCCGCGTCTGTCCCTTGTCCTTACTGAATCCGTCCGGCGGGGGCGGGGGCAAAGCCGCCCCGGCCGTCACACCAGCACCGCCCCCCTGGCGCCGATTGCGCCCCTGGTGTCCGCATCGCCGAGCAGCATCTCGTTGTGCGGCTTGCCCGAGGGGATCATCGGGAAGCAGTTCTCGTGCTTTTCCACGACGCAGTCGAAGACGACCGGCCCGTCGTGGCTGATCATCTCCATGATCGCGTCGTCGAGATCCTTCGGGTCGGTGCAGCGCAGGCCCTTGCAGCCGAAGGCCTCGGCAAGCTTGACGAAGTCGGGCAGGCTTTCGCTCCAGGAATGCGAGTAGCGCTCGCCGTGCAGCAGCTCCTGCCACTGGCGCACCATGCCGAGCCGTTCGTTGTTCAGGATGAACTGCTTGACCGGGGCGCGGAACTGCACGGCGGTGCCCATCTCCTGCATGTTCATGAGCCAGGACGCCTCGCCCGCGACGTTGATGACCAGCGCGTCGGGATGGGCGATCTGCACGCCGATGCTGGCCGGCAGGCCGTAGCCCATGGTGCCGAGGCCGCCGCTCGTCATCCAGCGGTTCGGCTCCTCGAAGATCATGAACTGGGCCGCCCACATCTGGTGCTGGCCGACCTCGGTGGTGACGTAGCGGTTCATGCCGCGGGTCAGCGCCTCGAGCCGCTGGATCGCCAGCTGCGGCTTGATCGTCGTCTCGGACGGCCGGTAGGCGAGGCAGTCCACCGCCTTCCATTCGCCGATCTGCGCCCACCATTTCGCCAGCGCCTCGCGGTTGACCTTGCGCCCGCGCGATTTCCACAGCTTCAGCACGTCCTCGAGGACATGGGCGACATCGCCGAGGATCGGGACATCGACATGGATGACCTTGTTGATCGACGAGGGGTCGATGTCGATATGCGCCTTCTTCGAGCCGGGCGAGAAGTCCTTGATCCGGCCGGTGATGCGGTCGTCGAAGCGGGCGCCGACATTGATCATCAGGTCGCAGCCGTGCATGGCGAGGTTGGCCTCGTAGAGCCCGTGCATCCCGAGCATCCCGATCCAGTTGCGGCCCGAGGCCGGATAGGCGCCGAGCCCCATCAGCGTCGAGGTGACGGGGATGCCCGTGGCATCGACAAGCTCGCGCAGGAGCTGCGAGGCGGCGGGGCCGGAATTGATGACGCCGCCGCCGGTGTAGAAGAGCGGGCGTTCGGCCGTCTCGATCATCTCGACAAGCCGCGTGATCTGGGCGAGGTCGCCCTTGACGCGGGGCTGGTAGTGGCTGACCCGCGCCTCCTTCGGCGGCGTGTAGGTGCCGGTGGCGAACTGCACGTCCTTCGGGATGTCGATCAGCACCGGGCCGGGGCGGCCGTGGGTGGCGATGTGGAAGGCCTGATGGATCGTCTCGGCCAGCCGGTCGGTATCCTTCACCAGCCAGTTGTGCTTGGTGCAGGGGCGGGTGATGCCCACCGTGTCGGCCTCCTGGAAGCCGTCGGTGCCGATCATGAAGGTCGGGACCTGGCCGGTCAGCACCACGATCGGGATCGAATCCATCAGCGCGTCGGTCAGCCCGGTGACGGCATTGGTGGCGCCGGGGCCGGAGGTGACGAGGACGACGCCGGGCCTGCCGGTGGAGCGGGCATAGCCCTCGGCCATGTGGACCGCGCCCTGTTCGTGGCGGACGAGGATGTGGCGGATGTCGTTCTGCTGGAAGATCTCGTCATAGATCGGCAGCACGGCGCCGCCCGGATAGCCGAACACCGTATCGACGCCCTGATCCCTGAGCGCCTGGATCACCATCTTCGCACCGGTCATCTGCCGCGACATCTGTCTCTCCGCCTTGCCGCCTTCAGAAACGAAACGCCCCCGAGGATCAGTCGGGGGCGCATGGGAACCGTTATGGTCAACCGTCACCGGCCCATGCGCCACTGTCCCACAAGAATGACGACACCGTTCATCGGATCGCGTCCCCGTCGAGGCGGAGCGGACATTAGGGGGGCCGCAAAGGGGCGTCAACCGGCAAAAGCGGGAATTTTGTGTCGCACGGGCATCATCCGGCGAAAGAAACTTACGGAACGGCACTGCGCCCGCGCAACTTTCCCACGGGAGGCGCCGCGGCGGGGCGGGCGGTCAGGTCCGGACCGGGCGCGCTTCGGGCAGGGCGATGCGCGCCACCTGCTCGGCGATCGGGTCGACCGAAAGGGGGTGGGTCTCGGCGCTGTGGTCGGCGGGGTTGCCGATGTCCTGCCAGCGCCCGCCCTTGTAGATCTCGAGCGCGCTGAACTTGGACTTGTAGCCCATCTTGCGGCTGCCCGGGACCCAGTAGCCGAGATAGACGTAGGGCAGGCCCGCCCGCCGCGCGATGGCGACGTGATCGAGGATGATGTAGGTGCCGAGGCTGTCGCCGGCGCGGTCGGGGTCGTAGAAGGAATAGACCATCGACAGGCCGTCATCGAGGACGTCGGTCAGGCAGACGGCGGCCAGGCTGCGCCGCCCGTCCTCGCGCGTCGCCGTGTATTCGACGATGCGCGTCTTGACCGGGGTTTCCTCGATCATCGCCGCGAACTCGAAGATGTCCATGTCGGCCATGCCGCCGTCGGCGTGGCGGCTGTCGAGGTAGCGGCGGAAAAGCTCGTACTGGTCCTCGGTCGCCCAGGGGCTGGTCGCGACGCGCCGCAGCGACTGGTTGCGGCGGATCGTCCGGCGCTGCGACTTCGACGGTTCGAAATCGGCGACCCGGATGCGCGCCGACAGGCAGGCGGTGCATTCGGCGCAGGAGGGCCGGTAGAGCACGTTCTGGCTGCGGCGGAAGCCCTGCTTGGACAGGGTGTCGTTCAGGCGTTCGGCATTCTCGCCCTGAAGCGCCGTGAACAGCTTCCGCTCGGACCTTCCCTCGAGATAGGGGCAGGGCTGCGGGGCCGTCACGTAGAACTGCGGCGCAATCGGGAGAGTGTGGCGCATCGGATCTTGCGGGGCGTTCGTTCGGAGGCTGGCGACAGGTCACGGGTCCGGCTGAGCGGAATTGTTACCAGCGCTTCACGAATCCGCCAAGCTTTGTGTTGGCCCGGGCCGGCCGGTCCGGCGTGCCCTGTGTCCGGCTTCGCGCCAATCGACGGGCGGCGGGCCGAATGGCGCCGCCGCCCGCATTGCGGGCCCCGCGCAGGGGGGGAGGGCTGCGCGGGCGCCCGTGGGGTTCAGTAGCGCCCCGGCCCGGCGGCACGGTCGTCGTCGCGGCCCGCGGTGCCGTCTGCGTCGCCTTGCGTCTCGCGCGCGGCGCGGGCGCGTTCGTCGAGATACTGGTCGAACTCGGCCTTGTCCTTGGAAGCGCGCAGGCGGGCGAGGAAGGCCTCGAACTCCTCCTGCTCGCGCACCAGGCGCTCGATCGTGTCGGCCTTGTAGGCGTCGAAGGCCGAGTTGCCCGAGGACCGCATCGCGCGCGCCTGGGCGTGCATCCGGTGGTGGTGGCCGTTGCCGTCGCGGCGGCCCCAGCCGCAGCCGTGTGAGAACATCTTCTTGCTCCAGATCATGTAGGCGAGCAGCGCCAGGCCGACCGGCCAGAACAGGATGAACCCGGCCACCATGGCCGCGATCCATGCCCATCTGCCGCGTTCATCGAGCCAGTCTTCGGCGCGCCCGAGCCACGACCGGCGGTCCCGGTCGCTGGCGGTGTAGGTGGCGGACCACGTGGTCATCGGTGCGGTTCCTCCTTGGAACGGATGTGAATAGGCTTCACATCGGGCAAGATCGGTGTCGCGGGCGGTCCGGTCAAGGGGAGATGTGAAAATCATTCACATTGGCCTTGGACATTCGGCGGAAAGGCGCCGGTCCGGGGCGGCGGTTCAGGATCAGCCGGCGGCATCAGGCCGGGCGATGACGCGGATCTCGCCCGGGCCCGGCGGGTTCGCGATCACCCCGGGCAGGGCGGCGAGCGACACCTCGCGCGAGATCAGCGGGGCCACGTCGATCCGGCCGGCGGCGATCAGGCCGGCGGCGCGGCCCTGGGTGAAGGGGTTGAGGAAGGCGAAGCGGACCGCGATCTCGCGCACCAGAAGGTCGAAGGGCTCGAAGGGCACCTGCCGGCCGCGCGGCAGGACGCCCATGACGACGACGCGGCCGCCCGGCCGGGTCAGGGCGGGGGCGAGGGCGACGGTCTCGGGTACGCCGGCGCATTCGAGCACGGCCTCCGCCCCCTCGGGCCAGAGCGCGCGGAGCGCCTCCGGCGTGCCGCAGGCATGGTGTGCGCCGCCGCGGCGCGAGAGGGCCTGCCGCTCCGCGCTGCGCGTCAGCATCGCCACCTCGGCCCCGGCCATCGCGGCAAGCTGCACCGCAAGCTGGCCGATCACCCCGCCGCCGATCACGGCGGCCCGCTCGCCCGGCCGGAGCGCGGCGAGATCGATGCCGTGCAGCGTGCAGGCGAGCGGTTCGCAGAAGGCGCCGAAGCGCGGATCGAGGCCGGCGGGAAGGACATGGGCGCGGCGGGCCGGGAAGGTGGCGAAGGGCGCGAAGCCGCCGTCGCGGTGGACGCCGGTGGCGACATTGCGCGGGCAGAGGTTGACGCGGCCCTCGCGGCACAGCGGACAGGTCCCGCACCCGTCGTTGGGGTCGCAGGCGACAAGGGCGCCCTCGGCAAGATCGACGCCCGGCCCGCGGGCAACGATCGTGCCGCAGAACTCGTGGCCCAGCGTCACCGGCGGCGTGCAGGGAAACTCGCCGCGGTGGAGGTGGCGGTCGGTGCCGCAGACGCCCGCCGCTTCGACGCGGACGAGGACCTCGCCGGGCCCCGGCTCGGGCACGGCGACATCGTCGAGCCCGAGATCGTGGACGGAACGCAGGCGGACTGCCTTCATCGCTGATCCCCTTTCGGCGGGTTGCGCGCAGGCGGATGGTGCCACCGGCGGGCCGGCAAGGCGAGGGGCCTCCGGTTCCGTCACGTCATGCCGCCGGAGCGGCTTGAGGCACCGAAATCAAATTGCCCGATGGCTCGCGGGCAGTGCAGACTGCGCGCCGTCCGGCCGGCAATGCCGGGCCGAGGCCCGGCGCTTGCCGTGCCGAAGGACAGAGCTAGATCGAAGGAATCCACAGGGAGGTGGAACAATGCAGAGACGGAACTTCCTGACCACGGCGGCCATCGGCGCGGCCGCGACGGCCCTTGCCGCGCCTGCGGTCGCGCAATCGGCGCCGAAGGTGACCTGGCGCGTGACATCCTCGTTCCCGAAGTCGCTCGACACGATCTACGGCGCGGCCGAGACGATGGCGAAATACGTGTCCGAGGCGACGGACGGCAACTTCGTGTTGCAGGTCTTCCCGGCGGGCGAACTGGTCCCCGGCCTCGAGGCCGCCGCGGCGGTGTCGGACGGGACGGTCGAGGCCTGCCACACGGCGTCCTACTACTACTGGGGCAAGGACCCGACCTATGCGCTGGGCACGACGACCCCGTTCGGGATGAACTACCGGCAGATGAATGCCTGGCTCTACTGGGGCGGCGGCATCGACCTGCTGAACGAATTCTATGCGACGCAGAACCTGATCTCGTTCCCCTGCGGCAATACGGGCGTGCAGATGGGCGGCTGGTACCGCAAGGAGATCAACTCGGTCGCCGACCTTCAGGGCCTGAAGATGCGGATCGGCGGCTTCGCCGGCAAGATCATCGAGAAGCTGGGCGTGGTGCCGCAGCAGATCGCGGGCGGGGACATCTATCCCTCGCTCGAGAAGGGCACGATCGACGCCGCCGAATGGGTCGGCCCCTATGACGACGAGAAGCTCGGCTTCTACAAGGTCGCGCCCTACTACTACTATCCGGGCTGGTGGGAAGGCGGGCCGACTTTGTCGACGATGATCAACACCGCGAAATGGGCCGAACTGACGCCGGCCTATCAGGCGATCCTGAAGTCGGCCTGCGAGGCGGCCAATTCCAACATGATGGCCTCCTACGACTGGAAGAACCCGATGGCGCTGAAGTCGCTGGTCGCGAACGGCGCGCAGCTCAGGCCCTTCCCGCAGGACGTGCTGACGGCCGCCTTCGACGCGGCGCAGGCGACCTATGCCGAGATCTCGGCGACGAACGCGGCGTTCAAGAAGATCAAGGACAGCCAGGATGCGTTCCGGCGTGACGCCTATCTCTGGGCGCAGATCGCCGAATACAACTACGACGTGTTCATGATGAGCCAGCAGCAGGCCGGCAAGCTCTGACCGTCGCGGAAGGACGAAAGCGGTGGCCCCGGCAGGACTGCCGGGGCCATTTGTCTGCGCGGGTCACGCAGGCGATCAGGGATTGACGACCGGCGGCTTCAGGACCGGGGCGCCGAGATTGGGAGCGCCGAGATTGGGGGCTGTGCCGCCGCCGGGCGTGCCGAGCGGCTTGAGCTGCGGCACCGTGATCGTCACCGTGGACGGATCGACCGGCGCGCCCTTGTAGTGCATCACCAGCTGCGGGAAGGCGATGACGATGCCGATCATGACGACCTGGATGATGACGAAGGGCACCGCGCCCCAGTAGATCTGCCCGGTCGTGACCGGCGCGACCTGGGCGCCCGTGACCTTGTCGGTATAGGGCGCGCGCGGCGCCACCGAACGCAGGTAGAACAGCGCGAAGCCGAAGGGCGGGTGCATGAACGAGGTCTGCATGTTCACGCCGAGGATGACGCCGAACCAGATCAGGTCGATGTCGAGCGCCACCGCCGCCGGCGCCAGCAGCGGAACGACGATGAAGGCGAGCTCGAAGAAGTCGAGGAAGAAGGCGAGCAGGAAGACGAGGATCGATACCCCGATCAGGAAGCCGGTCTGCCCGCCCGGCAGCGCGGTCAGGAGATGTTCGACCCAGATGTGGCCGTTGACCCCGTAGAAGGTGAGCGAGAACACCCGCGCCCCGATCAGGATGAACATGACGAAGGCCGAGAGCCGGGTGGTCGCGGTCAGGGCCGAGGAGATCACGCCCATGTTCAGCCGGCGCTTCATGGCCGCCAGCACCATCGCGCCCACGGCCCCCATCGCCCCGCCTTCGGTCGGCGTCGCGATGCCGAGGAAGATGGTGCCGAGGACGAGGAAGATGAGCGCGAGCGGCGGGATCAGCACGATGATGAACTGCTGCGCGAGGCGCGACATCAGGTTGGTGCCGAGAGTCCTGTCGAGGACGGCGAGGATGTAGATCACGATCACGCCCACCGTCGCGCCGAGGATGTCGGCATTGGCACCCTGCGATTCGTAGAGCCAGCGATGCGCGCCCCAGGCGACCACGACCGCCAGCGCGAGCGCGACGGCGAGCGAGGCGACGCCCGAACCGAGCGTGCGCGCCTCGGCCGGAAGCGCCGGCACCCAGGACGGGCGCAGGATCGAGATCGCGAGGATGTAGAGGACGTAGAGCCCGGTCAGGACGAGGCCGGGGATGATGGCGCCGGCATACATGTCGCCGACCGACCGGCCGAGCTGGTCGGCCAGCACGATCAGCACCAGCGAGGGCGGGATGATCTGCGCCAGCGTCCCCGACGCCGCGATGGTGCCGGATGCGACGCGCCGGTCATAGCCGTAGCGCAGCATGATCGGCAGCGAGATCAGGCCCATCGCGATCACGCTGGCCGCCACGACCCCGGTGGTGGCCGCCAGCAGCGCGCCGACGAAGATGACCGCATAGGCGAGCCCGCCGCGGATCGGCCCGAAGAGCTGGCCGACGGTGTCGAGCAGGTCCTCGGCCATGCCGGATCGTTCCAGCACGATGCCCATGAAGGTGAAGAACGGGATCGCGAGCAGCGTCTCGTTCGACATGACGCCCCACAGGCGCACCGGCATGGTGCCGAGCAGGCTCCAGTCGAGCGTGATCGTGCCGTTCGAGAGCGGCGCGAGTTCCACCCCGACGACGAAGAAGAACAGGCCGACCGCCGCCAGCGAGAAGGCGACGGGATAGCCGAGAAGCAGGAACACGATCAGCGAGGCGAACATGATCGGCGCCATGTTCGTGGCGATGAGTTCCATCATGGCCGCGGCCCCCCGGCGATGCCGCCCACTTCGCGGGCAAGCTCCTCCGCCTCCTTCTCGGCCATCTCATGGGCCGAGACGAACGGGTGCGGATCCTCGATCAGGCCGCGCATCACCGCGATCTTCTTGATGATCTCGGACAGGCCCTGGAAGGCGAGCAGGATGAAGCCCAGCGCCAGGATCGCCCGCGAGGGCCAGATGATGAGCCCGCCGGAGTTGGTGGAGATCTGGCCGCTCTGCCAGGCCGCCCAGGCATAGGGCACCAGCATCCAGACCATCACCAGCACGAAGGGCATCAGGAAGAAGACGTGGCCGAAGAGGTCGATCCAGTGCTGGGTGCGGCGCGACCAGATGCCGTAGACGATGTCGATGCGGATATGTTCGTTCTGCTTCAGCGTGTAGGCGGCGGCCAGCATGAAGGCGGCGCCGAAGAGATACCATTGCAGTTCGAGCCAGGCGTTCGACGACATGTTGAACAGCTTGCGGAAGACGGCGTTGCCGGCGCTGACCAGGATGGCCACGAAGATCAGCCAGGCCACCGCCCTGCCGACAAGCTCGTTCATGCGGTCGATGCCGCGCGATAGTGCCAGAAGGCCCTGCATGAATCCTCCCCTCTCCGGCATGCGTCTTGTCGATCTGTCCGGCACCTTAGGCGTATGCGGCGCAACGCCCGCGCGTCAATCGAAACGCAGGGGAAGGCGGGGGGCCTATTCCAGCTCGATCGTTCCCGGCGGCTTCGAGGTGACGTCGTAGAAGACGCGGTTGACGCCGCGCACCTCGTTGATGATGCGTGTTGCGGTTTCGGACAGGAAGTCGTGGCCGAACGGGTAGTAGTCGGCGGTCATGCCATCGACGGATGTCACCGCGCGCAGGGCGAGCGCGTGGTCGTAGGTCCGCCCGTCGCCCATCACCCCCACGGTGCGCATCGGCAGGATCGCCGCGAAGGCCTGCCAGATCCGGTCGTAAAGCCCGTGCCGGCGGATCTGGTCGATGAAGACGGCATCGGCCTGGCGCAGGATGTCGAGCTTCTCGCGGGTGATCTCGCCGGGGCAGCGGATGGCGAGGCCGGGACCGGGGAAGGGATGGCGGCCGATGAAGCGCTCGGGCAGGCCCAGCTCGCGGCCGAGCGCGCGCACCTCGTCCTTGAAGAGTTCGCGCAGCGGCTCGACCAGCTTCAGCCCCATCGTCTCGGGCAGGCCGCCGACATTGTGGTGGCTCTTGATCGTGACCGACGGCCCGCCCGAGAAGGAGACGCTTTCGATCACGTCCGGATAGAGCGTGCCCTGGGCGAGGAATTCCGCGCCGCCGGCCTCGGCCGCGTGCTTCTGGAACACGTCGATGAAGAGGCGCCCGATCGTCTTGCGCTTGGCCTCTGGGTCGGAGACGCCCGCGAGCGCGTTCAGGAACAGGTCGCTTTCGTCGGCGTGGATCAGCGGGATGTTGTAGTGGTCGCGGAACATCGACACGACCTCCTCGGCCTCGCCCAGCCGCAGGAGCCCGTGATCGACGAAGACGCAGGTCAGCCTGTCGCCGATCGCCTGATGGATGAGCACGGCGGCGACCGAGGAATCGACGCCCCCCGAGAGGCCGCAGATGACGCGGCCCTCGCCGACCTGGGCGCGGATCCGCGCGATCGCCTCCTCGCGGTAGGCGCCCATCGTCCAGTCGCCCCTGAAGCCCGCGAGGCGCACGAAGTTCGCGTAGAGCCGGGCGCCCTTCGGCGTGTGGTGGACCTCGGGGTGGAACTGCACGGCATAGAAGCGGCGGCCGGGATCGGCGGTGATGGCAAACGGCGCGTTGGGCGAGGTGCCATAGACGCGGAAGCCCGGCGCGATCGCCGAGACGTGGTCGCCGTGGCTCATCCAGACCTGTTCCGGCCCGTCCTCGAACCAGCCGTCGAGAAGCGGCAGCCGCTCGGCGGCGGGGGTGACGAAGGCACGGCCGAACTCGGCGGTGCCGTGGCCGCTTTCGACCTTTCCGCCCAGCATCTGCATCATCACCTGCTGGCCGTAGCAGATGCCGAGGATCGGCACGCCGAGGTCATAGACGGCCTGCGGCGGGCGCGGCGAACCGGGCCGCGTCACGCTGTCCGGCCCGCCGGAGAAGATGACGGCCTTCGGCGCGAAGGCGCGCAGGAAGGCGTCCGTCACCTTCTGGTAGGGGTGGATCTCGCAATAGACCTTCAGCTCGCGCAGGCGCCGCGCGATGAGCTGCGTCACCTGGCTGCCGAAGTCGATGATGAGGAGGCGGTCATGGGCGGTCATGCGGCTCGATAGAGCGAGGCGGCGGGGCGCGCAAGGGTGGCGCGGGCAGGGCCGCAGGGCCGCCGCGGGCAGGGCCGGAAGGCCGCCGCGGGACATGTCCCACGCTGGGACATGCCCCACTGGCCAATGAAATCAGTGGCTTGGGAGTCGTCTTCATATCTCGTTAAGACTTTCCGCGCGGCGGCGGCTCCCCCGCGCGGCGTGCCGCGCCCGGGCGGCGGGCCACGTTGGCGGACGGGGCCGGTGTCGCGGACGGCGGGCGGCGATGTCGTTTTCGCGCGCAAAGTGCCGGTTACGGGGGGCGTCCGGGCGGCGCGGTTCCGTAGAACCGAGCCGACCGGAGATCGGAGGCTTGCCATGACCGAGGCAATCGAAGGACGGCGCGCGCGCGGCGGCGGCGGCGCGGCGCGGCGGGCGGAGCGCACGGCGGTGCGCATCGAGGCGGCGAGGTTCATCGAGCGGAAGGTGCCGAACTTCGAGGTGCTGAACGCCGAGGCGATCGAGATCATCGAGGCGAATGCCGAGACGGTGCTGGCGGAGATCGGCGTCAACTTCGTCGAGAATCCCGGCGCGCTGGCGCGCTGGAAGGAGGCCGGCGCCGAGGTCGAGGGCGAGCGGGTGCGCATCCCGCGCGGCCTTGCCCGCAAGCTCTGTTCCACGGCGCCCGCGACCTACGTCCAGCACGCACGCAACCCCGAGCGTTCGGTGGTGGTGGGCGGGCGCAACCTCGTCTTCGCGCCGGTCTATGGCCCGCCCTTCGTGCGCGACGAGAACGGCCGCCGCTATGCCACGATCGAGGATTTCCGCAGCTTCGTGAAGCTCGGCTACATGTCGAAGTGGCTGCACCATTCGGGCGGCACGGTCTGCGAGCCGACCGACATCGCGGTGAACAAGCGCCACCTCGACATGCTGCTGGCGCACATGACGCTGTCGGACAAGCCCTACATGGGCTCGGTCACGGCGCCGGAACGGGCCGAGGACAGCGTTGCCATGTCCGAGATCCTGTTCGGCGGGCTGGACGGGCGGACGGTGATGACGAGCCTTGTCAACATCAACTCGCCGCTGACCTTCGACGGGATCATGATGGGCGCGCTCGAGGTCTATGCGCGCAACAATCAGGCCGCGATCGTCTCGCCCTTCATCGTCGGCGGCGCGATGGCGCCGGTGACGGTCGCCGGCACCCTGACGCAGGTCCTGGCCGAGATCCTGGCCGGGGTCGCCTACAGCCAGCTCGTGCGGCCGGGCGCGCCGGTGATCGCCGGGGCCTTCGTCACCTCGATCGACATGAACTCGGGCGCCCCCACCTTCGGCACGCCCGAGGCGAGCCTCATCACCTACGGCGCCGGCCAGCTGGTGCGGCGGCTCGGCATTCCCTACCGCTCGGCGGGGGCCTTCTGCGGCTCGAAGCTGCCCGACGCGCAGGCCGCCTACGAAAGCGCCAACAGCCTGAACATGGGGCTTCTGAGCGGCGTCAACTTCATGCTTCATGCCTGCGGCTGGCTGGAGGGCGGGCTGGTCTCATCCTTCGAGAAGTTCGTCATGGATGCCGACCAGCTTGGCGTCATGCACGGGCTGGCGGGCGGCATCGACGTCAGCCCGAACGGGCAGGCGATGGACGCCATCCGCGAGGTCGGCCCCGGCGGCCATTACCTGGGCTGCGCGCACACGCAGGCGAACTTCAAGTCGGCGTTCTGGCGGTCGGACCTTCTGGACTACAAGCCCTTCGAGACCTGGTCGGAGGAAGGATCGCGCGACACGGTGCAGCTGGCGCGCGAGCGGGTGGCGAAGCTGTTGCGCGACTATGTCCGGCCCGAGATCGATCCTGCGGTGCAGGAGGAGCTCGAGGCCTATGTCGCGCGCCGCAAGGCCGCGATGCCCGACGCCTTCGCCTGAGACGGCTGCCGCGGCCGGTGCCGCGGGCGCCCCTGCGCGCGGGCAGGGGCGGGGGCCGTTTGCGCCATCTGCGGGGCAGGGGCGGGGCGGGACGTTTCCCGGCGGGAAACTGTCAAATGAAGATTCTACTTAAGGTTGAATCGCGCGATTAACCTTCGCGTAACGAATGCGGCGAAATGTCTGCCGCCAGGGCCCGGCGCGGACCGGCGGCCCGCAGGACTTTCGGGTGGACAGATCGGCATGAGGTCGCAGGAACTGGCATTCGGCCAGCTCGGATGGCTGCCGGATGCGGCGAGGCTCTATCTCCGGCACGTCGCCGGGCGCCAGTCGATGCACGCTCTGGCCCGCCAGGAAGGCTGCCATCCCGCAACCGTCCTGCGGCGGGTGCGGCGGATGGAGGACCGCCGGGATGATCCGCTGATCGACGCGTTCCTCGACAGGATCGAGGTCCGGACCGAAACGCTGCGCCGGACGCAGGACGCCGCGCAGACAACAGCTGAGGAGGTTCTGATGACGGTTACGATGCGGGACAGCGCGCCCGGCCGGCAGGAGGCCGGCATCGAACGCGACGTCCTTCGCGCCCTGCGGCGCCTGTGCGAGACGGGGGCCATCCTTGCCGTCGCCGCCGGCCTGGACAGGGCGGTCGTCATGAAGGGCAACGTGCGCACGGCGGTGGTGGACCGCGGCGTCGCCGAGATCCTGGCGATGCGCGACTGGATCGCGATCAGGTCGAAGGGAACCGTCACCACCCATGTCGTCACCAGCGCCGGCCGTGCCGCCCTGCGCCGGATGCTCTATGCCGAGACGGAGGGCGCCGGGGCGGACGGGGGCGGCTTTGCCGAGCAGCACCGCGAATGGGGCGAGCGCACGGTGATGGAGAATGCCCGCCCGCGGCGGATGCGGTTCAACATCGCCGAAAGCCCGCTGACGGCGCTGGCGCGCCACAAGGACCGGGACGGCAGGCCGTTCCTGACCCCCGATCTGGTCGCCGCGGGCGAGCGGCTGCGCGAGGACTTCGAGCTGGCCCAGATCGGGCCGCGGGTGGCGCAGAACTGGGAGAAGTTCCTGACCGGCGGCGACCGGGGCAATTTCGGCAGCAACGAGGCCGGGGGCGGGTCGTCGAGCGCCCGCGACCGGGTGGCCGCCGCGCTGCGGGAACTGGGGCCGGGCCTTGGCGACATGGCGCTGCGCTGCTGCTGTTTCCTCGAGGGACTCGAACAGGCGGAGCGGCGCCTGGGCTGGTCGGCGCGCAGCGGCAAGATCGTGCTGCGGATCGCGCTGGCGCGGCTGAAGCGCCATTATGACGGGGTCAACGGCGGGCGGGCGCCGCTGATCGGCTGACGGCGCCGGGTCGTCTTGCCGGCGACAGGCCGGACGGGATGCGCTAGACTGGCCGGGCGCCGGGGTGGTGCGCACCCCATTCTGTCCCGTCTGTCTGGTGGAGAGGAACGATGCTTCGCAAACCCGTCTGCGGCCTGGCCCTGGCCGCGCTGTCCGCTGCCGCGCTTGCCGGAACCCCGGCGGGCGCGGATTCTTCGAACGCCGAGCCGGTAATCGAGATCTCCACGGTTCCGCTGGATGTCGCGAAGCTGCCCTGGATCAGCGACGAGACGCGCAGCTACGTCGCCGACACCGACAGCCAGTTCAAGTCGGGCCAGATCGCCGCCTATGTCTTCGCCTCCTCGCCGAACGGCAACTGGGGGATGCGCACGATGGCGCCGGGCGTCGTCACGCCCTCGATCCGCGACCTCGCGCGGCAGGCGCTGGAACAGTGCGAGTATTTCTACGTCATGCCGTGCCGGATCATGGCGGTGAACGGGATGAGCACCCAGGACGAGACCGGCGGCTGGGCCGACCAGCCCTTCATGCTGACCCCGGATCCGGCGCGCTTCGACTTCGAGCGCATCCCCTTCGTGTCCGAGCAGGACAGGTTCCTGCTGCGCGACTACGGCTTCCAGTCGAACCCGAAGGCGCTGGCGGTGTCGGACGGCGGCTACTGGAGCTGGAAGGGCGCGGATTCGGTGCAGGACGCGATCACGCTGGCGATGAGCGACTGCAAGACCGGCAACGGCGGATCGGACTGCTACCTCTATGCCGTCAACGATTTCGTCGTGATGGACTTCAAGCGCTGACCGGGGCGGCGCGGAGGCCCGCGCCGCCGGGGCGCGGGCCGTCCGCCCTGAGGATCAGGCGAGGTCGAAGCGGTCGAGGTTCATGACCTTGGTCCAGGCGGCCACGAAGTCGGCGACGAACTTCGCCCCGTTGTCGTCCTGGGCATAGACCTCCGACAGGGCGCGCAGCTGCGCGTTCGAGCCGAAGACGAGATCAGCGCGGGTCGCCGTCCAGCGCTTCGCGCCGGTCGCGCGGTCGCGGCCCTCGAAGGTCATGCCGTCCTCGCTGACCGGCGACCAGACCGTGCCCATGTCGAGCAGGTTGACGAAGAAGTCCGTGGACAGGACCCCCGGCCGGCTGGTCAGCACGCCGTGCGGCGAGCCGCCGGCATTGGCCCCGATCGTGCGCAGGCCGCCGACGAGCACCGTCATCTCGGGCGCGGTCAGCGTCAGGAGCTGGGCGCGGTCGACGAGCAGCGCCTCGGGCGAGACCGTCGTCGGCGCCGCCTGCCAGTTCCGGAAGCCGTCGGCGAGCGGTTCGAGCACGGCGAAGCTTTCGACATCGGTCTGGTCCTCGCGCGCGTCCATCCGGCCCGGCGTGAAGGGAACCGTCACGCTGTGGCCGCCCGCGCGCGCCGCCGCCTCGACGCCCGCCGCACCCGCGAGCACGATCAGGTCGGCAAGCGAGATGCGCCGGCCGCCCCCGGCCGTGGCGTTGAACTCGGCGCGCACCTTCTCGAGCGCGGCCAGGACGCGCGCGAGGCGGTCGGGATCGTTGGCCGGCCAGTCCTTCTGCGGCGCAAGCCGGATCCGCGCCCCGTTCGCCCCGCCGCGCCGGTCCGACCCGCGGAAGGTCGAGGCCGAGGCCCAGGCGACGAAGACGAGATCCTGCACCGAGGGGCCGGCCGCGAGCACCCTGGCCTTGAGCGCCGCGATGTCGGCCTCGGTGACGAGCGGATGGTCGCAGGCCGGGATCGGATCCTGCCAGATCAGGTCCTCGGCGGGGACTTCCGGCCCGAGATAGCGCACCTTCGGCCCCATGTCGCGGTGGGTGAGCTTGAACCAGGCGCGGGCGAAGGCGTCGGCGAAAGCGGCCGGGTCCTTGTGGAAGCGCCGCGAGATCGGCTCGTAGCCCGGATCGAACCGCATCGCGAGATCGGCGGTCGTCATCATCGGGGGGTAGGATTTCGTCGGGTCGTGCGCGTCCGGAATCATGTGTTCGGGCCGGACGTTGCGCGCCCGCCACTGATGCGCCCCGGCGGGCGACTTCACGAGATCCCATTCATAGCCGAAGAGCATGTCGAAATAGCCCATGTCCCAGGTCGTGGGATTGGGCTTCCACGCGCCCTCGATGCCGGACGTGATCGTGTCGTGGCCGTTGCCGGTGCCGTGCGTGGATAGCCAGCCGAGCCCCATCGCCTCGATCGGCGCGCCCTCGGGCTCGGGGCCGACCGCGCTGACCGGGCCGTTGCCATGCGCCTTGCCGAAGGTGTGGCCGCCGGCGACGAGCGCGACCGTCTCCTCGTCGTTCATGGCCATGCGGCCGAAGGTCTCGCGGATGTCGCGGCCGGAGGCGACCGGGTCCGGGCGGCCGTCGGGGCCCTCGGGGTTGACGTAGATGAGGCCCATCTGGACCGCCGCCAGCGGGTTCTCGAGGCTGCGCTCGCCCGAGTAGCGGCTGCCGGGCTTGTCGCTGGTGGCCAGCCATTCGCCCTCGGCGCCCCAGTAGATCTCGCTTTCCGGCTCCCAGATGTCGCAGCGGCCGCCGCCGAAGCCGAAGGTCCTGAAGCCCATCGATTCGAGCGCGCAGTTGCCGGCGAGGATGATGAGGTCGGCCCAGCTGATCCGGTTGCCGTACTTGCGCTTCAGCGGCCACAGCAGGCGCCGCGCCTTGTCGAGGTTGCCGTTGTCCGGCCAGCTGTTGAGCGGGGCGAAGCGCTGCCCGCCCGAGCTTGCGCCGCCGCGGCCGTCGGCGATGCGGTAGGTGCCCGCGCTGTGCCAGGCCATGCGGATGAAGAGCGGGCCGTAATGGCCCCAGTCGGCCGGCCACCAGGGCTGGCTGTCGCGCATCAGCGCGTAGAGATCGGCCTTGAGCGCCTTGAGGTCGAGCTTCGCGAATTCCTTGCGGTAGTCGAAGGCCGGGCCCATCGGGTTCGACAGGGCGCTGTGCTGGTGCAGGATGCTGACATCGACCGCGTTCGGCCACCAGTCGCGGTTCGTCCGGCCGCGCCGCACCTTGCCCTCGATCGTTCCGTGGATGACCGGGCATTTCCCGGCATCGTTTCCGTCCATAGCTGCCTCCATCGCGTCAGACGATTCTGGTCTGGTATGGAGACGATTTAGAACAGTTCTAAGACAGATGCAGCCGATTCTTCCGCCGGGGCGGCGGAGAGCGCCGGCGGGCGCGCCGCCGCGCCCGCCGGGAGCCCCGGTGCGGGGATCAGGCCGCG
>Ga0073934_10002087_pt1 | contig 43570 bp, 41 predicted proteins | sample LarsenN4metaG_FD_76834 | JGI IMG/M metagenome (GOLD analysis project Ga0073934, IMG submission 76834) | Hot spring sediment bacterial and archeal communities from British Columbia, Canada, to study Microbial Dark Matter (Phase II) - Larsen... ...
GCGCCACCGGCTCGAGCTCCGAAGCCGCCATCCAGAAGCTCTACGGCCTGCCCGACAGCGCCCTCGTCGAGATGGGCAACTTCGCAGGCGGTATGCTGAAGTATCTGAAGCGCCAGCCGGTGCCGCGCGTCACCGTCGCCGGTGGTTTTGCCAAGATGGCGAAGCTGGCGCAGGGTCTTCTCGATCTCCATTCGAAACGCGGCACCGTCGACCGGGACTGGCTTGCGGGGCTGCTGACCGACGCCGACGCGGAACTCCGGCAGCGGATCGTTTCGGCGAACACGGCACAGCTCGCACTCGAAGAAGCTCACGCGGCCGGTGTTCCGCTCGGCGATCGCGTCGCCGCCGCCGCTTGGGAGACGGCGGCCACGGCACTCGATGGCGCAGTCATCGATCTCGATATCGTCATCTTCGATCGCGCGGGGGCAGTCGCGGGCCGCAGCGCCGTCCGATCCGCTCAGTCCGCCCGCCCGCGAAACCGCCGCTGATACCCCGGATCGTAGAGCGCGCTTTCCCGGAAATCCGAGGCACCGAGAGCCGGTCCGACGAGGATCAATGCCGTCCGCTCGACGGGCCCGACGGCGGCGACGTCGTCGATCAGCATGCCAAGCGTTCCCCGAACCACTTTCTCGTCCGGCCAGCTCGCGCGCACGACGACAGCGGCCGGGCAGGTGTCGCCATAGAAAGGCAGAAGCTCGGCCACCACCTCGCCAAGCACGTGGATGGAGAGATGGATCGCGAGCGTCGCGCCGGTCGCCGCGTAGGCCGACAGGGTCTCGCGGGGCGGCATGGCGGACGCGCGCCCCGATGTCCGCGTCAGGACGACCGTCTGCGCCACTTCCGGCAACGTCAGCTCCCGTCGGAGCGCCGCGGCGGCTGCGGCAAAAGAGGGAACTCCCGGCGTGACGGTATAGGGAATGCCGTCCCGCTCGAGCCGTCGGATCTGCTCGCCGAGCGCGCTCCAGATCGACAGATCACCCGAATGGAGCCGCGCGACATCGAGGCCGCGTCGCGTCGCATCGCGGCAGAGGGCGACGATTTCGTCGAGCGACAATGGCGCCGTGTCGACGATCTCCGCGCCCGGAGGGCAGTGCGCGAGCAGAGCCGGCGGCACCAACGAGCCGGCATAGAGGCAGACCGGGCAGGCGGCGATGAGATCGCGCCCGCGGACGGTAATGAGATCGGCGGCTCCCGGGCCGGCCCCGATGAAGTGAACGGTCATGCCGGCAGCTCCCCCGCTGCTATGGCGCACGTCGCAGCCCCGGCCACGACGCGCGGGACGATGATGCGTGCCCCGGGTCCCGCCGCGGCGAGCGCCGCCGTTTCGGCGATCGACGGCAAACCCTTGAGGGCCAGAACGCGTGCGGATCGCGTCACGGCCTTGTCGGCAACGTCGCTCAACGCCGCGTCTTCTGCGCAGAGCAGCGGCAAGCCGAGCAACGTGGCTGCCGCGATGACGCCCTCTTCTGAAATCTTCTCCCGCGTGGTGGCGAGAGCATCGAGGGCGCCCTCGACTTGCGATGCTGCGAGCCGCACGGCAGACACCACGTCCGTCGTCGGAACGCCCCGCCGGCAACCGATGCCCGCGACCTTCATGGCTTCACGACCCTCCAGTGCAGGATCGGCATTGCCGGGCGCCACCCGTGTCGCGGTCCGACGGCCTCGGCTCGGGCCGTCTCGAGACGGACGAGTTCGCCGCCGTGGCGCGCATGAAGATCGAGGAGGAGAGCTTCCGTCTCGAGCGTGACGGCGTTGGCGACAAGCCGGCCGCCGCGCGCGAGCCGCTCCCAGGCGATCTCGAATACCGGCTGCGCCATTCCACCGCCAACGAACACGGCATCGGGCTGCAGGAGGCCAGCGAGTGCCTCGGGCGCCCGGCCGATCACGACCTCGAGTGCGTCGGCTCCCAGCGCCTCGGCGTTGCGGCGGGCGCGCTCGGCCCGGTCGGAACGCGCCTCGATGCCGATGGCGCGGAGTGAGGGATGTGCGAGCAGCCACTCGATGGCGACGGAGCCCGCCCCGAGACCGATGTCCCAGAGCAGTTCTCCCGGCCGCGGTGCCAATGATGCGAGCGTCACGGCACGAATGACCTGCTTCGTCAGTTGTCCGTCGTTTTCGAAAAGGGCATCCGGCCGCCCGGGCGTCAGTCCGAGCACGCGGGCATCGGGCTCGGCCACTACTTCGATCGCGATCGTGTTGAGCGGGTCGATACCGTCGAGATCAAAGACGCGGGCGGCGACCGTTCGCACCCGTTCCCGAGGCCCTCCGAGCGCTTCGAGCACGGTCAGTCTGCTCGACCCGAAACCCCGCTCGACCAACAGGTCCGCGACGACCTTCGGCGTCCGGCCATCCCAGGACAAGGCAAAGATGCGTGCGCCGCCGGCGAGGTGCGGCACCAGCCGGCCGAGCGACCGGCCGTGGAGCGAGACCAGCTTGATGTCCTGCTGCAGCCAGCCGAGACGCGCAGCGGCGAGTGAGAACGCACTCGGTTGCGGCAGGCAGCGCCATTCCCCCGAGGTGACGAGAGTGACCAGTTGTCCGCCGACGCCGTAGTGGAAGGGATCGCCGCTCGCCAGCACGACGACCGGTTGACCACGCCGCTGCAAGATAGCGGGAAAGGCATCCTGCAGGGGGCTCGGCCATGCCAGCCGCTCGCCCCGGATGAGGTCGCTCGCGAGAGCCAGATGGCGCGCCCCGCCGACCACCAGCGCGGCCGCAGACAACACCTGCCGCGCCTCCGCCGACAGCCCCGCCAGACCATCCTCGCCGATGCCGACGATCGACAGCCAGCAGACGGCATTCGCCTCGCCCGCGGTTCGTGCGATATCGGCAGCCATGGGCAATCCAAAACGTCTCCTGCTGCTCGGCGGTACGACCGAGGCATCCGAACTGGCCGGCCGCCTGGCGAGCGACCCGCGTTTCGACGTGGTGCTCTCGCTGGCAGGCCGCACGGCCTCACCCAAGCTGCCGCCCGTTGCCTACCGCATCGGTGGATTCGGGGGCGTCGACGGGCTGGCCGACTGGCTGGTGAGAGAAAGCATGGATTGCGTGGTCGACGCCACGCATCCTTTCGCCGCCCGCATGTCGGCGAACGCGGCCGCAGCCACCTGGCGGCTCGGGGTGCCCCTGCTGACCGTGATCCGGCCACCCTGGACGGCGGTCGACGGCGACCGCTGGCAGATCGTGCCCGACATCGCCGGGGCAGTCAGCGCTCTGGGTCCGACGCCGCGACGGGTCTGGCTGACGATCGGCGGCAACGAGTTGGCGGCCTTCCGCGCTGCGCCCTGGCACCGCTATCTCGTCCGCGCCGTCGATCGCCCGCCGGCCGACGCGATCCCCCCCGGCGCCGAAATCCTGCTCGCACGCGGACCGTTCGATCTGGCCGCCGAGCGGCAGTTGATCGCGACGCATCGCGTAGAAGTGCTGGTGACCAAGAATTCCGGCGGCTCCGCAACGGCGGCCAAACTCGCCGCCGCGCGCGAGGCCGGCCTTCCGGTCGTCATGGTCGCCCGCCCGGAAAAGGCGTCGGGTGAGACGGTGGCGGATGTCTCAGCCGCGCTGGCTTGGCTCGATCACTTTCTGATCGGACGCCAGTAGGGAGACGGCAGATCGATCGGGCGTGCCGCTTCATCGGCCACCGGCGGCGCGACAGCCGTCACCGGGGCGTCAGCTTGCGGAACCCGCTCGCTGGCGACGTCGGCCGACCAGCCGGCCACGACGGGACGGACCGCAGGCGACAGCGTGATGGCCGCGGGCGGAGCGACCGACGGGATCACGGCCGGGGCTGCCGGCACGATCGGCGGGGCGGCGGGGGCCGGAGCCGTGTCCACGCGCATGGTCCAGCCGGCGACGGCGGGGGCTGCCGGGGCAGGTGCAGGTGCCGGGGCGGCTGCCACGGCGGGAGCCGGCGGAGCCGCACGAGCAGGTGCCGGAGCAGGCGCTGGAGCCGGAGGCGCGCTGACCGTGGCGGTCTGCCAGGCGGTCGTCGGCGCACGCGGTGGCTCGGGAGCGCGCGCGACGACAGGCGTCGGTTGGACCGGAGCGGGCGCAGCGCGCGCCGTCGCCGGAGCGGGAGCCGAGGGACGAGGAGTTGCCGCAGCGGTTCGCACGGGCTCAGCGGCAGCAGCAGCAGGCGCTGCGGCCGCCGGCGCGGCCGACGGGGCGCGCCCCTGTAGTTTCTCGACCAGCGCCAGGTTGTTGCGGATGCGGCTGTCTGCAGGTCGGGCGGCCGCCGCCTGGCGCAACAGCGACTCGGCACCGGCCGCATCGCCGGACGCAGCGCGGGCGAGCGCGAGATTGTTGGTCAGGCTCGGGTTGCCGGGATCCAGCGCCAGCGCCCGCTCGAATAGCGGTAAGGCATCGTCGTAACGGCCCTGCTTCGCCAGCACGGCGCCGCGCGCCGAGATCACCTTCCAGTCGGGTCGGGCGGGGTCCTCGGCAATTGCCAGCAGTTTGCTCGCGAGGCTCAGTTGATCGAGATCCGCCGCGAGGCGGCCATACTCGGACGCCAATTCGCGGTCGTTCCCGTGCTGTTCGAAGGCGGCTTGCAGCACGGCCATCGCAGCCGACTTGTCGCCCAACTGCTTGAGGTTGCGCGCATGGGCCAATTGCGACTTGAGATCGCGCGGATTGGAAACCAGCGCCTTGGCCGAAGCTTCCGTCGCCTTGTGGGGGTCTGCAGTGGCGGTCTGGGTCTCGGAAGCCCCTTGAGCGAGCGGGGACAACGTTCCAAGGTCACCCACTTGCGAGCAGCCGCCCAGAGCGGCCACCGTGAAGGTGACAGCCAGAAGCCGAACGAATTTGGGTGGCGCCGCAAGCGCACCGGCAGGCATGAGTGTGCCCTCCAGAGGATGACCGACGCGCGACAAGCCCTTTCTGAATAACGATCAACCACCTTAGAAAAGGTTAAGTCGAATCACTCGGACCGTGACTTGGCCGCATCACGCAACAAGAGGCCAACGGATCATGCGCCGCGGAACGGAAGTTGAGACCGGCGGCGCAGTCGAGTAATCGGGTCCCCGACGCGACGAGGAGACAACTGCCCATGCCGGAGCCAAGCCGCCTTCGCCGTAGTGACGTGATGGCCGTGTTTGCCGATGCGGGCGCAGGCGGGACCGCCATCCCCGTCTGGCTGGTACGGGACGGGATCGATCTCGCTTCCCTTCCTGGTCTGGACACGCGGGGCCGCGTCTGGGCCGCGACGACGGGCTTCACCGGCGCAGCGCGTAAGCATGTGATCGTTCCCGACGACGCAGGCGGCATCGCTGCGGTCCTGTTCGGGACCGGCCAGGGCGACAGCGGCGATCCCTGCGGCCCTGCCGAACTCCTGGTCGGTCTCTTGCCGGGTCTCCTGCCGGGGGGCCGGACCTATAAAATCTCCGGTGCCGCCGATCCTGAAATGGCGGCCATCGCCTGGGGCCTCGGCGCCTACCGCTTCTCCATGTATCGCGCCGACCGCGCGCTGACCGACCCGCCGCGCCTCGTCTTGCCGGACGGTCAGGCCGGACGGCGCGCCGTCGCGACCGTCGAAGCGCTGTGGCTCGGTCGCGACCTCGTCAACACGCCGGCGAGCGACATGGGGCCGGACGAACTGGAGGCGGCTGCCCGCAACGTGGCCGCCGCCCACGACGCCCGCGTCGAATCCATCGTAGGCGACGACCTGCTGACTCGGAATTTTCCGATGATTCACGCCGTCGGCCGCGCCAGCCCGCGTGCCCCGCGCCTCGTCGACATCACCTGGGGACGGGCCGACGCACCGAAGCTCACCGTCATCGGCAAGGGCATCGTCTTCGACACCGGCGGGCTCAACATCAAGCCGGTCGCCGGCATGGGCCTCATGAAAAAGGACATGGGCGGCGCCGCATCGGCACTGGCAATCGCCCATATGATCATGTCGGAAGGCCTCGACGTGCGCCTCCGCGTGCTATTGCCGATCGCCGAGAACAGCATCTCCGGAAATGCGTTCCGGCCCGGCGATATCCTGACGAGCCGCGCCGGCAAGACCGTCGAGATCGGCAGCACCGATGCCGAAGGTCGCCTCGTCCTTGCCGATGCCATCACGCTGGCCGACGCCGAAACTCCCGACGCGATGATCACTCTGGCGACCCTCACCGGCGCCGCGCGCGTGGCCCTCGGCCCTGATCTCCCGGCCCTCTACACGGACGACGACCAGCTTGCGGACGACATCGTCGGTCGCGGCCGGGCACTCGGCGACCCGGCCTGGCGCCTGCCCTTCTGGCCGGGCTACGACCGACTGTTCGACAGCGACATCGCCGACATGAACAACGCCGGCGAGAGCCCGTTCGCGGGTTCGATCACCGCCGCCCTCTTCCTCAAGCGGTACGTCAAGCACGCACGCCGCTATGCCCACTTCGACGTTTATGCTTGGCGTCCCCAGGCGAAGCCGCTCGGTCCCAAGGGAGGCGAAGCGCAGATGGCCCGCACTCTCGTGGCTCTCGCGCGCGACGGCAGGCTGGCGGGCAAGAAGGGATCGAGTGCATGAGCCGCGCGGCGCCCGACGACGACCAGCCGAAACCGGATCGACGTCGCAACGCCTGGCGCGAAGATCTGGCGGCGGAAGAACTGTGGGATCGCATCCTCGTCCCGAGCTATGCCCCGGGCTGGCCCCGCCAGCTCTTGCGGCCATCCGTGCCGATGCGAAGCCGCCCGGACAAGAGCCTGCCGTTCGACAATGAGATCCTGTTCGGCGAAACTCTCAAGGTCTACGACGAGGCCGACGGCTGGGCGTGGGTGCAGCTCGATCACGATCGCTATGTCGGTTACATCCCGGCCGACGGGCTCGCCGTCGATGTGGCCACGCCGACCCACCGCGTGCAGGCGCTCGGCACCTTCATCTACCCGCGGGCCGACATCAAATCGCCGCCGATCATGCCGTTGACGTGTGGCAGCCTCCTCGCGATAGCGCGCGGCGAAGATAAGTTCTGCGAGCTGAAGACCGGCGGTTTCGTCGTCACCCGGCATCTGGCCGAACTCGCCAAGCCCGCTCGCGACTGGGTCGAGGTTGCCGAGCGCTTCCTCGGCGTGCCGTACCTCTGGGGTGGACGCACGCGTCTCGGTGTCGACTGCTCCGGTCTCGTCCAAATCGCGCTCGAAGCCGGCGGCATCGCGTGCCCGCGCGACAGCGACATGCAGCAGGACGAAGTCGGCACGTCGATTCTCATTCCGAACGATCTCGAAGGCTTGCAGCGCGGTGATCTCGTCTTCTGGAAAGGCCACGTCGGCATCATGACCGACGGCGTCATGCTGTTGCACGCCAACGCCCACCACATGGCGGTCGCGATCGAGCCACTCGTCGTTGCCGCACGGCGCATCTCGCGCTCGGGCTCGGAAGTCGTCGCCGTTCGCAGGCCTAGCGGGCCGGCAGGTGAATCATGAGACGCGAGAAGATCTACGAGGGCCCGCCCCTGACGCACGACGAGAGCGTGCGCATCTGGCGTTGGGAGCGCCGGATGCTCGTGTTCTACACGGCCGCCATGCTCGCGATCTGCGGATCGATCCTGTTGATGGCCTACTACGGTGATCAGCAGCCGGTCCGCCTCGGCATTATCGGCATGATCCTGGCGCTTGCCGCGGTCGGATGGGTCATCCAGTTCCGCGAGCGCTGCCCGCGTTGCAACGCGCAACTCGGACGGCAGGCGCGCGTGCTCCTGCCGGTGAAGTGCAAGGGCTGCGGCGTGCCGTTCCCGCGGCCGCAAGACCAGGCGTGAACGTCAGGCGCTCTTCGGGACGTAGCTTCGCATCTTGCCCGGGTTGAGCAAACCGAACGGATCGATCTCGCCCTTGAACCCGAGCTGGTCGGCGTCGGCGCGCTTGTGCCGGCTCCCGTCTTCGAGTGTCACGACATGCGGGTTGGCGATCATGACGCCGTGCGCTTCGAACGCGGCGATGATCTCGGCCAACCGCTCCGGCGATTTGTAGCGCACCACCGGCAGCGCGCTGCACGTCACGCGGCCTCCGAAGCGGATGAATTCCAGATGAGGAAGCACCTCGTCCGGAAACATCGCCCACATCTCGCGCACGCTCTCGACGAGCCGATCGTGCGGATAGAGGCACTGCAGATAGGTCACCGAGCGGTCCGACTTCAGAACCTGCAGCGTCGTGTGGTTCCACGCGTACTCGTAGAGCGGCACCTTTTGCGGGCTCTCGTCCGTCGGCTGTTCGTAGGTGATGTGCCCTCGGCCGGCCACCAGTGCCTTGAAGCTCTCGAGCGAAGGTTCGGCGATCATGCAGAGCAGCAGGCTCTTGCCGGACGGGCAGTGGCTCGCGAGCTGCGTGAAATAGGATGGGATCGGCCAGATGATCGGCGTGACGAGTTTCTTGATGATCCCGTCCGCGAGCGCGATTTCGCGGCCGACGGCGACGGCATCGAAGAAGTCGTCGAAGGCGAGGATCACGTCGATCCAGGGCCACGCCGGCGCGAGTGGCATCTCGAGCTCGGTGATGATCCCCGTCGTGCCATAGGCGCGATTGATCTTCTGAGCCGCATCACCGCGCAACTCGATCACCCGCGGCTCGGCTTCGAGCGTGACGATCCGCGCCGCCAGGATGTTGCCGGGCTCCCGCAGGCCGCCGTAGGTCACCGATCCGACCCCACCCGACCCTCCCGCGACGAACCCGCCGACGGTCGCCGATCGCTTGGTCGAGGGATGCATGCGGAGCTCGAAACCGCTCGGCCGCAACTGGTCGTCCATTTCGTGAAGTTTCGCGCCGGTCTGGGCGCGCACGACGCCCGGCTTCGACCACAGGATCTTGTCGAGTGCCGTCACATCTAGCAACACGCCGCCCTCGAGCGGCACCGCCTGTCCGTAGTTCCCCGTTCCACCACCGCGCACCGTGACCGGAATGCGCCGACGCACCGCCGCCGCGGCGACACGCACGATGTCGGCCTCGTCGCGCGGCATCACCACGACGTCGGCGAACTTGCGGGCGAGTTGGCTGTTCAGAACCGGGCTGTACCAGAAGTAGTCCCGCGAGCGGCGCTTCACCGTCGTCGGCTCAGTGGTCGAGGGGACATCGCCGATGTCGGCCAACAGGCCGGCGATGTCGTAGCGGGACTCTGGAGCGGGCGAGGCGGCGGCGAGAGACACGGGGCGTGGTTCCTCATCTGTGCGGCGCTGCCGTTCCACATACCGCAGCTTTCAAATCCGGCCCAGCATACGATGGCCGCAGCCGGATGACAGGCGCCTGAAAAACGGGCAAAGAATGCCGCGGCGACGGGCACGGTTCGATGGATTGCCTGAAAAACGCGAGGCAGATGCCGACTCGACCGGCGGCACACCCTTTGCTTTAACCGTCGGGGGTCGAATGCCCGGTTCCGCTGTCGGGGCCGGCGCCAAACAAGGGAGCAACTCGAGATGGCTTCTGGCAAGCTCGTGGTGGATCGTCGTCAGGCATTGGGTGTCCTCGGCGGCGCAGGGGCCGCGCTGGCCATGCCGGCGATCCTGACGCAAGTGACCGCGCAAGGGCTCGACAAGGTGAGCTACCAGACCAACTGGCGCGCTCAGGCCGAACATGGCGGCTTCTACCTTGCGGTCGCCAACGGCATCTACAAGAAGCACGGCATCGACGCCGAGATCCGCATGGGCGGACCGCAGCAGAACCCGTCGCAATTGCTGCTCGGCGGCCGCGTCGACATGATCATGTCGAACTCCTTCGAGGCCATCAATTACGTGAAGGAAAACCTGCCCTTCCTCTGCATCGCCTCGATCTTCCAGAAGGATCCGCAGGTCATCATTTCCCACCCCGACGTCGGCCACGACAGCCTCGACAAGCTGAAGGGCAAACCGATCCTCGTCGGCGCGGCGGGGCGCACGAGCTACTGGCCGTTCCTCAGGGCGAAGTTCGGGTTCACGGACGAGCAGGTCCGCCCCTACACCTTCAACATGGCGCCGTTCCTGGCCGACAAGCAGATCTCTCAGCAGGGCTTCCTGTCGTCGGAGCCCTACGCGATCCAGCAGGCCGGCGTGAATCCGGTCGTGCACCTCATCGCCGATGCGGGCTTCGAGAACTACAACACCACCATCAACATTTCCCGGAAGATGGTGGACGAGAAGAAGGACGTCGTGCAGCGCTTCGTCACCGCCTCGCTCGAGGGGTGGGCGGAGTACATGAAGGGTGGGCCCGCGATCGCCGCTGCCAACGAGGCGATAAAGAAGGACAACCCGGACATGACCGACGACAAGATGGCCTATGCGTTGAAGGTCATGAACGAGCGCGGCATCGTGCGTTCGGGCGATGCGCTGAAGCTCGGCGTCGGTGCGATGACGGACGAGCGCTGGAAGCGCTTCTACGACACGATGACCGCCGCCGGCGTCTTCCCGGCCGGGCTCGACGTCAAGAAGGCCTACAGCCTCGAATTCATCAACAAGGGCATCGGTGCGTGACGGCCGACGTCGGCGATAGCACTACGAGCACAATGGGCCGGCCGGTCTCCACGGGCCGGCCCGTCGTCGTTGTACGCGGCGTGTCGAAGCGGTTTTCGAACGGCACACTTGCCGTTCGCAACGTCGACCTCACCCTGCATGCCGGCGAGTTCGTCAGCATCCTGGGCCCATCCGGGTGCGGAAAATCCACTCTGCTTCGCATGATCGCAGGCCTCGGCGCCGCCAGCGCCGGATCGATCGAATGGCCGACCGCCACCCACACGGCGGCAGGAACGCCCGAGCGCGACCTCGGCTTCGTCTTCCAGGACCCGACCCTGATGCCGTGGGCGACCGCCCTCGACAACGTCGTCATGCCCCTGAAGCTCAAGGGCGTCTCGGCCGGCGAGCGGGTCGAGCGTGGCCGCGACATGCTGGCCCGCGTCGGTCTCGGCGCGTTCGAGAACGCTTATCCTCGTGAACTCTCCGGCGGCATGCGCATGCGCGTCTCCATCGCGCGAGCGCTCGTCACCCGGCCGAGCGTTCTGCTGATGGACGAGCCGTTCGCCGCGCTGGACGAGATCACGCGCCACAAGCTCAACGACGACCTGCTGGCGCTTTGGGAGAAGCAGCGTTTCACGGCGGTGTTCGTGACGCACTCCGTGTTCGAGAGCGTCTACCTGTCCCAGCGCATCGTCGTGATGGCCGCACGTCCCGGCCGGATCGATGCCGACCTGACGGTCGATGCGCCCTACCCGCGCGACGAGAAATTCCGCACCTCCGAGGATTACGTCCATCTCTGCCGCACGGCCTCGGACGCGCTCAAGAAGGCGATCGCGGCATGACCGACACCACCCTCCCGGCGAAGATCGAGAGCCACGCCCACGACGGCACCGACGCAGATTCGATGCCCGTGTTCGCGACCGAGCGCATGATCCTCGGCATCGCGGCGAGCCGCTGGCCGGGCATCATCGCGCCCGTCGTCATCGGCATCCTCGCACTCGCCGGCTGGGAATTCGCGGTGCGCGCCTACGCGATCCCATCCTACATCCTGCCGGGTCCCATCCTCATTGCCGAAACGCTGCTGAAGGACTGGGGCACGCTCTCGGCCTCGCTCTGGATCACGCTCCGCATCACCGCTGCCGCGCTGATCGCCGCCGTCACCGTCGGGGTGGCGCTAGCGGTCCTCTTCACGCAGTCGAAGTGGCTCGAGTTGTCGCTCTTCCCCTACGCGGTCATCCTGCAGGTTACGCCGATCGTCGCCATTGCGCCGCTGATCATCATCTGGGTCGGCGACATCAACCTGTCGCTGCTGATCTGTGCCTGGATCGTCGCGTTCTTCCCGATCCTGTCGAACACCATCCTCGGCCTCAACTCGGTCGACCACAACCTCATCAATCTCTTCCAGATGTATGGCGCGAGCCGCTGGCAGACCCTGCGCTACCTGCGCCTGCCAGCCGCACTGCCCTTTTTCCTCGGCGGCCTGAAGATCTCGGGCGGTCTCGCACTCATCGGCGCCGTCGTCGCCGAGTTCGTCGCCGGCTCCGGCGGCAACGCCTCGGGCCTCGCCTATCGCATCCTCGAGTCCGGCTACCAGCTCCGCATCCCGCGGATGTTCGCCGCCCTCATCATGATTTCTCTGACTGGCATCGCGATCTTCCTGCTGACGAGCTGGATCTCCCACGTCCTGCTGCGCCGCTGGCACGAAAGCGCCGTCCGCCGCGAGAACTGAGCCCCCATTTTTTCCCTCCACGATTGATCGGTCCTCTCATGTCCGCACGCCACAGCCTCGACGCGCTCAACCGGGCCACCACGGCCGAGTTCGTCGCCGTCCTCGGCGACGTCTTCGAAAACGCCCCCTGGGTGGCAGAGGCGACCGCCGCCGCTCGCCCCTTCGCGACGGTCACCGCGCTGCACGACGCCATGATCCGCGCCGTGCGGAGCGCATCACCGGAAATGCGGCTCGCGCTGATCAACGGCCACCCCGAACTCGCCGGCAAGGTCGCCCGCGCCGGCGACATGACGGACGCCTCGAAGGCCGAACAGGGCAGCCTCGGCCTCGACAAGCTGAGCGACGCGGAATTCGCCCGCTTCGGCGAACTCAACGCGGCCTACCGCGCCAAGTTCTCCATCCCCTTCATCGTCTGTGTGCGCCGCCACACACGCGACTCGATCCTCGCGACGTTCGCGAAGCGGCTCGCCAACACGCGCGACCACGAAATCGAAACCGCGCTCGAAGAGATCGGCTACATCACGCGGCTCCGCGTCGCCGGCAAAGTCGACGGCCCCGGCCTTCCGAAGACGGACGGCCATCTCTCGACCCACGTGCTCGACACGACCAACGGTCGCCCGGCCGCCGGCGTCCGCATCGAATTGCATGAAATCGGCGCGTCCGCCCGCGCCCTCGTCACCTCGACGACGACCAATGCCGACGGCCGCACCGACGGCCCGTTGCTGTCGCGCGCCCCGCTCCGCATCGGCACCTACGAGCTGACGTTCGATATCGGAACGTACTTCTCGGTCCACGACGCCCCGGTCAGCGACCCGCCCTACCTCGGCATCGTGCCGGTGCGCTTCACGATCACCGAACCCGAAGGCCACTACCACGTGCCCCTTCTCGTCTCCCCCTGGAGCTACACGACGTATCGCGGGAGTTGAGGGGTCTCGAAACCGCAACGGCAGCCCCTGCCACCCCACGATTCATTCACATCGTTCAGCTTAGAGAACATATTGCACGACTTCGATCGGCCCACGTAGCATGACCTCGCGTTAGTTCTGGCGAGGTGGATCGTGTGCGTACTCTGCAATAATTCGTCGGCCAATTTCTCGAATGCCGGAGCTCTGGCGGCGACGGCCACCCCGCCGTTCACGGGCATTCAAAACATCGACGCGTTGATCTCTGGATTTTATTGGCGCACCACAAATCTGACTTTCACCTTTCCCAACTCATCAAGTTGGTTTGCAGCTTACGACCACGACTACAAACAGGCCAACAACAGATTCGCTGAGTTCACTTCAGAAATGAAGTCGTCGATCAGGTTGGCACTCGGCGAATTCTCTGCCGTCACCAATCTTCAATTCAAAGAAACAGATCCAAACCTAGTCGGCCCCGCCGCACAGCAACTCACGTTTGGCCAAACTGACGACGGCCCGCACGCTTATTACCCACTTGGCGAATTCACCGCTGGAGACGTGTGGGTCCCAAGCGGCTCTTATTACCCCTCGGGTGTCGGCAATTGGCCTTGGAGAGTTTATCTTCACGAGATCGGCCACTCACTCGGCCTCAAGCATGGCCACGAACCCAGCCGGTTGTCGCCGTCAGTTTTGTCGCCGGATCGAAACTCCTACGAATTCTCGGTGATGACCTACGCCTCAAACATCAACGTAGGCGGCGATACTAGTGAAGCATGGGGACTCCCTCAATCACTTATGATGTATGACATTGCAGCTCTCCAGGCATTATACGGACCGAGCTGGACAACGAATCCTGGGAACTCAATCTACTCATTCTCAAGCGTTACAGGCGAACTCTTCATAGGTGGCGCCGGACAGGGCGTACCGGGCAACGATCGGGGACAAATATACCGGACGATCTGGGACGGCGGCGGGATTGACACATACGATTTCTCAAATTTTGCGGATAACCAAGAAATTGATATTAGTCCTGGTGGCTGGTCGATATTCTCAAAACGACAATTAGCCATAATCGGCACCGAGCGTTCTGGCCCGATCGTTCTATCCCGAGCCAATGTGTTCAATGCGTTGCAATTTGGGAGCGATCCTCGTTCATTGATCGAAAACGCAATTGCCGGATCTGGGAACGATAGCATTTCGGGCAACCAGGCCGCAAACTCCCTATCAGGCGGAGCGGGCAATGATACTCTCGATGGCCGCGACGGAAACGATACACTAGATGGCGGCAGCGGAAATGATACAATTCGCGCTGGCTTCGGAGACCGCGTTAACGGCGGCGCCGGCAACGACCTAGCCATCTTCGATTTCGCGCGAGCCGGGATCTCGACCGCACTCAGCGACAACGTCTACACCCTTCGCAACGGCAGCCTCAGCGTCAGCTTGAGCGACGTCGAACGCGTTCAATTCCAAGGCGAGCGCACCTGGACCGACACCACCACGCTCAGCACCATTTCTGTTGTGCTCAATGCCACACAGACCAACTATACTGGCACCGATAGCACCAAGAATTACGCAATCACAGGAAATGCGCTTTCCAACATACTTGTCGGAAATCGGCTTGGAGACGCCATCGATGGCGGAGGGGGGAACGACGCCATTAGGGGAGAAGCTGGAAACGATACCTTGTCAGGGGGGCTCGGCCAAGACGAGCTGTTTGGCGGAGTTGGCGCGGACATTATTCAAGGCGGCGATGGCGACGACGCCTTCTATGGCGGAGAGGGCGACGACTCACTGGATGGCGGCACTGGCATCGATGACCTGTATGGCGAAGGTGGCAACGACTCACTGATTGGCGGCACCGGCAACGATGGCCTTTATGGCGGTGAAGGCAACGATGAACTGATAGGAGGGGCCGGCGCCGAAAGGCTGGAGGGCGAAGCTGGTGATGACTTGCTGGTAGGCGGAGCAGATGATGATCGGATGTGGGGCGGGATCGGCAACGACACGCTACGTGGCGACGCGGGGCACGATCTTTTGAGTGGCAATGCCGGCAATGATATCCTTGATGGTGGAACTGGAAACGACACTCTGCGCGCCGGCTGGGGCGATACCATCTTCGGAAGCGCTGACAACGATCTCGCCATCTTCGACTTCGCGCGAGCCGGGACCTCGACCTCGGTCAGCGGCAACGTCTACACACTCCGCAACGGCAGCCTCAGCGTCACCTTGAGCGACGTCGAACGCGTTCAATTCCAAGGTGAGAGCGCTCCGACAGCAATAACTGCGCTCTTAAGCAGCCTATCCCAACGGACTGCGTTCGATCAGCTGACGGAGCTGCCGTTCGCCTAGCGAACTGACGGGCAACCATGCGCGGCTTCCCACCCCTCCGATGGGGCAGCCGCGCGCCGGCTGCCCCCTCAAGCCACGCCGAGCGCTTTGAGGACGGGGAGGCGGTTGTCGGCGAAGTCTTTGGCCTGGGACTTGAGCTCGGCGATGTTTTCCTCGGGCGAGTCGAGCCGGCGGCCGTCTTTGACCAGGCGCCGTCCGAGAGCGGAATAGATGTTCCAGGCATCCTCGGCCCAGACCGCCTGTGACTTGCGCCCGGCGTCGATAGACTTCAGGAACAGCTGCTGCGTCGGCGGCACGGCGATACCGAGCCCGGTGACGCAGCTCGCGAGCACATTGCTCTCGCCGCCGCCCGCCACCGTCAGCGCGATCACGTGATCGTTGAGCTTCTTGGTGCGCGGCCGCGCGACTTCGATCGCCTCCGGCGCCTGCGTCAACGCCGCGTGACCGCCGCCGCACAGCACCGTCAACACTTCCATGACCTGCAGCGGGCTGACCTTCGGGCAGCGGCGCGGAATGTCGGCGAGCAGCTTCGGAGCATAACCGTCGCTCGCCAGGAACTCGATGACGGGGCGATAGACGTCCGCCTGGAGCTGTCCCTCGCCGCGGGCACCGAAGACCTTGAGCGGAACCTCCGCGGCCGGCACGATCAGCATCATCCGCTGATCGCCGAGATATTGGGACAGGCGCGGCCCGGTGAAATCACGCCGGCCCTTGACCCAGACGTCGCGGCGGAACTGCTGGTTCACGCAATAATCCCGCACCGTCTCGCGCAGCACCGGGTGCGAGATCGCGCCGATCACCTTCTGCTGCTCCGGCGACAGATTGATGCCGTCGATGTTGTCGACCAGATGCGCGGAGGCCGAGAACGAGAGTTTGGCCTCGTCGAGATAGCGCGCAACATCCGAAAACGGCATCGGATGCCAATCGGCGTTGAAGTACTCGTGCGCGAGGTAGCGGCGGTTCTGATTGCGCATCCCCTTGAGGCGCTCGGCCGCGATCGCGTTCGCCTTGAAATAGAGCGCCTCCGCATCGACCAGCTGCTGGCCGAAGGCGAGCGCGGCATCGATGCGCGGCAGGATGCCTTGTGCTTCACCCGACGCCAATTCCGCGTGCATCAGCAGCAAGTGCCGAAGCGGCATGCTCGCCGACCAGCCGGGCGTCGCGTTGTAGCTGATGTAGAGCGTCCCGCCGACTTTCAGTTTCCGTCGCGCGATGTCTACGATGACGCGGCGGTTCTCGTCGGAAATCCAGCTCCAGATGCCGTGCAGTGCGATGACGTCGAAGTCCGGGAGGTCGTCGCGACGAGCGAGCTCCGCGAACGAATCGTCCAGCACCCGGAGGTCCGCACCGGATGCGCCGGCGAGTTCGAGCGCATTGGCCGCGTGGTTCGGATTGAAGTCCGTACCCCAGTACTCGCCGGGCACCGCCGCGGCATGGATGTTGAGCGAGAGCCCCTGCCCGAACCCGAGTTCGAGATAGCGGAACGGACCGTTGATCGGCGCCTGCTCGCGCAGCATGAGCGCCAGACCCAGGTGCAATGGCGACAATTCGCGATAATAGCCGTGCGTATAGTCGATTTCAGATACGTACCCCGACGACCATGTCATGGAAGCGTCCCCGCCCGAATCGGCCCGATTAGAATGTACACGCCTTTTCCTGGTGCGAGGCGGGACGCCCGGCGTTTCTGTTGCCGAGTTGCACCGCGACATCAATTCACCGCATTGGGGAGAATAAGCGACCAAAGCACCCGTTTTCAGTTGAGACCTGGGGGAGAAAAGGCGCGTGACCGACGAGTTGAGGGCTCGAATGGTCCAGTTCCTGCCGCGGCTTAGGCGCTTCGCCTATGCCCTGACGGGCGATTGGGACAAGGGCGACGATCTCGTCCAGGAGACCTGTATCCGGGCTTTGTCTCGGGTCGACCAGTTTCAGCCGGGCACCAGCCTGGAGAGCTGGATGTTTCGCATAGCTCAGAATATCTGGATCGACCAAGTGCGTCAGGCGAAGACCCGAGGAACAGTCGTCGATATCGAGGCGGCGCACGATCTCGTCGGCAGCGACGGGCGCCACGTGACGGAAACCCGCCTCACGCTCGAGGCCGTGAACCGAGCGATCGCACAATTACCGGCCGACCTGCGCGTACTCATTGCGCTGACATCCATCGACGGCCGCACCTATCAGCAGGCAGCCGAAATCGTCCAGGCCCCCATCGGGACCGTGATGAGCCGGCTGGCCCGCGCCCGTAAGAGACTACACGAACTACTCGGACAGGAGCTGTCTCGCGACGCCCTGCCCGACATGGAGGTGCCGAATGCACGATCCAACCGATGAAACGCTGATGGCCTACGCCGACGGCTTGCTGGACGAGGCGCAGAGCCGCGCGCTCGAAGCACGCCTCGCCGAGGACCCGGCGCTGCGTGCCCGCCTCGAGCCCTTCGTCGTCACGGGCAAGCCGCTGGCGAAGCTCTACGAGCGTGCGCTGTCGAACGACCTCCCCGACCGGCTCGTCGACGCGGTCTTCGCCGGCGCCAAGCCCGTCGCGGCGCCGGTACCCGACCGCAAGCCCGTCTGGTCTCCCTTCGGCTCGCTCGGCATGCTGAGGCTGACGGGCGCGCTGGCCGCCGGGCTTGCGGTCGGCGTCATCGCCGGCTGGTTCGTGCGCGGCGATGGAGGCTCATCGACGACCGGCGGCGCCCTGATGATTGTGACCCCGCGCGGCAATTACGCCAAAGGCGAGCTCGCGCAGGTGCTGGAGACGTCGCCCAGCGGAAAAATTTCTGAGACGCGGGATGAAACCGCAGGCCGTCTCGTTATCAAGCCGGACCTGACATTTCTGGCTCAGGACGGCTCGATCTGCCGCCAATACGGCATCGAGACACGCGACGGCAGCTTCGGCGGCGTCGCCTGTCGCGCAGGCGAGGGCTGGCGGGTGGACGTCCACACGCCGGCTCCCCGCACCGTAACGGTTGCGAACGACAGTGTACGGCCGGCGAGTGGCGATCAGGTTCCCGCCGCGATCAGCGGCGCGCTCGACAAGATGATGGCATCCGATCCGCTGACCATTCAGCAGGAGGACGAACTGAGAAAATCGGGATGGAAACAGTCGCGCTGACATCCTCCCTCCAGAAAAGCTCGATCGAGCAAAGGCCGACGCTGCCTAGCCCTCTCGAAGCAGCCGAGGCCTCGATCGAAGTACCGGGCGACGACCGCCCAATTTCGGAGTCCGGTACTATCCCGCCCCGCTGACTGCACCGGCCCCCCGCTGCCGGTCTGTCAGCGGGGCGGGGCCATTTGAGCCCCCGACATTCCGGCAGTCCCGCCGCCACGCGACGACCCGATCGCGCGACCTGAGCCAGCCTCACATCAACGGAAGCCGAGACCGTTCGCTGCAGGACGCGTGACCGTCGTTGCGGTCGCCCAACCGGCCACCTCAGCCGCTGGCGGCCCCTCCTTCGCGGCGGGCGGCGAAGCCGTCACGACAGGCGCCTGTTTTCCGTCGCAGGCCGACGGTGCCACGATGAGACCGTTGCCGAAGACAGGATCACGGCCCGGTTGGCCGAGATCCTCGTAATTGAGCCGCGCAAGCGCCGCCGCCTTCGTCTTCTGTGGCAGGTCCGCATACAGACTGGCGACCACCGAGGCCACGAACGGCGCCGCCAGCGACGTTCCCGAAAGCGTCCCCTGACGCTCGTTCGGAAGCGCCGTCCAGATGTCGACCCCCGGCGCCGCCACATCGATATAGGCGCCATGGTTCGCCTGACGGTAAGCACGCTTTTCGCGGTTGATCGCCGTAACGGCGATCACTTGCGGATAGGCCGCCGGATAGGCCGGCTGGGCGCCTGGACCATCGTTGCCGGCAGCCGCGACGAGTAGCATGCCATTCTTGGCAAGCCGCGCGACAGCCTTCTCGACCAATTCATCACGCGGCCCCGTGAGCGACAGGTTCACCACCCGCACGTCCCAGGCCTCCATCAGATCGAGCGCACGCAGCAAATGCGCGGTGTCCGAAACGGGCGCACCGTCCTTGTCGGCATAAAAGATGTCGACCGCAAAAAAATCAGCCTCCGGAATGAGGCCTGGCGTACTGCTTTGCGGATCGCCCGCCATCAGCGCAAGCACACCCGTACCGTGCGCCGTATGGGGCACGCGACGCGTCCCGTCCTGCACGCTACCGACGTGGATGCGCCGCTGGAAGGTCGGATGCCCCGCGTCGATCCCCGTGTCGATGACGCCGACACGAACTTTGCGCGCGCACTTGCCGAGATCCGGCTGCCAATTGATCGCCTGCGGAGCGTAGCAGCGGCTCTCTGTACAGCCTGCTCGCCGCTGCGCCGGACTGTCCGCCGGCCGGCCACCAGCATTGTCATCCGCCGACCGGATCGACTTGTAGACACTGTTGGGCGCGATGATCGACCGGCGCTCGCTGGTTCTGAGGTTTCCCATGGCATCGCGCGGGCTCGTCCCTGGCGGCAGGAAGACCCTGTGTAGGACCATGCCGAGATTGGGCAACTGCTCGGCGGGTCCGACCGTGTATCCGAGATGTCGAGCCCGAGACAGCATCTCGGGAGACAGATCCACGGCGAGCAAGTCGGCTGGTCGCTGCGGCAGATCCGGAAGGCTGATTCCTCCACCCGTGCGCTGTCCCGGTGCAGCCACTGCGGCTGCAGCACTCGCGGGCGCGGCAGCAGTCACCGGAACTGCCACCCTCGCGGCCGACGGCTCCGGCGCCTTTGATCCGGCAGCGGCCGCCAGTGCAACGGGTGTGCCCGGTGCGGCTTTCGTGCCTGCGGGCGTGGCTGCGGCTTTCGCCAGTCCTTGATCCGATTTCCCGGCGGCCGGCACGACCGGCTTTACCGGCCGATTGGATTGCGCGACCGGCGGGCGGGTCGGCGCTACAGGTACGGACCGGACTGCGGGTGGAGGCGCGGGCGGCGGCGCCGGTTTCGGCGCGAGCACCTTGAACAGATCGGCGAGCGTATCGGGTGCGCCGTCCTCGTCCTCGTCTACGAAAGCAGGCTTCTTGGCGGGCTTCGCAGAAGCCTGCGCTCCTCCGGAACTCCGCTTGTCGTTGTCGTTGTCGTTGTCGTCGTCATCGTCTTCGTTTTTCTTGCCGGCCGGTTTCGTCTCGGTCGGCTTCGCAGACTTTTGCTCTGCCGGTTTGCTGCTGGGAGACGGCGTCGGTTTGGAGGCAGAAGCGCGATCGTCGCGATCATTGCGATCGTTGCGCATGGAGTCTCGCTGACGGCTCTCCTGCTGGCGCACCGATCGACTATCGTCGCGACCGTCGTTACGCTTGCCTGCGAACGAGGCGGCCGGCGCGACGATCAAGCCAACGGAGACGAGCGCGATCGCACCGAGAATGCGGGCCATCGACAAGGTCCGGAAGACGCGGAACGAAGAAACGGTAGACATCCAGGCACGACCTGTTTCCCGCCGATCCCACACCGACCGTACCTCCGCTAGCCGCGCGGGCCGAGCCCCCGAATTCTGCAACTGTGGATAAAGGACCCACTCATCTGGCGTACGTCAGGTTGCGTGTGATTCGCGTAAAAAAAGAGGCAGAGCCGCAACGGGCTCTGCCTCATTTTGATTCGCAGGCAGCGGATGTGCCTCAGCCTTTGAGTTTCGCTGCAATTTGCGCGACGTGCCTGCCTTGAAAACGCGCACCCGCGAGCTCGTTCTCGCTCGGCTGCCGCGAACCGTCACCGGCGGAGATGGTGGTTGCACCGTAGGGCGAGCCACCGGTGACTTCGTCGAGCTTCATCTGGCCTTGGAAGGAATACGGCAGCCCGACGATGACCATGCCGTGATGCAACAGCACTGTGTGCGTTGACAGGATGGTGCTCTCCTGGCCGCCGTGCTGGGTCGCGGTAGACGTGAACACCGCCCCGACTTTGCCGATCAATTTGCCTTGGAACCAAAGCCCACCAGTCTGATCGAGGAAGTTCTTCATTTGCGCGGGCATGTTCCCGAACCGCGTCGGCACACCGATGACGATGGCATCGTAGTCCGGCAGTTCGTCGACGGTCGCAATCGGCGCCGCCTGGTCGAGCTTGAAGTGCGATTTGCGAGCAACCTCTTCCGGTACCAACTCCGGCACGCGCTTGATGGTCGCCTGCGCGCCCCCCTCGCGAACGCCCTCGGCGACGGCCTGCGCCATCTTCTCGATGTGCCCGTAGCTGGAATAGTAGAGGATCAACACCTTGGTCATGACATCTCCTGTCTCGTCGCGGCGGCGCCGCTCGAGAGCCAGCGCGCTGTTGTTGCCGCTCCGAGCTAATGGTCCGCTGCTGGCCCCGCAAGCCGCCGAGACCGTCCGCAGTGTTTCCGCCAGAGAGACAATCCCCGTAAGGCGAGCGGGCATGGAACCATCGGCACCGGTCCGCGTGTTGTACGACCGCGAAGTTCTGCGCCGAGCTGGGAAATCCGAACATGCACCCGCGACCGATGATGGCTTTGTTGGCGACCCTGATGGTCGCCGCAGCGATGGACCTGGTGCGTCCGGCTTCGGCGTCCACGGTCGAGGCGTCCGGAATGTCGAGTGACCCCATGCCTGCGACGACAGCCGAGGATCCAAAGCGGAACGAAGTTGCGACGGTCCCTTCCGGTCGTGCGCGTTCGGCTGCCGACCAGCCCGACTGGGTCGAGGACGTTGAAGCCTTCTATGCGGCCCGGGCCGGCACCATGCTCTGGCACGACGAACGCGGCGCGACCGAGCGCGGCAGGGCCTTGATGCGCACGCTGGCCGCCGCCGACGACTGGGGGCTCGATCCGGCAGCCTATAGAGTCATTCCGCCAGTCGATCTGACAGGGGAGCAATTGATCGACGCCGACTTGAGGCTGACGTTCGCTGCGATCAGTTACGCCAAGCACGCCCAGGACGGACGCGTCGCGCCGGAACAGTTGAGCCGATGGCTCGAAGGGTCGGCGAAGGGTTTCTCGGCCGCGACGGTGCTGGCCGCTCTGTATTCGGCCGATGAGACGGGCAAGGCCCTGGAGAGCTTCCACCCGGTCCATGCGGGCTTCCTGCGCCTGAAAGAAGCGTACGTCTCGCTGCGCGACCGCCCGGGCAAAGCGAACAAGGAGATGCGTGACCGCATCCGCGCCAACCTCGAACGGTGGCGCTGGCTGCCGACCGACCTCGGGCGCCGCCACGTCTGGAACAACATCCCAGCCTTCGAGACCCAGCTGTTCGAGGATGGCCGCGAGATTTTCCGTGAGCGGCTGGTCGTCGGCGGAGTGAAAACCCAGACCCCTGTTTTCTCGGACGCCATCCGCTTTCTCGTCTTCCACCCCGACTGGGGCGTTCCGCCGAGCCTCAAGGTCCGCGATCTGCTGCCCCGGCTCGCGGCCGGCGACGCGAGCGTGCTCGAACGGCGGGACATGCGCATCGTCGGTCGATCCGCAGACAGCTACGACTGGAACAAGATCGACATACGCCGCATCCCGATCGTGCAGAACCCTGGGCCATCCAATCCACTCGGCCGCGTCAAGTTCATGTTCCCGAACAAGCATGACGTCTACATGCACGACACGCCGCAGAAGCACCTATTCGACCAGAAGAACAGAGCGGCAAGCAACGGCTGCATCCGCGTCCGCGATCCGCTGCGCTTCGCAGAAGTCCTGCTCGGGCCCGACAAGGGCTGGACGAGCCGTGACATCGCCCGTCTGACGGCTCGCGGCGCCACCGAGAACAATCGCGTCGACCTCGCCGAGCCGGTCGCCGTGCACAACGTCTATTTCACGACCGTCGCCGACGCGTCCCGGACGCTGACGGTGCACTCGGACGTCTATGGTCACGACAAGCGCGTGATCGAAGCGCTCGATGGAGCGCCGCTCGACCGCATCCGCGCACGCGATCCCGCGGTCGCCCACCAGCGCGAGATCGAGCGGCTCATGGAAGCGAAGTACGTGGCGCCGCGCCGCCAGCCCGAACCCGAGTGGGCTCCGCAGGAGCCACGCGCACCGTCGTACTCCGGCAGCCCCTATCCGCCGTGGGCCCGAGGGATTTTCGGCGGCTTCGTGTTCGGCTACCGCTGACGCGATCAGGCCTTGGCGTCTGGCTTGAACATCAAGCCGGCGCCGAGGAAGCCGCCATCGACATTGAGTGTATGGCCGGTCACGTAGCGGCTTTCGTCCGAGACAAGGAAGACCGCGGCGTCTGCGATCTCGTCGGGCGAGCCGTAGCGATGCATCGGCACAAGATACTCGTAGGCCGCGCGCGTCGCCTTGTCGTGCGCGAACTTCGCCATCTCCGTCTCGATCGGGCCCGGCGCGATCGCATTGACGTTGATGCGATGCTCGGCGAGCTCGACCGCCATCACCTTCGTGAGGAGTTCGAGCCCCGCCTTCGCCGATCCGTAAGCGGAACGCCCCGTGCCACCGCGCTGGCCGGACAGCGAAGCGATGTTGACGATCTTGCCGCCGCCCCCCTCGACCATCATGCGCGCCGCACCTTGCGCCACGAGGAATGCGCCGGTGAGGTTGATGCGGATGATCCGCTCCCATTCCTCGAGTTTGGTATCGAGAAACAGCGTATTTCCGCCGACGCCGGCGTTGTTGACGAGCGCGTCGAGGCGGCCCCGCTCCTTGCGGATCGCGGCGAACATTCCGGTGATCGACGCGGGGTCTGAGACGTCGACCGCCAGCGCCGTGGCACTTCCGCCCTTGGACGCGAGTTCGCCAGCCGCATCCTTCGCCCCATCGAGATTGAGGTCGGCGATGACGACATGCGCGCCCTCACGTGCGAACGCCCGCGCGACGGAGCGCCCTATCCCACGTGCCGCGCCTGTGATGAGCGCAGTCTTGCCATTGAGCCGCATCGCCTTCCTCCCCTCAACCGACCCGAGCGGTCAGCCCGCCGTCGACCGGCAGGCACACCCCGGTGATGTAGTTCGCATCGTCACTCGCCAGGAACACCGCGGCATGGGCGATGTCCCACCCGGTCCCCTGTCGGCCCATCGGCGCCATCTCGGCGCGCTTCACGCTCATGTCGTTCGACGAGCCGTAGGCAACCGAAATGTGCTGGTAGATGTGCGGCGTATCCATCAGGCCGGGCATGATGACGTTGGCCCGGATGCCCTGTCGCGCGTACTGCAGCGCAAGGCCAACCGTGAACTGATTGACCGCGCCCTTCGACGCGTAATAGCTCGGGTAGGCGTAGCCGGTATAACGGATAGCCGCGACCGACGAGATGTTGGTGATCACCCCCTTGCCGGCCGCGAGCATGATCGGCAGCACCGCCTTGCAGGTGAGGAACATGCCGGTGACGTTGAGGTCGAGCTGACGCTTCCACTCCTCCTCGGCGAGTTCGAGACAATCGCCGATCTTCGCATGCCCGACGTTGTTGTGGAGGATCGAGACGGTTCCGAACGCCTCGACCGTCTTCTCGACCGCCGCCTTCACCTGATCGGCCTTCGTGATGTCGCACGTGATGGGAACGGCGCGTCCGCCTTCCTTCCGGATCAGTTCGACCGTCTCTTCGGCCGCAGCCGTGTTCCAGTCCACGCACCCGACCGCAGCGCCGGCGCGGGCGTATGCGACGGCGGACGCCTTCCCGTTGCCCCAGCCGGGTCCGACGGACCCCGCGCCGAACACGAGCGCAACGCGACCATCCAGTTTGTTCGTCATGTCAGACACTCCCGAGGACGAAGCGAGGCAGCCAAAGAACCAACTCGGGGAAGATTGTAATCAGCACGAGGACGAGCAGCCCCATGGCCAGGAACGGCAGCACCTCGCGGATTTCTTCCTCCAGCTTCACGTTGGCGAAGTTGGCGCAGATGTAGAGCAGAATGCCCACCGGTGGCGTCAGCAGCCCGAGCATCAGATTGAAGGTCATGACCAATCCGAAGTGGGTTAGATCGATCCCGACGGCTTGAACGACCGGGATCAAGACCGGAATGAGGATCAGCATGGCCGCGATCGCTTCCATGAAGCACCCGACGATCAGCAGCAGCACGTTGATCGCCATCAGGATGACGATCGGGTTCGTCGAAATGCTCGAAATCCAAGCGGCGACCTCTCTCGGCAGTCCGCTGATTGCCATCAGATAACCGAACCCGGATGCCATCGCGATGATGAACATCACCAACGCTGAATCGAGCGCCGTCTGCACAAGGATTGGAAAGATGTCGCTGATCTTCAAGTCGCGGTAGATGACGAGCCCGACAAACAAGGCATAGACAACTGCGACGGCGGCGCTCTCCGTCACCGTGACGATACCGGCCGTGACGCCGACAAGGATGAGGATGGGCGTCAGGATGGCCGGAATGGCCGGAACGAATTTTTTCGGGATCTCCGACCACGGCACCCGCTCGAACACCGGGAAGTTCCGCTTCCAGGAGATGTAGTACGCCATCGCCATCAGCGAGCCGCCGAGCATGATGCCGGGCACCACGCCCCCGAGGAAGAGCGCGGCAATCGACACGCCCTTGCCGACTGACAGCGCATAAATGACCATCGGGATAGAAGGCGGAATGATCGGTCCGCAAACGGACGCCGAAGCCATGAGCGCCGCCGAAAAGCCGCCTCCATAGCCCTGCTTCTTCATCGCCGGGATCAAGACCTTACCGAGTGCTGACGCGTCGGCGACGGCGGATCCCGAAATCCCGGAAAACAGCATGGTCGCCAGAACCGTCGTCTGAGCGAGACCCCCACGGAACCGACCGACCGCGGCGTTGGCGAACGCGATGATCCGCTCCGTGATGCCGCCTTGGTTCATAAGATTGCCGGCGAGGATGAAGAACGGTATCGCGAGAAGAGCGTAAGAGTCGGCACCGACGAGCGCGCGCTGTGCGAGAAGCGACCATGGCATCCCGCCATGCGCGACGATGGCCAGCAGCGTCGAGATCCCCATCGCGAACGCGATCGGGAAACCGATGAGAATGAGAGCGATGAAGCTAGCGATCATGACAGTGCTCATGGCGCCGCTCCGTCAGAGGATGTGAGACGAGCTGATGTGCTCGCGCTTCGAGGGATCGACCAGCTTCTCGATGAAGAAGAGGATCATGAGCGCCGCGGAAACGGGCGCTGCGAAATAGAACGTGGCAGGCGTGATATCCAGCGCACCGAACGTTTGGCCAAGGGTGGTCACCGACAGCCGATATCCATAGATAAGGAAAACCACGATGAAGCCGAGCACGCTGAGTTCGACGACCCAATACATCAGCGTCCGGAGCCGTTTCGGCAGCATCAGGATGAACATGTCGATCGTGATATGCAGCCTCTGCCGATAGAGTACCGCGGCACCGAGGAACGTCACCCAGACGAACAGGATGCGTGACACCTGCTCGGTCCAGGAGAGCGGCGCGTTCATCACGTAGCGAGTCCAGACGGCCGCGAGGGTGATGACGACGATCCCGCCAACGAGCGTGCCGATCAACCACATCGTGACCCGCATCAAGGCTTCGCAGAGCGTCGTGAAAAGGTTCATGGAAACTTTCCGAAAAGGCTGCGGGCCGGTCGAAACGATCGACCGGCCCGTGGACTGGCTGCGTCGGATCAGGCGATCTGGCGGATTCGATCGACCCACTTCTGTCCGGCGGGGAACTCTTTCACGAGGTCCTTGACCGTCGCTGCGAACGCCGTCTTGTCCACTTCCGTGATGACGATGTTCTTCGCTTTGATTTTATCCATGATCGCCTTGTCGTCAGCGGCGACCTTGGCACGAATGTCAGCTTCCATGTCGCGGCCGGCTTGGTCGACAGCCTTCTTGAGATCTGCCGACAGCTTCTGGTACTCGGCCTCGGCCATCAGGATGCAGTTGTCCTGCATCATGTGCTCGGTGAGCGACAAGTGCGTGTTGACGTCGAAAATGCCTGCATTGAACGTCAGAGCGATTGGGTTTTCTTGACCATCGATGAGCTTCGACTTCAGCGCGGTGAAGACTTCAGGGAATGGCAGCGGCGTCGGTGAGGATCCGAAAAGCTCGAACGTCCGCTTCCAGAGCGCCGTTTCGGGGACGCGGATCTTGAGCCCCTTCATGTCGGCCGGCGCCTTCACGACCTTGTTGCAGGACAGCATGCGCGGCATCCGCGGGATCGCAGATATCGGCCGGAGTTTCGCGGCCTTGCCGATGTCCTCCTGGTACTCCGCACGCATCGTGTCCCAGACGCGATCCTTGTGAGCGACGTCCTTGAAGAGATAGGGGTGGGTCCACACTTCGGCAGGCTTGTACCACCCGGCGAGCAACCCCTGACCGGGGCTCGCAAGATGAACGGAGCCCTGCAGGAGACCTTCGACGTGTTCGCGCTCGCCGCCGAGCGAGCCAGCGTGATGGGTCGTCACCTTGATCTGGCCCTTGGTGAGTTCCCCAAGGCGCTTGCTGAAGACATCCAGCGACTGGGCGATGAAGTCGGTGGGAGGAGTGGCGGAGGCGCCGATCCAGTTGAGCTGCTGGGCGCGCAGCACGGCCGGTGCGAAGACGAGACCTGCTGCGCCCGCTGCGACCCCGCCGAGAACTGCGCGCCGCGTCGGACCGTTCGTTTTGTTGGTCATATCGTGTCCTCCTTTTGGATTTTCTGGACCGCCTGCGCGGTCCCTCCCCGCGCCTCAGTGGCGCACGCGCACCTTGCCGCGAAAACTCTCGATCGCCCGCGCGAGGGGCACCGACGACTTGGCCGCCACGTCGAGCGGCACACCAGCGACGGCGGCAGCCCACGACTCGCGCAGCGCCTTCGCTCCGGCCGAGATGCCGTCCGGATGCGCCATGATTCCGCCGCCCGCCGCGAAGATCAGGTCGACGGAATTGATGGCGGCGAACGTCGGATGCGCCTGCAGCACCGTCTGCCCGCTCGAGAAGACGGGCATGATCGGCCGGTCGTCCGGTCCCGAGGATGCAAGGCACGCCTTCGCCGAAGCGATCACGGACGCATCGTCTTCCGAGAACTTATTGGACAGCCCGTTGACGTGGATGTGGTCCGCGCCGGCCATGCGGAAGATCTTCTGGAAGACGCGGAAATCGAAGCCCAGTAGCGGATGACGGCTGAGGACACCCCAACCGTTGCGATGACCATGGATGGCGATCGGGCAATCCCGCCGCAGCGCCGCCAACGCCACGGGCCCGATCCAGTTGAGCGAGACCATGGCGCACGTCCCGCCTGCTCTAGCGATCAACTCGACGCGCCGGCGCATCTCGTCGATTTCGCCCGTGACGTTGAAGGCATACATCACGCGACGACCGGTGCGCTGCTGATGCTCCTGCAGGACGCGCATGACCGCGCCGAGGCGGGCTTCGAGCGGGGAATAGGGCGGCGACGCGATGAGTTCGTCGTCCTTGATGAAGTCGAGCCCGCCCTCAGCCAGCTGATCGACGAGGTCTGCCGTCGCCGCAGGAGAAAGGCCGACGCTCGGCTTGATGATCGTGCCGATGAGTGGACGCCCGAAGACGCCACTCAGCTCGCGCGTTCCGGCGACACCGTGCAGTGGTCCGGGATACACTGCGCGAAACTCGGCCGGCACGTCGATATCGAGGAGACGAAGCCCCGACAGATCGCCGAGTTCACTGAGGTTGCCGGAGACGGTCGCGAGCAGGTTCGGCAAGCTCGCGCCGACGTTCTCGAAGGGCCAGGAGATCGTGACATGCGCCCGCTGATAGCGCCCGCTGGGAGCGGGTTTCGCACCTGGCAGCGATGGCTCCGTCACCTCGTCGACGAGACTGACAGCCTCGACGCGCGCACCGTGCCGCTCGACGAGTTCGGGCGTTTCACCGGCGATCTTGACGAAGGTTCCGCTCGACTGCTCGCCCGCGATCGCCGCGGCCGCCGCCTCGGCGGTGAGCGGAGTCTCGATCAGGTAGGTGGCGCGAATACGGTCGGCCACAGGCGCTCCTCCTCGGGCCCGCTCTGCCGGCGTGGCTCCAATCGCGCGAATGGTCATATGATGACTCCGGAAGGTCAAGCGCGCTCGCCGAACTGGAGAGCAGCCATGCACCATTGACGGATCATGGCCGACTGCATGAGAGCCACATCCGGTCGCTCGACCGGGCTTTACGCCTGCGCACGATGGCACTACCCTCACGGTCGTCATACGATCGGACACGTTCATGCGCCCCGCCGACAAGCCGAGTTCAGCCCACCCGCACCGGGCGCCGAGCCCGCGGGCCTCGCGAGTCGACCACGTTATCGATTACGTAAAAATTCAGATAACGGAGGGTAATTGGACCGCCGGCAGTCGGCTTCCGAACGAGAATGAAGTCGCCAAGACGCTCGGTGTCAGCCGCACCCCCGTCCGTGAAGCGATCAAGATTCTCGCTGCAGCCGGACTGCTTGAAACGCGCCAGGGGCACGGCACGTTCGTTCGATCACGAATTTCCGTCTCCGCTCTCCAGCTTGCCCTCTTTCAGATTCACCTGGAGAAGACGACTCCGCAAAAACTGATGGAAGTGCGCGAGTTGTTCGAGGTCGCCTGCGTCGAACTTGCCGCGCAGCGGCGGACGAGCAACGATCTCGTCGCCATGGAGCTCGCGATCCAGCGCCTCCGCGAAGAAGCCGCGAAGCGCCCGCTTGATCGTCAGGCCGCGCTTGAAGCGGACATTGCCTTCCACCGCGCCGTCTATGCCGCGACACACAACGAGCTGATCCAGGCGATCGCGAACCTAATGCTCGAAATGATTACGCCCTACATCGGCAAGTCCCACGAGGCCGGACAGCTTCAGCAGAGCATCCGCCTGCACGAGATGATGCTGGAAGCAATCGCTGCGCACGACCGCGCCGATCAGAAGCTGATGCGCAGCGTGCGCGCCAACATGGATCACTTCCGCCAGACGTTGGAACTTCGCGCGCCGGCACCGAAGTCGGCCCGCAGCCGATCGACCGGAGCCGCCCGGTGAAGAAGCCTGTTCTCGCGTTCTACGGCGACGATTTCACCGGCTCGTCCGAGAACTTCGCACAGGCCTGCCGTCACGGACTGACCGGGCGCCTCTTCTTCGAGACCGCCGATCATGCGGTCATTCGCGCGGCCGGCGCGGACTACGACGTCGTCGGCATCGCCGGGACGTCGCGCGCACAGTCCCCCGACGAGATGGCCGAGAGTCTGCCACCAGCGTTCGCGACGCTCGCGTCTCTCGGCGCGCGGTTCGTCCAGTACAAGATCTGCTCGACCTTCGATTCAGCGCCGCGCGTCGGTAATTTCGCGACCGTCGTCGCGCTCGCTGCGCCACACTGGCCGGGCGCCGTCGTTCCCGTTCTGCCGGCAACCCCATCGTTCGGTCGTTACACCGCCTATTCGAACCACTTCTCCCGTCATCAGGGTGCCGTTCTGAGGCTCGACCGCAATCCGGCCCTCGTCGACCACCCGTCGACGCCGATGCGGGAAGCCGACCTGAGGCGCCACCTGGAAACGCTCGGTTGTCGGAGCGTCGCCGCGGTTCATCTGCCGGAACTCGACCGCACGATCGATGCTCTCGCCGCACTCGTCGCGAGCCGTGGTGCATCGAGCGTCCCGGTGGTCCTCGACACGACGACCGACGCCGAACTCCTCCGTCTCTCCGAGGCGCTTTGGCAGCTCTCGGCTGACCGTCCGGTGTTCGCTCTGGCGGCACAGGGACTCGCTTACGGCATCGGACGCGTCGCCGCCCCGCCGGGAGCGAAAGCGCCGACCGCCGCCGATCGCCCGCGGCGGGTCGATCGCATGCTCGTGCTCTCGGGGAGCTGCTCTGTACAGACGGCGCGGCAGCTCGCGGCGGCGGAAGCCGCGGGCTGGACCATGATCGAAATGCCGACGGCCGAGGTCGTCTCTCCCGCCGCCGCGACGGCGGCCGTCGAGGCGCTCGCGCCCACGGTCGAGGCAGCCCTCGCCGCCGGTCGCTCCGTCGCTTGCTACACGGCGCGGGGAGCCGCCACGCTCGCCCCTGACGCCCAACGCACACGTGCACTCGGCCATCTGATGGCGGAGCTATTCCGCCGTGTCGTTACGCGGTCCGGCATACGCCGCGTCTGCTTCGCGGGCGGCGACACGTCGAGCTACGCCATGACGTCGAGCGGCGCCGACGCCCTCGACCTCGCGCACTTCGACGCGAAGCAAGGCTGCCACGTATTCCGCCTCGCCGGCGGCGGCGCCGTCGACGGGGCGGAGGTCCTGCTGAAAGGGGGGCAGGTCGGCGACGACGGCTTCTTCCTCGAAGCGCTCGGCGGCTAACCGGTCATCGACCTCACGAGATCGTCTGATGGCGGGCCTTCGCGGCCCTTTCCAAAGCGGCCCGCACGAGATCTTCGATCTCAAGCTTGTCGCCGAGCAACTCGAGGAAGCGCGACTCTTCGAGCTTTACCTTCATGTCGGTGGCCGCCACTTCGGCCGCGAGCACGTAGGCCGTCTCGTGCAGGTGCTCCGGCAGACCGTCCCGGATCATGTCGAGAACCTTGTCGAGCCCGGACGGACCGGCAAGCACCCGACCACAGGCCTGCGCCTCCTCGACCAGCCAGTCGCGATCGTAGCCCGTGAACATCGGGAGTTCTTTGACGATGGACCCGATCCGCGACAGCTCACTGTCGGCGATGGCACGATCGACGGCCGCGGTCGTCACCATGGCGTAAATCAGGGCTTCTTCAGGCGCGAGACGGCGCGTCATCGATCGATCCTCCCGGTCGTCGGGGTTATGTGGTGGCGAAAGCCCGTTTCGCAAGGCCGTTTGGCTGTGCGTGTCCTGGGCGGGACGGGCGGTCCGCATTGACGGGTGGGGGTCCTCGACCTACGGTCGCGCCGCTTTGCAGGGACCAATCGACATGACCGACCGTTTCAGCCCGGAAATCCGTGCGGCGAGCCCCGCGGCGAAGGCATGGCCGTTCGAAGAGGCGCGCCGGCTCATCGCCCGCCTGGATCGGCTGCCGGGCGGCAAGGACAAGACCGTCATCTTCGAAACGGGATATGGCCCCTCCGGACTGCCGCACATCGGCACGTTCGGCGAGGTGGCGCGCACGACGATGGTCCGCACCGCTTTCGAACTGTTGACCGAAGGCCGGCGCAAGACCCGCCTGATCTGCTTCTCGGACGACATGGACGGCCTCCGCAAGGTCCCGGACAACGTCCCGAACCGCGAACTCTTGGCGACCGCACTCAACAAGCCGCTGACCAGCGTCCCCGACCCGTTCGGCACGCACGAAAGCTTCGCGCACCACAACAACGCGCGACTCAAGGCCTTTCTCGACCGCTTCGGCTTCGAGTACGAGTTCTTCTCGGCGACCGAGTGCTATCGCTCCGGGATGATGGACGCGACGCTGCTCAAGATGCTCGCGGCCTACGACCAGGTGATGGACATCATCCTCCCGACGCTCGGTCCGGAGCGCCGAGCGACATACTCGCCCTTCCTCCCCGTCTGCCCCCGGACGGGCCGTGTGCTGCAAGTTCCGATGATCGAGCGCAACGTCGCGAAGGGGACAGTCGTCTACATCGATCCGGAGACCGGCGAGAAGGTCGAGACCCCCGTCACCGGCGGCCACGTGAAGTGCCAATGGAAGGCCGACTGGGCGATGCGCTGGACGGCGCTCGGGGTCGACTACGAGATGGCCGGCAAGGATCTCATCGATTCCGTCACGCTCTCGTCGAAGATCTGCAAGGCTCTCGGCGGCACGCCGCCCGAAGGCTTCAATTACGAGCTGTTCCTCGACGAGCGCGGCGAGAAGATCTCCAAGTCCAAGGGCAACGGCCTGACCATCGACGAATGGCTGACCTACGCGAGCCCGGAAAGCCTCTCGCTCTTCATGTTCCAGAAGCCGAAGAGCGCGAAAAAGCTTTATTTCGATGTCATTCCGCGCGCGGTCGACGAGTACCTGCAGTTCGTCGCCGCCTATCCCAGCCAGACACCACCCCAACAGCTCGACAATCCGGTGTGGCACATCCACTCCGGCCATCCGCCTGCGGCCGAATTGCCGATCACGTTCGGGCTTCTTCTCAATCTCGTCTCGGCATCGAACGCCGAAGACAAGGACCGGCTCTGGGGCTTCATTCGCAAGTACGCGAAGGACGCGACGCCCGAGCGCTACCCCGTCCTCGACCAGCTCGCCGGCTACGCCGTCGCCTACTACCACGCATTCGAAAAGCCGAAGAAAGTCTATCGTCTGCCGTCGGACGATGAGCGGAAAGCACTCGCCGCGCTCGATGCGTCGTTGGCGAAGGCCCCCGCGGATGCCAATGCAGAAACGCTGCAGAACATGGTCTATGAGGCCGGCAAGGCAAACGGCTTCGCCGAGAACCTGCGCGACTGGTTCAAGGCGATCTACGAAGTGCTGCTCGGCGCCTCACAAGGGCCTCGCTTCGGCGGGTTCATCGAACTCTATGGAATTCCCGAGACCCGGGCGCTGATCGCCAGGGGCCTCGCCGGAGAACTCGCCCGCTGATCACTGCGGGAGCAGATAGCGGGCCGCCGCCGTGCCGAGCGGCCCGCCGACCACGCACGGAATTCCGAACTGCACCTGACCCATCGCGCTCGCCGCCACGCAGCCGAGCGCGAACACGGTCGAGCCGGCCTGCGCCCACCAATGCGCGTTGCGGGTGGACTGCGGTCCCTTGGTCTTGAGTTCTTCCAGCGCCGCCATCGCCTGCTTGCGGATCTTGGTCGTCTCGAACGTTTCCGCCGCTTCGATGACTTCCTCGAGCGGCTCCCGGACGGGCTTCGGCCGCTGCACGATCTCGCCTTTCAGGATGCGGAGTAGCTCGACGTCGCGGGTCGCGTTGTTGGCGAGCGTCCACTTGGCCATGCTGCCGATCGTCAGCCGGTCGACGTTGTTGCGATCCTGCGACCATTCGAGGAGGCCGACGATCCGGAGGACGGGCTCACGCCGGCCGGTGGCGTAATAGAAGCCCCACAGCGTATCGAGGCCGGCAGGGCTCTCCTCCATCGACAATTTGTCGAGCGTCGGCAGCTTGTCGGTCATGAAGCGGTCGATCATCACGGCACGCGCCGGCATCCGCTCCGAGAACTTCCGCAGCACGTCTTTCCAGTCGGCGAGGCCCGAGTAGGCGATCGCGCGGATCAGCGGCACCTGGTCCTCGGGCGGCAGCGGAAACGTCTCGGTGATCAGCTTTTCGGCCTGCGCCCGGTCCTGTGAGAAGACGCCCGCGAGGAAGCCGACGTAGACGGCGGCCGTCTCGGTATCCTTGAAGAGACCGAGGGCGCTCATCGCCTTCACCGCTTCCGGCACGCGTTGCGGCTCGGGCTTCACCCGATAGCCGTCCATCCACTTCAGAATGTGCTCGGGCCGCTCGAAGGGCCGCGCTTGCGGCGCGGGTGCCTGACGCCGCGCGGGCGGCTTCACGACGTAGCCGTCCGTCGTGCGCGGCTGGGAAGCGACCACCTGGGCGCCGGCGTCCGCTGTCGTCATGAGCCCGCCGGCGCTCGCGACGAGCGACCAGAACAGCAGGCTGAAACGAAGCGGCGAACAACGCATGATGAAACTCTTGCAAGGCTCTGGGACGCGGGTCCCGTCCCTCACCTCCCGACCACGGCCGGATAGGACCGGCGCGAGGTGGCCAGAACAAGGCAGCCCAACGAAGTCAGTGGTTTAGTTCTTCCCGACGTCCGCAATCCGGTCGACGAGCCGGCCCCTGCGACGCTCGTCGCCGGCCGGCCGCGGCTCCCCGTTGGCGGCGCCTTCGCCGGCCAGCGCCTTGATCTGTTGGGCAACCCCGCGACCCTCGCCCGCCGGAGCAGCATCGGCGGCGGGTGCGCCGGCACTATCGCTTCCGGTCGACTGAACCCGGGCGACGCGCTCCCGCAGCGACCGCGCCGCGGATTCCGCGCGCATGCCGACGGCCGGCGCGCTCGCAGGCAGTGAGCCGGCACCGAGACGGCGCATCTCGTCCATGAAGTAGGCCGCCTGTCGCGCCAGCTTCTCGTTGGCCGCCGCGAGTTCCGACCTCAGCCGCTTGATGCTTTCGCCTTGGGTCTCGACCGTCGACTGGAGAGAGCCGACGCGGGCCTTCAGCGCGATCTTGCTGTCGCGGACCGACAGGGATTTGGATTCGGGCTCGGGCGTCTGGTAGGCCGCAAGCTCCGCCTGCAGTCGCTTCACCTCGCCCTGCAGGTCGTCGGCCTTCGCTCTCAGAGCCTCCATCTCGGCCCGCGCCGCGTCGTCCTGCGGAACGGGCGGCGCCAGAGCGGCAGCGTCGCGCGCCTCGCGTTTGATCCGTTCCGCTTCGAGCAGCGCAACGTTCGACGTATCGGCATCGGTCGGCACACCCGACACGGCCGCCTGCAGGCGGGCGATAAGGTTGCTCTGATCGCGCGCCTGCGCGCGCAGCGACTCGATTTCGGCCCTGAGCGCAACCTCGGCATCGAAGCGGGGATCACTAAAGGCCCCGATACTCGTGCCGCCACGCGCCGCCGCCCCGGACTGCAACCGTGCGATCTCGGCACGCTGCTGGGCGTTGATCTGCATCGCCTCGTCGAGCGCGCGCACGGTGCGCTCGGATTCGCTCGTCAGCGCGGCGATGTCGCGGTCGCGATTGAAGATGAGTTTTTTCGCTTCGACCAGCCGCTGCTCGACCTTCGGAAGCCGGTCTTCGATGGTCTGCTCGAGCACGCGGCGCGCGTTGTCCGTCTCTTCGAGCTGCGCCCTCAGCCCCTCCACCTCGCGCTCGAGATCGCCGATTCGCGCGTCGCGGCGGTTGAGTTCGATGAGCTGCCGCGCCCCGGTGATCTCGGCTTCCCGCGCTTTCAGTGCGAGCTTGTGAATGCGGATGGCGAAGGTCGCCCGCAGCCGATCACGGTCGGCGGCGATTTCCGTCTCGGTCAGCGGCATCGCCCGCTTCAACCGACCGATGGCGAGCCGCTCCACCCTCCGGCGATAGAGAGGTGCCAGCAGAAACACCGCGAGGCCGGCCCCGAGCGCCCCGAGCAGAACCAGCATCGCGGTCTGGATGGTGATCAAGCTGGCGTCCCTACATCGCCCGGGTCGGACAAGTCTGCTGACGACCGGGGCGTGTGGCGCTACCCGGGCCGAACGCGTGGAAGGCCCGAAGGCTCAGCCCTCAGAACGGATTCCAGGTCGGCCTCCGGGTATACTTCAAGTAGCCGACGTTGGCACCTAGCCTGAGGCCTACCCCCGAACGGATCGGCGCCAGTGTGACATCATCGGCCTTCTGGAACTGAATGCCGACGCCACCGACGAGATACGCCGAGCCCTGCACGCCGCCGAAACGCTGATAGATGTCCGCAGGATCGCGCAGGTTGTAAACAAGCACCATCACTTTCGATCCTTCGGCCCCGAAGTCGTACCCGAGCGACGGGCCCTGCCAGTAGACCTTGTGGCGTCCGGCATCTTTGGTGTGGAGAACGCCCTCGCCGTAGCGCAGACCGGCGACAAAAGCCCCTCCGGCGTCCTCACCCAGGATGTAGCCGTTCGGACGGCCGGCCCGCTTGAAGGCATATTCCACGACACTCGCAAGGCCCTGGCTGACCGACCCGAAGAACGAGTGGCCGGCCGACAGGATCTCGTTCTGCGAGAACGTATCGTTGGACGGTTCATCCCACGACTGTTCCGCCGTGCGCGGACCTGGGCCCGGTCCCGGTCCATAGGATCGATCATAAGGCTCCGCCGACGGCGGCGGGCGGTAGGCATCGGCGCCGGGCGGCGGACCCGGACGATAGGGCTCGCTGTAAGCTCCCGGAGGCGGCGCCCGGTAAGGGTCGGCCGGCGGTGGAGAACGATAGTCGCCCGGAGGCGGCGCCCGATAGGTATCGCCCGACTCATATCCACCAGGGCGCGTATTGTAGGCCTGCTGCGGCGGCCGGTAGGCATCGCTGCCACCATACACGGGACCGCCGCCATACGACGACGGCGGAGGCGTGTAGCCGGGCGCAGGCCCGGGCGGACGATAGATGTCGCCGCCACCGCGCGGGTTGTAGGGCTCGCCCTGCTGCCAGGGCAGCCGATCTTGCGCAGACGCGGATGAAACGGAGAGCGCCACAACGCCGGCGATCAGAAGACGGGCGGCGGTTCGCAAAAGCATCGGAGCTGGCCTCGACGGTCCAAAGCTGGGCGACCGAAATCTTGGGCCAGATCTTTCCTCTGCAAGTGTTACGAAAGTGTGGCTGCGCGTTCCGGTTCGGCCCGTGCGGCGTCAGGCACGCCCACGCGCGATGAAGGGCTTGGCGAGAAATCCGCCGGCCTTGTTGCCATAGACCCAAGGAGTACCGTCGCGCGTCTCAACCCGGCCGCCGGCCGCCAGCAGGATCGCGTGGCCCGCTCCGGTATCCCACTCGGAGATCGGCCCGAAGCGGGGATAGATATCGGCCTCCCCACGCGCGATCAGGCAGAACTTGAGAGACGACCCGATCGAGGTCCGATGCCGAATGCCGAGCTGGTCGAGATAGTCGTCCTCCGCTGCCGACTTGTGGCTCCGGCTCTCCACGGCGAGCGGCTCGGCCGGCGCCGGGCGCGCCGCAAGGGTTCGCCACGAGACATCCGCGAAGCCCCCCGTGAACTCCGCCGCCACCTCCGTCTCAACCGCGCGATCGGCCGCCGTCGTCAGGCACAGCCACCCCCGCGCTGGCGCGTAGACGACGCCGAACGTCGGCGTGCCATCGCGAACGAGCGCCACGTTGACCGTGAAATCATCCCCGCCGCGGATGAATTCGCGGGTGCCGTCGAGGGGATCGATGAGGAAAAACGCGCGGCCGAGGTCGGCGGGGATGCGGCCAGCCGCGACCGACTCCTCCGCCACGACCGGAACGCCTGGAGCCAGCACGGCGAGCGCCGCCATCAGCAAGTCCTCACTCGCCCGGTCGGCCTCCGTGACAGGCGACTTATCCGACTTTTGCTCCGCGACGATCCCCGCGGCCCGATGCGCGAGTTGCAGGCGCCCGGCGTCGAGGACCGGTCGGAACAGGCCCGCGGCGAGATGCTGATGCGTCGTGGACATGAAGCCGAATTTCCTTTGCCGCCGTGGTCCGCCAAGGCCAACTCGCAACTTGGCAACGACGCACCGACGCATGTATCAAGGGCTTCGCTGCCTCAGCAAGCGGTCCCGTTGGCTCGCGTCATCCGAGCCGCCGCCCTCACGCGTGACGGAGACTGACTCATGGGCGAACTGCCGCGGCCGACCGATCTCGAACTTGCCGCCCTGATCTCCAGCAAGATCTGCCACGACGTGATCGGCCCCGTCGGCGCCATCGTCAACGGCCTCGAAATTCTGGAAGACGATGAAGGCGGCGAGCAGCGCTCCTACGCGCTCGACGTGATCCGCAACGTCACGCAGCAGGCCTCGGCCCGGCTGCAGTTCGCCCGCTTCGCGTTCGGCGCGGCCGGGTCTGCCGGCTCCAGCATCGACCTCGGCACGGCCGAGCAGCTGAGCCGTGGCTTCGTCGGTGAATTGAAGCACAAGCTGATCTGGCGCCTGCCGCCCGGCTACATGACGAAGGATCGCGCCAAGCTGCTGCTGAACCTCGTCGCCAGCGCCATGACCGCCCTGCCGCGCGGAGGAGAAATCGAGGTGACCTTGCATGGGACCCTCGACCACCCGGCCTTCGTCGTGCAGTGCCGGGGAACGGCGGCCCGCCCGCCGCAGTATCTGGCGGAATTCGTCGCCGGCGGTTCGCCGGCCCTCGATGCCATGACGATCCAGGCCTACTATACGTGGCGCCTCGCCGAGTCCGCCGGGATGCGGATCGACATCGTCAAAGACGGCGCCGACGTCGTCATCGCGGCACGCCCCGTCTAGCTCTCGCGCGACGCCGATTGCTCCACTTCAGGTTGAGCGTAAACCGAGAATTAATCTCCGGCGGGTAGATTCCGGGCTTCAAGTTCAGCCCCGGTGCCGAGAGACCGATGAAACGTTGTCTGGTCGCCGACAACTCGCCGATCGTGCGCAAGGTGGCCAAGCACTTCCTGACCGAAGGACGCTGGCACGTCGAAGAGGCGGATAACGCCGACGAAGCCGCTGCCATCTTCACGCGCGTCGCCCCGGATCTCGTCTTCGTCGACTGGCAGCTCGCCGGCATGGACGCCGTCGAGCTGATCAAGAAGTTCCGGCGCATGGAAGACGGCGCCCGGCCGCGCATCCTCTACGTCGTTTCCGACGAGAACCGCCACGAGATCTGGCGCGCGCTGAAAGCCGGCGCCGACGACTTCCTCGCGAAGCCATTCGACCGCGCGAGCTTTACCGGCAAAGTGAAAGAGCTGCTGCCACAGCTCGCCCAGTGGGACCTCGCCTCCTAGGGCGACCACCTCCGCGCTGCGAGCGTCACGCCGGCGAGGATCAGGACGAACCCGGCCACGTGGTACCAGGCGAGCACTTCGCCGAGAAACAACCACGAAAGCATCACGCCGAACACCGGTACGAGATGCAAGTAAGCACTCGCCCGCGGCGCACCGACGAGTTCGACGCCGCGCGTCCAGGCGAGATAGGCGATGACCGACGTCCCGATCCCAAAATAAATCGCCGTCGCCGCCGTCGCCCACGTCCACGGCAGCGGCACACCGAGCGCGTGCTCGGCGATCGCGGCGGGCAGATTGGCGAGACCCGAGATGATCGAGATCGCCAGCATGAACGACAGCGGGTGCACGCCCGGCCGCAGGCGCAGGCACGCCGAGTAGATGGCCCACAGCGCCATGTTGAACACGACCAGCACATCGCCGCCGTTGAATGCGAGCGCCGCGATCGTCTCGGGGTGACCGCGCGTCACGATCACCAGCACACCGAGGAATGAAACGGCGATCCCGAGAACCTGAATGCGGCCGATGCGGTCACGGAAGATCGCGAAGCTGGCGATCAGGATGAAGGCCGGGGCCACGGAGTTGATGACGGCGACGTTGATCGCCTTCGTATACTGCAGAGCCAGAAACTGCAGAGTGCCGAAGACGCCGGCACCCGAGAGCGCCAGGAACGTGATCGTGCCGAGATGGCCGCGCAGGAGTTCGCGGTCCCGGCCGAGATGAGGACGCGCCAGAACAAAGAGCACGGCCGTCGCGATCAGCCAGCGGCAGACGGCGAGCCCGGCCGGCGGAACCTCGCCGGCGACCGCCCGGCCGAGGACGTGGCTGCCGGCCCAGAGAAAAGTCGGCACAGCGAGCAGGAGCGCCGGATAGCGCGCGAAAAGCGTTGGGCTCGGCACCGACATCGATCCTTTTCTATTTTCTCTAACCCACAGGCACCGGCCCGGCCACGCCGCACAAAGACTGGCTGCCCCGCAGGGCCGTTTGCTAAGACGGCCCAACCTCAACCGGCGGCCGACCCCGATGCGCGCGTGCTGAAAATCGAGAAGTTCCAGATCGCCGGCCTGCCGCCGCTGTCGTTCGCCGTCACGGCTGGTGAATGCATGGCCGTCGACGGGCCGTCGGGATCCGGGAAGACGCGTCTCCTGCGCGCAATCGCCGATCTCGATCCGGCGCCCGGGTACGTGTCGCATGCCGGCGTCGATCGCCACGAAATGTCCGGCGCAGCGTGGCGGCGCATCGTACGGTACGTCTCCGCGGAGCCCGCTTGGTGGGCGGCGACCCCCGACGACCATGTTCCAGCCGCGGTGCGGCCGCGTTTCCTCCGCCTCGCCATCCAACTGGATCTGCCACCGGACCTGCTGGGGCAGCCCGTCGATAGGCTCTCGACCGGCGAACGCCAGCGCCTCGCGCTGGCGCGCGCACTTGCCGACGAGCCGAAGGTCCTGCTGCTCGACGAGCCGACCGGCGCCCTCGACACCGCACGCGCCGCGCTCGTCGAGGAAGTCATCCGCTTCCAGCTTCTCGCCGGACGCATCGTGCTGCTCGTCAGCCACGATTCGGGCCAGCTCGATCGACTGGCGGACGCGCGGCTCGAACTGGCACCGCCGCGCGCTCCAAGTTCGGTCGATAGCGAGGACGCGGCATGACCCAGGTGCTCCTGACGCCGATGGATCTCGGGCTCGCCGCCCTGCTGCTCGTCTTGGCCGCCGTTCTCTCTTTTTCGTTCCGCCTCCGGCTTGAGCGGACCATGCCGGTCGCCGCCGTCCGCATGGTGGTGCAGCTCCTGCTCGTCGGCCTCGTCTTGAAGTTCGTCCTCGAGCAGACGTCTCTCGCGCTGACGGCCGCCATTGCGGTCGTGATGATCGCAGCTGCCGCGCTCGAAGCGACGGGGCGGGCTGCGGCGCCAGGGCTCCGCCCCGCCTTGCTCGGTCTCGGGTCGGCGACGCTGCTTGCCGTCGGTCTCTTCGCGACCCTCTTCGCCGCCGCTGTCGTCATCCGCCCCGACCCCTGGTACGCGCCGCGCTACGTCATTCCGATCCTCGGCATGGTGCTCGGCAACGCGCTGACCGCCGTCGGCCTCGTGTTCCAGTCCATGGTGACGATGGTCGGTCGCGAGCGCCGCGCCATCGAAGCGCGCCTTGCCCTCGGGGAAACGCGCCATCAGGCGCTCGCGCCGTTGCTGCGCGAGGCTTTGGCCACCGCACTGACGCCCATCCTCAACGCGATGGCCGTCGCGGGCGTCGTCTCCCTCCCCGGCATGATGACCGGACAGGTGATCGCCGGCGTCGACCCGATCGAAGCGGCGAAGTACCAGATTGTCATCATGTTCGTACTCGCGGGCGCCGTCGCCGTGGCCGCGGTCGCGGCCGGCCTCGGCAGTGTGTTGCTCCTGACCGACCGGCGCGACCGCCTCCGCCTCGACCGGATCGCCGGTCACACGACAGGTGCGACGACCGACGGGCTCGCGAGCTCCGGCAGATAGCCGCGCGACGTCAGCCACAGGAAGCGCCAGACCAGCAGCACGGCGTAGAGCGCGATGCCGAGCGACAGCCCGACCCAGACGCCGGCCGCGTGATCCATGACGTGGAAGCCCAGCGCATAGGCCGCGACGAAGCCGATCGCCCAGAAACTCACCCCGGCGAACAGCAGCGGCACGCGCGTATCGTTCAGCCCTCGGAGCGCTCCGGCACCGATCGTCTGCACGCCGTCGGCGATGAAGAACGTGGCGCCGACGAGCAGCAGGAGCGCCGCGAGTTCTGCCGTCTCGCGAGCGCCCGCCGTCGCTGTCCCGCCGAGGAACAGCGACGGCACGAGGTCGCGCGACAGGACGACGGCGAGCGTCATCACCGCCATGAACGCGCCACCGAGCGCGATGGCGACGAGCCCGGCTTCGCGCGTCGCCCGGCTGTCGCGCCGGCCGACCGCCTGGCCGACCCGCACTGTCGCCGCCATCGCGATCCCGAACGGCACCATGAACAGAACGGACGCCGTCTGCAGCGCGATCTGATGGGCCGCGAGCGCCGTCGTGCCGATCCGCCCCATCAGCAGCGCCGCTGTCGCGAACAGGCCGAACTCCAGCATGAAGGCGCCCGAGATCGGCAGGCCGATGATCAGCAGTTTGCGGAAGAGCTCCCAGTCAGGGACCCAGAAGCGGCCCAGCACGTGATACTTGCGGAACGGCCGGCACGCGTAGGCGACGACCACCGCAGCGACGCACATGCCGATGTTGACCAGCGTCGTCGCAAGCCCGGCGCCGAGCACGTCGAGCTTGGGCAGCCCCGTGACGCCATGGATCAAACCGTAGGCGAGCAGTCCGTTGATCGGCACCGCCGCGAGCGTGATCCAGAGCGCCGGCTCCGGGCGGTCGAGCGCGCTCATGAAGTTGCGGAACGCCATGAACGTCCAGGCCGGCACGAGGCTCCAGGCGAGACCTTCGAGGTAGCGCTGAGCGATGCTGGCGTTCTGCGGCTCCTGCCCGAGCGCGATCAAAATTGGTTCACCCCAGAGCTGAACCACGGAGAGCGGCAGCCCGAGCAGCACTGAGGCCCATACGCCGACGCGGAGCGCACGGCGCACCATGCGCGGCTGGCGGGCACCGTAACCCTGAGCGGCCAGCGGCGCGACCGCCGAGACCACGCCCATGCCGATCACGAAGGCGGCGAACAGGATCGTATGGGCGAGCGCCGTGGCGGCCACGACCTGATCGCCGAGCCGGCCGAGCAGCATCAGGTCGGTGGTCATCATCGCCACCTGCCCGAGTTGCGTCAGCGCCATCGGCAGTGCGAGGCGCAGGGTTTCGATCACTTCGGCGCGCCAGCGCGACGCCGTGGGGCCGGTGGACGCGTCCACCGTCGAGGAAGGTTCGAGCATCGTCTTGTCTCGGCCGGCAATGTCTGCGAAGTCCGCAATGGCCCGGGCCGGTCGGGCAGCGGTGATTGAAATGGAGGACGGCGATGGACGGTATGGGCAACGCCCACCGCGCGTTCTGGATGTTTCTCTTCTATACGCTCATTGGACCCTTTTTTGGCGCCTTCGTCGTCGCTCTCGCGCTTGTGATCGGAC
>Ga0073934_10002088_pt1 | contig 43567 bp, 38 predicted proteins | sample LarsenN4metaG_FD_76834 | JGI IMG/M metagenome (GOLD analysis project Ga0073934, IMG submission 76834) | Hot spring sediment bacterial and archeal communities from British Columbia, Canada, to study Microbial Dark Matter (Phase II) - Larsen... ...
ACGTCCGGTTTTAACGTTTATGAATGGCTGAAACCCGCATTCTGCCGTTTATAACATTGAGTGCACAAGTCTTTAGACACTCTGGCTACAGTACAAATGTTTCAAAATGAGAATTGCTGGGTTAAACTTTCGTTGTTGACTGTTTTCTATCGCGTCTGTTTTTAATGGCAAAGGGTTCTCTTCCCGCTGATTGGATTGAACGGTTTACAGACCCTTATTCGGTGTTGGGGGTGTCTGTTACAGCCGACGATCGCCGTGTCTTAAAACGTTACCGGGCAGTGGCTAAGCTCCTTCATCCAGACGCACTGGCTCTTTTGGACAGCGAGACGCAAGAGTTTGCGACTCAACTCTTTGCCAGAATTGTCAACCCGGCCTATCAAAAGCTAAAGCAAGAGAAAAATCGCGCAGAAAGCTCTGCTTTGCTACGGTTGCAAGTGCGTCGCTTGTGCCGAGAAAGCGCATTTCAACCCCAGACTGACCGGGCCAGCCAACTCATGACCCATCCAGCCAGTGCGGTAGATGTGTTTTACGAGCAAGCGATCGCAGAACTGGCAGAGATGCAATACGAGCCGTTGACTCGCTTTGCTAGCATTACCCAGGAAATGAACGAGTTGAACCTGGTTTACCTTCAACTCAAGATGGGCGACATGGTTGTGCGCGAAAAACGCACCGGGCTTGTATCTGCGACAGAAGCAAAGCCAATCAAGTTTACGCCTGCGGCTCAACGAAAGGAAGTCGAGACTGAAAGCTATGCTCGTCGTCATTATCGCCGGGCGCAGGAATATGCCAAAAAAGGCAATTGGGCACAAACCGTCCAAGAATTAAAGGATGCCATCAAGCTTGAACCCGACCAAAGCGAATTTCACGCTTTATTGGGGTATGCCTACTTACAGCAAAATTTGACTGGTATGGCCACCGTTTACTGTCGGCAAGCTCTGAAGCTCAATCCCAAGCAGTCGCTCGCGCTCAAGTATGCCGATAAGGTCGGTGTTAAAGCAACCGAAACACCTTCTGCCCCTGACCCCTCGACCACTAGCAAGCGTGGGCTGTTTGGGGTGTTTCGAGCTAAGCCCTGATGTTGCTTGTAGGTCACTAGACCTGGCAGATGGATGATCACGCTTTTTGCGACGTAAGGCTTTTAGAATAATCAGACAAGCCTTTTATTGAAGTCTTTTCTATATTTAATCTGGCTAAATTTAAATTAACTCAACTGTTCTCTTCGCTTGTTTGTCTAGAGCGACTGGAGGACTTGCGAGTATGTTGCGACAAGTGCTGTTAGATGAGGCAATGCCTGCACCTCCAAGACAGTCATCACTTCCACTCTGTTTCTCGGGTAAATCGTCTTTTTGCAGAGTAGATTCAGCGCATTTTCTGAGTTTAGTTTTTCTCAATTGAGCGATGATTTTAGATAACTGACCCTTGAAATATTTGGTGGGCGCAGTTTAAGACACGGGTAGGTCAATGCACTACCCGCAAAGAACGGAGTTTGAGAATCTCAATCAATCGGGATGGCGGGATTCGAACCCACGGCCCCTTCGTCCCGAACGAAGTGCGCTACCAAGCTGCGCTACATCCCGTCTTTAGCACTTGTCAATTTTAGCCTATGCAACGGGCAATCCTGTATAGATTTTTCGTGTAGTTGTTGTCGGTTGACTCGACGATAGCTCTAAACCACGTAATACTGAAACCAAGGGTGCAACATAAGTTTATTAAAGTTAATAACAGTCTGGCGATCGCGCATAATTCAGGTTGCAACCTGCCACGGGCAGTAATGAGGAAGAATGGCAAACCCACAGCATTTAGCCCTGATTCAGCAGGGTGTAGACGTATGGAATGAATGGAGACAGCTTAATCCCAAAATTCGTCCAGATTTGCGCGAAGCTGACCTCAGACAACTCAATCTGAAGTATGTCAACTTTGAGTATGCTGATCTGAGTCAGGCCAACCTGCGCGAAAGCAACCTCAATGGCGCCAATTTGACGCGATCGATTCTATATCGAGCCGACCTTTGCATGGCCGACTTGCAACGCGCTCAGATGGCAGAGGCTGATCTCTACAATGCGAGTCTCTACACCGCCAACCTGGTCGAGGCCAATTTGCGTGAAGCCATTTTCTACGAAGCTGATTTGCGCGAAGCAACCCTCTACAAAGCCGATTTACGTGAGGCAATCTTTTATGAGGCCGATCTCCGCGAAGTCACTTTAGAGGGCGCAAAACTGATTGGGGCAACACTCTACAATGCCAATCTTGCACGCGCCAATTTGATTCGTACAAACCTGTGTATGGTTAGCCTGGTAGGAACCAACCTGCATCGCGCCAACTTACGGATGGCTAATCTGATGGGGGCAAACCTCTACAAAGCCATTTTGTTTGAGGCAGATCTCGGTCAGGCCGATCTACGAGAAGCCACGCTCAGTCTGGCAGATTTGCGTCGAGCCAACCTGAAAGGGGCTTACCTGTGTATGGCAAACCTGACTGGAGCCAATTTAACGGGGGCAGATTTCGCTGGCACGGATCTGTCGATGGCCAATCTTTGGAAGATTCAAATTGATGATGAAGCATTACTTGGTCGCCTGATGCAATCCGCTGAAATCACCACCAGCACGCTGAAAGAGAAAAAGAGTACCCTCAGTCGGATTACCTAACTTCGCATCGATCAAAAAAACTCCTGAGTCTCAGGAGCTTTGCTGTTGTTAGTCACGACTGCTAGAGGAAGAATCGAAAACGTTAGTGGTTATAGCTGACACCGCGGTAGCTGAGTTGTAGCGTAGCGCATGGTGCAACACGTGCTGCGGAAAAGTGAACAGGCACTCCGCGATATTTGCCCATTTGAGCAGTAGGAGCTTGAGCAACTTCAGAAGCGGTGGACTGGTAGGGCTTGCCGAGGAAGGTGAGTGTCATGGGGGCTTTCTCCTGGTTGGGGGCGTTTGCTTGATGAGTTAATCATGCCGTTTTCTACGGTTCAAACGGGTGACTCAACCCCTCGTCAATTGGTGAACGTTAGCACTCCTTTCTTTGACTGAAATCAATCTGATCCATTCCCTAGATCACGAATGCTATTGATTAATATCACAATCAATGGGGCGATCATCACGCTTGACGGGCGAACAGCAGTTCGCCCCTACGATGGTGAAATATCCGATCGCGTTGAAGCCATGATCTTTTTTCGCTCTCTTTCAAAGCCGCTTCGTCCTTAGATTGTTGACGATCTCGCCTCTCCGAAAACCGCCATTCCACAACTTTTGCAACATTTAAGGGGTGATCCCCAAATATTTGCAACATTCTCTGCTGAACGAGGGAGCCTCTTTAGAGAGTCGAGATAAGCTGTAGGCAAAGGATTTAGAGCCTGTGGCCGATCGCCAGTGGGTAAAGTTTGGCTAACTGCGATCGCACGGCCACCGAGCTATGACTAAAGAGGAACCATCATGAGCGAATTTCAAGACTTTTTGAGAAGACAGTACGTCCACGTTGCGATTGGCGAGTTTAAGCCCGGTAAGTTTGCCGAAGCTCAAGCCCTCTACGAACAGGCGGTTGCCACTTACCACCAGGGCTTTAAGGGCGCGTATTTACTGCAACAACCCGGCAGCGATCGCGGCATCTCGGTGATTTTTTGGGATAGCGTCGAAGAAATGGACACCAATCAGAGTGAGGCGATTCATCAGCAAATTCTGAAGCAAATGGCACCCTTATTTGAGCATGCGCCAACCACTGAAATTTACGAAGTTGTATCTGAAATTAAACCGTCAGAAACAGAACGGTTAGAAGCACTCGTCTAAGTGCTATAGAGCCTCTGTGCCTAGCGAAAGCAACAGGAGAAAGCTGAGCTTAAAGAATCCCAAACGATACAGGGGTTCTCGCAACTCACGCTTAGCATGGAGGCAGTTCTGATCAGGCTGCAATTATGCAAACTTCTGCGGTATCGGGGCGATCGCCCCTGATTGGTTGCGATCCGGCGTCTAGTCTGCTGAGTCAGAGCTACCATCCCCTAGATGTTCTGTTCACACCCAAGAGTGTGGCTGTGATCGGAGCAACAGAGCGTCCTTTAAGTGTTGGGCGCACAGTCATGTGGAATCTGATTCGCAACCCGTTTGGGGGGATGGTTTTTCCGGTAAACCCCAAACGAAAGAGCGTTTTAGGCATCAAGACTTACCCCGCGCTCGCGGAGGTACCCGAAGCGGTTGATCTGGCCGTCATCGCAACTCCGGCAGCAACCGTGCCAGGGATTGTGCGCGAATGTGTGAACGCTGGCGTGAAAGGGGCGATCATCTTATCGGCGGGCTTTCGCGAGGCAGGGGCCGCTGGAATTGAACTTGAGCAACAAGTATTAGCAGAAGCCCGGCGTGGCAATCTCAGAATTGTTGGCCCTAACTGTTTGGGAATTATGCGTCCTCAAACAGGGTTTAACGCCACCTTTGCCAGTGAGATCGCCCATCCTGGCAGTGTCGGTTTTATTAGCCAGAGTGGCGCATTGTGTACTGCCATTCTTGATTGGAGCTTGCGCGAAAACGTGGGTTTCAGTGCGTTTGTGTCAATTGGGGCGATGCTCGATGTCAATTGGGGCGACTTGATCGATTACCTTGGCGATGACCCCTACACGCAGAGCATCATTCTCTACATGGAGAGCATTGGGGACGCGCGATCGTTTTTGTCGGCGGCGCGGGAAGTGGCACTCACCAAACCAATCATCGTGATTAAAGCGGGGCGCACAGAAGCGGCAGCTCAAGCAGCCAAGTCACACACGGGGGCACTCGCTGGCAGTGATGAAGTGCTGGATGCGGCTTTTCGGCGGTGTGGCGTATTGCGCGTCTCCAGCATCAATGACCTGTTTAACATGGCCGAGGTGCTAGCCAAACAACCCCGTCCTAAAGGCCGTCGCCTCACCATTCTGACCAATGCGGGTGGAGCCGGGGTCCTGGCAACCGATTCCCTGATTCGGGGTGGAGGCGAACTGGCTCAACTCACACCAGAGACAATTCATGAGTTAGATACCCTATTACCCCAACATTGGAGCCATCAAAACCCAATCGATATTCTGGGTGACGCCGATGCCGATCGCTATGCCAAAACTCTTGAGATTGCCGCCAAAGACCCCAACAGTGATGGGTTGCTGGTGATTTTGACGCCGCAAGCAATGACCGAGGCGGTGCAAACAGCGCAGGGTTTAGCCAATATGGTGCGATCGCCCGAAAGTCCGCTGAAGCACAAGACGGTGCTGGCAAGCTGGATGGGCGGTGACCAGGTCGCAGACGGAGAAGCCTTGTTAAACCAGGCCGGAATTTTTACGCTGCCCTACCCCGACATGGCAGTGCAAGTGTTTAACTACATGGGTCAGTACAACTACAACTTGAGAGGATTGTATGAAACCCCGATGCTGTCTGAAAATGGGGCAGAAAACTCGGCACAGGCGCGCGCGCTTTTAGAACAGGTGCGGCAGTGCGATCGCACGTTGTTAACCGAACCCGAATCGAAGCAGTTGTTAGCTTCCTATGGGATCCCTGTGGTAGAAACACGGGTTGCGATCGATGAAACGGAGGCAGTTGCTTTGGCCGATCGCATTGGCTACCCCGTTGTGCTGAAACTTTATTCGGAGACAATCACGCACAAAACGGATGTAGGCGGGGTGCGGCTAAACCTGCCCGATGCGGATACGGTGCGGCGGGCATTTCAAGCGATCGCCCAATCGGTGACTGAAAAAATCGGACTAGAGCACTTTCAGGGTGTGACCGTGCAACCCATGTTGCGGATCCAGGGCTATGAATTAATTGTGGGATGCTCCTACGATCCGCAGTTTGGCCCAGTGTTGTTGTTTGGTACAGGCGGACATTTAGTTGAAGTCTTTCGCGATCGCTCGCTTGCCTTACCACCGCTCACCACCACCTTGGCCCGCCGCATGATGGAGCAAACCCAGATCTATCAGGCACTCAATGGGGTGAGAGGGCAGGCAGCAGTCAATCTTGAGGCCCTGGAGCAACTACTAGTGCATTTCAGCCATTTAGTTGTAGAGCAACGCCAGATCAAGGAGATTGACATCAATCCTTTACTGGTGTCGAGCGATCGCATGATTGCACTGGATGCCCGCGTTGTCTTACATGATGCCAACTTACCGCTTGAAAGCTTGCCCCGCTTGGCGATTCGCCCGTACCCTCTACACTACGTGCACCCCTGGCAAACAAAAGATGGGGTCGAGGTGGTGATTCGCCCAATTCGACCAGAAGATGAGCCATTGATGGTCAAATTTCACAACACCCTTTCCGAGGAAAGTGTCTACTTTCGCTATGCTCACATGGTGAAACTAAGTCACCGCGTTGCCCACGATCGCCTGACCCGCATTTGTTTCATTGATTACGATCGGGTGATGGCGCTTGTCGTTGAAGGGCAGAATCCTGCAACGGGCGAGTCAGAAATTTGGGCAGCAGGGCGGCTCACGAAGCTACATGGCCGACATCAGGCGGAATTTTCAATGTTAGTGAGCGATCGCATTCAAGGGCAGGGGGTTGGCACTGAGCTGTTGCGCCGACTGGTGCAGATTGGGCGCGACGAACAGCTAGAGAGCATCATTGCTGACATCTTGCCAGAAAACCGAGCCATGCAGCGGGTTGCTCAGAAACTAGGATTTCAGCTCCACCGAGCGGTTTCTGAAGATATGGAGCCAATGCTACGCGCCACTCTCGTTTTGTAAGCGGTGCAGCATGCGACAATGCCTGTAGTGCTTTACAACAAAGCCGCTTGTTTTTGATTGTGACCATGTCTGAAGCATTTACTCTTCAAGTCAACGGCGAAGAGCGCACCTGCTCGCCCCATACGTCACTACCGACTTTTTTAGAACAATTGGGGCTAAACCCCCGGTTAGTCGCCGTTGAGTACAACGGTGAGATTTTGCATCGTCAATTTTGGGAAGAAACCGAAATTAAGGCGGGCGATCGCCTGGAAATTGTCACGATCGTCGGTGGCGGTTGACGGTTGGCGAACGGGTTGGTTGGCGTCGAAGTTGGTGCAGTTGGGCGACTTCGGCGGCGGTTAACTCGCGCCAGGTTCCGGGTTCTAAACCTGCCAGCCTGAGATGGGCGATCGCGACGCGCACTAACCGCAATGTCGGAAAACCAACCGCCGCTGTCATGCGTCGCACTTGGCGATTGCGCCCCTCCGTTAACGTCACCTCTAGCCATGCGGTCGGCACCGTCTTGCGAAAGCGAATCGGTGGATCGCGAGGTGGCAAGTCAGGTTCTTCGGGGAGAAGCCGAACCTGCGCGGGACGAGTGCGATAGCCCTGGATGACAACGCCTTGCTGAAGTTGGGCGATCGCGGCGGCATCGGGTTCACGCTCGACCTGCACCCAGTACGTGCGGGGATGCCCAAAATCAGGATGACTGAGTTGGTGTTGTAACTTGCCATCATCAGTCAGCAGCACTAGCCCTTCGCTGTCATGGTCAAGCCGCCCTACGGGATACACATCTGGCACAGCAATGTAGTCCTTTAGGGTGGGGCGTGTGATGCCTTCGTCGGTAAACTGGCACAACACGTTATAGGGTTTGTAGAACAACAGATAGCGGTTCACGATCGCCTGACCTAAAACGCCCTAGTTGATCCTGACACGGAAACGGCCAAACCCAAAATTGTTGCCTGCGGTGTTTGGCACTGTCCCAAAAGGAAAGAGGAGGGAACCATTGGGATTGGTTTGATTTTGACAGGGATTGCCATTCGGCAAAGGAGCCAGGGGCGAGAACACCTGTCCACCGGGTAGCGCCGGATTAGTGCCCTGTTTAATTTGGGGCGTATTTTCGATCAACTGCGTTCCGAGGGGCACCTGGTCGCACACGTTTACATTTTGTGCGGCACTACCTCCGTCTGACAAGAGATAGACGGTGTACTCAATCTCATCGCCACTTTGCAGCGACGCCCCATCTGGTAGGGTGAAGATCCCACTTGGCGGAAAGGCTGACCAACCTGCGGCATCGTCATCTGCGTCGTTGGGGTCATCCACAAACTGACTGAAGTTGACCCCTGGTAAGGGGCTACCCCCGCGCAAAATGTTGGAAATGCGTTTAACTAGCCGTAAAGTAGGGGCACCTGGCTCAGTTACGTTGGTGCGATCGCGCCCGGTGTTATCCCCCGTGTTGATTTCTCCAGGCGTGGTGACGGTTGCAACGTTCTCGACATCATTGGCGATCGCGGTTGGCAAGACCGTCAGGTTAATCGCTGGTAGGGTTTCTCCTGGTGCCGCGATGCCAGCGTAGGTACAGGTGACTAATTGCCCGTTCGCACTACAAGTCCAGTTCGTGCCCGTTGCCGAAACAAACTGAAACCCATTTGGCAGGGTATCACTGACGGTAATCGCCCCGGTTGTGGCTCCCGCTGTCGCAGCATTTTGGACTGTCAGCGTGTAAACACCCGGATTGCCTACCAAGAATTCACCCTGGCTAGTTTTGGTAATTGATAGATCGGGGAGTGGGGTAATCGTCGTGACACGAAAGTCTTGAATCTCGTTGAAGTTGGTACGGCTGCCAGTCGAGCCTGCAAAACCAAAGATCAGTTGACTGGGTAACGGTCCCTGCCCCGGAATCGTGTTTAGATCAAACGCTGTGATGACAGGTGAAAAGCCAGCGCCGCTGTCAACCTCAATCGTAATTTGGCTGCTCGGTGTCACCGTGATCCGTACCCGTCGTTGAGCCAACGCACGAGTATTGTTTGCTGCCGAATAAATCGGAAATGGCACCCCGGTTACGTAAGCATATTGGGTCGCCTGAGAACCCCGGATCACGATCGCATTCTGCTGTGGCCCCACACCACCAACCCGTCCCTCACTTCCGTCAGAATACAACCCAAATGCATCAAACCCGATGCCGACATAACCACCCTGCAAACCAGGCACACCAGCAGGCTGAGTCGTTGACCCAGCGCGTTGAGCATAACCGAGAGAGCCACCAAACGCGCCTGCTCTGGTAGGTAAGGTGCCAGTGCCATCGGCAATGAAGAAGTTAATGCCGTCAGCTCCAGTGCCACCGTACTGAAATTGGTCAAAGGTAATCACTAAGCCGCTGGTTGACGGCACCGGGACTCGATAAAACACAAACCCCGCCTGGGCATTTTGGGGTGACGTCAGGCGTAAAACACCTTGCCCGATCGGGTCTGTCGCTGTCCCAACCGGACACCCCGACAAAGGTTGCTGAATCGGAAAGTTACTTGGATCCGTAATCACGGGAGGATTGGTCGGCGTCGGGAGAGCCGCTGTCAAACAGGGGAAGTTTGATCGATTAGAACCAATCCCCGCAATCCAGTTAGGGTCTGCGGTAGCAGCTGAAAATTGCTCTTGGATCAAAACCGTTTGGGCAAGAGCAACGGATGTCCAAAAATTCCAAGCAAGAAAAACCGCGATCGCCCCTATCCAGAGCGATCGACGGTTGATAAATCGTAGAAACTGACAAACTAAAAACGGCCAAGCAATAACCTTTTGCATGGTTGCTCACTACTCACCAAAGATGGGGGAATGAGCACCCTGATGATTTTTTGCAACCCGATGACTAAGGCGATCGCCTGATAACTCGGTAAAAGCACCTTAAACTGCCTTTAAGTTGCTCATCAGCAATCTTCGGCAGAGATCAAAGACTCTCGATCTTAACGTGGTTTCTCAACTCCTGAATCACTGAGCAACGCCGCTTGACAGAACAAACAGTATTACTCCTCACAGAAGGTCAATCAAGATCCGGTTTTTTCTGTTAAAAACCTCCTTAATTGATTCTGACTCGGAAGCGAACCAAACCAAAGTTGCTACCTGCGGTGTTGGGTACTGTCCCCACTCCATAGATAATCGCACCATTTGAATTATTTTGCGATGAGCAAGAATTACCTACTGGAAGGGGTGCCAGCGGCGAAAACTCAGTGCCACCGGGCACAGCGGCGTTATTGGCCTGTTGAATCTGACCACTACCAGCCACCAGCGTTGTACCCTCTGGAACCAGGTCGCAGATGTTTACATTTGTGACTGGAGCGTTCCCCTCAGACAAGAAATACACTGTGTAAGTAATTTCGTCGCCTGAAGCCACCTGGACAGTGGGTGGTTCAATGTTGATCTGGCCTACTGGCGGAAACTGGTTCCAACCGGCAGAGTCATCATTGGCGGAGTTGGGGTCGTTGATGAACTGGTTAAACGGCACACCACCTAGCGGACTACCCCCACGAGTAATGTTGGTAATGCGCTTAACCAGTTGCAGACTTGCGTCAAGCGGAATCCGCGTGATTTTCGTGACAGTCTGCGGTACAGGTGCTCCCGTACCTGCCTGCGCCCGCACTTCACGATCCATAAAGGAGGTGCCGCTAATCACCGTTGTATCAGGCCCAGTGGCGTTGGGTCCGGGCGTAACACACAAGGTAAACGCCACAGTCTGGTTCGGCTGCAAAATCCCTGTATCAACTACACCATCACCATCGGTATCTGTTGCCGCGGGTTCATTTGCATCTAGTGAGCCATTGCCGTTTGGGTCGGTAAAAATTTGCACTGTGTAATTAGGGTCGGTTCCTTGTAGTGCCAAGTTAATGATATCGGTGGTGAAAAAGAGGTTGGTCACTGTGAATGGGTGGCAGACCTGAGCGCCAATTGTGGTCTGACGCTCTGTATCTGGAGTGATAACAAAGTTGCCCGCCCGTTGAGGTTGGACATCAAACAGCGGTAACTCCGGTCCAGTCTCATTAATTCCGGTATTCGCTTCAAAAATGGTTTGGTTGTTACCTCTCAAAGTGATGTTGATTGTCCATATCCCGGCATCAGCAATAGCGTTCAAACCTGAGATTGAGTCTCCACCTGTGTTAAGTGTGGCTCCTGCCCCGCCATTCCACAACGTACCTTGGGAAATTGTGCCAACCCGTGTGCCAATCCCTCCTGGAGGGCTAACATATTGCACCGACTGGTTAGCAGGGCCATCTAAGTCGAAGTTACGCAGAAAAAGATCAGAGGTGCCAGGTCCAGTCAAGAAATAAAGCGGGAAAGTAAGGGTTCGACCATTTCCCGGCGCACCGGGCGCAAACTCTAGCGAACCGCGAAATTGACCGAGCAGGAGGTCGGCAGCGCCTCCTGCGACTTGAATTACAAAACTGTTTTGGTCATCATTTCGTACAGACAGTGTCCCCCCATTAATGAATAGATCGCCTGTCTCACTCGTGACAACGTAGACACCAGGAGTTGTAATGGCAGGAAACACAATGTTTGTGCCATTAGGTGAAGCCGCATCTATAGTAAAGGTTGCGAGAACCGCCCCATCTGTACCGTTTGTACCAAAGGTTCGTAGGGTAAACCGGGTTGGGTCACAGTTTTGAGTATTACCAGGCAATGTACACGTAACTGTACCCGGGTCACCAGCATTGACTTGGTCGAGAGCACCGTTACTCTCAGCGTCTAACACAGTAATCGTCACTGCGCCAGAAACGGCTAAATCTTGAGGGGTAACACTAATGAAAGAACGGTGAAGGCGTTCATTAGGTGGGTTACTTGTATCAGTTCCAGTGCCTACGTTTGGCGTTGTGCAATTCGCACCCCCTGTTGGTCCGGCTGTGGTGTACCAGTCACCAATGTTGGCACAGCTTGCAGGGCCGTTTGTTTGAAAAAAGAGATCTGTCTGTTGCGGCAGAACTGATTGAGCGTTGGCAATGGAGGCAGTTAGGCAAGATGCCCCGATCGCCACAGTTCCTGCCAAAATTGATGAACACACGCGCCAGGGCGTGAGCCATGCGTTTGGTTGCTCGGATGCCACGGGCGCATCGGATGTCCAGGTTTGGGAGGCGGGTTCTGGTAACAGCGGTGGCTGCTCGACGCGATCGCACTTCCCTGATGGTGTTCTCTTCACGATTCTCACTCTCACACTCCCAACCCTACCGTTCAATTTGCAGATCTTCTTCTTGCACGATCAGCTCTAAGCCACGTGCATCGCGGAAAATGAACTCAACCCGGCGATCGCGGGCGTAATCAACGCGCGATGAGCCTTGCGAGACTCGTTGCGTTTCACCCTGCGATCGAATCGTCATCCGTTCGGGGGCAATGCCTTTACGAATTAAGTAGTTACGGGCTGATAAGGCTCGTCGTTGCCCAAGCGCCTTGTTATAAGCATCACTGGCGCGAGGATCGGTGTGCCCTTCAATGTCTACGACCAGCGCCGGATTTTCTAGCATGACCGCAGCGACCCGATCTAGCACCTTGGCCGTCGCAGGACTGATATTGGACTGATCGAGGGCAAAGTGAATCCGAGTTGGCACCTGAATCGTGATCGGCTCCTCTGGCACTGGCACTTCGGGTGGTGCGGGTGGCACATAGGCCGTCACGCACTGAGGAATCGAAGACGCAGACTGATCGGTCGGGGCCACAGCCGCTTGGTCGAGACTTTGAATCATAGCCGGGGCGGCTGGCTCAGACGTTCCATCGGTGGGATGGGTTGCGATCGCGCTGATCCGATCGCCCACCTGCAAATTCGCCACAGTTGCCTTAAATTTGCCATCTTCGCCAACAGTAGTAGTCGCTAATGGCTCTGCTAAGGCCGCGTAGCCAAACCGATCCAGTCCGCTGGCCCGATAAATCTCAATCTCCGAACCCGGATCAGCCGTGCCAAAGACTTCCACCGCCGTTGCCTGTTTTGGAGCCGCCAATAAGGGAGTATCTGCCGCCGAACCGACCTGAGTACCCAGGGCGTAAAACGTCTTGGAAACAAACTGCGGTGCATTCACAGCCGCATTGCCTGTGTCTTCGCGTCGATTTTGTGAATCACGCTGCGGGTTTGGCCCATCCGCTCGTTGATAGTCTTGAACGCCTGCCTGGTTTAACTGCACCAGGTCGATACTAAGTCCTTCCAGGTTGGTGAACTGGTTATTTTGAATCCGGTTGCCCACACTACGGGGGAAAGCCGTTACCACAACACCCGGCCCCGCCTGCACACGAATCTGGTTGCCTGTGACAACGTGGCGATCGCCCATCAGGTAAACCCCAGCCCGTCGCAACCGCCGACTGTTATACACAATCTGGTTGTTCTCAACGGCGATCGATCCCTTTGGCTTAAACAAATAAACGCCACTGCCATCGTTACCGCAAACCAGGTTGCCAGCAATCCTTGCCTGGTCAATATTGCCCTCCAGGCGAATCGCGTCGGGCATACCAGCGACACCGTTACCCGTAATCACATTTTCAGTCACCGACAGGTTACTCGCATCTACCGCCGTAATAATCGCGCTGCCATCGTGGTTGGCGATCCAGTTGCGGCGAATCGTTGCGCCCGTCCCGTTAAACACCGAAACGCCAAAAGCCGAACGGACAACGGGTGTCTCAGGTTGAGCGTTACCCGCCAGCGTCGGTGGAAAACCAAGCCAGTTGTCTTCAATGACGGCATTGCGGGCAGGTACATCATCGTCATAGAACGGCGCAAAGTTGGCCGGGGTTGGCTGCTTAGTGATATCCGGAGGTGGCAACCGATGGGCAATAAAAATATCGGCTGGAGGTGTTGTCGCCGTAGCCCGATACAACTCACGCCAGTCTAAGTGGCGCGTTTCCCAGCCACGAAAGTCAAAGAACTCGCCGCTCGTTGGGTCGCTCAAATCACCCGTAAAGCCGTAGATGCTCAGCCCCCGCACAGTGATGTTGTCAGCGGTGATTGTGATGCCGCGTCGAACTTCAAGATTTTCGATCGGGGTGATCGCCACCACTGGGGCAGGCGTTGGCAACTCGTTAATCACCTGACTTCCAGTGGCGTAACCGGGCTGAGTCGTGCCATCTAACACGATGCCATCACGGTTGAGGGGGGGCAGTTCACCCACCACTTGAATGGTTGTCTCGCCCACTGGCAGATTGAAATCAATCCGGGGGGCTTCGGTGTCTGCCTGTTGGGTCACCTGCGATCGCTCTTCGGGGCTGAGTTGCTCCAGCGTGAGGATGCCGTTGACGACTAAAATCGCTTCTCGCAGGGTCAAGCCCTGGTCGGGCGCGATCGCTCCATCAGCATTGCTATTGACAACGGCACGAAACGAGGGAACTGGCGTAATCTCCTGCGCGATCGCAGCCGTTTGGTTCACAAAGAAGCTGCCCACCGTCGTTAAGCTCAGGGTCGCAGCAGTCAGCATTGAAACAGGTCGTTGCATTAGGGTTGCCCTCCTTCAACGGTCGATGTGGCAGAGGTTGCATGAGTGGGAGAAGCAACTTCGGCATGAGGTGCCATTTCAGTTGAATGAGATACCTCCTTTGCCTCTGGAGTCAGCATGGCTTGCGGTTCCTCCGGCGAATTTGCGATCGGCTGAGGATCGGGTTTTGATTCTTGCTGTTGCGGTGGGGCGGTCGGTTGTAGCCCAAACCCAAACAGGTCACTGAGTTTCAAGCTGAGATTGACATAAAGGCCACCCCGGTTGCGATCGCCAAAGTCATCATCCTGAGCCTTACCAAAGCTGTAACCCGCTGCGAGGCGCAGATTGGGGGTGACGTAGTAACCGATTTCGGTGACAAAGCCAAATTCATCAAACCCAACAAAGGATTGACTAATCCAACGTGCCTCGATCGCCGCATCCCAGCGGTAAGCAAATCGGTAAGACGCACGCAGCTGAGTCAGCGAAATCGAGTTTTTACCAATCAGATCATCCGCCAAGTAAGATTTGGTATCGCGCAGCGCATACTTGGCGTAAAACTCCCAGCGGTAGTTGGGGGCATACAACGCTTCGATCGCAAACAGGTGAACTTCAGACCCGGTGCCGCTAAAGGTGAGGATGTCCTCTGGCAAGGTCGAAGGATTTTGCCGAAACTCGTAGCGCAACAACGCGTTGAACTTGTCATTGTTGGGGTCACGATAAGCTAGACCGACTTTCAGGTTGATGGTGTCACCCAACCCCTCATCTTGAATGAGCTGGTTGGCAAAGTTGGCCTGTTGGTAGCGCACCAACCCCGTTAAGGCGGGAGTAATCTTCCCAGCCGCCGCAGCTGAGATCACGAGACTGTCAGAAATCTCGGAGGTGCGATATTCAACCCGGGCACTCGCTTTGAATTTGGGGTCATCAGTATATTCCAACCCAACCGCATAGCTATCGCCTTCGGTGACACCCAACGAGGCTGAGCTTTGACCCACCGCATAGGGTTGCGCAAACTGTTGCCCCGCAGTGGTGTAGGCAAAAATATCACCAAAAATCCGCTCGTAGGCCAGGTTCAGCTTTAACCCCGGTGTCAGTCGAATTCGGTGATTCAGACCGATCGCCCCCTGACTGGTAAAGCCACTCACCCCATTCAAAATCGAGTAGCGCCCCGTCATGGTCGTGTTTTCGTCCAACTGGTGATCCATCAACACATCCAGGCTGGTGATCGAGTTGGAGTCAAACTGCGAAGTTGAAGAGATGAACTGCTGCGCTACCCGCAACGTCACACCGGGATAAACCGCCCAATCTAAACCCACCGTTGTGCGATCGGGATACAGCGGATCTTCATCTCCTCCCAGATTGATTTCGTTTTGGGCGCGGAAGGTGAGCTGGTTAGTAATCGGTAGATCTAAACGGCTGACAATTTGCTGGCTGTCTTCGTCGAGCTGGTCGGTCGCGTCGTCATTGCGAGAGCGATTGACGTAATCAACACTCAAGGCGGCGGCACCTAGTTTCTGCACGACTCCCGCGCGGAAGGTGGTGACATCGTTATCTACACGCTGACCAGGCACAGGGCCAGGGTTGGGGTTAAACAAGTCCACTGGATTTGTGTTGACCTGCGTGGCAATCCCAAAGTTTTCTTCGCGATCAAACTGAAACTGGAGTTGAGTCGTTGGCGTGACTTTCGCAACAACTTCTGCCCCGTAGCGGGTCTGCCCCGGCGTGAAGATAAACGTTGCGTTGTTGGCAAAGTTTTCATCCACGGTGCGGTAGTAAGCCCGCCCGAAGACACTATCGGTAAACAACGGCCCGAAAATCTCCGCCCGAATCGCCGTTCCCTGAATGTTGCCACGGAAGACTGAGTCATTGTTGGAGCGCGCAATTTCTGCCAGAAAGCGGCCTTTTTCGCCTAACGGCACCCAGACATCAGCACCATACAGTTCAAAGGTTTGATCACCCTGATCCTGGTTCAAATAGGTGGCACCGATCCAGCTTTCTTTGCCAAACTCCCGCGAGAAGTTGTATTGCAGACGACCTGCATAGAGGTTGCCGCCACCATCGCCTTCGTATTGGTAAGTCACGACGATACGACGAACTAAAGTCCGACCAAACAGGTCAAACTCGGTGCGCAGAACCGGACGACGGAAGAGAATTGTGCCGCGATCGTAGTCAATCTCATAATCGGCGTTGCGATAGAGTTGCTTGACTTCGACCACCGTTCCCGGACGATTGAGTTCCTCGGTTTCAATCGTTACGACTTCACTACCACCGATCAGCAACCGCCGCGATAGGAAGTAGTAACCACTGGTGCCATTAGGGGCGACAACATCCCGTTGAAAGCCCTCTAGATTGTTGGCATAGAGGGCTGTAATTTGCAGAGGCCCAAGGTTGTAGTTCCCCTTAAAGCCATGCAACTGGCGATTAGTGGCAGTAAAGAACTGCGAAGGTGCCGTCAACTCTGCGGTGCTATAGTCGCCCCACATGAAGTAATCGGTGCCAGCGCCCGCCACAGGCGAAGTCCGCTCCATACGGAAGTAGACGCTATCAATGGATGGGGTCAAATAGTCTGTTGTGGAGCTATCACCATAGACCGGATAGACTTGATCGCAGAATTGCGGGTCACGGAAGAGGCGGGTAGTGCCATCACAGACCTGGTTTAACGGGCGCTGATTGTTAAATGCCCCGGTCAGTAACCAGCTACCGACCCGACCCGTGGCAAAAACAGCGGTTGAGAAGTCAACACCAAAACCATCATCTAGCAGATCAGGGTCAAGAAAATCGCGGAAACTGCTGTAGAAATCGGTGCCGCGTTCCCCAATCCGAATGTTGATGGAGCCAGACACAATGGGCTGCCGCAAATCGGTGATGAAGTCAATTTGGGTGTAAGCCTCTAACTCGCGCACCGTATCCGCTAAGGGATAAACACCGTCACGCGTCTCAAATGGCACGGTAGGAGAAACATCAGGATTGAGTAACGGAGGCTGGGTGGGAGGTCGCTGTTCAGAGGATTCGTTAAAACGCTCACGAACTGGCCCCGCAGGTGGTACGCCTTCGCCTGGTTGCAGTGTTTTAGTTTCTTTTAGTTCGACGGCGGCGCGAATTCGGACTTTTTGAGCTTGCAGCGTCGATCGCAAATCAGCTGTAAATTTGCCGTTACGCGCTACCACCTGAAAACCCGGTCGATCTTTATCTTGATCAGCACCGATAAATTCTCCAGCGCTGGCTGTCAAAGTGACGATCGCATCTTGAGCGAGTTCTTTGCCCTCATCATCAAGGATCAGACCTTCGATTTTGAGGGTAGATCGCCCGTCAGCCGGAATCTGGGGATTGCCTGTTGGCACAAAAATGATGCGGGCAGCCAGTTCTTTGACACGCAGCTTGGTCGAGACACTCGCCCCTGTCGCCGACTCTACGGTTAAGGTGTTTTCACCCATCTTAAGTGGCAGGTTGTACCACACCTGCGTGGTGCTGCCATCGGGGTTGGTTTGAGTTTGGGTCGGCGTTGTCGGATCAATTGCCGCACCATTCACTTTCACGGTAACGGTTTCGCCTGCCCCATACTGCACGACCAGATTCGTCGTTTTCTCGCCCGTAGTCTGGGCGGTTGGAGCCAAAATTTGAATCGGACTGGCAACTTGAGCTGGTGCTTCCTCAGACTCAGGCAGCGTATCAGTTTGAGCAACAGCAGGTTGCGCCGGTTGAAGCGCCTCTGCCTTGGGTGCTTCAGTTTGGGTCTGAGCAACCGGAATGCCATCGGTTTTCGGCATCGCCTGAGCATTGGCAATCGGAGCCAAAGCGATCGCACCGACGAGCGATGTTAGAAATGCTAAATACGTGGTAGTGCTAGTTTGCATATTATCGCCGCCCCTCTTGGAAGGTAGGTGTGACTGCAAAATTCATCCGCGCCAGACCGCCAGGCGAGAGCTTCACCATCCGAGCGGTGCTGTTTTTCTCAATGCGGTAGAGGTTGGGCGCAAGGGTGTAACCCGGCAAGCTAGTCAGGTCGAGGGTAGCTGTGCGTGTGCCTGCAACAACGTAAGCCAGCGAGAATAAGCCCTCGGCATCTGTCGTGACACGGTTGCCATCATCAAAGAACAGAACCGCATTTGGCACACCAGGTTCGCCTGGTTGCTGTTCCCCGTCAAAGTTCTTATCAACGAAGACTCGACCAATAATCGTGCCGCAGTCTGAGAGAATGCCGGGACGAATCGCCAGAGCGAAGCTGGCCGTGCCACTGGTGACAGTCACCCCATTCGCCGTACCAGAAGCCACAGCCAGGTTCCGACCGTTGCCTCGAACTGCATCTGGCGTGAGCAGCGCCCCATAGCTGAGCGTCACAGTCTGATTGGGTGCGAGCGATGTCGCCAGAAAGAAGGTTACGGTTCGACCATCTTCATCGGGGGGCGGGTCGAGCAGCACAGGTGTGTTACCTAGAGCAGCACGAGCCGAGTTTTCGATGTAACGAACGCCAAAGGGCAATGTATCTATGACCTGCAAGTTGGTTACAGTCGTTGTGCCCGTATTGCGGACTTGAATCCGATAAACAACGGAATCACCCGGCTCAGCCGAAGCGCGATCGCCCGTTTTGAGAATGACCAACTCTGAAGGGCTGGGTGTTGCCCGCACAGTTGTCGGATTTGAAGTCACATTCCGACTAGCTCCAGCTCCATCTGTAAAACCAGCCGTTGCTGTATTTGTAATCGAAATATTTTGCCCTGCAGGAACATCTTGAGCCTGACCAGCCAGAAACATTCCTCCCATTAGGAGGCTGACCAGTAGACCGACTACGCCAAACCCCAAGCGTCGTAACCAACGCCTCGACGGTATAAAAAATTGCATCGAATCTCTCTCACACCAATCACACCATCAAACAAAAATGGGCAAACACGCCCGATCACCAGAAAACACCCTGAGCAAACAGACAGAAGAATGTATTACTGTATACAAGATCACACAAAGCTATTTAACACTTCTTAGCTGTAAATATTGCGTAAATCTTGGGAGGAAAAATATATTTTTGTCAAAGAATTCCGGAATATTCGTATATATTCGGAATTCTTTTTCTTGCGGCATATTATCGAAGTTCTCAAAACAAGGCAAGTTCTTCTAAAAAATTCATCCCCCGACTGGGGGTTTATTGAAGATTTGGCAAGCTTTGCCCTGAGCAGTTGAATACCTTACGGAAAAATGTTTTTTTTGCTTGCATGTGCTGGTTTCCAGCCTTCAGGGGTTGTACCCCTCGGCTACTCTTTATATTGGAATGCCAGACATGTTACAGATTATTCGTGTTAAATCAATTGATAAATAAATGTATCAAGGGAAGCTTCACGGACTGACGTCATCCTTAGATACAGTTGAGGGAGAGGCAACTAGGTAACGCTTTATGAGTGAGCTGATTTATAACCCCGTTGAACCCACAGAAGCCGATCTACAGGTAATTTCTAGCCTTGTTTACAAAGCAGCTTACCAACGTAAGGCCGATTCGGTGCAATTGCTGGCCCTTCTGCGTCTATTAGAAGGTCTGCATCAAGAAATTCGAGATACGCTGTTTCAGGCAGCCCTGCCTAGCAGTCGGCACTCACTTTACGGACTGTTACGCGATATTGAGACACATGGTGGGTGGCCTTATATCCATCGCATGAAGCTGCATGACTTACTGCAAAACTACCCCGAGTTTTTAGAAGAAGCGCAGAATATGATGTTCGATCGCGAAGAGATTTCATCCGATGGAGAACTTACACCTGAGTAGGGTGAAATGAGTTGCAGGATCTTTTGATTGACTCCGCTTAATCTAATTTGTCTATCTATAAATTCTGTTAGGTCTTAACGGCACTTATTCATGCACTTTTGCTCATAACAATTCTCGTTGTGGTGTGAAATCTCTTTTCTTTCGGGGCAAAGCTTTCACGCTTCTGCTTTGGCCATCAACATTTCAAAATGGCCGTGGGTGACACGTATTTTCAGAAAAAGGTAGGCACAATTGGGCTTTTTTCAGAAGCAATGGTTTTTGCTGCGATCGCTCGACTTTTGAGGCGATCTACCACACAACAAAAAGCGCCAGGGAAAACCTCTGACGCCTCTATTTAGGAATAAATTCGCGACTAAACCATGATCGGCAATCGATGGTTTGAGCTTGGCATTGCGCAACAATCAAGCAAGCCTTATTCGGGATTCTTTTGCGTTTGAATGTAAAGCACAATCAGAAACACCGCAGGAACTAGGACAAAGAGGATACTGGCGACAAATCCTAATTCATTAACTTCCATAAACCCGCCTACTAACGTCAGTATTTACAAAATTAGAATACCACTGCGATCGCCCCCTTCTGGTGACACGAGCTTTGAATGACAGCGATTTGAGGGAGATTGCAATATTTCTTAAAAGTCTGGACAGACGAGAAAACAGAAGGGGGAGAAATTGAGTTTAGAGATCGCTTTCGCTGTCGGCTTGCATTTGCAGACGTACCATGCGGCCATTGCTATCGAGGGGTGTCTCTAAGACATCGCTGGTGAGGTTGTTGAGGCACGCGAGCAGGGTACGCAGTTGAGGAGTGCTAGCACCGCTATCAACATACAACCGCTCTGAGAGGCTGCCTAAGCGCTTCCAGGCAAGATAGAGCTTGACCATCAGTTGCTCGACTTGCATAGCGTGGTTGACCAGGTCAGCGGTGGCACTGAGGCAACCGACCCGAAGAGCTTCTTCGAGGGCTTGCTCCAGGTTGAGGGCGCTGTTTTCAAAGGCTTGCACTTTGGTAGCCGCTTCGAGGTATTTCGCCAGGTAGCGGGCTTCGGCGGTCGCTTGCTTGACGGTATCGACATCGGGACTTTCAGCGATCGCCTCCCGAATCGGTTCTTGATGCGACTCTGGCAGTTTTTGCATCTCTTTGACGAGAGGAGCCAGGTAGCGGACGGGCAAGCTGTGGTTGGCGGCTTTTTCTTTCGCCACCGGGGGAATCATGTCAGAGGTCATCGCCGTCCACTCTTCGGAGAGCTGGCGCACCTCACGCCGAGTAATGCGATCGCCCCGTTTCACAGCATCACTGATGATCTGCTGCACTTCAGGGTCGGCCTTCGCTGTTTCAACAAAGGCACGTTTGCTGAATTGGTTCACGTCTTCGGGTTCTAAAAACCCCCCTTCGACTAAGGTGTCGGCACTATCCGCCAGCGCCATCAGCGCATAGGCTTGACTTTTGCTGATATCTCGTTCTTTCAGCCAGTTCAAAAAGCCAGTGCCACGCCCGTCGCCGTACCATTTCTCGCGATCGCGCACCGTTTTGAGGATACGCCCGCGCCAGATGTCAGTTTGCAGGTCAAAGCGATCGCACACGAGCCACGCTTGCTCAAGCTGCTGCTGAAACTCTGGTTCAGGCAACTGGGCATCTTCAGGATTGGGTAAATCAAATTCGAGGTCAGCCAATGCTTCGGGCACTGCGTTCAAGCGCCGCATTTGCACAACTTTAGGAGAGTCCGATGCCTGCACAATCAACCCCTTTTTCAACACAGGCTGATCATTATTGCATGCTCGTCAAGGCTTCTGAGGTGGCGAACTCTATAGATAATCAGAATTCTTTTGTTCGCTTTTTCCAATTACATGAACCACCATTTCGCTCCTTTCTGCCCTTACAATGCTGAAGGAAATGGTTGGGACAAAGTCAGACATGGCGATTAAACGTGGCGATTTTGTAAAAGCGGTTAAAGACAAACTCGAAAATAGCTTAGAAGCGCAAGCAAGCGACCCGCGCTTACCCTCTTACCTGTTTGAGACAGCAGGTGAAGTGGTGGATCTGTCGGGCGATTATGCCCTCGTAAAGTTTGGCATCACCCCAACTCCCAATATCTGGCTACGGGTCGATCAGCTCGAACCTTTCAATTAAATCCAACAATTTTGCAGCTTGGATTTGGATATAGGGGAATTTGTTCAGCAATTTCCCCGTATGAACACTAATTTTTGTTGGGCTTGCAAGGTTTTAGGTGCATTAAGCGGCGCTGGCATACATCTTAGCTAAATCACCTGAATCCGCTTGCAGTATCGATGTTGCGTGATTTCGGGCAGAGGTTAAATTTTAGTGGCGATTCTCGATTGAACCTGGAAAACCCACGTTAGGATGGGGAGCTAGTTTCATCGGCTCCTCCTATGCGTCTCAATCCTGCTCAGATTACCTGCGATACTACCCGCGTTACCGTTGTTGGCTCTGGGAATGTCGGTAGCGCCCTCGCTCAACGACTGGTCGAGAAGAATATTGCGAATGTGGTGCTGCTCGATATTGTCGAGGGTCGTCCCCAGGGGTTAGCCCTCGATCTGATCCAGGCGCGCGGCATTGAGGGGCACGATCGCCAAATTATTGGCACCAATGATTACGCTGACACCGCAGGCTCACAGGTGATCGTCATTACGGCGGGTTTGCCCCGCAAACCGGGGATGAGTCGCGATGACCTGATGCTGACTAACGGCAAAATTGTGTTGGATGTTGCAAACCGAGCGATCGCTCACTCACCCGATGCAATTTTTATTGTGGTGACAAACCCACTTGATCAGATGACCCATTTGACCTGGCGGGCCACAGGTTTGCCTGTGCATCAGGTAATGGGCATGGCAGGTGTGCTTGACTCAGCGCGTTTTCAGGCATTTATTGCGATGGAGTTGGGCGTTTCAACCAGTGACATCCACGCGACGGTGTTGGGGAGCCACGGTGATTTGATGGTGCCCCTGCCCCGCTACACCACCGTAAATGGTATTCCGATTACAGAATTGATGGATGCAGCGGCGATCGAGCGCTTAGTTCAACGCACTCGGCGCGGTGGAGCTGAGATCGTTGACTTGATGAAAACGGCGAGTGCCTTCTATGCCCCTGCGTCCTCTACCTGCGCCATGGTGGAGTGCATTCTCTACAATCAGCCCCGCATTCTGCCCGTGACGACCTACCTGCAGGGAGAATACGGCCTCAAAGATATGTTTGCCGGAGTTCCCTGTCGGCTCAGTTGTCGCGGCATTGACAGTGTGTTTGAGCTAAGCCTTACCGATGCTGAGCTAAATGCCTTGCACGAGTCAGCTCACGCCTCTCAAAATGGCATCGATCGCCTGGAGCAGTTGTTAGCTGATTACCAACTGACCTAAAGTCTAGGAAAACACCTGACTCTCACGTAAGAATCTATAAGCGCCATATATCTTCACATTGCGGGAAAAAACTTTTTGAAAAACCTCGCAATGTGAACCTGGAACCATTTGTTGCCGTCCTACATCTAGTAAGCTGAAGGAGTGCGGCAACTTTGGAATTCTTCATAATTTGGCTTACTATGCTACCATCTGTGTGAAAAATCAGTGGCATAGTCACGGTTTTTTAGTTTCTCTGTGGTGGAGGAGAGTACGGGAGTGCAAGATAGATTATCGTTAGGGGATTCAAACAGCTCTGTGCAACGAAATCACCCTGACTTAGTTCGTGTTGGAGTGATTGGTGTCGGCAACATGGGGCAACACCATGTACGGGTGTTAAGTCTCATGAAAGAGGTTGAGTTAGTTGGTGTCGCCGATACCAATGTCGAGCGTGGTATCGAGACAGCTTACAAGTACCATATCCGTTATTTTGAAAATTATCGCGATATGTTACCCCACGTAGACGCGGTTTGCATTGCGGTGCCAACCCGTTTGCACCATACCATTGGTACGGTTTGCCTTGAGGCAGGCGTACACGTGTTACTCGAAAAGCCGATCGCGGCAACCATTTCTGAAGCGGAGTCTTTAGTGAACTGCGCCGCGTCTGCTAAGCGAATCTTGCAGGTGGGGCACATTGAGCGCTTTAACCCATCCTTTCAGGAACTCAGTAAAGTTCTTAAAACCGAAGAGTTATTGGCTCTCGAAGCGGATCGCATGAGTCCCTACTCGGATCGCGCAAACGATGTCTCGGTCGTGCTCGATCTGATGATTCATGATATCGATCTGTTACTTGAGTTAACCGGTTCACCCGTCGTCAAACTGGCTGCTAGTGGCAGTCGGGGTGCAAATTCAGAATATTTAGATTACGTCACCGCCACCCTTGTCTTTGGCAATGGCGTGGTCGCGACTCTTACAGCCAGTAAGGTTACGCATCGCAAAATCCGGCGGATTGCGGCTCATTGTCGGCGATCGCTGACTGAAGCCGACTTTCTCAGAAATGAGATCCTGATTCATCGGCAGATGAGTGCAAACAGCATGGCTAACCCGGCGCAAAGCCTCTACCGTCAAGATGGCATCATCGAGAAGGTCTACACCAGCAATGTTGAACCGTTGCGAGCAGAGTTAGAGCACTTTGTCAGTTGTGTCAAAGCAGGCACGCAGCCATCGGTTGGTGGCGAACAGGCGCTTAAAGCCCTGCGTCTGGCTAGCTCGATTGAGCAAATGGCGTTGGATGGTCAAATCTGGCAAGATGCAAAGAACGCGAACTCTGAAGCGATCGCGGTCTAAGCAAACCTAGCTCAATTAACTTCCTTCAGGGGCATTCCAACGAGTGCCCCTGTTTTAACCGCCAATTTGTGACATTGTGCGGCTGTAGGTCGTACCTTTTGCGCCTGATTCACGCTGCTTAAAGTTAATCTCGGGCTTGAGTGCCAGTAACTCTTGCACCTGCTGGCGTATGTCCGCTAAGGGAACGCCCGCCCGATACGCTGTTTTAAGGTCGAGTTGCCCCCATTCATTTAAGAGACATGGACGTAGCCAGCCATCAGCCGACAGCCGCATGCGATTGCAGCGATCGCAAAAGCACTCTGACATCTGGCTAATAAAGCCGAGCGTGCCCTTCGCGCCGGGAATTTGAAATACATCGGCTGGACCATTGCCACGCACGGAGCCGTCAGTCAGACCCCAATGCGAGCGAATCTGTTGACGCAACGCCTCAGAACTGACCCAACCCCGATCTTGAAACAGGTCATGGTTGCCAATCGGCATAAACTCAATAAACCGAATGTGCCACTCTCGCTCAAGGCTGAGGGCAGCTAGCTCCAACACTTCTGCGTCATTTACGCCTGGAATCACCACCACGTTGAGCTTGAGTGGGTTAAAGCCAACCTCATAGGCTTTCAAAATTCCTTGCCAGACGTGTTGCCAGCGCGATCGCCCACGATTACCGATAATTTGGTCAAAAACTTCTGGCTTGAGCGAGTCAAGGCTGATATTAATCCGCCGCAAACCTGCCTCGTAAAGCGCCTGGGCTTTTTCAACCAGCAAAAACCCATTCGTCGTCATTGCGATGTCTTGAGTCTCCGGCAATGCTGCAATTTCCGCAACAATATCAACCACATCCGGGCGCAGCAGTGGTTCGCCTCCTGTGAGTCGAAACCGAGTAAACCCAACTGGAATAAAAACTTCACGAATCAGGGTCAATAGCTCAGTTTGGGTCAACAAATCTTGTTGCAACACATAACTCAGCTCGTCCCCATCGGGCATGCAATAGGTACAACGGAAGTTACACCGATCAATCAGGCTAATTCGGAGATAATCGACAACATTCATGCCTTTATTCTGCCGGATTCAGCCATTCTTTGGGACAGAGATAAATAGCAATCCATAATGCAGGCTCACCAAACTATCTATAGCAGTCTGAATAATTTGTGAAATGCAATATGGATCGCGATAGAGCGAACATTCACCAACTAAAAATGTGAGCGTTTTTGAACAATGCCTCTCACATCTTCAGTCAAGTTTTTATTAAGTGCGATCGCTTTAAGCGGCGAGGTGATGGCTTAAAAACAACTCCAGCCCTTGCTCAAACTGTACATCCCAGCCACCGCAGTTTAGCTCCTGCTGGCGCGTCCACTCTTGCTCAAAAGCAACTCGCACAGGGTTACTCATTGACTGAATCGACAAAATCTTACCCAGTGTATTTGCCTTCACCAGACCGTTAATCAGCGCGCAAATCCCATGCCGATCTACCTGTTCAACCCAAATTAGATCGACAATGACCGCTTCTTGGGCTTGCGCGATCGCCGCTTCAAGTTGTGTTTGAAATCCTGAACTCGTGCTTTGATTCAGTTCACCTGTGGGTTGTAGGACTAATGTGACAGGAGGCTCAAATAGCGGATCGCCCATCCCACTGGCGATCGCACCTCGGTCAATTGTTAGAGTCATAAAACACTCCAGCCAAAAGATTAGCGTCAAGATTGAGTCAGCTGTGATCTCTTGCTCTTTTGCAACAGAAGACAGCCGTAAAGAATAAATTGTTCCGGCAGTAGAAGCACTTACAAACGCACCGGATTTTATTTCACGGTCGTCACTTCATGGCTTGGAAGGTAAAAACCATGAAGGTTGATCAAGGGGAAAGCCTTAACACCCTGTTAGACCATCGGACGACATGGGAAGTTCAGCAGTTGGCGAGAAAGCCGCCAGATACCAGGCAATTCTCGCAGGGGCACTCATTGAAGACGATTCATCAATCTAATCAGTCTTACCTTTAGTTTGCGTTAAGCCCCTAAAAAAGCGGTTGCGGCACATCACCAATATTCTGTGATTTATTTCAAGCAAACTAGAGAGGTGCATCACTTTAAATATGTGAGCGATATCACAGTTTTTATGAGTTGAGCCATTGTGGAAGATAGATTAATCAATTCTGAGCCGCCTCGTGCGGGTTACACGTTACCTGTGTTTGCCTGTGCCGCTGCGATCGCGGCTCTACGCCATCTGCAAGAATTGCGCCCGATCCCAGACGTTGCGGTGGATTTGCTCGAACCTGCTGAAATCGTCACGATCCCCATTGAGCAAGTGGCGCTGATTCACCCAAATGCGGCTCTCGCGATTACTCGCAGCGACCCTGGTGACAACCTCGACCTGACGCGCAATACCCCGGTTTGGGCGGTAGTGGAGTGGGGCACAGCCGAGCAAGCAGACGCGATCGCGATTGAAGGTGGGGCTGGTATTGGGATCCGTCAGGATGGTCAGAGTGCAATCTACGCCTATGCTGAAAGCCTATTACGCCGCAATTTAGAGAGCCATCGACCAGCATTCAGAAATCTGCGCGTGCAAATTATTTTGCCGGAAGGGCGATCGCTGGCAAAACGTACCTCTAATGAAGCATTTGGTGTGGTAGAAGGCTTGTCTCTCTTGGGGACGAGTGGCATTGCTCAACCGTTGAGTGCCTCTGGGCAGTTGGCAGAGTTCCGCCAAGAGTTGCAGGTCAAAGCAAAGGAGTATGACTGCCTCGTGTTTTGCATCGGTGAAAACGGCCTGGATCTAGCCCGTCAAACGGGGGTTCAGCCAGACCGCTTAATAAAAACCGCAAATTGGCTTGGATCTCTACTGGTCGAAGCAAGCCTGCAGGAACTTTCAGCCATTTTGTTGTTTGGTTATCACGGCAAATTGATCAAACTGGCGGGTGGCATTTTTCACACGCACCATTACGTCGCCGATGCCCGCCTCGAAATCCTGACGGCTCACTGTGTTAGAGCTGGCTTGCCGACGCACGAGTTACAAAGTATTTTGGCTAGCCCAACGACCGAGGCAGGGCTGCAGTACTTGCAAGCTTTAACGCAACAAACCGGAGTGGATTGGGTTACAGCGGTTTACAGCTCGATCTCCGAAGCAATTGATCAGCGTACAACCCGTTATATTCAGGCCCACAGTGAGCGATCGCCCCAAATTGGCACCGTTTTATTTGATCAAAAACGCAAAATCATTGCCAAAAGTGCATCTGGGGTGAACCTGCTTGACCAAGTCATTGCTAGGTTAGAATAGCAGGAACAAGTTTCGTTCTATAACAACTTTTTAGTTAGAGCATTTTTTTAGGTTCCCTTTAGTCCACTTTTGCAGCACATTTCAGGACACGTTGGTGACACTGCAAACAGAAGAACAACCCCAGGTTGCATCCTTAGAGTTAAACCGCCAGATGATTATGATTCTGGATTTCGGTTCACAGTACTCTGAGCTGATCGCTCGCCGCATTCGTGAGACGCAGGTTTACTCAGAGGTGTTGTCTTATCGCACCTCTGCCGAGCAGTTGCGCCAGCTTAGCCCCAAGGGCATTATTCTTTCGGGTGGTCCTAATTCGGTTTACGATGCGGGTGCCCCCCACTGCGACCCAGAGATCTGGAACTTAGGTATTCCGATTTTGGGTGTGTGCTACGGCATGCAGTTGATGGTGCAAGAGCTAGGTGGCACGGTCGAACGGAGCGATCGCGGCGAGTATGGCAAAGCCTCGCTCTATATCGATGATCCGACTGACCTTCTAACCAATGTCGAAGATGGCACCACGATGTGGATGAGCCACGGTGACTCGGTGACGAATCTGCCAGAAGGGTTTGAGCTATTGGCTCATACCGAAAACACGCCCTGCGCGGCGATCGCTCACCAAGACAAAAAATTGTATGGCGTGCAGTTCCACCCAGAGGTCGTGCATTCGGTTGGCGGTCTGGCGCTGATCCGCAATTTTGTCTATCACATCTGTGGTTGCGAACCGACCTGGACAACGGCTGCCTTTGTTGAAGAAGCAGTCCGCGAGATTCGGGCACGGGTTGGCGATAAGCGCGTTTTACTGGCTCTTTCGGGTGGAGTTGACTCCTCAACCCTTGCGTTTTTACTGCACCGCGCGATCGGGGATCAGTTGACGTGTATGTTTATCGACCAGGGCTTTATGCGGAAGTATGAGCCTGAGCGGTTAATCAAGTTATTTGATGAACAGTTCCACATTCCCGTGCAGTATGTGGATGCCAAGCAGCGATTTTTAGACGCGATCGCGGGGGTAACTGATCCCGAAGAGAAGCGGAAGCGAATTGGGCACGAGTTTATTAGCGTGTTTGAAACCGAATCAAAACGGCTTGGCCCCTTTGATTATCTGGCTCAAGGTACGCTTTACCCTGACGTGATTGAATCGGCAGATACCAACGTCGATCCGCAAACGGGTGAACGCGTGGCTGTGAAAATCAAGAGCCACCACAATGTGGGCGGTTTACCAAAAGACTTACGGTTTAAGCTGGTTGAGCCTCTGCGGAAGCTGTTTAAAGACGAAGTGCGAAAGGTTGGGCGCAGCATTGGTCTACCCGAAGAGATCGTGCAACGGCACCCCTTTCCTGGCCCTGGTCTGGCCATTCGGATTTTGGGCGATGTTACGGAAGAGCGCCTTGAAATCTTGCGCGATGCTGACCTGATCGTGCGGCAAGAAATCAACCGCAGTGGTAGCTATCACCAACTCTGGCAAGCATTCGCCGTCTTGCTGCCAATTCGCAGTGTGGGTGTGATGGGTGACCAGCGTACCTACGCTTATCCCATCGTGTTGCGCTTTGTCACAAGTGAAGATGGCATGACGGCTGATTGGGCGCGTGTGCCGTATGACTTGTTAGAAACGATCGCCACTCGCATCGTGAACGAAGTTCCGGGTGTGAACCGAGTGGTTTACGACATCACCTCTAAGCCGCCTGGCACGATCGAGTGGGAGTAAAACTCCACGTTTTTTCGAGTGGGAGTAAAACTCCACGTTTTTTAGAGTGTGGCTAGCCCTTTGCAATGCGAAGGGCTAGTTTTTTATATTGCATCAAGGCTAGAAGTTCTCAAAGCTAAGGACGGCTTGCAATCTAAAGCAACTGCCGCATGAATTAGGCGGACAAGAAATAAAACAGTCGCCACCCTGATCTCACAACATTTCAAAGTGCAGCTTCACGAACCTTGTCCTGCCAAATAATTAGCGACCAAATAAAAGTCAATTAAATTGCTTATGCCTGTGGAAAACGATTGCCAGGTGTGGAAAAACTCAGCAAAAGCTGTGGAAAACCTGGCAAATGTGTGGAAAACCCAAATTTTTCTTACGTTTTTGAAAACCTAAAAAGTCAACTTAATTATTTTTTAATATTTACTTAACCGACTGTAACACGATCGCCGATTTCATTAAATTCTCGACTGCCAAAAACGGCCTCTGGGTAACGATAGAACTTAAACTCCAGCAGATTATAGAACGGATCTTGCAAAAAGAAAGTGCGATGCTCTAGCGGCATTCCAGGGAATCGATGCTTGGGGGCGATCGCAAACTCTAGCCCCTTTTTTTCGGCTCGGTCTAACAGCGCTTCCCAATCCGCTTCGTTAGGGAAAATCAGGCCAAAATGACGGGGATAGATGCCTTTTTGCGGAATCATTGCTTCCTCTGCCACATGCGCAACGAGTTGATGCCCATAAAGGTTCAGGATGACGGATACAGGACTTTCGCGCCCGATTTGGCACCCCAAACCCTCGCCATAAAATGCTTTCGTCTGAGGAATGTTAGCAACGGGAAAAGCCAAGTGAAAAATGGTTGGCGGTATCGACTGATCCATAGTAAGCAGAAAGGAATTGAAACAATAGTGGCAAAATGAAGGGGCACAATCGTTCAGCAAGCCATGTGGCCATTACTGCCCCCTCTATTATTCTTAAGCCTTGTGCCTATTTTTTCAGTATCCCTGACAAACTGGCTGATCGCCGTTGCAATCAACACGGTTTTAGCCGCGATCGCCTGGGTCGCCCCCAAAAAATTGTTGACTCCCGCAGGGCTGCTTCACGGTTGGATCTTGGGCGTGTTGATCTGGGGTACGTTGGGTTGGCAGGGGTATACGGTCGTGATGGTCTACTTTTTGGTTGGGTCGGCCGTGACGCGCATTGGCATGGCTGAAAAAGAAGCCGCCGGTATCGCCGAGAAACGCTCTGGTGCGCGTGGCCCCGAAAATGTTTGGGGTTCAGCTTTGACGGCTGCTCTGTGTGCAATCGGAGTATTCATTTTGCAAGCAGGCAACTGGGCGATCGCTCCAACCCTGGTTCCTCTACTGCTGCTTGCCTATGTGGCCAGCTTTAGCACCAAATTGGCCGATACCACCGCCAGTGAAATTGGCAAAGCCTATGGCAAAAGCACATTTCTGATTACGACGTTGCAACCTGTCCCGCGTGGGACTGAAGGCGCAGTCAGTTTAGAAGGGACAATCGCCGGGATTGTGGCAGCTATTGCGATCGCGTTGGTTGGTTGGGCTGTTGGCCTGATCTCGCTGGTTGGAGTGGCTGTCTGTACGTTAGCCGCATTCATCGCAACTAACCTGGAAAGCGTGATTGGCGCAACGTTGCAAGAGAAGTTTGATTGGCTGACAAATGAGGTGGTGAATGTAATTAATACGCTGCTTGGGGCAGCGATCGCGATTGCTGGGGGATGGTTGCTGCGGTAGAAAAAACAGAGAGAGAAGCTAGGGAATCTTGCAGCAGGTGTGACCTCCATCCGATTGCGCTTTGCTTCCGTATTATTTAAAGATTTTGCTATCTGATAGGCCAAATCGGTTGTGTGGAATCCTATAGATTAAGAATGAAGTTATTCACTGTCACATCCACAACTGGCACACAAGAGGGCACATATGCGTAGAGAGTTAATGCGGCTAGGGTCTCGCGTTGGTGGTGCTGTGCTGATGCTAACTCCGTTGCTGGCAGGAGTGCCCCCAATTGAACCCGCGCTCGCTCAGGAAGGGGGGTGTTTTATGATCACCGCCTCGGGGCAGCGAGTCAATTTGACAAAGCTCTGCGGTGAGCCAGGCTCAGCCGTTCGCGCTGGGGTTCATACCGCTCGCATCAAGCGGCGCGAAGGCGGAACTCCGGTAATTGATGTGACGTTTAACGGCCTGCGGACATTTGAGATGTTGCTGGACACGGGTGCGAGTGGCACGCTGATCACGCAAGCGATGGCAAATGAGTTGAGAATTCCGGTTGTGGCGCGGGGTCAGTTTGGTATGGCGGATGGGCGCGTGGTTGTTCTGCCAATTGGGCGGGTCAGTTCGATCGCGATCGATGGCGCTGAAGCCCGCAATGTTCAGGTTGTGATTGCACCCGATACCGCAACAGGACTGTTGGGGCAAAACTTTTTTGGGCAATATGACATCAAAATTAAGCGGGATGTTGTGGAGTTTTATCGCCGTTAGTGCGGGGTAAGACAGTTTCAAAACCAGCCACTTCTGCCAGGGTATAGAGGGGGCGTTGCTTAACTTCTTCGTAGATGCGCCCGATGTATTCGCCCAGGATGCCAATGCTAAACAGTTGCACGGCACCGAGAAAAAAGACAGCAGCGGCGATAATGGCGTATCCGGTCAGGCGTGACTCTGGTGAGGTAATGCGCCAATAAATCACTAAGGCCGCCATGACCAGGGCTAAACCAGCCGAGAATAACCCCAGGTAGGTTGAAATTCGCAAAGGCACAGTTGAGAAAGAAACTAAGCCAGTGATGGCAAGCTTGAGCGATTTGCGGAAGGTATATTTGATTTCGCCGCCATAGCGAGGGTCACGCTCGTAAGGCAATGCAATTTGTCGAAAACCGACCCACGATCGCAGCCCTCGCACGTAGCGATTGCGTTCGGGCATGTGGTTTAGCACGGTGACAACCTGGCGATCGAGGAGGCAAAAGTCGCCCGTATCGAGCGGAATTTCGACATCTGCAAGCTGTTGCAACAAACGATAAAAAACGTAGGCGGTCAGGCGTTTGAACCAGCCTTCTTGATAGCGGCGGGTGCGTTGAGCGTAGATCACAGCATAGCCTTGCTGCCACAGCTTTACCATCTCAGGAATTAGCTCTGGTGGGTCTTGCAAGTCTCCATCCATAACGATTACGGCGTCGCCACGAGCAAAATTTAAGCCAGCCGTAACGGCTGTTTGATGCCCAAAGTTGCGGGCAAAGCTAAGGTAACAGATGCGCTCATCTTGCTGGTGCAGTTGGCGCAAACATTCTAAGGTGCGATCGCGGCTACCATCATCAATTAGCACAATCTCCCACTGCCCCGGCACAGCCTCCATCAGGGATCGAAGGCGTTGATACAGCACAGGCAGGTTGACCTCTTCGTTATAAAGAGGAATCACAATGGAGTAGTGCGATCGCATGCGTTAGCGTCCCAGCTTATTGGGTATCCCCTCACAGCCGCCGGGTACGGTCTCTCTGGTTTTAGAGCCACCCCAGGCACAGCAATAATAGCGCTGCTCTGGTGACATATTCAGCGCCCCCGCAAACGAAGCATCTTCGATGACTGCTCCGGTATGGGCACCTGAACGGTAGTCAGGCGGCTCGGTGCGGCTGCGAGGCGAAGCGGTTTCGACTTTGCCATAAAACAGGCGAGTCCCTTTCATATCAGCACCGCGCAGATCGGTCCCCACCAGGATTGAGCGCGACAGGTTGGCTTTAACCAGGTCACAGCGCATGAGTTTTCCCCGAATGATGTTGGCGTCGCTCAAGTCAGTCCAGCGCAAGTCTGTATCGGAGAGATCAGCCCCAGCCAGCATCACACCCAGGTCAATCACGCGAATCCCATGCATGCGGTCTTCAGCATAGCCCCCAGTACCATCTAAAATGGCGCGTCCCAAGCGGCTATCGCGTTGCAGCGGGGTGAGTAAACGGGCACGGGACAAAAAGCGAATCACTTTGGCTTTCCCCGAAGCATCGACACTGCTGAGAATGGCAGCGGTTCTTCCTTCGGCGATCGCTCGTTCTTGAGGCCAGTCTTCTAGCAGCCCTTCTTCGTCGAGTACTAGCTCTGAAACACCCTGGAAAAAGCTATCAATTGTTTGTTGCTGAGTGATGATGTTTTGCTGAATGGTCAGGTTTCTGGAAATGACGTACTGCCGCCATGCAATGTAAACGGCTAAGACCGCAATCAGGATCTGTCCGAGGGCCCCAAATACCTCACCCAGAGCGCCAACCGCGTTCCAATCAGCAAGCTGATAGAGATAACGCAACCACTGAGGCAAACCTGCCAGGTTTAGTAACCCCAAGATCGCCAAGATTAAGCCAAAACTCGCGATCAGGATCGGCGTTTCATTGTCGGTGAATAGCTCTCTCAAGATGGGGAGCAGGGGTTGCACCAAAAGCCGAATCGAGATCACAGCGGCAACAAACGCTCCGGCAAAGCTGACCCAGGGAATGCCGATGATAAACCCGATGCCCATGACCGCCAGCGCCACTAAAACAATAGTGGTTTGCAGCAATTGCCCTTTTGTCGCATCACCATCATCCTGTTTAATCATGGCGACCGCCTCAGACGACAGGCTACGAGATACCTGGCGCGAAAGGTCAATCTTCTCAATCGAGCTTTCTCCGGCAAAGTCGTCGGCATCGTCTAAGTGAGGCTTGTTGGATTTAGCCGCAGGTAAATAAGAACCTTGATCGCCGTATGACGAGGCATTCGAGCGAAAGTTATCGGGATTGTTCATCGCAACTATCGAGCAGAAACCTTGCAAATATTTGTTATAGAAATCCTATGTGATCCACACAGTTCCGGGTAGCTCTCTCACGAGGATTAATCATCTTCAAAACCTATACAGGCGATCGCCATCCGCCCCTGCATTTTTGGATGGGCGATCGCAAACCATCGATTTCATCCTTTTCCTGTACGGGCGTTAGCGAAGCCATGCCGAAAGGCTATCGCCGAGAGGCTATATGGCCATTTGCCCCTACATTTCTCGGACGGGCGATCGCCTTTTGCCCCTACATTTTCGGGTGGGCGATCGCTCTTGATTAAACGGCCTGTTTTTCCGCCAGGGTTGCTTTGAGTTGAGCCGGGGCGATCGCGCCAAATTCGGTAATGATGGCCGCAATCAAGTGAGCCGGAGTCACATCAAACGCAGGATTGTAAAACTCGGCTCCTGTGGGGCAGAGGCGCGTCTCACCCACCTGGTAGATCTCAGTTGGGTTGCGCTGCTCAATTGGAATCTGCCGCCCATCGGCAAGTGAGAAGTCAATTGTTGAGAGGGGGGCTGCAACAAAGAAAGGAATGTTGTGAGCCTTGGCCGCTAACGCTACGCTGTAAGTCCCGATCTTATTCGCAGTATCACCATTAGCGGCAATGCGATCGGCACCGACCACGACCGCGTGAATCACGCCCTGCTGCATACAGTGCGCCGCCATGTTATCGGTAATCACCGTGACAGGGATGCCCTCTTGCACACACTCCCAAGCGGTTAGCTTCGCCCCTTGCAAGCGAGGTCGGGTTTCGTCGGCAAACACACGTTCGAGTCGGCCTGCACTCCACGCTGAGCGAATCACGCCAAGTGCGGTGCCATAACCTGCGGTTGCCAGTGCGCCTGCATTGCAGTGGGTTAGGATGCGCAGTTTTTCAGGCAAATCAGGCAGGGCTTGCAAGCCGTAGTCGCCAATTTGCTGGCAGGTACGCAAATCATCGGCCTGGATTGCCTGGGCGGTTTCGAGCAAAGCTGCCTTGATCTGCTCAACCGGAGCAACCGTTGACTGAGCCACTTTCAGCATGCGGGCGATCGCCCAAAACAAATTCACCGCTGTTGGACGGGTGGCGCGTAACCGTTCCGCAATGGCCTCAAGCTGAGTCAAAAAGGTGGCGCGATCGCTCGTTTCAATACTGCGTGCCCCCAGATACATGCCATAGGCAGCCGCGACTCCAATCGCCGGGGCACCTCTAACAATCATCGTTTTGATCGCCTGCGCCATCTGTTCATAGTCCGTAATGGCAATAGTGGTATAGGTTGCAGGGATTTGGGTTTGGTCAATTAAAACGGCAGCGTCGTTCTGCCAGATAACGGGATAAATTGGATTGTTCATGCGGTGCGATCGCCAGATTACGCAGTTTAACTTAGCAGATTCAGAGACCCGTGTTGCGCGTACACTCTCTAGAGAGAATACTGTTGAAGCATCCGTCTGAAATTTCTATGCACCACTTTCGCCCCACTGGCTCCTCATTCAAGCGGTTTTTACGCGCACTCGTTTGGTTGAGTCCGGTGTCTCTCCTATTCGTCGCGTGTACCCCTACCATCACCTCTGAGTCGGTCGAAACAAACATTAAAACGGGGTTTCAGGATTTGACGGGGTTTGTGCTTGACAGCATCGATTGCCCAGAAAATATTGCAGCTCAAGCAGGCAAAACCTATGAATGCGCGGCGATCGCAACGGGAGAAAGCTTCAAAATTGTGGTCAAACCGACGGGTGAAGGGGCGCAGTTTAACTGGGAGCCAGTGCCAATGGCGATGAACGTCAATAATATTGAAACGCAACTGCGCGATTATGTGCAGGGCCGTAGTAAATTCGTCGTGGACTCGGTAAACTGTCCTAAGTTGATCTTGGCCGATCCAACCAAGGTTTATGAGTGTGAATTAGTCGCGGGTCAAGAACGTGGCATTGTGCGCGTCAAACCGACTGGCAAAGACACACAGTACGACTGGGAAATCGTCACAGAGAAGAACGCGGGTTCAACGAGTTCACCAGAGTTACCTCCCTCCCTCAATTCACCTGCTTCACCTGCACCCTTGCCCCCGCCCCCTCAGTGAATTAGCCGCTCCGCCTCCTATCTCAACTTTTTATGCCCTATTGCTTTGCTCAAGCACTATTCAGAGTTGCTTTGTCTATTTTTTGGTGCGCTTCCCCCCTCGCGATCGCCCAACAAGCAACAAGCCAACCCGCAACGGCGATCTCGAGAACACCAAAAACAGTTTTACAGACAGAAACAGACGATCTGGAGACAGACGATAAACCAGATCACGCTTTAGAGGCAGGCGTAGAAAGTTGGCTCTTGCAGCAGCGTGTCATCTTTATCAGTGGTGAAATTGAACCAGGATTAGCAGAAACCGTAATTGCTCAACTGCTTTATCTGGACGCTCAATCCGCCGCTGACATCTATCTCTACATCAACTCCAGTGGGGGTGAGATTCCGTCAGGGCTGGCGATCTTTGACACGATGCGATCGCTCAAGTCCGAGATTGTGACAGTCGGAATCGGTGAAGCCTCTTCGATGGCGAGCATTTTGCTGGCGGCTGGCACAAAGGGTAAACGAATGGCGTTGCCCCATGCTCGCATCATGATTCATCAACCATTGAGCGGGGTGATTGGGCAAGCCACGGAAATCGAAATTATGGCAAGGGAGATGCTTTATCTAAAGGGCTTAATCAATCGTTTGTTGGCCGAGTTAACAGGGCAATCGCTCCAACGTGTTGAAGCCGATAGCGATCGCGACTTTTTTATGTCAGCGCAAGAAGCAAAAGCCTACGGGTTGATTGACCAGGTGACTGATAAGGTTCCTCCGACTGTTCCGCTCCAGCGATCGCAAGGTAATTTGCAACGGGACAGCGTGTCCCAAATGGTTCCCTCAACGCAGTAATTCTCAGAGCAAAGTTCCCTCACGTGAATGGCTGTTTCGACATGGCTGTTTCAACAAATAAAAATGCTGTTTTCTGCAAGGTCTATTTGTTGGCACTGGCTAAAATTTGTAGGTAATCACCGATCCTCATTTGCAGGGATACTAGCAAACCTGGCTCAGCCAAGCGTTAGTCACCGCATGAACTGGGGAATCGTTAAGAACTGAGACACCTTTTTGCCATTCAAACAACGCCGATCATAAGGGGGAAGTATGAACCAGCCTTGGCACGCATTGGGAGGAATGCCTGGAGTGCTTGCAGGAACCGCCATCGTCGCGATCGCGGTGGGTTATCAAGATGTGGCTCAAGCACTGACGTTTAACGAAGTCCGTCAGATTGCCCGTCCGGTCACGGTGCTGGTGCGCAGCAAAGACAGCATCGGTTCCGGGGTGATCATTGCAAAACAGGGCAACATTTACACGGTTTTGACCAATCGGCATGTCGTCGAAGAGAGTACGGCTTACCAAATTCAAACGTCTGATACGACAATTCACTCAACCGTGAAAGTTGTCAGGCGGTTTCCAGAGGTTGATTTAGCCGTTGTGCAATTTGACAGTTCTAAAATCTACCCGGTTGCAACGCTCGGCAACTCTGACCAAATTAAGCAAGGCGACACCATTTTTTCGTTTGGCTATCCAGCCGCTTATGACACAACAACGCGCCGAGTTGACCCCAAATACTACGAAGCAGAAGGCATTATTCTGGCGATCGATCCCACTCAAGCGCAAGGCTATGTAATCAAACACCGGGCTGATACACCCAGGGGCATGAGTGGCGGGCCATTGTTTGATGCCAAAGGTCGGCTGATTGCCATCAATGGCAAACACGGCTCAGCCTGGGAACTGAGAGAGGGTGTGCCAACGGCTGACAGCAGTGAGCGGGGCGAAAACCTGACCACCGGTCGAACCCTGGTGCAGGTTTACAACGGCGAGTGGTTCTCAATCCCAATCAATATTGCAGTGAAGCGATTGGCGAGCGTCAATGTCACCTCCGCCAGCTTGAAGATCGATAACACGCCACCGCCCAACAACCAGGAGCGCATTGCCAAGCCCAAAAATGCGGGTGACTTTTACCTGCGGGCCAGCCTTGCCGCCCAAGCTGGCAAGACCGAAGCAGCGATTCGCGATTACAGCCAGACAATTCAACTCAACTCCGATTTTCTCGATGCGTATTTTCAACGGGGATTAGCGTACTTAAAGCTAAATCAGCCGCAACGGGCGATCGCCGACTTCACCGAGGTCATCAATCGACCCTCCGGAAATCTCAAGATCTACGCTTACAACAACCGGGGCAATGCTTACAGCCGTCTGGACAACTGGAAAGCAGCCGTTGATGACTATAACCAGGCCATTCGCCTCAACCCTGACGTGGCGAACTTTTACTACAACCGGGGCAACGCCAAAGACCGTCTCGGCGATTCCGATGGCGCAATCACGGATTACACCCAAACCGTACGCCTTAACCCCAAAGATGCGGAAGCCTATTTTCGACGGGGCAACGTACTCTCCCGCACACGGCAATACCAATCAGCGATTAAAGACTTCACCACAGCGCTGCGGCTTAACCCTAAAGACAAATCGGCCTTCAACAACCGGGGGTTAGCCTACATGCGGGCAGGCAACTGGCAAGCGGCGATCGCAGACTATTCCCAGGCGATTCGGCTTGACCCCAAAGCAGGCGATTTTTATTACAACCGTGGGCTAGCCCACGGACTCGCCAGCAACTTTAAGAGTGCCGTCGCTGACTATACCGAAGCAATTCGACTTAACCCCAAAGATGCCGAAGCCTATTTTCGACGGGGCAGCGCTTACACACGCCTGGGCGATCTACAAGCGGCGATCAAAGATTTCAACCAGGTGATTCAACTCAACCCCGACGCAAAATTTGCTTACAACAATCGAGGGCTAGCTTTTGCCCGGATGGGGCAGTTGCAGACTGCCATTGCAGACTACACGAAAGCGATTCAGCTTGACCCGAAAGCAGCTGACTTTTATTACAACCGGGGGTTAGCTCGCACATCGACCAATGATGAGCCAGGGGCGATCGCCGACTTTACCGAAGCGGTGCGCCTGAATCCCAAAGATGCGGAAGCCTACCTGCGTCGGGGCAACCTTTACGTGCGGACAGGCAAACAAGACAACGCGATCGCAGACTACCAAACAGCCAAGCAACTGTTTCAACAACAAAATCGACCAGAGGGTGTTAAGCAAGCCCAGGAGGCAATGCAGAAGCTTCAGGCGAAATAACTGACTGACTTTAGGCTGGCAAAGCAGCTATACGGAGTTGCGGTTCATTAAATTGAGTCGGGTAATTCCTCGCAAATCTTCAACAAAGTTGACAACGGCATAGGTAGTTACCCAGTAAGCCATTAAGAACCTGCTGAAACAGCTTGAATCACTAGACTTTCTGAAAGAGCTTGCTAAAATCTAAAGCAAATCTTAAGTTTGCAGGCAGGTCTTTCATGATGGCAACAGTGATTGATGCTTCTACCATGCGCTTGCTCTGGAATGTCGTTGAAGAAATCGGTAGCCACGATTTGCTCAGCCTTAATGATTCAGGTCTCATGCGCCTGGTCTTAGAAGAAGTTTCGCACCGGGTTTCGCTTGACGGTGAAGCCCGCTCCTCAATGGTGGACTACATTCGCTCTAAAACTGGCCTGATTCGTGACATTGCTGAATCACGCCGAATTCGTGAGTGCTAAAGATTCACACAAACGCAAAAAAAGCATCATCAATCTCATACCCAAACATCTGCGTCATTGCTTTTAGCCGTGCAGTTCCCTCAATGCCGTGCTGCTTTAACCATGTCGCTAAAACAAATATTTTGTGCATGACGAAAATTTCGAGCGCTTCTGGGTTATAGATGATCCCATCTCTGGGATGAAATTGATGTGGCACTAACATCGCCACATATCGCGCCAGTTCACCTGTTTTCCAATCCAGGAAGAAGGGAAGCCAGGGGTAGCGTGCATCTAAACGAATAAACCAAAGCCGAATTTCAGAAATCTCGGATAACTCGCGCGGATCTTCCGGCGATCGCTCAAAATTGACCTGAAACTGCACCGTTTGTTCATGGCTCAGCAGATCTCCCTGCAACATCGATTCAATCACATCTACCGCAGGCGAAAGATCAAGGGTGTTGATCTGCTCAGTTGAAAGGGCGATCGCAACAGTCATAAACCATCCATACAAACCTACAGGCTCTAGGTTAGCGGGTTGTGGGGATGAATACTATCGAGATTACAGCAAACGTCTATTGATGTAGCGATCGCTGGGACTGGTCAATCGATTAGGTATGACTCCGCCAGAGTTAGGCTAGGTTGGGAGGCAAAGCCTGCTTCTGATTTATAGCGCTACGCATAGAAGTTGGTACAAGAGGGTGTGGGAGCTGCGCTCCCAGCCAGGGGTTTCACCCCTGCACCCCGTCCTAACATTTTCCAGTATTGCTATAACTTTGTAATTAAGTCGTGCCTGAATGATTGCTTTATCGGCTGATTTAAAGCCGAGAATTCTTGGCCGAACGTTAGCGCTGTTTGCCGTTTTGATGGCAAAGTTCCGATTTTCTGTCATCCACATCCCTAGAAGGCTGTCCCTCGCCATTCTCCCTAGAAAAATCGATGTCTACCGCAGCTCAATCTCCTCCTAACAACTTGTTTTTAGTGTGTGGTCTTGGCAGCTTAGGGCAATACTGCGTCGGTAACTTAATCGAGTTTGGCGTGCCCGTCGTTGGTATTGACACCCATCATCCTCAACACTGGGAGATTCCCAACCTGCCTGAGCAGCTTGAGCAGCTTTTGGTCGGTGATTGTCGTCAGGCCGAAATTTTAGAAAAAGCAGGCATCCATCAATGTCGGGCGGTGCTACTCGTCACGAGTGATGAGCGCGTCAACATTGCGGCGGCATTTGTGGCGCGATCGCTCAATCCTAATGTGCGGTTGGTGGTGCGATCGGCCCAAGACAACCTGAACCATCTGCTCAATCAAGAACTGGGCAATTTTGTCGCCTACGAAGCGACTCAGCTCCCAGCGGCTAGCATCGCGATCGCGGCTTTAGGCAGCGATATTCAAAGTCTGTTTATGCTCGATCAGCAAGCGCTGCAAGTCATTTCGACCCAAATTGAACCGGGGCATCGCTGGTGTAATGTGCGAAAGCTGCACGAATTACAGACCAGTACCCGGCGTTTGCTCGATCATCATGCTCCGGAGCGGCCTCAGACTCGCCAATTTTACGAATGGGAGCCAGATGAGCGGGTGCAAGCAGGCGACCACATTAGTTACATCGAAATTGTTAGCCGCCTGCCCTCGCTTGCCATGCCAGAAACCGGGCGATCGCAGCAGGGTTTGTTACTCAATCTGGCAAAACGATTGCACTGGGGTGACGTGCGAGAAAAACTGGGTGAGCGTTGGAAAGAAAGTAGCCAGGTGCAACGCGCTGCAACCGTTTCGGGATTGTTGATGGCGGTTTTGTTACTGCTGTGCATGGCCTTCTACAAGCTGCAATATCCCAATATTTCGTTGATGGGGGCACTCAACGTCGCGGTTTTGCTGCTATTTGGCAACTTTGATGGGGTCTACGCTGGCCTGGAGTTAATCGATCCGCCTTCGTGGTGGCTGTATCTGTTTAGCATTCTGATCATGCTGGCAGGCACACTCTTCATCGGGATCTTGTATGCCCTGTTAACCGAACGGGTGCTAGCGGCTCGGTTTCAGTTTGCCAAGCGGCGTCCCCCGGTTCCAAAAGCAGGTCATATTGTGATAGTCGGTTTAGGTCGGGTGGGGCAGCGGGTGGCCCAGCTCTTGCACGACCTCAAGCAATCGGTGGCTAGCCTCCACAGCAGTAATTTAGCCGCAGACGTTTTACCCGACATGCCCCTGGTTGTTGGCACCTTGAAAGACAACCTGAATAAAGTCAATATCGAAGGGGCAAAAGGCATTTTAGCCCTGACAGACGATGAAGTTGCCAATCTCGAATTGGGGTTGATGGCAAAGGCGCTGAATCCCAATTGCACCCTGGTAATTCGCTGTTTTGATGAGCGGTTTACGGATAGCGTTAGCCGCCTGTTACCCGATGCAAAAGTTGTGGGCATCTACGCTCAAGCTGCCGAAGTCTTTGTTGGGGCGGCCTTTGGCGAGAATATTTTGCACTTGTCTCGTCTGGGCGATCGCACCATGCTCGTTACCGAGTACAACATTGAAGCAACGGATACGTTGTGCGGCTATTTAATCTCTGAAATCACCTATGGCTACGGAATTGTGCCGATTCTGCATCAGCCTCCAGAAAAACCAGCGCAGTTTATGCCAAACGAAGACAAGCGCTTGAGTGTTGGAGATCGCCTGATTGTGCTGGCTGATATTGATGCTTTGCAACGGGTAGAGCAAGGCAAAATGGCACCCCGTCGCTGGCTGGTGCATGTTGAGCAACTCCGACTCAGCAATACCCAGTTTGATGGCATGCAAGCGATCGCCCGGATCTCAGGATGTGATGTGGCGATCGCCAATCAGTTGATGAGTCACCTACCCGGCACGCTGGCTTGTCCGCTCTACAAACATCAAGCCCTGCGCCTGGTTCGCGCTTTGAGCAAAGTTCAGATTCGCGCACACCTGGTTAATCGGCCGACGTGATCCCACAACGCTCTTCTGCCCCTGGCAATCTTCCCCTCTTTCTCCCCACATCGATCTCATCCATAATCCTTAAGAAGCAACCTCTTTGGCCCCAAAATCGGCAAAATGAGAATAATGTAAAAAAGGAAGAATAGTATGCGTTTACTACATACGATGCTGCGGGTCGGCAATCTCGAAGAATCGCTAAACTTCTACTGCAACGTGCTGGGAATGAAACTCTTACGCAAAAAAGATTATCCCGGTGGGGAGTTTACCCTGGCCTTTGTCGGCTATGGCGATGAAGCAAACCATGCCGTTTTAGAATTAACCTACAACTGGGGTAAAAACAGCTATCAGATGGGTGATGCTTACGGGCATATCGCGCTTGGGGTCGATGACATCTACGCAACGTGTGAAGAAATTCGCAGACAGGGTGGCAAAATTACCCGTGAGCCTGGGCCGATGAAGCATGGCACAACCGTCATTGCTTTTATCGAAGACCCCAACGGCTACAAAATCGAGTTGATTCAATTAGGAACACAGGGTTCAGCGCATCAATCAACTGAGGTAGCCGGTGCGAGTGCCTGATCGCGATCGCCTAAGCGGCTTGACTCACAGCTAGTGGTCTGCCAAGCCAGCTTTGCCAGGTAGAGAAGGTTCTTTTGGTGAACTACTAGGGCGTGTTTTAAAACCCTTTGAGATCCTTTGGTAGTCTAGAGTTAGCGCATTCAGAGTCTGACTATGATTCTTCCCTCCTATCGTCGTGGCGACTTAACCAATGCTCAATGGGAAAAA